>Ga0308161_1000336_pt1 | contig 82797 bp, 77 predicted proteins | sample PhyFR2_FD_201034 | JGI IMG/M metagenome (GOLD analysis project Ga0308161, IMG submission 201034) | Phyllosphere microbial communities from UC Gill Tract Community Farm, Albany, California, United States - DLSLF.R2 | ecosystem: Host-associated > Plants > Phyllosphere > Unclassified | place: USA...
TGAATATGGCAACTGACAAATTTCAACTTGTAGGCTCTTTATTACGTCCACAAGATTTATTAGACTACAAAAACAAAATCGAACACCGTGATGACATTCACTATCCATTCTATGACGCTTTCCCTGGGTATCAAGAAACAGAAAGCAAAGCAATCGAAAACATCATTGCAGCGCAAAAAGCACATGGACTTACTGTGATCACAGATGGCGAACATGGTCGCTCTATGTGGCATCTCGATTTCCTATGGGGGCTAGATGGCGTAGAACGGTATATTGCTGATCGGGGATATGCTTTTGAAGATTTAGATGGTGGTGATTTTGAGACCCGTAAAGATATTGGCATTCGGATCACGAAACCTTTGTCAGGCAAAAACCATCATTATTTGACTTTGTTCAAAGAAACCAAAGCCCAAGCTGGAGAGGATACAGTCAAAATCACCGTTTGGGGTGCCGCGCATGCCTTTACTGAGTTGACATTCTTCAATGATCTAGTTGGTGAAGGTCAAGTATATGCAACCAAAGAAGACTTGCGTACAGGATTGATCAACGCGTATAAAGAATTCTTGCAAGAATACAAAGAAGCCGGTGGCGAAATCGTTCAATTCGATGACTGTTTATGGGAATTATTTGCGGATGATAATGACAAGAGCTTCTTTGCAGAAGGCAATGCTGGATTAGAAGCTTTGGCGGATGAGTTTGTGGCAATCAATAATGAAGTTGCCGATTTTGCCCATGCGTTAGGCTTAAAAGTGTGGACCCATAACTGTCGCGGCAATTATCAAAGTCGTTCAGCGGCAAGCGGCACTTATAAAGCCATCGCGGAGAAATTTTTGAAAGATCAACACTATGATCGTTTCTTCTTAGAATGGGATGATGATCGTGCCGGAGATATTTCCGCATTAGAAGCCTTAAAAGATCGGCCGAATGTCGAAGTTGTTCTGGGCTTGCTGTCTAGTAAAACATCGACATTGGACGACGAAGAAAGAGTTGTGGCATTGTTAGATAAAGCCAGCGAAATCTTGCCAAAAGACCGTTTGTACCTATCCCATCAATGCGGATTTGCTTCTTGTGACTGCGGAAATGAATTATCAGTGGATCAGCAATGGGCCAAAATTGAACAAGGTCAAAAGTTGGCAGCAGCGTATTTTGGTTAATCTGATTTATTGAAAATTGTATAAACATCCATCTTTTTTTAAATTTTCAGAAAAAGTGTTTGACAATTTCCTTAAGAGCGAGTAAAGTAAGACTCAACTTAATGAAACAGACATCGAAAAGAAGAGTAGCAAGACTTGTTGTTCAAAGAGAATCTCTGGTTGGTGCAAAGAGATAGCACAGGGTTGTGAAACACATCTTGGAGTCGTTTTTCCGAAGAAGAAGTAGGAAAGACCGGGTATGCCCGTTAGCGCTGCAGTCATTGATTGATGACTTTCTAAGATTAGTTTGCCGTGAGGCGCTGATAAACAAAGGTGGAACCGCGTTGATAACGTCCTTTAGCTGTAATGGCTAGAGGACGTTTTTTTATTTTCTGACCGGATGCCTTTTTACTATTGGGAAGCCATAGACTGCTTGAGGTTTTTTCTGAGAGGAAAAAACAAATTGAGGTGGAACCACGTGTAGCGCGTCCTCTGGCATAAGCCGGAGTACGTGTTTTTTATTTTTTTATTTGACCAAGGAGGAATAATTGTATGTTTGATTATTTAATCAATGTAATGCCCCAATTGCTTTCAGGTGCTGGCATTACCATCAAGTTGTTTGCACTGACTTTACTCGGATCGATTCCATTAGGTATCTTATTGGCCTTTGTATTGGCTAGTCGATTGAAAGTGTTGAAATTCATTGTACAAGTCTATGTTTGGCTGATGCGGGGCACACCCTTGTTGCTGCAACTGATTTTTGTTTTTTATGGACTACCGATCCTGAACATTGTCTTCGATCGGTTTGACGCTGCGTTGATCGCTTTTGTTATCAATTATGCGGCTTACTTCGCAGAAATATTCCGTGGCGGCATCCAGTCGATCCCGGCAGGTCAATATGAAGCAGCGAAAGTCTTGCGGTTGAATCCGATCCAAACGATCCGGAAAATCATTATTCCACAAGTCGTCAAAATTACGTTGCCTTCTGTCGGGAATGAAGTGATCAATTTGGTCAAAGATACATCTTTGGTGTATATCTTAGGCTTGTCAGATGTGATGCGGATCGGAAAAATCGCAATGGAGCGAGATAGTACGTTATTGCCACTGTTAGGCGTCGCATTGATCTACCTGTTGCTGACTGGGATATTCACGATATTGTTGAAACAACTTGAAAGTAAGCTTGATTATTATCGCTAGGAGGTACAACATGTTAAAACTGAATCAAATATCAAAATCTTTTGGCAACAAAAAAGTCATTGATGGATTAGACTTAACAATTGAAGATGGCAGCATTTTGGCAGTGGTTGGTCCTTCCGGTGGGGGAAAAACAACACTTCTACGAACGCTTGCTGGTTTAGAAACGGTGGATTCGGGGACCTTTTTGTTAGATGGTAAATCCTTTGATCCAACGGATACCAAAGAACAAGAACAAGTGGTGGGGGTAGTTTTCCAAGATTTCCAACTGTTCCCGCATTTATCGGTGTTTGATAATATCACTTTGGCGCCAAAGATGGTGTTGAAGCAGGACAAAGCGACTTATACGGTAAAAGCAGAAGCTTTGGCCAAGCAGCTAGGATTGGATGACTTATTGAAGCAATATCCATTTCAATTATCAGGTGGTCAACGCCAACGGGTAGCGATTGCTCGAGCGATGGCGATGAATCCAAAAGTTTTGGCTTACGACGAGCCGACAAGTGCGCTAGATCCTGGCTTGCGGCAACAAGTAGAGGCGTTGATCTTGGACTTGAAAAAACAAGGTGTAACACAAATCGTGGTGACCCATGATTTGGTTTTTGCCAAAAATATTGGCGATCAATTGTTAGAAGTATCAGGAAAATAAGGGGGAGAAAAAAATGAAAAAATATGTATTATCTTTGATAGCAGCTGCCAGCATCTTGGTATTTGCGGCTTGCGGAACTAGCAACGAGGCGACTGAAAGTGCCGCCGATAAGGATGAAGTCATTGTTGGGCTGGATGATACCTTCGTACCGATGGGCTTCCAAGATGACCAAGGGGAGATTGTTGGATTTGATGTCGATCTAGCCAAAGCTGTATTTGATTTAACAGGAACCAAAGTGACCTTCCAAGCAATTGACTGGTCCATGAAAGAAACAGAATTGGATAATGGCACCATCGACATGATTTGGAACGGCTACACGAAAACAGATGCCCGGGTCAAAAAGGTATTGTTTTCTGATACGTATATGGAAAACAAACAAGTGTTAGTCACTGCGAAAACAAGCAATATCACCTCATTTGATGATATGAAAGACAAAGTTTTAGGTGCCCAAGAAGGGTCTTCCGGCTATGATACATTCAATAATCAACCAGAAGTACTCAAAGACATTGTGGCAGATAATGATGCAACGTTATATGCTAGTTTCAACGAGGCATTCATTGATTTAGAAAATGGCCGGATCGATGGGCTGCTGATCGATCGTGTGTATGCAGAATACTATTTGACCCAAACAGGAAAGACCGACGATTATAATGAAATTGAAAGCCCATTTGAAGCGGAAGATTTCGCTGTGGGTGTCCGTAAGGATGATCAAGCGTTGGCTGATAAAATCAACGAAGGCTTGAAGACATTGCAAGAAAACGGTACGTTTGCAGAAATCTCAGAAAAATGGTTTGGTGAGGATGTAACGCCAAACTAAAAGTAGGTTGACGGATGATTCCGATGCTTACAGGCATCAAAAAAGGAAAGACAAGCTTTCCTTTCAATGTGACTACCATATATCCATATTTGAAGAACCAGTCTGAATCCTTGAACTTAAGGCATTCAGGCTGGTTCTTTGTTTCGCGCTAAATAATGTCTTACTTAGAGGAGACAGTACCATTCAACAAATATGTGTGGTCAAGCCTCATTCTCAGTAAGGGCTAAGGCAACTTTTAACTTAATTTAGGCAGAAGTCGCCCATCCTCTATAGGTGGGTGATGAATGCCGTTCGGAATGAGGGTTACCGTTGGTAACTCGAAAACCGACAATTAAGTCATAGTGACTTTTTATTTCTCATTATGTTATAATCAGTCTATATAAGAAATGAGCTGATATAGCATGGAATTAGACACAAATAATCATTCAGTATTTCTTCTTTATTACCACCTTGTTTTAGTAACTAAATATCGTAGACAAGTCATTGATGATGAAATATCAGATTATGCTAAAGCTACTTTTGAAAGAATTTCAGAATCATATCACATTACATTAGTTGAGTGGAATCATGATAAAGACCATATTCATATCATGTTCAAAGCGCAACCAAAAACGGAATTGACAAAATTCATCAATGCTTATAAAAGTGCCAGTTCTCGTTTGATAAAACGCGATTTTCCAAGAGTAAAGCAATTTCTTTGGAAGGAGATGTTCTGGTCTAAAAGCTTTTGTCTTTTGACAACTGGTGATGCGCCAATGGATGTAATTAAGAAATATATTCAAAATCAAGGAAACAATCATAAATAGAAAGTAGGTGAAAACTTATGGAACGACTAAAAGCATATAAATTTAGAATTTATCCAACAGAAGAACAAAAAGTTTTCTTTGCTAAGTCTTTTGGTTGTGTCCGTAAGGTCTACAATCTAATGCTTGACGACCGAATAAAAGCTTATGAAGAAGTCAAAAATGATCCTTCTAAAAAAATGGTCTTTCCAACGCCAGCTAAATATAAGAATGAATATCCGTTTTTGAAGGAAGTTGACAGTCTTGCCTTAGCTAATGCGCAACTTAATTTAGATAAAGCCTATAAGAATTTCTTTCGTGATAAATCTGTCGGATTTCCTCGTTTCAAAAGTAAGAAAAATCCTGTTCAGAGCTATACAACGAATAACCAGAAAGGCACAGTTACCTTGATTGATAATAAATTCATTAAAGTTCCAAAATTGAAGTCTCTACTCAGAATAAAGCTTCATAGACAACCCCAAGGGATAATCAAATCGGCTACAATCTCATGTCACGCAAGTGGTAAATACTATGTTTCTTTGTTGTGTAAAGAAGAGATTGTTGAGTTGCCTAAAACCAATTCTGTCATTGGTATTGACTTAGGTATTACTGATTTTGCCATTCTTTCTGACGGACAAAAAATTGATAATAATAAATTTACATCCAAAATGGAAAAGACATTGAAACGTGAGCAACGTAAGTTATCAAGGCGCGCTTTGTTAGCTAAAAAGAAAGGAATCAATCTTTTCGAAGCAAAGAACTACCAAAAGCAAAAACGTAAAGTAGCACGTTTGCACGAAAAAGTACTGAATCAACGTACTGATTTTCTGAATAAGTTAAGTACAGAAATTATCAAGAACAACGGTATTATCTGTATTGAAGACTTAAACACAAAAGGTATGTTGCGTAATCATAAATTAGCAAAAAGCATTTCTGATGTTTCTTGGTCTAGCTTTGTGACTAAATTACAATACAAAGCAGACTGGTACGGACGTGAGATTATCAAGGTAGGACAGTGGTTTGCCTCTACGCAGATTTGTTCAGGATGTGGACATAAAGATGGAGTGAAACCTCTCAGAATTCGAGAATGGACTTGTCCTATTTGTCATGCCCATCACGACCGAGACATCAACGCTAGTGTCAATATTCTGACCGAAGGTCTAAGAATAAAACGATTAGCTTAGATAGAATCATGAACCGTAGGAACTACGGGGATAGCTTGGTAAATAAGAGAAACCGCTGCAAGTAAATGAATACGCTTGCAAGTACGCTCTTTTTCCAAGAAGCTCCCACTTCAAGGATTCAAAACCGTTAGGTTTAGCTAAGTGGTGAGTAGTTCACTGCAGGGACCAATAAATTGATTTGAGATTCACTTAACGATTTGCCATGAAAGAGCAAGTCTTCCGGATCTTGTGTCTGAATGTACTGAATCAATTGGGAAATTTTTAATGCTATATCTGTGGGCGCATCGATATTTTCGGACATATTTGTACCTTTAATAATGTAATCTGTGGTTACGCCATACACGTTCGCAATCTCAGCAATCATTTGAATTAGTGGGAAAGAAAAAAATCATTTCGGAAAATAGGAAGACTAAGTCTGTATCGCAAGTATTGATTGAAATAGACTGTGGAATTGATGGAGATCTCAATTACCCTTCAGCAAATGAATTATGCAATTCTGCTTTAGGAAGATGATCACGCTTATTGGTTTACTTACTTTGTCGACTCAATGAGAGAAAAAGGTTTCTCATTTCTTGTATATATGCTATTCTTGAAACGTGCAAAAAAAACAAAAAAATAGAATCTGATCACAAAGGGGAGCCAAATGGCTGAGAATGAGTTTACTCTAAACCCTTCGTACCTGTTTCGATCATTCGAGCGTAGGAATTGTGACGAGTTGAAGTATGGAATACTTCTCCTTTGTGAATTGTGACGATTCTGGAGGAGGAGTTTTTTATATGAATAGCAACACAAAAATCTGGGTAGAAGGAACGATTATTGCAGCATTGGCGATGATTCTTTCTTTCATACCTACCAATATTGGGAGCAGTTTCTCAGTTTCTCTAGGTCAAATTCCTTTGACTGTATTTGCGATTCGCAGAGGCTGGCGTCCTGGGTTGATGGCCGGTTTGGTGTGGGGATTATTGCATTTTCCATTAGGCCAAGTGTGGTATTTGAGTGTACTTCAAGTGCTGATTGAATATCCTTTTGCTTTTACTTTTGTTGGATTTGCGGGGCTTTATTCTAAAAAGATTCAGGCAGCAATAAAAACAAATGCTGATAAACGTGTGATTGCATTACTAATAAACGCGTCGTTACTTGGGGCAACTGCTCGTTATTTCTGGCATTTTGTAGCTGGTTGGATATTTTGGGGTGCCTATGCATTATGGAATCTAAATCCATGGCTATTTTCATTAGTTATGAATAGTGCCAGTGGATTAGCGACAGCACTTGTAACTGCAATCGTTCTCGTATTTTTATATCGGACAGTTCCACAAATATTTTCTCCAAAAGCATAATGGAAATATTTCTGCCTATTCAGTATGTACACGGTTGGTGTACCGCTGAATAGGCAGTTTTTTTCAAAATTTTGCGGGACTTTAAAAATTCTCACAGGAAAACTTTTGTTCGCCTTCTTTTTTCGTTATAATAGATAAAGATGAAAAGAGGGATAGACATGGCGCAAAAGAAACGCGCGAAGAAACGCAAAACAAAAAAACAGCAGCAACAACAAGAAAAATTAGTATTGGTCGGCGTCGGCTTATTGTTTATCTTGTTTTCGATATTTGGCTTTTTCCATTTAGGCTTTTTGGGGATGCTGATTGCCAATGGCTTTAGAATCGTTGGCGGCAATACCTACCGGGTTCTTTGTATCGCATTAGCGGCTTATGGCGGTTGGTTAGCTATCAAAACCACTGAAGCAAAATTCCAGCAATTTCGGCGGATTATCGGTTGTCTACTGATATATTTTGGTCTATTGATTATTTTGCATGCCCATCTTTTTGGGAATGTGATCAGTGAACAAACAAATGTACTGCAAACCACATGGATGACTTTGCTGGGGGATATTCGCCGCAGTCAAGTGAGTCAGAATGTTGGGGGTGGAATGACCGGTGCGTTGCTTTATAATGGCAGTTATTTCCTTGTCTCTCAAATTGGCAGTTATATCATAGCTGTTCTTTTGATGCTGGTTGGCGGCTTTTTGTTCAGCAACATGCGCAGCCATGAATTATTGGATCATTTGCAAACGGCAGGGGACAGCTTACAACGTTTCCTAGAAGGTTCTCCGGAAAAACAAGCGCAGAAAGAAGCCCGCAAAGCCGAAAAAGCGGCTGAAAGGCAAGCCAAGAAAGAGGCTGAACGAGCAGCTGTCTTGGCAGAGATCAAAGAAAAGAATCAAGTACGGCCAATGACTGAAGGGGAAAAGTTAGCCAAGGCAGAACAAGCCCAAACAACGGACACCTTCGAACCGGAACAATTGAGTTTTGTGCCGATCGATCATTTTCAAGAAGTCCCTAAAGCAACTGGCACATCCGCAGCGGCATCAGAGATGGCAGATGCACCACATCCTGCAGGCACGTCAAAACCGAGTAAACGGGTCAATGAGGATGGCGAAATTTTAGATGACGATGGCGAAGTATTGGAATTCGAAATCTCAGAAGAAGCGGAGAATCGAGATTACGAGTTGCCTTCTGCGGAATTATTGGATTCGATTCCGGCAACTGATCAAAGCAGTGAGTACAAAAAAATCGAAAAAAATATTGGTGTTCTTGAAACAACGTTCCAAAGTTTCGGTGTCGATGCCAAAGTCGTCAAAGCCAGTCTTGGGCCGGCAGTCACGAAATTTGAAGTTCAACCAGCAGTCGGCGTCAAGGTCAGCAAAATCGTTGGCTTGACAGATGATATCGCTCTGGCACTTGCCGCAAAAGATGTGCGAATGGAAGCACCGATCCCGGGTAAATCATTGATTGGGATCGAAGTGCCAAACAGCGCTATAAGCATGGTTTCTTTCAGAGAAGTGATCGATGCCCAGCCAGATCATCCAGATCAACTATTAGAAGTGCCCTTAGGACGGGATATCTCAGGGCGTGTCCAAACCGCAGATTTGACGAAAATGCCGCATTTATTGATTGCAGGCTCAACAGGGAGCGGGAAATCTGTTGCAATCAACGGAATCATTACTAGTATTTTGATGCGGGCCAAACCCCATGAAGTCAAATTGATGATGATTGATCCAAAAATGGTTGAACTGAATGTCTATAATGGCATCCCTCACCTGTTGACACCTGTCGTGACCAATCCGCGAAAAGCCGCGCAAGCTTTGCAAAAAGTCGTCAAAGAAATGGAAGAACGCTACGAAAAATTTGCAGCGACAGGTGTAAGAAATATTACCGGCTACAATGAATTGGTCATTAACAAGAATCTAGAAGATGGTGAAAATCGGCCAATCTTGCCTTTCATTGTCGTGATCGTTGATGAATTGGCGGACTTGATGATGGTGGCCAGCAATGAAGTGGAAGATGCAATCATTCGCTTAGCGCAAATGGCGCGGGCCGCCGGTATCCATATGATTTTGGCCACACAACGGCCTAGTGTCGATGTCATCACCGGAATCATCAAAGCCAATGTTCCTTCAAGGATGGCTTTCGCCGTTTCCAGCGGGGTCGACTCTCGGACGATCATTGACAGCAACGGTGCAGAGAAATTGCTGGGTCGCGGAGATATGCTGTATTTGCCGATGGGTGAGAACAAGCCAATCCGTGTCCAAGGTGCCTTTATTTCCGATCATGAAGTCGAACGAATCGTTACCTTTGTGACGGATCAGCAAGAAGCCAATTATGAAGAGAAAATGATGGTCACTGAAGAAGAAACGAGTACCAGTACTAGCGGTCAACCGCAAGATGAGTTGTTTGAAGAAGCCAAAGCGTTGGTGATCGATATGCAAACAGCAAGCGTGTCCTTATTGCAACGACGGTTTCGGGTAGGATATAATCGCGCTGCGCGTCTAGTGGATGAATTAGAAGCCCAAGGTGTGGTTGGACCATCTGAAGGAAGCAAACCTAGAAAAGTCTTGATCGAACCACAACCCGAAGAAATCCCTCCATTTGAGGAATAAATGCTGTATCCAAATACCTGTAAAGAAAGGCAAGAGGAATCATGAAGCGCAAGCATATTTTGTACCGCGATGTTGCCGATAAAATCAAAGAAGATATTTTTTCGGGCAAGTATCCAATCGGCTCATTTTTGCCGACAGAAACCGAGTTGGAGGCTATCTTCAATGTAAGTAAAATCACGGTTCGTAAAGCAATCGAACTATTGGCTGCTGATGAGTATGTCGAAAAACGTAGTGGGCGAGGAACAACAGTATTAAGCAATCGCCCCTACAATCGGTTGTCAAAAGGGACGACTTTCAGTCAGCTGTTAGAAAGAACCGGCAAAGAATATACAAAAAGAAATATTGAATTTACCCAAGTAAGCTTATCCCCTGATCATCCGGCTTATCCATTGATGGGCAAAGATGTGATGCGTTTAAAACGTCTGTACTACTTTGATCACCAGCCATTTATTTATTATGAATACCACTTGCCGATCCAGCTTAAAGGATCGTCGATCGATGAATTAGAAGAAAAATCCCTCTATCGGTTATTAGACGAGCATCGGATGATCATTGATCGCTTCGAAGACGCCTTCGTTGGTGTTACCTTGACAACGGAGCAGCAAAAATTCATGTTCACACCAGAAATATCCGCATTGAAGCGTATTCGGAAATCCTATGATATGCAAGGTGAGGTAGTAGAATACACAGAGGGAATCTATAATACTGCCTTACATCCTTACATGATTGAATTTGAAGCCTAATCTCTGATTGGGCTTTTTTCGCAAAACAAAGGTACAATCAAATTGAAATGGAGCGTGTTGAAATGAAAAAAATCGCCTTTATCGGTGCTGGAAATATGGCAAAAGCCATTATCAAAGGGTTGATCAAATCAGAATTGTATGCCGCAAATGAAATTCTGGTCTATAACCATCGCTATGAACCGACATTGCAGCAATTGGAGGCTGAAACAGGGATTCAAGGGACCACCACATTGTCTGAGGCCACAGCGTATGGAGAAGTGTTGATTTTAGCGGTCAAACCTTTTGTTTTTGCCCATTTATTGCCACAATTGCAACCACTGTTGACAAGAAACCATGTGATCGTATCGATTGCCGCTGGTGTAACGATCGACCAAATGACCACAGTACTAGGCAGCCAAAAAATTATCCGGGTCATGCCGAATACACCTGCGCTTGTAGGTGAAGGAATGTCTTCGATCAGCCCCAATGATGCGGCCGCGGAAGAAGATACCCAATTTGTTCTGCGATTGTTTGAAAGTGTGGGGAAAGCTGCTGTTGTACCAGAAAGTATGATTGATGCTGTGATAGGTGTGAGTGGTTCTTCTCCAGCCTATACTTACATGTTTATTGAAGCTTTGGCAGACGGGGCAGTTGCTGAAGGAATGCCTCGGGAGATGGCCTATGCATTTGCTTCTCAAGCTGTGCTGGGTGCCGCTAAAATGGTCTTAGAAACCAAAGAACATCCAGGGGTCTTGAAAGATCAAGTCACTTCTCCTGGCGGGACGACGATTCAAGCGGTCAAATCGTTGGAAGAAAACGGGCTGCGCGCAGCGGTGATCCAAGCAGTCCATACAGCAGCAGAAAAAAATCGCGATATGTCGTAAGACACAATCAATCAAAGGGGTGCTTATGAAAGAATTACTGATTTTTGATTTAGATGGGTTATTGTTAGATACCGAAAAAATTTATTTTGATGGTTGGCTCGCGTTGTTTAAAGACCACAATATTCCTTTAACCGCAGAAGACATCAGCAGTTGGCGGGGACAAAGTTGGCAGCAGACGGCAGATCAATTGGCACAGGTGGTTGGCGGGCATGAACGGGTGATGGCACTGCGCGCGGAGCGAGAAGGCTTCATCGAAGCGCAGCTGATGAATGGGACCTTGCAAATGAAGCCCTATGCCAAAGAGACACTGCTGTTGGCCAGAGAAAAAGGGTTTATCACGGCACTGGCAACGTCGACGATGAAAGAACGGGCAGCCAAATTGCTGCCTCATTTTGATCTGCTCGCGTGCTTTGACTATCTGACTTTCGGCGATGATGTAGCCGCCCATAAGCCAGATCCAGCACCTTATGTGCGGACGTTGGCACTTGCGGATAAGACGGCCGCGCAAGCATTGGTCATGGAAGACTCTTTATTAGGGGCATTGGCCGCCACACGGGCTGGGATCGAAGTTGTATTGATCCCGGACCAAAGTTTCCAGACAACGTATACAGAAGCACAGAAAGCAGGGTTAAATCTGTATGCAGAAACAGACTCACTGCAGTTTGTTTATGATCTGCTGCAAGCCGATCAACTTTGATTCTTAATCGTAATGCCTTCTTGATAGGGAGAGGGCTTTTTTTTATTTACTTTCGACACAAAGTCATATCATTCGGTGTGGGTTCATGCTTCATGGTAAAGTTAAAGAAAAGAGAATGGTTATCAGAATAAGGTCAAAAAGTAAAGGGGTTTCATTTTGACAAAAAGGGTCTTTTGTCAAAATGCAATTCGATAGCCAATCATAGTCATTGGCGTGAAGCCAAAAACATGGTAAATTATCCTTCGATGACGAATAGTGGGGGAAGAGAAATGAAGAAGATAAAAAATGTCTTTTATTTATATAAACTAGATTGGAAACGAATTTTTTCCAATCCAATCGCAGCTTTTTTGATTATTGCATTAATGATTTTGCCCTCGCTGTATGCGTGGTTCAATATCAAAGCCTTGTGGGATCCTTACGGCAATACAAGTGAACTGCCGATCGCGGTCTATAGTGCCGATAGTGGGGCAGAATTTGAAGGAACGCAAATCAAGATTGGTGATGAAGTCATAGATACCTTACATGACAATACGCAACTAGGTTGGCGTTTCGTTGATTCAAAAGATGACCTTGTTGAAGGGGTCAAATCAGGTGAATATTACGCGGGTATCTACTTGCCAGAAGACTTTTCAGAAGATCTGATCAGTTTTACCAACGGAACGATCGAAAAACCAACGATCGAATATTACAGCAATGAAAAAATCAATGCCATCGCACCTAAAATCACGTCTAAGGGCGCCAGCAGTTTGCAAGAGGAGATTTCACAGAACTTCATTGAAACCGCGAGTTCCACCCTGCTAAAGGTTTTTAACGAGATTGGGTATGATATTGATTCTAATCTGATCAGCATCAATAAAGTGAAAAATATGATTTTGGATACCGATGAAAATCTGGATACGATCGATGGCTATACGCAAGAGATCGTCACACTGCATGACAAATTTCCAGAAATCAAAGACAAGATTGCCAAAGCGGAAGAATTTACGGATTATATCCCAGAAGTCGATGCGATGGGCGATAAACTGATTGCATTAAATGACAAAATGCCTACTTTGAAAAAAGAAGCCAGCATTATTTTGACATTGAAAGAAAAAATTCCAGAGATCCAAAATGCCGGCAAACAACTAAAAATGATCGATGAAGATTTTGACGATATTGCTAGTACGATGACCGACGGGATCGATACAGCCAAACAAGGCCTGCAAATCATCGAACAAGTGCAAGCCGCGTTGCCAGAGATCGAAGACTTAGGTGATCAAGCAGCCGACTTTGCTTCTGCGACAAAAGAAGGTGCCCAACAGTTACAAGATGCGTTGCCAAGTATCTCCAGCAGTGTGGAGGTGACGATTGAGGCAATCAGCCAAGTCGCAACGACCACTGCTAGTCTGACGGACACCATCAATCAAGCGTTGGCGGATAATGAGCTGACAGATGAGGAACGGACAGCCATACGTAATGTGATTGCTGATTTCCAGCAAAATATCCAACAGCAACAAACAGCTTTAGATTCTTTGATTGCGTTCATGACCAAAATCCAAGAGGCTGGAAACAATAGTGATTTACAAACAATCATTGATCAATTGAGCAATGCCAAAGACTTGTTGGGTACTTTGTCTACGCGCTTGGGTTCGCTAGATAACTTGGTGCAAAATGGATCCATTGAGGATATACAGAACTACCTTAGCCAAATATCAGCAGCTGCACAAGACATCAGTAATTTACTGAATCGTATTGATGTATCTTCTATTACAAACACGATCAATGATGTCCTCACCAAATTGATCACTACGATCACCACCGCCGAAGATGTCTTGCAAAAAGCCCAAGATATTGATTTCGATTCTTTGTTGTCATCTACCAAAACAGTTGTCAGCAATGCTGTATCGATTTTGGAGAAATACCAAAAAGAATTGCCAGCGATCAAGCAAGAATTGCATGACGCCAATACAATGTTGAATGGACATATGGACGAGATCGTTGCAGCCATCAATAAAGGTGCTGATTTGTATAACAATGAATTACCGATCATTGAAGATAAATTAGGTATCGCAGCGGACTTCTTGCAAAATGATTGGCCTACCGTAAAGGCGGAAATCACCTCTACGATGGATATGGTCGATGAAAAATTGCCAGAAGTTGAAAAAGCCTTAGATGCGGCAGTGGACCTCATCAACAACGACTGGCCAAATATCAAATCTGGCATTCATAAAGCTGCTGATGCGATCCGCAAAGGCGAAAGCGAAGTGGATTTAGGGGATATCATCAAGCTGTTGAAACTAGATGCTACAGAAGAAGCTGAATTCTTCAAACAACCGGTTGATTTGGAAACCAATGAAATCTATCCAATCGCCAACAATGGCTCAGCCAGCACACCGTTTTACACCGCATTGTGTTTATGGGTAGGGGCATTATTGTTGTCAAGTGTTGCTACAACAGAGTATCATTTAGATAAGAAAGACAAACAACGGTTTACCAAACGAGAAACCTTTGTCGCGAGAATGATGACTTTCTTAACGATGGCGGTAGCGCAAAGTTTGATCGTTACGTTAGGAAATATGTTTCTCTTAGGTGTTGATGTGCGGAATCCTGTCTATAGCGTGCTCTTTGCCCTGCTTGTCGGATTGGCATTTATGATGATCGTCTATGTCTTAGCCGGACTCTTCGGTAACCTCGGGAAAGGAATTGCCATTATCATCTTGGTATTATCGATTTCCGGAGGTGGTGGGAATTACCCCATCCAAGTGTCTGGGAAGTTCTTCCAATTTATCAATCCTTTGTTGCCATTCACGCATGCTGTCAATCTATTGCGAGAATCAGCCGGGGGGATCTACTGGCCAAATGTATGGGCACCAGTCATCATATTGATTTGTATCTTCTTATTCTTTGGGATAGTCGGTACACTCGTTTCACCTTACGTAAGTGAGAAGTCGAAAAAATTGAGTGACATATCAAAAGAGAGCCATTTCTTCCATTAACAATAAAGCAGATAGAGCCGTTTGTTCTATCTGCTTTTTCTTCAATCTTAAGCTGGATTCTAAAAAAAAGAAGAGTATTTTACGTTGTATTTTTCATTTGATTTTCATTGACTTTTCCTGTTTTCAGGCGTAGCATACAATCTTGATCGTTCAATATTTATTATAGTTTTTATGGTATTATCATCGTATGTTTTTCATGAAAAAGGAGTGTAAAATGAAGTGGACTATTTAAAACGTTTGTTGGTCGGACGTCCTTTGAAATCTGCTGAAAATGATGATCAGAAATTGACGAGAACAGCTGCCCTTGCGTTGTTATCTTCCGATGCGTTATCTTCGATCGCATACGGGACCGAGCAGATCGTGGTCGTGCTGGTCGCTTTATCAGCAGCTGCCATCTGGTATTCCTTACCAATCGCTGCATTTGTGATTATTTTATTGATCTCATTGACTTTATCGTACCGCCAAATCATCCATGCGTATCCTCACGGGGGCGGCGCCTATGTCGTTAGTAGTGAAAACCTGGGCAAAAATGCCGGCTTGATCGCAGGGGGCTCTTTGCTGATCGACTACATGTTGACAGTGGCTGTATCCGTCTCAGCGGGGGCAGAAGCCATCACCTCGGCGGTTCCAGCATTGTATGGCCATCAAGTAGGGATTTCGATCGTGATCGTTTTATTGATCATGATGATGAATCTGCGGGGATTGAGGGAATCCGCCTCGTTCTTGATGATACCTGTATATACATTCATTGCAGTGATCACGATATTGATTGTTGTTGGCCTCTTCAATATCATCACAGGCGCGCAGCCTTTAAACGCTACAGCGTTGCCGGGTGCTGTAGTACCAGGCGTTTCAGTCGCCTTGATTTTAAGAGCCTTTTCTTCTGGTTCATCTTCACTGACTGGTGTAGAGGCCATCAGTAATGCAGTCCCGTTCTTTAAGAAACCACGGGCAAAAAATGCAGCAGCGACTTTAACGATCATGGCTGCCATTTTAGGTTTCTTCTTTGTCGGTATCACCTTTATCAACTACTGGTACGGCATTGTGCCGCAAACTGAAGTGACCGTCCTATCGCAAATCGGTGCCGCTGTTTTCGGACATGGCATCATGTATTATGTTTTACAATTTGCCACGGCATTGATTTTGGCAGTCGCTGCCAATACCGGTTTCTCCGCTTTTCCAGTATTAGCATTCAATTTGGCAAAAGATAAATATATGCCGCATATGTACCAAGACCGTGGGGACCGACTAGGGTATTCTAACGGCATCATCACTTTAGCAGCGGGTTCGATTGTCTTGCTATTTATCTTCCAAGGATCAACAGAGCGTTTGATTCCTCTGTATTCTATTGGGGTCTTTATTCCTTTCGCATTGTCACAAACAGGGATGGTCGTGAAATGGAAAAAAGACGGCAAAGGCTGGTTCTTCAAGTCTTTGGCGAATATCGTTGGTGCGTTGATCTCCTATGTGATCATCGTGATCTTGTTCGTGTATCGTCTGAATGATATTTGGCCATTCTTCATCATCATGCCGATTTTGTTGTTTGTCTTCTACAAAATCCATGACCATTACAAGAATGTAGCAGAACAATTGCGCTTAGAAAAACAAGGGAAATTGCATGCCTATGAAGGCAATACTGTGATCGTACTGGTTGGGAATGTGACACGCGTGAATGTTGGCGCCCTAAACTATGCGCAATCTATTGGGGATTATGTCGTCGCGATGCACGTCTCTTTGGATGAAGATGTCAAGAAAGAAAAAGAAATCCAACAAGAATTCAAACAAAACTTTCCTGATGTGCGTCTATCGATCGTCCATTCTTCGTATCGCTCGATTGAAAATCCAATCATTCGCTATGTAGATTTGGTCAGTCGCAATGCAGCTAAACACAATTACACGACAACGGTGATCATTCCTCAGTTTGTACCAAAACATCGTTGGCAAAATATTTTGCACAACCAGACAAGTCTGCGATTGCGTTTTAGATTGTCCTGGCGGGAAAATATTATTGTAAGTACGTATAGTTATCATTTGAAGAAATAACAAGATGAACAAAATAAATCAAAGCCGCGAGCAATCAGCACAGTATCTGCTGATCACTCGCGGCTTTGTCGATGTTTCAACTATAAAACATTTTTAGTTTGATATCTTGATCGTAATTACCGAATCCTTTGCCAAACAGGGTACAGCCGCCAATATGGGTGGCTGTTTCTTTGACTTCTAATTTCAGATGCCAAGTATCTTCATATGCCGGAATATCTTTGATGGTGATGTTGGATAGCGGCTCTCCTTCCATATAGGTTCCGTGATCCATGATCCGAATCGTTTTGAGCAGACCATATTGATTCAAGTTATCGGGATACCAATCTGGGGTAAACTTACCGCGAATATCGGCAAAATCCCCGGGACTCGTCCAAGTTCCTAACTCCACACCATTCAAACTGAAAGTAATATCTGATGGCCAATTGTTATTAGAAAAAGGAAACTCGGAGGAGATTTCCATTGAAATCTCCATCATTTCTAGTTTTTCTTCATTTGCTAGAAAGTTAGGGGACTGATATTCCACGAACCCTTTTGTAAACCACAAAATTCTTGCATCCATTCTATTTGGATCCATGAAGTATTTAGGTTCGTCTACCGGTCCAACAAAGCCTGCTAAAGTTGCCAGCCCACATGTCGGTTCCACCGCATAATTTGTATAGTGTCCAATAGGAATCACGGTTTCCTTCGTATCAAAAGCGTTGAAGATTTTTTCAGGGAAGTTGATATCGATATGATCGACTCTTAAACTGGAAATCTTTTTTTGCCCAATTCGTTCTGTCTTGATAATGTTTGCTTCTTCCAATTTTTTGATATGCATAGTGATAATGGCACTGCTTAAGCCTAGAGCTTGCGCAATCTCTTTCACATTCATTTTGTTTTTGGCTAACATCTGGATAATTTTAATGCGCACACTGCTCGCTAAGGCTTCGTATACTGGCAATGCCTCCTGATTGATTTCTAATTGCATTATCCCACCTCCTAGGAATCTAACACTCATATTTACCTGAATGTTAACATATTTGCTAATATGTGTAAATAGGCTTGATTTTGTTTCTTTTAGTTAATGATTATATTAATTAATATATAGATTAAGTTGATATAATTAATCAAAATATTGTTGACAGCGATTACATAGTAAAGTATTATTTAGTTGTAAGTTGAAAGTGTTTGCAAACGCTGTTAAAGAAATGAAGGTTTTATAAATTTAAGTGAAACATTTTTTTCAAAATCATCGAGCTCTTCAAATCAAAAATCAGGAATGAAAGAGGGAAGAAAATGAAAAAGAAAATTCTTATTGTTGCTGCTGTTTTAGCCGTCGCTGCAATTGCACTTGTTGGATTTAATAGATACCAAACTGCTGAAAAGGAGAAGTTCACGATTAATTTTTGGTCTCCGTTAACCGGTGATGATGGTGCATATATGGATCAAATAGTGAAAGAATTTAATGAGCAGTCTGATTCAGAATATACGATCAATCATGTTATTACTTCTGATATGTATACCAAATTAAGTACTGTTGTCAGTTCAAAAAGCGGTATACCAGATTTAACTTTGATGCATTCTTATAAAGTAGAAGAATTTGTAAATTCTGGCATTATCGATACCGTTGATTCGTTGATTTCTTATCAGCCAGAGCTACAAGAAAGCAATTATTTAGATACAGCATGGAATGCAGGAAGTGTGAATGGCACACAATATACTATTCCGTTGGATATCCATGCAAGCGCGATGTATTACAATTCTGATTTATTAGAAAAATATGGTGTTACTTCATGGTTAGATGACAATATCGTGACCTTTGATGAGATGATGTCTTTATCAGGGAAGCTAGATGAAGGAGATTATATTGTTAATAATGCGTTATTATCATGGGTATTACTAGCTCAGATTCGCAATCTAGGCGGCGACATCTCAGACGAAGCTGGGAATCCAACGGTGAATACACCTGAAATGAAGGAAGCACTTGAAAAGATCAAAGCATTAACGGACGCAGGTCTGATGACACCTTATGGCGAAGATGGATACCTAATGTTCCAAGGAGGAAACGTTTTGTTATCTACTGATGGCACGTGGACTTCCACAGCCCATGATGCAGTTGAAGGATTAAATTGGGGTGTGACGAATATTTACTCTACTTCATCTGATATTGCAACGAATCGAGCTGCTTCTCACATGTTTGGCATGTTAAATAGCGAAACGAGAACGGACGAAAAAGAAGAAGTAATCGCACAATTTCTGGAGTTTGTACGTACCAATTCAATTGAATGGGCAAAAGCAGGTCAAATTGTCGCTAGTAATGATATTTTGGAAAGTGAAGAGTACAAACAATATCCCCAATCATTCTTTACATCTACGCCTGAGGAAGAAGAAACGTTATACATCTTTGACTATGTCTACTTCTCTTATGTACTAGAAGCTCTAGATGTTTACTGTACTGATATTGCTTATGGAGAATTAGATATGGATGAAGGTTTGGCTACTATGCAACAATATGTTGAGGACAAAATTGCAGAAGTTGCCAAGTAATGTAAGGGGATTTTTAATCCCCTTACTCATTTTTTGAAGGGAATGAAAGGAATGGAAAAGAAGAAAATCAATTGGGCATCCTTTGCGTTTATTGGACCTCATATGGTATTGTTTATTATTTTCGTTTGTATACCAACACTCTATGGTATCTACGCTTCATTTACACAGTGGAATTTAATCTCTGATCCGGTATGGGTAGGTTTTAATAACTATAAAACATTATTATTCGACAGTTCTTCAACATTTTACACTCAGTTTTGGAATGGGCTAAAAAATACCTTTATATTTGTACTGATTATGGTGCCGTTGCAAATCATCCTGCCTTTATTGATTGCAGCAGCATTACAACATAAGAAAGTAAAATTGAAAGGTTTTTTTCAAGCGATTTTATATATTCCCGGGCTTATTTCGGTATCTGCTGGATCGTTGATATGGTCACTTATATTTCATTCTCGTTTAGGTGCTATAAATAATATTTTTGGCTTTGACTTTTCATGGGCGTCCAGACAGCCTTATGCTTGGATTTTGATTTTTGTTGTAAGCATTTGGGGTGCAATTGGTGGGAATATGATTATTTATCGATCTGCTTTAGCAGGGGTCAATGAAGATTTATATGAGGCAGCCGAAATCGATGGGGCTGGATCCGTCCAAAAATTCTTTAATGTAACCTTACCTTCTATTCGTTTTCCTCTGTTATATACGATTGTCATGACGACTGCTGGTGCATTTAATGTATTTGCACAACCATTAATGATGACAGGTGGAGGTCCTAATCAAAGCACGACAGTATTAATGATGTATATTCGTTCACTAGCGTTTAGTCAAGGAGAGTCTATTGCGGGAATGGCATCGGCAATGGCTGTTATTTTAGGGTTGATTATTATGTGCGTATCTGTATTTCAGTATTTTCTATTAGATAGAAGTAATACATAAGGAGGTAAAAAATGAATACACAGAAAAAACGTTTACCTAGTATGGTTATCGCATACGTATTTCTAATAGCGTTGTGTATTATCTGGGTAATTCCATTGATTTTTAGTTTTACTACTTCATTTCGGTCGCAAACAGAAATTGTATCATCTGGTTTTAGGTTGTTGCCTGTGAACTGGATACTAGATAACTATGTTGCGATTTTGACAAATACATCAACTGCACCAATCATGCAATGGTTATGGAATTCACTTTTTATTGCAGTTACGCATACAGTATTGGTTGTAATAGTTGTTTCCGTAACAGCTTATGGGTACGGCAGAATGAGGTTCAAATATCGAGATCGTATTTTTTATACTTTAATGGGAATTTCCATGTTTCCTGGTGTGGTTAATTTAATTCCCTCCTATAAGATTATTGAAAGCTTTGGTTGGGTAAATTCTTCTCTTGCAATGATTATCCCGGGTTTGGCCGGAATGGGCAATATTTTTCTAGTCAGACAGTTCATGAAAGGAATCCCGCTTGAATTTGATGAATCTGCACGAATGGATGGGGCAGATGAATTTACGATATTCTCAGAAATTATAGTTCCACTGATTAAGCCAGTACTAATCGTGGCCGGATTATTCTCATTTACAGGCTCTTGGAACGATTTTTTATGGCCAGTTATTGTCTATACAGATGTGAGTAAAATGCCAATTACAGCAGGATTACTTCTATTACAAGACATATATGGAAACTATCGTATGATTGGTCAATTAATGGGTTCTGCTTTGATTGCCATCATACCAACTGTTATGTTATTCCTATTTGCGCAGAAGTATTTCATTGAATCGATGAACTTAAATGCAGGGGTAAAAGGATAGTGAAATCAATGAATAGAAAATTAGAAAAAAATCTATTACGTATAGGTGCTGGATGGGATGTTTGTATCGGCCTTGTGACGATGTTCGGTTATTATCCGTGGTTTGAAGAGCAAGGCATAGCAGCTTTTCAACAGCAGAACCAATATGATTATTTACAGTCAAGTCTTGTAGGGATGATTTCTAAAGTGGTCATGATTGTAGCGTTAGCGACCATCCTAATGGGTGTGATCAGTTGGATAAATGCCAAAAATATGAAAGATAAGCAAATAAATAAAGGCACTATGAGGTGGATGATTGCGTGTATCATTATTCATTTAGTGATTTATGATGTTGTTGGTGTCATATTCTACTTACTGGCAACAATACTTTACATGTCTAAAAACAAAGCAATAAGAATGCTGAAAACTGAAAATGGATATTTTTAAGAAGGTGTGGACTTTATGGCAGAAAATTACTTGGAACCGATTGTATTAGAAAGAGCAGATCCGTGGGTTTATAAACATACAGATGGTTATTATTACTTTACAGGGTCAAAACCTGGCTATCAAGAAATTGAGTTGAGGAGAGCGAAGACATTGAGGGGCTTGGCTCATTGTGAAACAAAAGTCGTATGGCACGCACATGAAGAAGGACCATTGAGCCAACTTATTTGGGCGCCCGAAGTCCATTTTATTCGTGGTAAATGGTATATCTATTTTGCTGCTTCAGACCACTCTGTCATTAGAGACGATACACATCACCATCGTATGTTTGCAATTGAGAATGCTTGCGCCGATCCTTTCGAAGGAGAATGGCAAGAGAAAGACCAAATTAAAACACAATTTGAAAGTTTTAGCTTGGACGCGACCGTTTTTGAGCATAAAAATCGTTTGTATTATGTATGGGCACAAGCGGATCCTAATATACCCGGGAATTCCAATCTGTATTTATCAGAGATGGAAAACCCATGGACACTCACTGGCAAGCAAATACTCTTGAGTATTCCTTATTACGATTGGGAAAAAATCGGCTTCAAAGTCAATGAAGCTCCAGCAGTTTTAATTAAAAATGGTAAGGTGATCATTACTTATTCAGCAAGTGCTACAGATGAGAATTACGCGATGGGACTACTATGGGCGGATGCAGATAGTGATTTACTCAATGGGTACTCATGGAACAAACTTGAGAAGCCGGTATTTTCAAGCTCAGAAAATAATTCCCTTTATGGTCCGGGCCATAATTCTTTTACGGAGTGTGAAGACGGAACACAAGAAATTATTGTATATCATGCAAGACCAGAAAAAAATGATTATAGTGACCCATTGGAAAACCCAAATAGACATGCTTATTACCAACCATTTACATGGAGCCAAGAAGGATTGCCTGAATTTGGTGAACCAGGTGTAGTTAAACGTTAAAAAAGAGGAGAAAAATGAATCATACAAAAAAAACGAAGCGTTGTTTTATTATCTCAGTTTTTTTACTTAGTTTATTACTTGCAGGTTGTCAAAGAAATAGAAACGCTCAGCCAATTTCTCAAAAAAATTGGGGAACGATACAAAATAATCGTGTATCTATTCATGATCCATCGATTACTTCTGTTCAAATAGACGGGAAAGAACATTTCTATGTATTCGGCTCGCATTTAGCCGAAGCGAAAACAATAGATTTTCAGACTTGGGATGTACCATTTTCTCAAGAGTACGAATCCATGGATGACAATATTATCTTCGGAAATACCCAGGAAAATTTGGCTGAAACCTTCAAATGGGCTGGTTATGACGATGCAGACTCAGAAGGAGGCTACAATCTTTGGGCACCTGATGTTATTTGGAATCAAGATTATATATGGTCAGATGGAGATAAAGGGGCGTATATGCTCTATTACTCGGCTAGTTCAACATGGCGTCGCTCAGCTATTGGACTAGCGGTAGCAAAGACAATTGAAGGCCCGTACAGTTATTCAGACACAGTGATCTATTCTGGTTTTACAGAAAATGACTCAACGGATGGCAGTGAGCGAAATACAAATTATCAGAACACACACCTAGAAAATTTGATCAAAAACAAAAGCATTAGCGGTTTCAGTGAAAAATGGACAATCGAAAATGGTCTTACGTATAACACTGATTACGCACCAAATGCGATTGATCCTGCTTTATTTTATGATGAGGAAGGAAAACTCTGGATGACTTATGGTTCGTGGTCAGGTGGTATCTTTTTGCTTGAAATGGACAAGTCCTCAGGTCTGCCAATTTACCCAGGAGAAGATAGTGAAACCTCAGACGGTCGGATAATTGATCGTTATTTTGGTACAAAACTTTCTGGGGGATATCATCAATCCGGTGAAGGTCCCTATATTGTTTATGATCAAGAAACAGGATTTTATTATCTTTTTGTTACGTATGGAGGATTATCTGCAAAAGGTGGATATAATATGCGTTTGTTTAGGTCAGAAGAACCGGATGGACCTTATTTGGATGCAAAAGGCAATAGTCCTATCTTAGAGCAGGGTGATCAAAATGCTGACTATGGGATTAAATTGATCGGTAATTATCAATTTTCGTTTCAGCAAACAGGCTTTCGTGCTGCAGGTCATAATTCCGCGGTTATCGATGAAAATGGTGATTGGTACTTGATTTATCACACCCGATTCAACAATGGAACTGAAGCGCACGAGGTTCGTGTGAACAGAATGTATATGAATGAAGAGGATTGGCCAGTTCCAGCCCCTTTTGAATACTTAGGCAACGAGCATGTTGCAGATGATTTAGTAGAAGCAGATATCACTGGTCGCTATGAAATCATTAATCATGGAACAGATAATGGGAAGACAATGATCAAGTCTCAAATGATTGATTTTCATAAAGACGGGAGTATTAGTGGAGATATAATTGGCAATTGGACATATGATGAAGGATTTATCAGTATAACAGTTGAAAATACTACTTTTAAAGGCACTGTATTGAGGCAAGAAGTATCTACTTTTGATAAACAAAAAATAGCTTTTTCTACCTTTGGTGACAATAATGAGTCAATATGGGGAGTTAAAGAAGAATAGGGGTATAACATGACAATCAAAATCTTAAACACTAAATCAGGAACCACCATCAGCAAATACATCTACGGCCATTTTTCTGAGCATCTAGGCAGATGTATCTATGAAGGACTCTATGTAGGGGAAGATTCATCAATCCCAAATAAAAATGGCATGCGAATAGATGTAGTGGAGGCTTTAAAAAATATTCAAATCCCTGTATTGCGCTGGCCAGGCGGGTGTTTTGCTGACGAGTACCACTGGAAAGATGGAATTGGCCCAAAAGAAGCACGCAAAACGATGGTCAATACCCATTGGGGCGGCGTGACGGAGAACAACCACTTTGGGACGCATGAATTTTTTGAATTGGTGAAGCAGCTTGAATGCGAGGCCTATGTGAATGGCAATGTCGGCAGCGGGACTGTGCAAGAAATGTCTGAATGGGTCGAATACATCACCATGGATGGGATTTCACCAATGGCCGATCTTAGAAGAGAGAACGGGCATGATGTTTCTTGGCCAATGAAATTTTTTGGCGTTGGGAATGAAAACTGGGGCTGCGGCGGGAATATGCGTCCTGAGTATTATGCGGATTTATACCGACGTTATCAAACCTATGTCCGTCAATATGGTGATCAAAAAATTTATAAAGTCGCTGGCGGTGCCAATGTGGATGACTACAATTGGACAGAAACATTAATGAAGAATGCCCATTGGCTGATGGATGGTCTAAGTTTGCATTATTATGTCCATCCGCAAGGCTGGGAGAAAAAAGGCAGCTCGTTGGACTTCGATGAGGCGGAATGGGTTGTCACCTGCGAAAAAGCAGCGTACATGGATGAGTTGATCACCCGCCATAGTGCCATTATGGATCAATATGATCCTGAAAAGCGCGTCGGCATCATTGTGGATGAATGGGGGACTTGGTTTAGTGCCGAACCTGGAACCAATCCTGGATTCTTATATCAGCAAAACACGATTCGCGATGCGATGGTTGCTGCGATTACATTAAATATTTTTCATAAACATGCGGAACGTGTTCATATGGCGAATATCGCGCAAACCGTGAATGTATTACAAGCAATGATCCTGACAGATGGTGCACAGATGGTGAAAACGCCGAGTTATCATGTGTTCGATTTATATAAAGTCCACCAAGATGCTGAAAGAATCGAAAGCCATGGAAACCATGGTGAGCACATCACGTATACGATTTCTAAAAAAGAGAACACGGTGCATGTATCGATTTGTAATTTTGACATCACGGCAACTGAAGCACTGTCCTTCACATTAGAATCAGCCATCAAAGAAGTCAAAGAAGCGCGTTACATCGTAGGCAGTACAATGAATGCCCATAACGACTTTGATCATCCGGATACAGTGGCGATCCAAGCATTTCAAGGGTATCAGGTCAATGAAGCGCAGCTGTCAGTGACCGTACCGCCGATGAGTGTCCTCACACTCTCTTTGTCCCTATGAGATGACTTGCAAAGGATGCGATGTCAAAGATGAAGCAGCGAAAGCCAGTGAAAACATTGACGCGTTGATCGCTGAGCAATTAGAGCTGGAAATCGATTTGGCGTTGCCTGAAGTTGCGGCTCGTCGAGTAGCGATCTGCGAAGGTTGTCCATTGCGTATCAATCATACCTGCAGCAAATGCGGGTGCTTTTACAAATTCAGAGCAAACTTAGCTCACAAGGATTGTCCTGTGGGAAACTGGCTTGAATAAATTATTCTTATGTAGAATACTCAAAAATAAAAAAATGACTTTTGGAAGAAAAGAGCTAAACTTAGTTCTTTTCTTTTTTTATATAAAAAAACGGATATTATCTGAAACATCTCCTCGATATTTCTTGAATTTGTTGCATCATTCCTTTAATTTGTTCCTATATATTCTTGTTTGGAAGCGTTATCTTTGATGTGAGAACGCCCTCAGAATAGTTTAAGTTGGTATGATTTCGTGTGTTTTCAATAACAAGCGAATCAATATATAGTATATAAGGAGGAAGAAGTGTGACGAGTAAATTGAGAAAAGCAGGGGTGGCGATGCTTCTATTGGCGGCTTCGGCACAGTTGGTCGCTTGCAGCCAAAGCGAGGCGGATACAGCAGATATCGTGTACACAGAAACAGCCAAAAGTACCATTGAGAAGGCGATGGATAATCAACCGGAGTCTTCTTATTGGTTTCCAGAAGACTTGTTGGATTGGTCTTATGCAGATGATCCTGATGCCCAATATAATACCAGTGTTGTACCGTTGGCTGCACGGGTGGACAAGCAGACCTTGCCGCAAATGAATGACAGCCAATATGCAGAAACCAAGATTGTTGCATTGTCGATCATGAATAGCAGCACCAGCGGCAATTCACCTAGAGGCATCAATACATTTGATGCCAATGTGTTCTCTTATTGGCAATATATCGATCAATTGGTTTATTGGGGCGGCTCATCTGGTGAAGGCATTATCGTACCGCCAAGTCCTGATGTGACAGATGCTGCACATAAAAATGGTGTACCCGTTTTAGGCACGGTCTTTTTCCCGCAAACGGCACATGGCGGCAAGTTAGAATGGTTGGATACATTTTTAGAAAAAGACGATCAAGGGAATTTCCCAATCGTGGATAAATTGATTGAAGTCGCTGAGGCTTATGGCTTTGACGGCTGGTTCTTCAATCAAGAAACAGATACAGTCGTGACGAGCTTTGATGAAGCCTCCGATGGTACGTCACAAGATACAACAGCTGAAGGTGGTTTGAACGAATCTCATGCCAAAGCGATGCAAGAATTGATCGCACAGTTCAAGGAAAAAGCAGAGCAGTTAGATATCATGTGGTACGATTCCATGACGACAGATGGGAAGATGGACTGGCAAAATGCCCTGACAGATGAAAATAAAGCGTACTTAGTGGATGCAGAGATGGAACCTTTATCAGATAGTATGTTCCTGAACTTCTGGTGGACCAGTGATCGACTGGCAGATCAAGAACTCTTGAAGGCATCGAATGAAAAAGCGCTAGAGATCGGCATTGATCCATATAACTTATTGGCAGGGATCGATGTCCAGGAAAATGGCTATTCTACCCCAGTACGGTGGGATCTATTTACGGATGATCAAGGCATTCCTTATACATCATTGGGGTTATATGTGCCAAGTTGGACCTATACGTCATCCAGTAATCCCGATGATTTCCAAGCCAAAGAAAATGCCTTCTGGGTCAATACATCCGGCGATCCTCGAGAAAGTACCTTGCCAGAAGACACCGAATGGCCAGGGATCTCCACTTATGCATTAGAGCAAACTGCGATCACATCACTACCTTTTGTGACCAATTTCAATCTAGGAAATGGCTATAATTATTTCATTGATGGGGAAAAAGTATCTAGCCGCAATTGGAACAATCGAAGTTTGCAAGATATTTTGCCGACCTATCGCTGGGTCTTCGATCATGAAGACGGTAATCAGTTAGCAGTCACGGCCAATTATGCGGATGCCTACAATGGCGGAAATGCGTTGAAACTTAGAGGCCAGATGACTGAAGGTGCAACCAGTCAAATGGCGCTATACCATTCACAAGTCAAACTGGAAGCAGCGACCAAAATCAGTGCTACAGCCAAAGCAACGGACAAAACAGCTTTATCCTTGGTACTGACATTTGAAGATGGCAGTCAGGAAATTCTTGAGGGAGACCAAGAAGTAGGCACGGAATGGACGACAGTCAATTATGATGTAAAGAACTATGCGGATCAAACTGTTACAGACGTTGGTTTAGCGATAAGCAGCAAAGCAACGAATGATGTCTATGAGATGAATTTAGGCCAATTGGCAATCGGGGACCACGAAGCTAGCCAATTAGGTGTCGACAATGTGCAAGTTGAAGACGTCTTATTTGATGAAGAAGAAGGCAATTATGCAGGGGTTCGCTTTACTTGGGAAGCAACGACTGATGGCGCCAGCTATTACGAACTGTATCAAATCAACGAAGATGACAGCCGTTCATTCTTAGGTGCAACACCTGCAGAAAATTTTTATTTGAATGCATTGGATCGACAAGAGACGGATACGACAACTTTTGCTGTTTTGCCAGTCGATCAGTACGGTCATCGTGGGGCACTATCTGATACAGTTGATATTACTTGGCCAGACAATCAAGTGTCTAAAGCATCCTTCACTGCTTCCAAAACATTGGCAGCACCGGGTGAAACGATCACTTTCACGAACACATCTTCTAGCAACACAGAAGAAGTCAGTTGGACATTTGAAGGTGGAAACATTGATTCAAGCAGTGCGAACGACCCACAAGTGACCTATGACCAACCTGGCACGTACACTGTTACTTTAACTGCCAAAAATGCATCTGGTGAAACACCGATCGAAATGACAGGCTTGATCACAATACGTGAGGATGCACCGAATGATTTGACACTTTTATCTGAAGGCGCAGATGTCAGTGCCAGCTCATTTGTCAATGATGCTGAAGCACCTGCTTTTGCAGTGGACGGGGACACCAGTACGAAATGGTGTGCCACAGGCAATGGGCCGCATGAATTGACGATTGATCTGGGGAATGTACAAACTGTTAGTGAGGTTCATATCGCCCATGCCGAAGCCGGGGGAGAAAGCCCGGATATGAATAGTCGTGCGTATACGATTTTGGTGAGTGAAGACGGCAAAAACTTTGAAGCCGTTTCTCGTATTTTGACCAATGAGGCAGCGGAATCTAGTCACACATTTGCAGCCAAAGAAGTCCGATATGTGAAGCTGAGTATCGATAAACCAACGCAAGGCGCCGATTCTGCAGCAAGAATCTATGAAGTGCAAGTGTATGGGATGAAATAAATAGGTTGAATCAAAATCAACGATTAGATGCAAAAAAACCGTTTTGTCAAAACTCTGACAAAACGGTTTTACTTATTTCGATGTCCGACTCGCAGGATCCAAGCGGCGTTCAATGAAACTCAAGCCTAAGTCTGTGATGATTGCCATCAATGCAGTCGGCAATGCACCTGCCAAAATGATCGACGCACCATCTGTAGCGTTTGTTCCTCGGATGATGATGTCACCTAGACCTCCAGCGCCCACAAAGGCACCAATGGCTGTGATACCAATCGCTACGACCAAGGCATTGCGGATACCCGCCATGATCACAGATACGGATAAAGGCAATTCGATCATGTACAGCCGTTGCCAACTGGTCATGCCCATTCCTTTACCGACATCTAATGTATTGCGGTCAACTTGACGCATGCCAGTGTAGGTGTTCTTGATGATCGGCAATAAAGAATAAAGGAAAATCGTTAGAATGACGACATTGACACCCAGTCCCATCCCTATCATCAAAATTGAAATCATCGCCAAAGAGGGAATCGTTTGGATAATGTTCGCAAAACGAATCACCCAGTCAGCCAAGCGCATTTTTTTGGAAATCAAAATACCAATCGGAATACCTGCGATGGCTGCAAAAAGTACGCCGTAAATCGAGATCAAAAAGTGACGGAGAAACTGCGTGAACACATAGCCGCCATTTTCTTGAAAATAGAACACAAATTGTTGAAATAGATTCATATCAGCCATGGGATCACTCTCCTTCAAAATAATTATTTTCTTCTAAGAAACGTTCTGCAACAACAGTAGGTTCTAATAGATCATTGTCAACTTGATAGTTCAATTCTTGCATTTTTTCGGTATCGATCGTACCAGCTAATTTATTCAATGCATCACCGACTTCAGGTGTATCTTCCAGCAATTTGTTGTCAACAACTGGCGCTGCGTCATATGGTGGGAAGAAATGTAAATCATCTTCTAGCATCACAAGATCGTAGCTGCCGATCCGTCCATCTGTCGAATAGCCTAAAACAATATCCATTTTGCCGTTGTCCACAGCATCGTAGACTAAGCCGATCTGCATCGGCAGAATATTTTGGAAAGAAAAACCGTATGCTTCTTGGAATCCGTCATAACCATCACCGACACGGGTGATCCAGGCGGTATCGACACCGGCCACCAATTGATCGGCAACATCTTTCAGGTCGCTGACTTTTTCCAATCCATATTCTTCAGCCGTATCTTTACGTACTAAGAAGACATAGGTATTGTCAAAGCCATAAGAAGGAAACCACGTTTGGTCATAACGTTTCTCAAATTCGGATTTGACTTTCTCAAAAGCCGCATCTGGATCTGATTCTGGTTCTAACCCTAATGTCGTCGTTAAATCAGTCCCTGTATAACGTGCAGACGAGATGGATGCATCGCCATTCATCATCGCTTGATGGTTGATGGTCGTTGTCGCTAGATTGTTGATGACGGTTGTATTTTTGTCTGTATAATGTTCGACCATGCCCGCCACGATAGCGCCAAGAATTTGTGCTTCTGATGTGATACCGCCAGTGATGGCGATCGTATCATCCGTTGATGTTGATGCCAACCCAGGGAAAGAACACCCTGATAGGAAAACGAGACCCAAAGAGAAGAGCAAGGTTAGTTTTGCTTTGATTTTCATTAAGCATCCCCCCTTAAAGCAGCCGGTGTTAATTTGTTTTCTAGTAATCCAAGCAACCAGTCTGCCAATAAAGCAAAAATAGTGACAGGAATCGTGCCGGCAAAAATCAATGGTGGCTGATAGTTATTCAAACCACTGAAAATCAAGTCGCCTAATCCACCAGCGCCAATGTATGAAGCCAAAGTTGCCCAAGCCAATACATAGACAGCAGACAGACGGATCCCAGCCATGATCGTTGGGATCGCCAAAGGCAATTCTACACTAATGATCGATTGGAAATTGGTCATTCCCATACCTTTCGCGACATCACGGTAGTTCCAATCGACTTTTTTCATCCCGATATAAGTATTACGCAAGATTGGCAGCAATGAATAGATGAACAATGCTGCGATCGCTGGCACTTTACCGACACCTAAGATTGGGATCATCAAGGCCAACAAGGCCAAAGATGGGACTGTTTGCAACGCACTGGTGATGCCGATCACGATGGAGGCTGCTTTAGGAAAACGGGTCAAAATCACGCCGACAGGCACAGCTACGAGGATACCTAGCAGCAATGCCGCAAATGAAATATATAAATGTTCGATACTTTTGCTGACGATTTGACCGCCATATTGATCTATGAAGCTTTGCATGAACTAGACCTCCTCTGTTTCAGCAGGTTTCACTGATTCGATCGCGTCAGAGATCGAAGGCTCGTCGCCCCAGATCACATCATAGACAATGTCGACTAATGAAGCACGGGTCAAGATACCCACAAGATGTTTATCAGCATCGACTACAGGCACATATTTTAATCCGCGTTTCAAGATACGCTGCAATGTATCACGCAACAAAGCTGTTTCCCGCACAAAAAAGACATCCTTGTTCAAGATATCTCCTACACTCGTGACTTTGCCACGGTTTCGGTCGATAGATTCTACATCGATATAGCCTTTCAGCACATTGCTGTTGTCAGTGACCAACAGAGTATCTACCCGTTTTTCGCGCATCAAGCGGATGGCTTCTTGCAATGATTTTTCTGGTGTGATGGCGATTGGTGTATTCAACATGACATCTTTGACTGGTGTCGTGTCAGGTTTTGCTTGCAGTAAGCGATCCTCCCCAATCAACTCTTCAACGAACGGTGTTGCAGGGTGTTGAAGAATATTGGCAGGAGTATCAAATTGGATGACTTTCCCTTCACTCATGATCACGATTCTGCTGGCCAACTTGAGGGCTTCATCCATATCATGGGTAACGAAAACGACCGTCTTACCTAGTCGTTCTTGCAAATCTTTGACCAAATCTTGCAGCGAATCACGAGTAATTGGATCCAATGCACCGAAAGGTTCGTCCATCAAGATCACATCTTGATCGGCAGCTAAGGCACGAACAACACCAATCCGCTGTTGTTGCCCACCGGATAATTCATTTGGATAGCGGTCAAGCATTTCGCGGGGCAATTCTACTAAGTCAATCATTTTTTCCGCAGTTTTGTTGCGTTCTTCCTGGCTGACTTTCAATAGTTTTTGTACCAAGGTAATATTTTCGCGAATTGTCATATGGGGCATTAGACCAATACTTTGAATCACATAGCCGATTTTGCGGCGCAGTTCAACTGGGTTGATCTCAGTCACGCTTTTTCCATTGATCAAAATCTTTCCTTTAGATGGGTCAGTCATACGGTTGATCATCCGCATACAAGTGGTTTTCCCACTGCCGCTGGTCCCAATAAAACAGATGAATTCACCTTTATCAAAAGACAAATTGATATCTTCGACGGCTACTTTTCCACCTTTATAAATTTTGGCTACTTGCTGAAACTCAATCATGTTGTCACCTCAAATTTTATTTAAGTCAACTATTTCGACTTATGGTCTGTCCTTAGTATGCCGAAAAGTCATATGTTATTCAAATAATCTGCCCTAAATATTCATAAATGCATATGTCGAACTTGAATTTAATAACGAATCCAATCAAAAATAAGGGATAATTGTATAAAATTTAAAGTAATTGTATTTGTTAGTTATTTTTAGAGATGAAATAACGTATTTTTTCTAGAAAAACAGTTCATTTTATTCTCCATTTTGTCAAAACAAGAACTCTTTTTTTATTTTCAAGAGAAAACATGCTAAAATAGACGAGCAGATGAAAGGAAGAGAGGAAAGATATGTTAACAACTGAAGATTTTGATTTTGATTTACCTGAAGAATTGATTGCCCAAACCCCATTAAGTGACCGTTCGAGTTCACGTTTGCTCGTGGTAGACCGTGAAACTGGTGGCTTTGAAGATAAGCACTTTTATAACATCATTGATGAACTGAACCCTGGCGATGCGTTGGTCATGAATGATACCCGTGTTTTGCCAGCCCGTATATATGGCGAAAAACAAGAAACCGGGGCACACCTAGAAATTTTGCTGTTGAACAACATTGAAGGGGACAGCTGGGAGACGTTGATCAAGCCAGCCAAAAGAGCCAAAGTCGGTACCAAAATTACTTTTGGAGATGGGCGTCTGGAGGCAGTCGTTGAGGAAGAATTGGATCATGGTGGACGTATCATTCGCTTTAGTTATGAGGGGATTTTCCTAGAGATTTTAGAATCATTAGGAGAGATGCCGTTACCGCCTTATATCAAAGAACGTTTGGAAGATCCTGATCGCTATCAAACTGTGTATGCGAAAGAGAATGGTTCAGCTGCTGCACCCACAGCCGGCTTGCATTTTACCCCTGAACTGTTGGCAGAGATCGCAGCCAAAGGTGTAAAACTCGTGTATTTGACCCTGCATGTTGGGTTGGGCACGTTTCGACCTGTGAGCGTGGACAATATTGCGGATCATGAGATGCATAGTGAATTTTATCGTTTGACGGAAGAATCGGCGGCGCAGTTGAATGACGTACGCAGCAAAGGCGGGAAAATCGTCGCAGTAGGGACAACCTCTATTCGTACCTTAGAAACGATCGGGACCAAATTTGACGGCGAAATCAAAGCCGATAGTGGGTGGACGAGTATCTTTATCACCCCAGGGTATGAATTCAAAGTCGTACAAGCTTTTTCAACCAATTTCCATTTACCAAAATCTACATTGGTTATGTTGGTCAGTGCGTTTGCTGGACGTGATTTGACTTTAGCAGCGTATCAACATGCCATCGATGAACGCTACCGCTTCTTTAGTTTTGGCGATGCGATGTTCTTGAAATAAACAAATAAACTGAGCGACAATTGCGGTTCTTAAGTTGATGATTTCTCAACTTTAGAACTGCTTTTTTGTCGCCCAGCTTCATACTTGAGGAAGGTATAAGTGGTGGTCGCTTTTGATGTTACATGCAAAGCAATGGTTCGAAAATTTGTTTCATTTACAACTTTACACATGTTTCGTGTATTCTGATACAAAATGAGACGTATCATTTGTCGATATGGAAATGTTCGATCTTTGTTACGTGGTTCTTCTTGTTACTTTACACGTTTGATACTAGGTGAAACTTGTACGTTCAACAACTTTTTGTAGATTGAGTTTGCGTTTATTACGTAACCACCATCAGAGTTGCTACCTTCCTTACACTCATAATATACCATGGTTAGGAAACGCTTGCAAATGGTTTGCTTGCCAAAGAAAAAAGACCGTTACGACGGTCTTTTAAGCGAGTGCTTGTTTTGGCAGGTTTTCATAGAATGCCGCCTTTGTGGCGCTTATATAAGGTGTCAACCATAAATAGCCAATACCCAATGTAAACAGCGCCAATATATGCCAACCAATGAAACTCAAATCAAGCAAGAACAATTTTCCTTTATAGCCATTCATCAAGTGGCGACTGCCAGTGATACAGCTGAGGAAATCTGGACGCATGCCCGTTTGTTCATACGTATCGTAATAAACAAAATAGGCTTGTGAGTAGGCATACGCCTTGATGATGCCGGGAATGATGAACAAGAAAGTCCATAACGTTGTAAAAATAGTTGTTAAAATGAAAATGACAATAATACCTAGGACAAATGCGCCGTTGAAGCCGCGGAAAACATCAGAAAATGGCTTGATCTCTGTGCGTTTGCCACGAAGAATATCCAAAAATGTCCAAGAAATCCCTGCACCAAAGAGTGCCGCAAACAACCCGTTGATCAGACCACCGCCACCATTACCTGTAGAACTTGCCGTTTCCACTGTAGACGCGTCTAAAGAACCGTTGCTATTCATTAGTGCCATCAGCGGAATAACAGCTACAACAACCAGCACAGCAGTGATGGCAATGGCAATCAATGTAGGGACTAAGCACATCAATACACTGTCCTTCCATCGGCCTTGCAACATTTGCTTTGCTTCACGTTTTAATTCACCAATCGATTTCACAAAAAAACCTCCCTTCAATATAAATAACATCATAGCAAACATTCACTAAATCTTCAAAAAAAAGAAGTGATTGATTCGCATTCTTAGGAGAAAATAGGGATAGATTCCTTAAACTTCCTTGCAAATTAACAGCATAGCGCTTATCATAGATAGCGTTGCACAGTAACTTGAGTATATAAAGAAAGTAGGGAAATGAATGACAGAACCAGCCATTCGTTATCGTCTAATCAAAAAAGAAAAACACACCGGTGCACGCTTGGGAGAATTGATCACCCCTCACGGCACATTCCCAACCCCGATGTTTATGCCTGTTGGCACTTTGGCAACCGTCAAAACATTGGCACCAGAAGAATTAAAAGAGATGGGTGCCGGTGTCATTTTAAGCAACACCTATCATTTATGGTTGCGGCCAGGAGAAGACATCGTAGCAGAAGCAGGCGGCTTACATAAATTCATGAATTGGGATCAACCGATTTTGACTGATTCTGGCGGTTTCCAAGTCTTTTCGTTGGCAGATATGCGGAATATCGTAGAAGAAGGCGTCCATTTCAAAAATCATTTGAATGGCTCAAAAATGTTCCTATCACCTGAAAAAGCAATTGATATCCAAAATAAATTGGGCTCAGATATTATGATGAGTTTTGATGAATGCCCCCCATTTGATGAAAGTTATGATTATGTCAAAAAATCAGTTGAACGAACATCACGTTGGGCAGCAAGGGGACTAGAAGCCCATGCCAATCCTGATCGCCAAGGGCTATTTGGGATCATCCAAGGGGCTGGATTTGAAGACTTGCGGAAACAAAGTGCGCAAGATTTGATCAGCATGGATTTCCCAGGTTATTCTATCGGCGGATTATCAGTCGGCGAACCAAAAGCTGAAATGAACCGTGTGTTGGAATTTACTACTCCATGGATTCCAGAAAACAAACCCCGTTACCTCATGGGTGTTGGGGCGGCAGATTCCTTGATCGATGGTGTCATACGTGGTGTGGACATGTTCGATTGCGTGTTACCAACACGGATCGCGCGTAATGGAACTTGCATGACCTCTAAAGGTCGCTTGGTCGTGAAAAATGCGCAATATGCCCGTGATTTCCGTCCAATTGATGAAAAATGTGATTGCTACACCTGTAAGAATTACTCACGGGCGTACATTCGTCATTTAATCAAATGTGATGAAACTTTCGGCATGCGTTTAACGTCTTACCATAATGTATACTTCTTGTTGAACCTGATGAAACAAGTCCGTCAAGCGATCATGGATGACAATTTATTAGAGTTTCGACAACATTTTATTGAAGAATATGGATTCAACAAAGAAAACGCAAGGAATTTCTAAACTTTATCGTCAAAACGGTAGGAAAATAAAGTTGATTCTGATAAAGTATTTATAGGAAAGAATAATAATCGAGGTGAAAAAAATGGCACAATCTTTACCAATGATCTTTATGTTGGTTGCTTTAGTGGCAATGTGGTTCTTCATGAGTCGCTCACAAAAGAAACAACAACAAGAACGCAAAAACTTGCTTGAAAATATGAAAGCTGGCGACAGTGTGGTAACAATTGGCGGACTTCATGGCGTGATTTCTGAAATCAACACTGAAAAAAGCACAGTTGTGATCGATTGCGAAGGCATCTTCTTAGAATTTGATCGTTCAGCAATTCGGACGGTTACACCAGGAATGGTGGAGTCTTCTGTTGAAACAACGATCGAACCTGCGGATGTTGTTGAAGAAACAACAGATGTTCAAGACGAAACAAAAGAATAATGATGAAAAAGGAATGCCGCAGGCATTCCTTTTTTTATAAACCTCTAGCGCAGTATATACTAAATGGTATATACTGTTTTTGTGAAGAATAGAAGAAATGATTCTTATTCAAAATAAGTTGCAAGATATGGGATGCAACAGAAGAAGGTGAAGCAAATGAGTACACAGCCAATCTACCAAGAAATTCAAAACCGGATTTTAGCCAGAATAGATGCGGGGGTCTATCCAGCTGGTCAGAAACTGCCTTCAGACTATGCTTTGGCGGAGACATTCCAATGCAGCCGCCTCACGATCAGAAAAGCGATGGAAGGACTGATTCAGCAACAACGCATCGTCAAACATCCAGGCAAAGGCAATTATGTCATGCAGTTGGCTAAAATCCAAAGTGGCACGAATGGATTGCAAAGTTTCTCAGAGCGCGCGCAATTGGAACAGAAAACAGCCCAGACCACTGTCTTGCAGGTAGAAGAATCTACGGCGGTACCAGATAAAATCAAGCAATTATTTTCCGAAACGGAAGACATACCAATGGTTCATCTGGTGCGCCTACGTTCTTTAGATCATGAACCAATGACGCTAGAAAATATTTATCTTCCTAGTCTGCAGTTGTCAGCTGAAAAAGAAACGTTTGATTTTTCAGGCTCACTGTACGAAGCCATCGAAAAAAAACAACCGATAGGCTATGCCCAACAAGAAATTGAAGCAATCAAATGTCCAGCTTCAATCGCGCGCTTACTGTCCATTGCAGAAAATGATCCTGTCCTTCTGTTGCGTGCGATGACGTATGCTGCGAACGGGATACCGGTCATGTACGAAACCTCCTATTACCGTGGGGATAAATATACATTCAAACAAATCAATAGTCGCAGGACATAAAAGGAGTAAAGAATGGATCAATTTGAGCACATTATCAAGCAGCAGTGGCCCGCATTTCTTGCTGATTTGCAACGTATCATGCAAGTCCCCAGTGTGAAAGGTACGGCCACCAATAATGCCCCTTATGGCATGGGCCCTAAACAGGCGTTAGAACAAGTCTTACGCTTAGGCCGAGGGTATGGCTTTAAGACAAAAATGATCGATCAAAAAATCGGCTATGTAGAATGGGGCACATCAGACACTGATTATATTGGTGTCTTCGGCCATCTAGATGTCGTCGCACCAGGGGAGGGATGGTCAGTTCCGCCGTTTGATTTGACGGAAAAAGCGGGTAATTTATATGGTCGCGGGATTTTGGATAACAAAGGGCCAATCATGTGCTGTCTATATGGCTTGAAACTGCTCAAGGAATTAGGTGTGGTGCCAAGCACCAAGATTCGGATTGTGTTTGGCACAGATGAAGAAAGCGGCATGTCCGATATTCCAGCTTATCTTGCCGCGGAACCAGCGCCTAGTTTTGGGTTCACCCCAGATTGCAAATACCCTGTGGTCTACGGCGAACGTGGAATTTTACAAGTAAGACTCTCATTTCCGTTATCCACGCAAGATCGATTACTTTTGGGAACGATTGAAGGGGATCAGTCTCGAGCACATGTTCCAGATCAGCTCAGGGTCACTGTGGCGGAGCGCGTTGTGACAGCGAAAGGCAGACGCGCACCAAGCAATGCCCCTAAATTAGGTGAGAATGCCATCACGATACTGGCCAAAAAACTCCAACAAGAAGCTGGCCTATCTGAAGCAGCACGTACCACATGTGCATGGATAGCAGAAAAACTTCATGCACAACATACCGGTGAAGGGATTGGTCTTCACGCATTCTCTGCCACGGAAGAAGCCTCTTTAGTGACACCAGTCATTTTGCAAAAAACAACTGAAGGCCTTTCTTTGGATGTGAGTGTCAGGTATCCTGTTGCGCGAAAGGAAGCGCAAGTTCTAGCAGCGATCAGACAGCATCTGCCCAAACAGGCAGAGATCGAAGTGGTGCGAAGCATACCTAGTATCTGTCGCGACAAAGAGAGCCGTGGGGCACGCCTATTATCCGAGGTGTATGGTCAAGTCACAGGTACTTATTTGGCCCCTGTGACTACTACCGGAGCGACATATGCCCGTAAAGTGCCTAACATTCTCGCCTTTGGTCCGTCTTTTCCAGGACAAAAAGGCATTGCACACCGAGAAGATGAATACATGGCTGTAGCAGATCTTCAATCAAACGTAAACATCTATATGCATGCAATGGCTGCATTGATCAAGAATGAAAACAACAAAGGGACGCAAGAAGTCCTTATAGGAGGAGAAAATATATGTGGGGAACAATAGCAACTTGGCGTATGGCGCACGATGGGGTTTTAGCAGCAAAAGCCATTTTAGCAGATAACGGGGATTGCAAAGATGCTGTAGAAACAGCTATCTGTAAAGTCGAAGACTATCCATACTATAAATCTGTGGGATATGGCGGCTTACCCAATGAGCGAGGAATCGTTGAGTTAGATGCGGCGTTTATGGACGGCGATACCTTTCAAATCGGTGCTGTTGCGGGCATCACAGATATGGCCAATCCGATTTCGGTGGCGCGCAAATTAAGTGTCGACACCTTTAACAGCTTTAGAGTCGGACAAGGTGCGACTGAATATGCGATGAATGAAGGGTTTACTCGCAAGAACATGCTGACACCACGTGCCAAAAAGATCTGGCAAAAACGTCTAGCAGAAATTGCCGACAAGAAATTGAACCCCTATGATGGTCATGATACTGTCTGTGTTGTCGCACTAGACCAAAGTCAACGCATGGCTGTGGGGACTTCCAGCTCAGGTCTCTTTATGAAAAAAGCTGGACGTGTAGGTGACTCTCCGTTGTCAGGATCTGGATTTTATGCAGACAGCAGCATCGGCGGTGCGGCAGCCACAGGCTTAGGCGAAGATTTGATGAAAGGATGCTTGTCCTATGAAATCGTTCGATTAATGGGCAACGGGTCGACACCTCAAGAAGCGTGTGATCAAGCAGTCTATCATTTTGATCAGCAGTTGCGGGAACGACTAGGAAAAGCAGGGGCATTTTCGCTGATTGCGATGAACAACCAAGGGGCGTGGGGCGTTGCCACCAATGTGGATTTCACCTTTAGCGTGGCAACTGAACAACAAGCGCCTGCGATATTTATGGCTAAACCTGGTCCCAACCAAACCACGATCATCGAACCCATCACACAAGCATGGTTAGATGCCTACGAAGCGAGAATCAAAGCACCAGTTTAAAATGGGAAGAAGGGTGATTGCAAATAGACGTGGTCGTTTTCTTTATAGAGAAAATAGATCAGCTTTTGTGTAATTACTTGTAATGACTCCTCGTGATGGTATAATGTAATGACAGAGACATTACTAATGACAGGGGAGGAATAAAGATGATCACTAAGACCAGAAAACAAGGAAACTCAATTATGTTGACCGTACCCAAAGACTTCAATATTCCCAGTGGTGTGGCAGTAGAGCCTAAACTAGTAGGCAATGGTATTCTATACGAATTTGTAGAACCAGCAAAAAATTTTTTCGATTTTGGTGAAGAGATTTTAACGGATATCATCGCAGAGGGATATGAGCATGAAGATATTTTAGCAGCATTCAAAGAGCGCAAAGAAAAAATAGTGGCTTCATTTCACGCCATTGCTGAAGAAGCATATACAGATGCTCGCCCTATGACAAAGGAGGCGCTGGAGGCAGAACTTGACCTATGAAGTGATACCTTCAAAACATGTCATAAAATATCTGAAAAAAATAAAGGAGAAGCAACTAAAGAAAAAATTTATAGCGCTCATATATGATGAAATCGCACTAGATCCTCTTAATGGAAAACAAAAATCAGGGGACTTAGTCGGTATCTGGCCGAAAGGATTTACCTATGCAGGCACGATGTATAGAGTTGCCTACACCATCAAAGATGATCAGCTAATAGTCATTCTTTTATGTGGCACACATGAAAATTTTTATGCGTAATTGAAGCAAATAAATAGATAAATGACTTTCATTAAAATATAAGAACTCTAGAACAGCTATGTTTGCTGTTCTAGATGCTTCTTTAACGATAGAAAGCAGGCGGAAAAAATAGAACATACAGCATTTGGGGTTTATGGCATTATGATCAAGGATCAGAAGCTCCTAGTGATAAAAAAGAATGGCGGACCTTATCAATATCGTTATGATTTGCCAGGCGGCAGTTTAGAAATGGGGGAATTGCTGGAAGAAGCACTGTGCCGAGAAGTATTAGAAGAAACGGGGGCAAAAGTTGCACAGTGGCATCAATTGGGTGTGGTTAATTTTTTGTATCCATGGACATATCAAGAAACAACGGAGAACAATCATATCTGCGTTTTTTATAAAATTGACCAACTGATTGGAGATATCTGTGAGACAACCATCGATTTTGAAGGACAAGATTCTATCGGCGCTTTATATGTACCTTTGGCCGATTTGAACGAGAAGAATGCCTCTTTACCAGTACTGAAAGCTTTAGCTTATAGTAAAAAAGGAATATTCAGCGCAGAAAGTTGTAGATTAAAAGATTGGGAAGTATTATCAGAAAGCTCTTTTGACAAATAGCATGAGACATAAGTAGTATCGTTTGCTCAATAAAACACATGTGATTTTATATTCGTTTTGCGCAGTTCCGGTTTTTTATAGGATAGACAAAAGAATGAAAACGTTTGATTTGAAGATATTTTAAAAAACTGTGAAAAAAATCACAAAAAACTATTTACAAATAAAAAAAGATGCTGTATCATTCTATATGTGAAGTACTTAACAAATAAAAACTTGTTTAAGAACTAGGAGGAACAACAATGGCTAAGACATTGGAAAAAGAAGTAACCATCGACGTACAAGGCATGATCGACGATTTGGCTGTAAAAGCAAACGTTGCATTAAAAGAAATGGAAAGTTTTGATCAAGAGAAAGTAGACCACATTGTGCATGAAATGGCAATGGCTGCGTTAGACAAACATATGCCGCTTGCAAAAATGGCTGTTGAAGAAACTGGCCGCGGTATTTACGAAGATAAAGCAATCAAGAACATGTATGCATCAGAATACATTTGGAACAGCATCAAACACGACAAAACTGTTGGTGTGATCAATGAGGACAAACAAAAAGGCTTGATTGAAATTGCTGAACCAGTTGGTGTGGTCTGTGGTGTAACCCCAACGACAAACCCAACTTCAACAACGATTTTTAAAGCAATGATCGCGTTGAAAACCCGTAACCCAATCGTATTTGCTTTCCATCCATCTGCACAAAAATGTTCAGCAGAAGCAGCGCGGATCGTGCGAGATGCTGCAGTTGCAGCGGGCGCACCTGAAAACTGTGTCCAATGGATCGAACACCCATCTATCGAAGCGACTGGCTTGTTGATGAACCATCCAGGCGTCGCCATTGTTTTGGCAACTGGTGGAGCGGGCATGGTCAAAGCAGCTTACTCAACTGGTAAACCAGCTTTAGGCGTTGGACCAGGTAACGTGCCAGCTTATATCGAAAAAACAGCAAAAGTAAAACGCGCTGTGAACGATTTGATCGTATCAAAAACATTTGATAACGGCATGATCTGTGCTTCTGAACAAGCAGTGATCGTTGATAAAGAAGTGTATGCTGCAGTCAAAGCTGAATTTGAAGCACATCAAGTCTATGTGGTGAAACCAAAAGAATTGCAAAAATTAGAAGATGCAGTGATGAATGAAGGCAAATATGCCGTGAATCCAGCAATCGTTGGACATTCAGCAATGGATATTGCCAAATTAGCAGGCATCAAAGTACCTGAAGGCACAAAATTATTGATTGCTGAGTTAGATGGCGTAGGTGCGGAGTATCCATTATCACGTGAAAAATTATCTCCAGTCTTGGCGATGATCAAAGCCAACAACACAGAAGATGCATTCCAAAAATGTGAAGCGATGCTTGATTTAGGCGGATTAGGCCATACAGCCGTGATCCATAGTGAAAACGAAGACTTGCACTTGGCATTTGGTTTACGAATGAAAGCATGCCGGATCTTAGTCAATACACCGTCAGCAGAAGGCGGTATTGGTAATATCTACAATGAAATGATCCCATCATTGACATTGGGTTGCGGTTCATACGGAAAGAACTCAGTATCACGCAACGTATCAGCTGTCAATTTGATCAATGTGAAAACTGTAGCGAAACGGAGAAATAATATGCAATGGTTCAAATTGCCACCAAAAATTTTCTTTGAAAAAAATTCTTTGATGTATCTTGAAAAAATGGAAAACGTAGAACGTGTCATGATCGTCTGCGATCCAGGTATGGTTCAATTTGGCTACTGTGATACTGTGCGAGAAGTTCTTGCACGCCGCAAAAATGATGTCAAAATCGAAGTGTTCTCAGATGTAGAACCAAACCCTTCAACAAATACAGTTTATGCTGGCACAAAAATGATGGTTGATTTCCAACCAGATACAGTAATCGCTTTGGGCGGTGGTTCAGCGATGGATGCGGCCAAAGGCATGTGGATGTTCTATGAGCACCCAGACACATCATTCTTTGGCGCGAAACAAAAATTCTTGGATATCCGCAAACGGACGTACAAGATCGATAAACCAGAAAAAACACAATTTGTATGTATCCCAACGACTTCTGGTACAGGTTCTGAAGTGACACCTTTCGCCGTTATTACAGATAGTGAAACACACGTGAAATATCCATTGGCTGACTATGCATTGACACCAGACGTAGCGATCGTTGACCCACAATTCGTGATGTCCGTTCCTGCTTCTGTCACAGCTGATACTGGGATGGACGTCTTGACACATGCCATTGAATCTTATGTATCAGTGATGGCATCTGACTACACACGCGGATTAAGCTTACAAGCAATCAAGTTGGTCTTTGACTACTTAGAAAAATCTGTCAAAACACCTGATATGGAATCTCGTGAAAAAATGCATAACGCGTCAACAATGGCTGGTATGGCCTTCGCCAATGCATTCTTAGGTATTTGTCACTCAGTTGCCCACAAAATCGGGGGCGAATATGGCATTCCTCACGGACGGACAAATGCGATTCTTTTACCGCATATTATTCGCTACAATGCGAAAGATCCGCAAAAACATGCGATGTTCCCGAAATATGATTTCTTCCGTGCAGATACAGATTACGCTGACATTGCGAAATTCTTGGGTCTTAAAGGTGAAACCACAGCTGATCTAGTAGATGCTTTGGCAACTGCTGTGTATGAATTAGGTCAATCAGTGGGAATCGACATGAACTTGAAAGCACAAGGTGTGACAAAAGAAACCTTAGATACGACAGTTGATCGGATGGCTGAATTGGCTTATGAAGACCAATGTACAACAGCAAATCCAAAAGAACCATTGATTTCTGAATTGAAACAAATCATTGTGGATGCTTACAACGGCTAAACAAATGACTAAAACCAGCCCCGCGGTATCTTAGCTGCTAAGGGGCTGGTTTTTTTATGAGTGATCAAAGAGGCAAAGGCATGAATGAAGCGTGAGCGCAAAGAAAGGATTTTGTATTTCTCTGAGGTTTTCTTGACGGATCCAAAGAAAAACGTAACAATAGACTATATCAGTAGGAGGGTGTCGCCCATGGAAATAGAAAGATTGATAGCGGATTTAAATCGGCAACAAAAAGAATTGGAAGCGGTACATAAACAATTGATGCAAACGACGATCACCAAAGAGGAAGAAAGCCAAACCTTTCTTTTTGATTTGAAAGATTACGCGGATAGTTTATCTTTAGTGACTGTTTATGCAGAGCCAGTCCAAGTTGAAGCACCACCAGTCCAAAGATTATCTGCTATTCTCGGTGAACAGGTACAGACATTGCAACAACTCATTCGAATCCTCTCGGCACAAGAAGAAAGTGAAGCTGCGGACTTCTATGGTCAGCAAGGTGGCGAGTTGCGGCGAACGATTGCCAGTTTGAATGGTATCGTAGAATTGAACGGATTGCTTTTACAAGATAATTTAACCTTTCAACGAAAGCTGAAAGATCATCCGCTGCAACAACTTTCAGTTCAAGAGACTGCGGATAAACCAGGATTTTTTCAACGATTATTTGGCAAATAACCAGGAACTTTTTCTAGATAGAATAGAGGGATACAATGACACAAATCACCTTAAAACCAATCACAGAAGACAACCTTAGCGAACTTTGGTCCGTCAGCTATGGTCCGAAAGCAGATTTAGAATGGATGAACTGGGATGGGCCGTATTTTCAAGATCCTGTGTTGACATGGGAAGATTTTCGCAGCGGATTTGGGAAAAATTGTCTGGACAATCCCTTGCGTAAAGCTATTTATGCGGATGACCGTATAGTTGGCATCGTGACCGCTTATTGGGAAGACAACGATCTGCATCAATGGCTGGATTTCGGTATTGCCATCTATGATCCCAATCTTTGGAATCGTGGGGTGGGCAGTCAAGCGATCCGTCAGTGGCTCACCTATTTATTTGCTCAAGAACCGACTATTCAGCGAATCGGTTATACCACGTGGTCTGGCAATCATCGGATGATGAAACTAGGAGAAAAACTTGGGATGCTGAAAGAAGCACAAATTAGGAAAGTTCGTTTCTGGCAAGGTGAATATTATGATTCCGTTAAATACGGGATTTTGCGGGAAGAATGGCTGAATAACTAATTTAAATGGTATATCCTCTACTGGATATGCCGTTTTTTTTCGGAAAATCATTGATTTGTGCGCATTTTTTTTGAATCACGAATTTTCTTGGCGAATCGGCTGTTTTAGTTTATAATAATTCTAATGTAAGAGATAGAATTAAATCGACAAATGCGAGAATAGCGTTTGAAGTTCATTCTCAATTGGTCTAGAATAGTGAGAAAGATAAGATACTGGAGGGAATAGCATGTCAGTTTTAGAAATCAAAAATCTACACGTTCAAATTGAAGACAAAAAGATTTTAAAAGGCGTTGACTTAGTATTAAAAACTGGAGAGATCCATGCCATCATGGGACCAAATGGAACAGGGAAATCAACCTTATCAGCGGCCATCATGGGCAATCCAAACTATGAAGTCACTGAGGGTGAAATTTTATTTGACGGTGAAAATGTATTGGAGATGGAAGTTGATGAACGGGCGCGTTTAGGTTTGTTCTTAGCGATGCAGTATCCAAGTGAAATTCCAGGGATCACCAACGCAGAATTCATGCGGGCAGCAATCAATGCCAAACGTGATGAAGATGACAAAATCTCTGTTATGGATTTCTTGAAAAAATTAGACAAAAAAATGGACCTATTGAATATGCCGGAAGAAATGGCAGAACGCTATTTGAATGAAGGTTTTTCTGGTGGTGAAAAGAAACGGAACGAAATCTTGCAATTGTTGATGTTAGAACCAACATTTGCGATCTTAGATGAAATCGATTCTGGGCTAGATATCGACGCATTGAAAGTCGTAGCCAAAGGGGTCAATGAAATGCGCGGTGAAGGTTTTGGCGCGTTGATCATTACCCATTACCAACGGTTATTAAATTACATCACACCTGATGTTGTGCATATCATGATGGAAGGCCGTGTCGTGATGACAGGTTCTGCTGATTTGGCCAAACGTCTAGAAGCAGAAGGGTATGCAGGGATCAGTAAAGAATTAGGGATCGACTACAAAGAAGAAGAAGCGTAAGGGGGCAAGGTAAATGGCAAAATTACATGATTATCTTGAACAAGTCAACGTTTTTTCGGCATTGAAAGAAGAACCTGAATGGATGTTGGAAATCCGGCAAGCGGCATTAGCAAAAGTGGATGAATTGCCATTCCCGAAAATCGAGCGGGTTCGTTACGAACGTTGGCCATTGTTTAATATCGATGAAACAGCCTTAACTGGTGGACAGACGATTTCTGAAGAGGCAATTGCGCATGCTGTGCCTGCCTTTGATGAGATGGATAGCCATCCAACTGTTGTCCAATATGAAGAAACAACGATTTTTGAACAATTGCCGCAACATTTGGTTGACCAAGGCGTGATTTTTACAGATCTATTCACTGCGTTGCAGGAAGTACCTGAATTAGTCAATCAATATTATATGTCTAAAGCTGTGCCAGTTGACGAAGACAAAATGACGGCAGCCCATGCAGCATTTATGAATAGCGGATTGTTTTTATATGTACCAAAGAATGTGGTTATTGAGGAACCTTTAGAAGCTATCTTCTACCATAATGGCAATAGCCAAGCACATTTCTTCAAACACGTCTTGATCGTCGCTGATGAACATAGTGAGTTCAGCTATTTGGAACGTTTCCAAACAAAAGGCGATCAAGCCAAAAAGTTATCAGGCAATATTGTCGTCGAAGTGATTGCGAAAGCAGGCGCAAAGGTCAAATTTTCAGCAATCGATCAATTAGGCGTCAATATCACGACGTACATGAATCGCCGGGGCTATATCTTGCGAGATGCAATGGTAGATTGGGCGATCGGTGTCATGAACGATGGTGATGTCGTGGCTGACTTTGATTCTGATTTGGTCGGTGAAGGGGCGCATTCTGAAGTCAAAGCTGTGGCTATCAGTGCCGGCAGACAGACACAAGGGATCGATACCCGCGTGACCAATAAAGCACCCCATTCAATTGGTCATATTTTACAGCACGGAGTCATTCGTGAACGAGGCGTATTGACCTTCAATGGAATCGGTCATATTTTAAAAGGCGCTAAAGGTGCAGATGCACAACAAGAAAGTCGTGTGTTGATGCTATCTGATCAAGCCCGCGGAGATGCCAATCCGATTCTTTTGATCGATGAACACGAAGTCACTGCTGGACATGCTGCCAGTGTTGGTCGGGTCGATCCAGAAGAAATGTACTATTTAATGAGCCGTGGCCTACGTAAAGAAGACGCAGAACGGTTGGTCATCCGTGGGTTCTTAGGTTCTGTTTTGACTGCGATTCCTGTGAAAGCAGTCCAACAAGAATTGGTAGAAGTGATTGAAGGGAAGTTGCTTGCATGATCGATAGCCATAAAGTGAAACAAGCGTTTCCCATTTTGGATCAAATCGTCAATGATGAACCACTGGTGTATCTTGACAATGCGGCAACAACCCAAAAACCAGAAGCTGTTCTAGATGCAGTGGCCGCTTATTATCATCAAGACAATGCCAATGTCCACCGAGGCGTCCATACGCTAGCAGAACGGGCGACGCAATCTTATGAAGCAGCTAGAGAGAAAGTCCGTCAATTTATCCATGCCAAAGAAACGGCAGAAATCCTATTTACCAGAGGGACGACTACAGGCTTGAATTGGGTCTCTCGCAGTTTTGGCGATCAATTTGTCAAAGAAGGCGATGAAATCGTGATTTCCTATATGGAACATCACTCGAATATCATCCCTTGGCAACAATTGGCCAAACGAAAAAAGGCGACCTTGAAATACATCCAGTTAACCCCAGAGGGTACACTGGATATGGCAGATGCCAAAAATCAAATCACCGAAAAAACAGCGATCGTATCGATTGCCCATGTCTCGAATGTGCTAGGTGTGATTAACCCAATTGCCGAATTAACGGCATTGGCTCATGCCAATCAGGCAGTCATGGTCGTGGATGGTGCCCAAGCAGTGCCTCATATGACCGTTGATGTACAAGCGTTGGACTGTGACTTTTATGCTTTTTCTGGGCACAAAATGTGCGGCCCTACCGGTACAGGCGTTTTATACGGCAAACGTACCTGGCTAGAACAAATGGAGCCTGTCGAATTCGGCGGAGAAATGATTGATTTCGTCCATTTGCAAGACAGCACTTGGAAAGAATTGCCTTGGAAATTTGAAGCAGGCACACCCAATATTGCCGGTGCAATCGGATTAGGCGCGGCAGTCGATTACTTGCAAGAGATAGGCTTAGACGCCATCCATCAGCACGAAGCAGAAATCGTTGCCTATGTCTTGCCAAAATTGCAAGCCATTGAGGGGTTAACGATCTATGGCCCTAAAGAAGCTGCCAAACGAACAGGTGTGATTGCGTTCAATATTGAGGGCATTCATCCCCACGATGTGGCAACAGCGTTAGATATGGAAGGTATCGCTGTACGGGCTGGTCACCATTGTGCCCAACCCCTCCTACAGTATTTGCAAGTGCCGGCAACTGCACGGGCAAGCTTTTACCTGTATAATACAAGAGAGGACGCCGATCGTTTGGTTGACGCCATTAAGCTAACGAAGGAGTTTTTTCAATATGGCACTGACACGCTTAGATAATTTATACCGGCAAGTGATTTTGGATCATTCCAGTCATCCCCATCACCGCGGCACATTGGGAGATTCAACCTACAAAGTCGAATTGAATAATCCAACTTGCGGCGATGTGATTCATCTGGAACTTGCTGTTGAAGGAGAAACCATCAAAGACCTCGCGTTTACGGGAGAAGGTTGTTCCATTAGTACCGCCAGCGCGTCAATGATGGGCGATGCCGTTATCGGCAAAACCTTGGCGGAAGCAGGAGATTTGTCACACTTGTTTTCTGAACTTGTCCAAGGACATGATGTCCCAGACAGTGATCAATTAGGGGATGCATCGATGTTAAGTGGTGTAGCGAAATTTCCCGCGCGGATCAAATGCGCAACATTGTCTTGGAAGGCTTTAGAAAAAGCCATCCAAGACGATCAAGGACAAGCAACCACTGGTCAACTGCACTGTTCAAATGAAGACAAGCAACCGACGGAATAGACGGATCATACAATCACCTAGTCACAAATCAAAGGAGTGAGAATCATGGGTGTACCTGAATTAGAAGAATATAAATTTGGTTTCCACGATGACGTGCAACCAGTTTTTAGTACTGGCAAAGGCTTGACTGAAGACATCGTCCGTGAAATCTCACGGGTCAAAGAAGAACCAGAATGGATGCTCGATTTTCGTTTGAAATCATTAGAAGCATTCAATAAGATGCCCATGCAAAACTGGGGACCTGACTTATCTGACATCGATTTCGATGCCATCAAATATTACCAAAAATCAAGTGACCGTCCAGCCCGCGATTGGGATGACGTGCCAGATAAAATCAAAGAAACGTTTGAACGTATCGGGATTCCTGAAGCCGAGCGTGCGTACCTAGCGGGTGCTTCAGCCCAGTACGAATCAGAAGTGGTCTACCACAACATGAAAGAAGAGTTTGAGAAATTAGGGATCATCTTTACGGATACCGATTCAGCCTTAAAGGAGTATCCTGAAATCTTCAAACAGTACTTCTCAAAATTAGTGCCGCCAACAGATAATAAATTGGCCGCGCTCAATTCAGCCGTTTGGTCTGGCGGCACCTTTATTTATGTGCCAAAAGGCGTTCGTGTCGACGTGCCTTTGCAAACCTATTTCCGGATCAATGCCGAAAATACTGGACAATTTGAGCGGACATTGATCGTGGTTGATGAAGGGGCCAGCGTTCATTACGTTGAAGGCTGTACCGCACCAACGTATTCAACAAACAGTTTGCATGCCGCCATCGTTGAAATCTTTACGTTGAAAGATGCCTATTGCCGCTATACGACCATTCAAAACTGGTCTGATAATGTCTACAACCTTGTGACCAAACGGGCCAAGGCGCTAGAAGGTGCGACAGTCGAATGGATCGATGGCAATCTAGGGGCTAAAACCACGATGAAATACCCAAGTGTCTACCTAGACGGCAAAGGTGCCCGCGGCACGATGTTGTCGATCGCTTTTGCAGGAGCGAACCAAGTCCAAGATACTGGTGCCAAAATGATCCACAACGCACCAAACACATCTAGCTCAATCGTCTCGAAATCAATCTCTAAAGACGGCGGTGCAGTAAACTATCGCGGACAAGTTACTTTCGGTAAGAAGAGCACAGGCTCCATCTCGCATATCGAATGTGACACGATCATCATGGATGACTTATCAAAATCCGATACCATTCCATTCAATGAAATTCATAACAGCCAAGTGTCACTTGAACACGAAGCCAAAGTCTCAAAAATCTCAGAAGAACAATTATACTATCTGATGAGCCGCGGCTTATCAGAAGGTGAAGCCACCGAAATGATCGTCATGGGCTTCGTAGAACCATTTACGAAAGAATTGCCGATGGAATACGCGGTTGAGTTGAACCGGTTGATTAGTTATGAGATGGAAGGCAGTGTGGGTTAACAACTATTTCATTGCTCGAAACGTTGATATTAAAGCGTTTCGAGCGTTTTTTTATTTGTATTTTAATGGTTGGCTACGTTTTTGGCTACGTTTGGAATTATTCGCCCATAAATTTTGCAAATCGGTCACCTGTTTTCTTAACAGATTGTGGTGTGACATGAGCATAGATATTCATGGTAGTTTTAATATCTTTATGACCTAATCGTTCCTGTACTTCTTTTATCGACGCACCACTTTCAAACAATAAGCTACAGTGGGTATGCCTAAACCCATGTGGAGTAATTTGAGGCTCCATCGGTGTCTTTTTGTAAATCCAGTCTAACCAATCGTTTACTACTTGAGTATAGTGAATCTTGTCTTAGTTTGCAGTGAATAAAAACTATTTTTGTTAATATATATTATATCAATGTAGAATCGTTATACTCATTCTATTATCCGCCACAAGGAGTTTTACAACTGCTTACAAATCAGATTACTCGTCAAAATAATAATGCAAATTGAATCAATAAAAGAAGCATTGAAGAAGAGCTCATTCTTTCAACGCTTCTTTTATTAGGAGATTTTAATGACCATATCAACTTCTCTTTCAGGATTAGATAATTCATGAAAGCTAGTGTTTATAGTGCTTTATTGATTAACTAACCATGTTTTATTTTTTGACTCTTAGACGAATCTAAAATTAATATCATTGTTCTCGTGTTGAAGAGGTGTCTCCAAATAATCTGGTGAATATTCATAATCAACTTAACCTGCTAATACAAAAGAGGGTAATCCATTATTTAGTGTCAGATTTAATGGGCGGTCGTAAGCTTTTATTTTTTTTAACGTCATATTATACATATCTTCAGCCATAAAAGTTGAGTTCGTGATTTCATCTTGGGTTTCATTGAAAAAGTTATCCGAATAATCGCTTATTTTTGAAAAGTCTTTATTGGAACCAGCCTCAAAAAACTGTTCAACTTTTTCAGTATAAAGTTGTGCTAACGCTCCTTTTTCAATATTAGCTTTGATATTTTCATGTCTATCAATTTGTGTGCTGTTCAGTAAGGGAAGAGCAGCTTTTAGTTTTATATCGTCTTGATTTCTTTCAATTTCAATTGACAAAATCTTTTCAGTAGATTCAGTTTCTGATAAAGGGACATCTAGCTTTTTATCATGATAATAAGCTTCAAATCCATCTGGAACCGGAAAAAAATGTATTGGGTAATTCTTTTCTGAGCTTGTTGTACTAGTTTCCGTACTTGTAGAACTTGTGTCAGAAGTGGTACACCCACTTATAGTTCCGATGAGTAAAGCGCAGGTTAGAATGATTGCAAATTTCTTCAAAAAAATTCCTCCTTAAAAATTGAATGTGGACTAATACTAGTCCCATTGTAGCATACCAAATCTTTAAGATTAATAAGAAAAAGGACTAATTTTAGTCCAAAAGGTGTGCTATTCTTGAAAGAGGAAAAAATTATTGATAAAGAAAATGTAATCGGTAGCAATATTAGACGAATCCGATTAGAAAAAGGAATTGGTCAAACCGAACTGATTAGAGACCTACAGCTCAGGAAAATCGCTATAACTAGGGAAACATTGGTTAAGATCGAAGGCGGCCGCCAACACATTAAGTTGGATCAATTGAGAGCTATTAGAGATGTTCTACAGGTGTCTTATGAAGATTTGCTTCAATGACTACTTGTAGTCTTTAGAACAATAATCTATTGTTACACCCTTATGTGTCGCAAATAAATACTGGTATAATAGAGCAAGAGATATTGAGATTGGAGATTAAAAATATATAGTGCAGTAAGTAGGAGGAATTTTGTATGGGAAATGAAGAAAAAAATGGTAAAATTGTTTCTGTTATCAACATGAAGGGAGGAGTTGGTAAGACAACTTTAAGCATTGGGTTATCAGATTTTTTATCTGACTTAAATAATTGTAAAGTTTTATTAATCGATGCTGATCCTCAATTTAATAGCACTCAAGCTTTGCTAGACAATTATAAAAGTAAAAGTTATGAAGATCCTAGTAGTGAAATAAATTACTATTCTGAAATAGTTTTACCCGCAGGAAAAACTATTTATAAACTGTTTAAACCTCAAGTTGATATGAGTCAAGCTTATGAAACTCCTGATAAAGAAGAAGTGATTATTGATTTAAAGGATAATTTAGATATATTATGTGGTGACCTAAACTTAGTTTTAGTTAATAAAGTAAGTGATCACACCTTTGTTAAAAGAATTAGAAATTTTGTGGAAGATAATGAGCTCAGAAAAATATATGACTATATAATTATTGACTGTCCACCTACTTTAACGATTTACACCGACAGTGCTCTAATGGCCTCAGATTTTTATTTAATTCCTAATAGAATAGATAGATATTCTATAGTAGGTATTGGTTCTTTACAAAAAGCAGTACAAAACTTGATTAGGGAAGAAAGAATAAATTTAAAATGTCTAGGTCTTATCTACACAATGGTTAACAAAAATTTATCTCCAAAACAATTAAAAATAAAGGAAAGTTTTGAGAGCAAACGTGAGGTAAGCGATATAGATATATTTACTTCTGTGACAACTACAGTTAATAATATTCAATTTGGAGCTGGTGGAACTCTTCCAACAAAATATAAGTCTTCTAAAGAGGATATTGAGGCTATTGCTATAGAATTTATTGATCGAATACAAAAGGCTGATCAAGAATAAAGAGGGGAATAATATATGTATAAAAATTTAATATTATATAGAAATGAATTGAAAAATAAAGTATTACCTAAATATAAAATTTTAGGGATTGTTACTGAGATTATTTTATCAAAGGAACTTTTTCAAAAAAATGTTGATTTGAAGCCCTTCTTGGAAAATGTTTTTGGGGTCTCCTATAAAGACTATGTTATGAGATCAAGAACAATGATTTTAGCAAGAACCAATCGATTAATAAATGAGTCCTCAGAAGAAAAACAGTCAGAATATAGAAAGAAACTTAATATATATATAGTGGAAATGATTGAAAAATCAAGTAATTCACAAAATAATAAAACAGAAAAGAACTTATTTAGTGGTTGGGTTGATTAAGAATTATGGGTGATATGACATATGATGAAATAAAAAGTTTGAAAAGTGATATTCAAGAATTTAGTTTAACTTTGAAAAAATATGGCGAAGAAAATTCTAGCATATTAAGAGAAAATGATATTTCATTTTTTAATTTTATTAGTAAAAGAATAATCTTCTTTAAATATTTTTACTCAGAAAGTCTACCATATGGAACAAACTATTTCTGCCAGGTATTAATTTCAGATTTTTATTATTTAATTATTAGCTTGATTAAACATGAAATGCGTTATGTATATGTAAATGAAAGATCTATTATTGAAAATTTTTGTAGATTGTTAACTAAAACAACTGATGAAGAAAGCCATGTGACGGGAAGTCTAATTGATTCTTTAAAAGATAAAGAATATTTGTTTGAATTGAAAGATACCGATTTTTCTTTAATAAAAAGCGAGTATGCAACAGCTTGTGAATATATACATGGCGGAAAATTATTAGAAGGATCATTAGTATATATTTTTGAAGAGTCGGTCAGAAATAATTGGACATTGAATGAGGTTAATGATTACTATGAGAGAGTAAAAAAGTTATTGAAAATATTTGATAAAATGCTTATATCGGAATATAAGGAGTATGTTGATGGGTGCTTTCATAGACGTAAAAGTTTGCTTGAATATTTAGTAGGGAAGGAAACAATGGAATTGCTGTTTAAGTAAATTTCCATAATGAATTGTAATAACATGTTATTACAATTCATTATTCAAATAACTTCTCTACCTGCTATTTTGGGTACGATATTGGCTACGTTATCGATGATAGTACCTGATAATATACACTGTCAGTCTATGGTAATTTGTCAAATGAATTATTTATATAAAGCCTGTTCCGGTCCATTGCTTCCCAAAAGAGTCATTGGAAGGGTCTGTGGGGTAATGGAATTGATTAAGCTAGAAATGCCTATTTGAAGGCGTTTCTGGCTTTTTTTGTTAGGACTTGAGGAAAGCAACATCAAAAGTAACACCAATGAGAAATGGATAGTTAGATTGTCATGGTAAAAATGATCTAAGTAATGAAAACCTTTCAGAGGAAAACGAAAATGTATAGGGGAAATAAAGATAAGATACTTTTTTTAAGATTGAAAATATAAAATATCATTGTTCTTATGCTGCTACCATTTGGAAATTAAGCTATCCGTCCGTTGGTGCACTACGTCAATGGTATAATGAATATTTGTTATCTGGGAAGCTTCATCATAATCACCGGAAAAATCAAAGTATTCTGAAGAACAAAAACGAATAGCCGTGGATTATTATTTTGAATATGGCCAATATTACGCACGAACCATTCGTATGCTCAGAAGATTTCTCCTGTACAACCAAATCTATTGAATCGTAACTTCAAAGCAAAAAAACCAAATGAAAATAGTTAATAGATATTACTGAGTTTAAAATTCCTGAAGGGAAAATCTATTTGTTCCCGCTTGTCGATTGCTACGATGGAGCTTTTATTAGTTGGACCATTGAAACAAATCCTGACGCAGAATTAGTGAGTACTATGCTATATTGTGGACGAGCTGAGCTCTACCCTTCAAGGTCAAGAGCGTCCAATCATTCATTCTGAACGTGGGGCTCATTATCGATGGCCAGATTGGATCGAGCGAATGAACAAAGCAAACTTGACTCGCTCCATGTCTAAAAAGGGGTGCTCACCAGATAACTTAGTGTATGAAGGTTTCTTTGGACGATTAAAAAACGAGGTGTTTTATCAACGTGACTGGAAAAACACAACAATCAATCAGTTTATAAACCAATTGGATAACTATATCCACTGGTATAATCATAAACGGATCAAGTTAACTTTAGGAGGACTAAGTCCTCTTCAATATCGGAAGAAACAAAGATGTATTTTTAAAAATGGTCCAGAAAAACATCCGCACCCCCAAACCCACAATTTTAAACTGCCCTTGACAGGAGATGATGGAGTCTCTAAATCACTATATTTTTAACTAGTGATACCGATATAGATATATATCTGTAATAAACAAAAAAATGAAAGCGCTATTGACAAGTTCGTATAGACAATGATACTATTATAGAGTAAACGTTTACGTTGTTTTGTTAGTAGTATTTTCTCATTTTTTTTAGTTATTTACGTAAACGATTACGTAAACCAAATAAAAGGAGTATTACGAATGAAAAAGATGCATAAAATTTTGACCGGTTCAGTTGTATTGAGTAGTGTTGTCTTACTTGCAGCATGCAGTGGCGAACAAGACAAAGAAGCAAAAACAGATACCGATGGAAATATTGTCATGACAGTGGGTCAACAGACGCAGCCAAACTCCAAACTCCCTGATGGAGACTCTTATGCAGATAATGCTTATAGAAGACTGATAAAAGAAGAGCTAGGTGTGAGTATTGAGAGTGCATTTGAGGCAAATGGTGATGATTATACCAGACAAGTGTCGCTTGCCATTGCTTCAGGCGATCTACCAGATGTAATGGTTGTCAGCAGAGATGAGATGGAGGAATTGGCTGACAATGATTTGATTGCTGATTTAACAGATGTTTATGAAGAATACGCTAGTGATAATATCAAAAATATTTACAATTCTTTTGACAATGTCCAAATTGATTCTGCTAAAATAGGCGATCGAATTATGGGACTACCAGGCACTGCGAATGATTTTGGTCCTAATTTGGTTTGGATTAGACAAGATTGGTTAGATGACTTGGATGTCCAATTGGACGAAGATGGCAATCATGCCATTACTTTGGAAGAGCTAGAATCAACGGCCAAAACCTTCAAAGACAAAGATGCAGGAGGAACAGGGAAAACACAAGGTCTCGCATTTGCCAATTGGCTAACTTCCGATAGTCATGGAGGATCTGGGTATACAGCAACTGCGATATTCAATGCCTTTGATTCATTTCCTAAAAATTATTTAGTTGGGGAAGATGGTCAGTTGGTTTACGGGTCAAATACTGCCAAAACCAAAGAAGGATTGAGCTACGTAAAACAACTATTTGACGATGGAATTTTAGATGATCAATTTGGTACGCGAACATACGACGACATCAATGCGATGATGATTAATGGAGAACTTGGTATTATACCTGGCCCTTGGCACTTATCTGATTGGGCTTTGGTTCAAGCAAAAACTGCAAACCCTGATGCAGCATTCACGCCTTATGCAATTGAGAGTAGTGATGGTCAAGTAAATGGTGTGAGCAAACCAGGTGTAGGTGGCTATGTAGTTGTTAATAAAAATTTTGCAAACCCAGAATTAGCCATAAAAATAATCAATTTATTGTTTGATGAAGTACCAAACTCAACCGATATGGAAACAGAGTATCCTGAAATATATGCCTATGCGCAAAAATCTGTAGACGGATCAGTACGTCCAATGAATATTGAAATGTTCGAAAACTTAAGTGAAATATCTGATGCAGTGGAAGCTTCTCAAGCGGCTGAAGGTGAGATAGATATTGATGATATTTCAAGTTTCACAGTAAAAAACAATGCACAAAAAATTAAAACCTATCTTGATGATCCGAGCACTGCAGATCCAACAGATTGGGCGGTCTATGCGTCGAGATTATTGGCTGTAACTAATGTGATGAACGGTGTACGGGAAGAGAATATCTATAATGAAATCACGCCATTTACGACATTTGAAACCATTAAAGCAAGTGAGCGGAATGGTGCCCAAATTTCAAAATTAGAAGAAGAGACGTTTATCAAATTTGTGACAGGGGAAGAATCTTTGGATAATTTTGATTCATATGTGAAGACTTGGAATAGTCAGGGTGGACAAGCGATTTTAGAAGAAATGCAAAAGCTCGCGGATGAATAAAGGTCATTTCTAAATTTTGGGTAGAGCATTTGTTCATTGCTGCAAATGCTCTACTATATTATCAATTATCAAATAAGGAGAAAGTTTATGGAAAAGCTTGCAACAAAAAAGAAGTGGTTTTCTAAAGATCAGTGGTTATTTCTAGCAATGATTGCGCCGGGAATGATTTTTCTACTAATCTTCTCGTATGCGCCAATGTTTGGTTTAATTATGGCATTTCAAGATTTTGTTCCAGCGCGTGGCTTTTTGGGTTCGGATTTTGTTGGACTAGATAATTTTATCTATATTTTTAATTTGCCTGATATCTGGCAAGTAACCTACAATACGGTTTTTATCGCAGTAGGGAAAATTGTGTTGAACACCATTATTCCGATTATCTTTGCCATTTTATTGAATGAGATTCGCGTCAAATGGATGAAGAAAACCATGCAAACAATCGTTTATTTGCCACACTTCTTATCATGGGTCATCTTGGCATCAGTTATTCTCAATCTATTTAATTTAGATGGTACTGTGAATCAAGTGTTACAAAGCTTAGGCTTGGACCGAATTAACTTTTTGGGCAGCAATGCTGTGTTTCCACATTTGTTGATTTGGACAGATGTATGGAAAGGATTTGGTTATAACTCTATTATTTTCTTAGCGGCAATCACATCGATTGATCCAGGGTTATATGAGGCTGCAACAATGGATGGCGCTAGTTGGTTGCAACGTGTAAAACATGTGACGATTCCAGGCATGATGTCTTTTATTATTTTGATGACCATCTTGGCTTTACCAGGTATCTTAAGTGCCGGATTTGATCAAGTTTACAACTTATATTCACCACCAGTCTATGCTAGTGGAGATGTTTTGGATACTTACATTTATAGAATTGGGTTAATCGGACGTGATTATAGTTTAGGGGCTGCAGTAGGACTTGTCCGGTCGATTATCGGTTTGATTTTGATTTATGTCTCGAATAAAACAGCTGAAAAAGCCACAAATCGGGTTATGTTTTAATTCATAGAGAGGAGAAAAAGATGAGAGAGAAATTCGGTATTCGACAATTTGTGATTTATTTAATCGTTATTTTATTAACACTATCTTGTTTGGTCCCTTTATTAAACGTTCTGGCGCTGTCCCTAAGTTCCTCCCAAGCAGCTGCAGGGAATAAAGTAGGACTTTGGCCAGTAGATCTCACGTGGGCAGCATATGAAAGAATCATTAACGATACACAGTTTTGGCGTTCGTTTGGGATCTCTGTTTTTCGTGTATTTGTTGCTTTGGTCCTTAATTTAGTGATGATCGTCACCTTAGCTTACCCATTATCAAAATCAAAAAAAGTGTTTCGGACTAGACGTTTCTTTATGGGATTTATGGTTTTTGCGATGCTCTTTAATGGCGGGATGATACCGACCTACTTGATTGTACGTAATCTGGGAATGATCAATAGTATCTGGGCGTTAATATTACCGGGTGCTGTGCCTATTGGCAGTGTCATTTTAGTCATGAATTTTTTTCGAGGGGTACCTAAATCTTTGGAAGAATCTGCATTATTAGACGGAGCAAATGCATTTGATGTTCTGCGTAAGATATACATTCCCATATCTTTACCTTCTTTGGCAACTGTATCATTATTTAGTATTGTCGGGAGCTGGAATGATTTCTTTGGTGGTTTGATTTATATGACAAAAATTGAAAATTACCCATTAATGACGTACATTCAATCTCTGTCTGTCAATATTGCAGAAACTTTGCAAAATGCAAGCGGCATGACATCAGAACAATTACAAAGTTTATTAGCTGTTTCAGATCGTAATCTGAATGCAGCGAAAATCATTGTAGCCATTGTCCCCTTGTTGGTGATTTATCCTTTTTTACAGAAATATTTTGTACAGGGAATTGTTGTTGGGGCTGTAAAAGAATAATTCTAATCATGAGATAATTGAAAAACAAGTCAATGGATTCGATAAGAACCTAAGAAGAAGGGAAGTAAACCTATGAATTCTTTTTTTCGAATAGATGGACCCGTCTATAACCTTTTGATGAAGTTGTGGAGTCTGTTCGTTCTCAATTTATGTATTTTAATAGGGAGTATCCCAATTGTAACAATTGGTGTTGCAACCAGCGCAGCTTATGCCGTTTGCTTTAAGTTGCATGAAAACAATGATACACGTGTTATTGAAAACTTTATTTTGGCATATAAACGAAATTTCAAACAAGCTATTGGTTTTAGCATCATGCAATCTATTGTTTTTTTCGTTGTGGTTGTCGATTTGAATTATATGATTCATTTGGATCAGCAAAATCTCATTGGCTTGCTTGGGGTATCTATCGTGGGTCTTGTCCTTGTGTTAAGTAGTCAATATACGTATGGTTATATTGCACGCTTTAAAGATTCGGCTAAGCTTGTTTTCATGAACTCTATGAGGCTTGTCTTAGCAAATATGCGGGTGAGCTTTTTGTTATCAGTTATCACATTGTTCTTGCTATTTTTGATAGTGACCTCCCCAATTGCATTTGTTTTTGTGTTGTATCTGAGCATTTTTATTGGGTGTAGTTTTCTTGTATTCTTAAAATCATTTTTAATGTTAAGTGTATTTAAAAAGTATGAAATGTAAAAGGAGATTCAATATGAGTTCATGGTGGCAAAAAGCAGTCGTATATCAGGTGTATCCTCGTAGTTTTCAAGATAGTAACGGGGATGGCATAGGTGATTTAAAAGGGATTATCCAACGATTGGATTACTTGGCGTATTTAGGCATTGATGCGATATGGTTAAGTCCTGTCTATAAATCGCCAAATGATGATAATGGTTATGACATTTCAGATTATCAAGAGATAATGGACGAATTCGGAACAATGGAAGACATGGAAATTCTGATTGCAGAAGCTATGAAGCGGAATATCCGAATCGTTATGGACTTGGTTGTTAATCATACCAGTGATGAACATCCCTGGTTTGTTGAGGCGAGACAGTCAAGAGACAATCAATATAGAGATTTTTACATTTGGTCAGATCCTGATTCACAAGGGAATCCGCCCAATGATTTAGGTTCAACATTTTCTGGTCCAGCTTGGGAATATAGTGAATTAACGGGACAGTATTATTTACACTTATTCAGTAAAAAACAGCCGGATTTAAACTGGGAGAATCAAGAAGTAAGACAGTCTGTTTATGACATGATGAATTTTTGGATTGAAAAAGGGATTGGCGGATTCCGAATGGACGTTATTGATTTAGTTGGTAAACAACCATTCAAAAAGATAACAGGGAATGGGCCTAAACTGCATGAATACTTGCAAGAAATGAATCGAGCTACATTTGGCAACAAAGACCTTATGACGGTTGGAGAGACTTGGGGAGCAACACCAGAAATTGCTAAATTATATTCCAAACCCAATCGTAATGAACTGTCAATGGTTTTCCAATTTGAGCATTCCGGTCTTGATCAGCAACCAGGAAAAGAAAAGTGGGATTTAATCGACCTGTCTGTTCCAGCACTAAAGGACGTTTTTTCCAAGTGGCAAACAGAGCTGGCTTCCGAGGGATGGAATAGTTTATTTTGGAATAACCATGATTTACCAAGAATCATTTCTCGCTGGGGGAATGATAAAGAGTTTCGCGTCCAAAGTGGAAAAATGTTTGCAATTTTGCTGCATTTATTAAAGGGAACCCCGTATATTTATCAGGGAGAAGAAATCGGTATGATCAATTATCCGGTTGAAACCATTGAAGAAGTCGATGACATTGAGAGTATCAATATGTACAATGTCCGCTTGTCGCAGGGCTATTCAAAAGAGGATATTTTGGACTCGATCAATGCAAAAGGGAGAGATAACGCAAGGACACCGATGCAGTGGAATGATTCAAAAAATGCAGGATTTACCTCGAATAAACCTTGGCTACATATAAATCCTAATTATCCTGAAATCAATGTGGAGAAAGCTCTTGAGGAAAAAGATTCCCTTTTCTACACATATAAAAAATTAATCCAATTGCGACATGAACATCCAATTGTAGTTTGGGGAACTTATAATTTGGTTGATACCGAAGACGAAAATATTTTTGCTTATTGCCGTGTGCTAGATGAGCAAAAATGGTTGATCATTACTAATTTTCAAGAAAAGACAACTACTTTTGATCTAAAGGAAGAGCCAAAATCAGTTTTGATTCAGAATTATACGAAGAAAGAATATACAAAAGGTATGCTCTATTTGGACCCCTATGAAGCTGTTGTCTTAGAAATAAGCTGATTTACTTAGTGACTGAAATATTTAGAAAAGGAGTAAATATGACGAAAATAAGAGAAAAAAATAATAGAAAAGTTCTTGCAACAAAACAAGATACACAAAAAAGCTGGACTGTTTCGATTATTATCATTGCCTTTCTTTTCGTTTTTATTTTTGGTAGTGCTTATATGAACAAAAAATTGCAAGAGGAGATGGTGGGCATTCAATATGATGCAACATTAAAGTTTTCAGTAGATAAATCTATGTATGATCCCGGGGAAACCATCATCTTGGCGTTATCGACAAGTTCAAATTCTCTAGAAACATCTAAAGGCAAGTATCTTGTCAACGTGAAATACTTGAACGAAACAATCGATACGATTGAAGGCGTTTGGGAAACGACATCAGAAGGGAGCATTCAAGAGGAAATTGAATGGACTGCACCAAACGAAGACTTTAAAGGCTATTTATTTGAATTGGACATACTCGATTCAGAGGGTCACGCTATTCGACACATGAATACAGCAGCAGATGTGTCAAGCACATGGACGAAGTTTCCTAGATATGGCTTTTTGACAAATTTCGATAAGGATATAGACACTGAAGCAGTGATTGAGCAAATGAACGACTGGCAATTAAATGGGATTGAATACTATGATTGGAAATACCTGCATCATCAATTAATTCCTGAAGATGGAACAATGGAGTGGCAAGATTGGGCTGGTCGCAAGATTAGTGGAGAGACCATCAAAAGCTACATAGCTGAAGCAAAAGCAAGAGGGATGACAAATATGTCCTATAATATGATTTATGCTGCGACAAATAATTATGCTCAATATGGTATCAAAGAAGAGTGGGGGCTGTGGTATGCAGAAGATCATGAAGCTGGTAAAAATAAAGGTGATCGATTTACATTCTCAATGGGTGCAAGTCCTACAGGTCAATCCAATCTCTTTTTCTTTGATATTCAAAATCCAGAATGGCAAAACTATATTATTCAAAAAAATTTAGAAGCTCTACAAGTGATGGGATTTGATGGTTGGCATGGAGATACAGTGGGTGAATGGGGAAAAATGTGGACTCATGATATGATTGGTGATGAGACACAAGGTATTTATGTGAAGGATGGGTATAAAGAATTCTTGGATATTGCCAAAGAGAAGCTTGATAGCTATTATCTATCATTTAATCCTGTAGGTGCTCAAGGTATCGAACAGGTAAATGCCTCTGCTGTGGATGTCCTATATGCAGAAATCTGGCCTTGGGATACAACAAGTGATGGAGAGCAGTACAATACTTATCAAAGTCTAAAGAACGTCATCGATAATTCTCGAGACCAAAGTGATGGGAAATCTCTGATCATTCCAGCATATATGGAATACGATTATGCTGAGAGTGTGGTGAGTGAACCTTTTAATATGTCTGCAGTTTTATTAACAGATGCGGCAGTATATGCTGCAGGAGGTTCACGTATTGAATTAGGTGATGGCGACGAAATGCTATCGAATGAATATTTTCCCAAGCATAATTTATATATGTCAGATGAACACAAAGTACGTCAAAAAGCGCTGCAAAATTTTATTGTTGCTTATCAAAATCTTTTGCGGGATGGATTAGAAGATAATGATAAACTGATTGAAATTGTTCATCATAATCATTCAGAGAATGGTGATCCTAATACAATATGGACATATAGTAAGTCAGGAAATGGATTTGATACCATTCAAATAATAAATTTGCTTGGTGTATCAGACAATGACTGGCGTGCCAATGAAGGAAAAAAAGAAACGCCTACTAGGATCGAAAATGTGGTGGTTAAATATTATACTGATGACTCATTTGAAAGTGCTTGGGTAACTTCGCCAGACCCTGCATATGATTCTGTTTCTAAGGAATTATCTTTGGAATATGGTTCTGATGAAAAAGGGAGTTATGTACGGGTGTCAGCTCCGTCTTTAGAATATTGGGATATGATTTATTTTAGTCATCTAAAGAAATGAAAGAACATGAATGACTCCAGCAACAAGTTTTTACCACTTTTGAAGATGATCAGCATAAAGGAATCCCACTGTTTTCATTTGTCTAAAAATGAAGTAGTGAGGTTCTTTTTTGACGAAAAATCTCTCGCATTTCTAATAAATTTGTGTAATACTATAGTTACGAACGTAAGCGTTTACCCAGGAGGTTTATATGCAATATACAATTAAAGACATTGCTAAGAGAGGGAATGTCTCTATAGCTACTGTATCCCGAGTGATTAATGATCTTGGTGGATATAGTGAAGAAACCAAACAAAAAATATTAACGATTGCGCATGAATTGGGCTATAGTCAAAATAAATCTGCAGTATCATTGGTAAGCAAAAAAACAGATTTATTAGGAATTATTATGCCACAATATGCGACTAGTTTTTACGGAGATATAATTAGTGGAATTGAAGATGAGGCATATAAGAAAGGTTATAACGTGATCTTGACACACGCAGGTATTGATGGATCAAGAATGAGGGAAAGCATCACTCTAATGAAGGAGCGAAATGTCGATGGCTTTATCATTTTCTCGGTGGATTTATCAGACGATGAGATCAATTTAATCAAAAATAACAACATCCCATGTGTGTTGCTTTCTGCAGATACAGTAAAAGGTGATATTCCCTTTATTAAAGTCAATGATGAAGAGGCGATTGCTGATGCGACATCTTATTTGATCAAAAGAGGATGTAAAAAATTGGCCTTGATTGGTGTAAACCCAGCAGATCGTATTGCAGGTAAAGCGAGAATAGTAGGGTTTAAAAATGCATTAGCCAGTCATCAATTGATTTTTTCAAATAAAGATATTTATGTTGGAGATTATGGTTTTGATTCTGGAAAGGAAAATATGGAGGAAATTATTCAGGGGGAGCTTAACTATGATGGCATCGTTTGTGCCAGCGATGAAACAGCATTAGGAGTGATGTCTGCTTGTTCTGAGGCAGGGATCAATATTCCAAGTGGCTTATCTGTCATAGGATACGATAATTCATTAACTGCAAGAATGAGCACACCTGCTTTAACTACAATATCTCAACCTTTCCATGAGATGGGAAGCGAGGCAATCGATATGTTGATTCAACTCATAGAAAATGTTGGAAATGTGGCATCAAAAGTTGTGAAGCATGAGATTGTAGTCAGGAATTCCGTTAAATAGTTAATATAAGCTTAGAACATAGAGATGAGAATAATCGATCGGTTCACTTGTATTTTGTATTGACCAACAATAAAATATATATCATAATATAACATAAATATGGGAATGAATGTCTCCCTCAGTGATGCTGGAACCGCAAATGATTGCTAATGACTTCTACAGGCTTTTTTAAGCTTGTAGAAGTCATTTTTTTTTAGGAGGAAATGATGATAGGTAGTATAGTATTTGTCACACTTGGAGGCTTGGTGATCAGGCACGTATGTAAAAAAGTAAATGTTCCGCCATTGATAGGATTTTTAGGTATAGGTATATTTTTGGGCCCATTCATATTGGATGTATTATCGGACGACTTATTAAATAGGTCATCAGAAATAAGAACGATTGCTTTGATCATTATTTTATCCAAGGCAGGATTAGCTATGAATATTTCTGATTTTAAACATGTCGAAGGTCCAGCAATACGCATGTGTTTTGTGCCGGCAATGATTGAAATCATTGGCACGATGCTATTTGCGCCTCTATTGATTGGTTTGTCACTTCTGGAGTCAGCTTTACTGGGGAGTATTATCGCAGCAGTTTCACCTGCAGTGGTTGTGCCGCGTATGGTTCAATGTATTGAGAAAGGCTACGGGAAAGAGCATAGTGTGCCGCAAATTATTCTTGCAGGCGCTTCAGTTGAAGATGTTATTGTTCTCGTTCTTTTTTCATCATTATTAGGGTTGCATCAAAGTGCTGATAGCGCATTTTTGCAGTTGATTGATATTCCTGTTTCAATGATTTTAGGCACACTTGCCTGTCTGGTCGTTGGAAACTTGCTTGTATGGTTATTTAAAAGATATCGCACCTTCGACTCGATGAAAGTACTGCTTCTTCTATCAATTTCGCTGGTATTTATGGCTGTAGAATCTAGGTTAGCAGGTATCGTGGCTTTTTCAGGAATGCTTAGTGTACTAGGAATCAATGTCATTATTTTAAATAAAAATAAAATAGTCGCACAAAGGCTAGCTTAAAAATTCAATTATTTATGGATCGTCGGAGAGATATTTCTTTTTGTGTTAGTGGGCGCTAGTGTGAATATAGACTATGCTATAGCTGCAGGCTTTATGCCGATACTTCTGATTCTAGTCTTAGCAGCAATACGCATGATTGGTGTCTTTCTTTCTTTGTCGAAAACAAGGTTAACATTAAAAGAAAAATCGTTTTGTATGATTGCGTATTTGCCAAAGGCAACTGTACAAGCAGCTGTTGGTTCAGTTCCGCTGTCATTAGGCTTGCCAGCTGGAGAAATGATACTCATCGTGGCCGTACTCGCTATATTGATCACAGCACCAATGGGCGCTTTTTTGATTGACTCTTTCGTTAGAAACGTGAAAATCTGAACCAAAAGAGGAAAGAAATGCTAACTAAACTTCATAAAAACGTAATTATGATATAAATTTGAAGTTAACTTCAAATAATGATAAAATTTAATATAAAATGAAGTTTAGAAACGAGGTGGAAATGGATGTTTGAAAGGCCTACATATCTTCAACGACTCATTGACTTTAAAGACACTGACTTTATTAAGGTGATTACAGGTGTCAGACGCTCGGGGAAGTCTGTTCTACTACTTTTATTCAAAGAATATTTAAAGCAAGAGGACATTCCGGATGATCATATCATTTACATGAACTTTGAGAGTTTTGACTACCAAACCATTACGACAGAGGAGAAGCTGCGGGAAAAGTTCCAGGAACTGTTGCCTAAAGATGGGAAAAAAGTCTATTTGTTGCTAGACGAAGTCCAAGTAGTCGATGGCTGGCAACGGGTTATCAATGGCGTTCGAGTGAGTTTTAATAGTGACATTGTGATTACAGGTTCGAATGCCAACATGCTCTCTGGCGAATTAGCAACGCTTTTAAGTGGGCGCTATATTGAAATCCCTATGTATCCTTTGTCCTTCCAAGAGTTTTTAGCGGTAAAACAGATCCATCCTGATTCAAGAAAAGTGGATCCAGCCTACGAAGAGTATGAAAAGTATGGCGGATTCCCAAGCGTTGTGATTGCGGAAGAAGGAATCAAAGATACGATTCTATCAGGTATATTTGATACAATTGTTTTGAATGATGTTGCATTAAGAGCCGGCATAAAGGACCCTGTTGTTTTGAAATCAGTGATTCGATTTTTAGCAGATAATGTTGGACAACTTGTGAACACGAGTAAAATCGTTCATACATTGAAGAGTGAAGGGATTGAAACCACTAGTCACACAGTAAATAGGTATTTAGATTTATTGGAGAGCGGGTATTTATTTTATCGTGCAAAACAATATGATATACGCGGCCGAGAGTATCTAAGGACGAATGGCAAGTACTTTATCGTGGACACAGGGTTGAGAAGAAATGCGGTGGGACGAAAAGATGGCAACTACAGTAATCGTTTAGAAAATATTGTGTATGTTGAACTGCTTCGCAGAGGATATCATGTTGATATTGGCAAAATAGAGCAAAAAGAAATTGATTTTGTGGCGCGAAAATTAGATGAGACACTCTATGTTCAAGTTGCTTATCAATTACCTCACAATACGCGTGAAACAGATAATTTACTCAATATTAAAGACAACTATAAAAAAATTGTTTTGACTGGGCGCTATTATGAGGTTGAACAAATTGATGGAATCCCCATTATTTATATTGCAGATTGGCTGCTGGGTGAATAGAACAGGTTAATTGAAATCAATGCGTTACAATGTGATGTTGGTTTTATCCCTATTGTGATCATAGTAAAGGCTTTAAGCCATCAGAGGAATAGTTCTCTCTCTGATGGCTTTTTTTCAATGGTTAGATAAAACAATCTGTTTCGTCATCTTTAAAAGTAACTCTAATCAAATGATAAGCTAGGTTAATAAAAAGATTGATTCCTAAAAATAAAAGACTAGACATGGAAATATTTCCGTGCTATTCTTTATTAGAAATCGGTTTCACTATTTTGTTAAGGGTTTGAAAGGAGAAAAATAATGGATAAATTTATAGGATTTATGGAGAAGCATTTCATTCCGATCGCTTCTAAAATTGGGTCTCAACGACATTTGGTTGCAATTCGGGATGGGTTTATTGTGACGATGCCATTGATGATTTTAGGATCATTTGGGGTATTGATCAATAATTTGCCAATTCCTGCATATATTGATTTCATGAATGGGATTTTCGGAGAAGGTACGTGGCAGGCATTTGGGAATAATTTATCAGCTGGTACTTTTTCAATACTAGGACTTTTAATCGCTTTCACGGTGTCGTATAATTTAGCTAAGAGCTACAATCAAGACGCATTAGGTGCCGGCGCTATCTCAGTAGCAAGTTTCTTCGCTTTGGGTGCAATTGCTACCGATGCCGATGGCTTGCTGACAGCAGCTGGATTAGGTTCTCAAGGATTATTTTTGGCTTTGATCGTTGCAATTATTTCAACTGAGATTTTCCGTCGTTTGGCAGGCAATCCACGTTTGGTCATCAATATGCCTGATGGGGTGCCACCTGCAGTGTCTCGTTCATTTGCGGCTTTGTTCCCTGCAATGATCACAGTGTCGATCTTTGCTTTGTTTACAGCAATTTTCCAAGCGCTTGGTGTGACGAGCATCGTTCTTTCATTCTATGAGTTGGTGCAACAACCATTTATGGGATTGGCAAATTCATATCCAGCAGCGCTATTGTTAGGGTTCATTTCTGCATTCTTATGGTTCTTTGGTTTACATGGTGCCAATATCATCGATCCATTTATGCAAACGATCAATGTACCAGCTATCGAAGCCAATGCAAAAGCATTGCAAGCTGGAACTGATCTGCCTTACATCGTCAACAAACCGTTCTTTGATTCATTCGTTAATATCGGTGGGACAGGTGCAACATTAGGCTTATTGATTGCGATTTTCTTAGTTGCTCGTCATCATAAAGCGTATATGACTGTGGCAAAATTGTCAGTTGCGCCAGGTATCTTCATGATCAATGAACCTGTAATGTTTGGGTTGCCAGTTGTGCTGAATCCGATTTTGTTCATTCCATACGTGTTGACACCATTGGTTCTAGTCACAACAGCGTATTTCGCAACGGCCACTGGGCTTGTTCCTGCGGCTACCGTGATTGCACCATGGACAACACCACCGATTATCGGCGGTATTTTGTCTACACAAAGTATTGCTGGTGGTATTCTAGCAGCAGTCAACTTGATTTTATCCGTTGTCATTTACCTGCCATTTGTTAAAATGGCGCAAATTCAAGAAACACGTCGTTTGAAAAACGCAGAATAAACAAATTGTTTATTTCAGCTAAATAAAGAAAAAACAGATTGACCGGCTGCGAGTAAAGTGTGCATCTCCACCTCATTGTGTGACAAATCAAGTTGCAGCAGGTGTTGACACGCTATCGTCAAGCCGGTTATTTTTTTAGTCGTTTGGGAAAAAATAGGAAACCGTTTCGGAGGTGGCGAAGATGCCGAAGTATTTGGAGATTGCAGATGTACTGCGCAAAAGAATCAAAGATGGGACCTACCCAAAAGACAGCTTGTTGCCATATCAAACAGAGCTGGTGGAAGAATTTGGTGTCAGTCGCATGACAATCAAGAACGCTGTCAATATCCTGATCATGGAAGGGCTGCTGCTGACGAAACGAGGATCCGGTACGAAGGTGTTGAATCATTCTTTTGCAGGCAAAGACACATCTTCAGTAACAGAATACAAAGGGTTAAGTTACCAAATGAAACAAGAAAAGCGGCAGTTGACAAGTCAAGTCATTACATTTGAAGTCTGCTTTCCTACGACTAGGATCCAAGAGATGTTGCAGGTGACGCCTGAACAACCTGTCTATCATGTCATCAGACTGCGGGTTCTTGAGGGAAGTCCATACATACTCGAGCACTCGTATATGCCTGTCGATTTGGTGAGTGGGTTGACCAAAGATATTTTGGAAGACTCGGTTTATGATTACATCCTGCAAGACTTAGGCCATCGATTTGCCGGCGCTTATCGGACCTTTCAAGCAGCAAAAAGCGATCAGTACGATCAGGCCTATCTTGATTGCAAAGAAGATGACCCAGTATTGGAGTTGGAGCAGATCATTTATTTAGAATCTGGCCGACCAATCGATTACTCGTATAGCCGCAATCGCTATGATGTGAAAGGCTATTCGATGTTGGATATGAAACCTGATTTGCTGCAGCATCATAAAAAATAGCAGAGAAATTCGGGCAGTTGGTTCCAAAAAGATAAAGGATATGCGTGATGGAAGTAGTAGCTTTCGTCACGCTTTTTTTTATGTCTGCAGATATCAAATGAAGTCGCAAGACGCGTTCTGGGTGTAAAGGTACCTTTACACCAATCATTCTATTATGATACACTAGTTGTAAAGTAAACTTGACAGGAGAAAAGCAATGCCCGTTATGAATAGAGTAAGGATGATCCGTGAAAAAGCTAAACTATCACAAGGTGAACTGGCTGAAATCCTCGGTGTTTCTAGGCAAACCGTCAATGCTATCGAAACCAATAAGTATAATCCATCCTTGGAACTCGCTTTACGTATTGCTCATTTTTTTCAATTGCCTATCGAGGATATTTTTAGATTGACTGGGGGGAATGCTAAATGAAACATTTTCGTTCGGATATCATCCAAAAAATTGTGCTGATGATTTGGACCGTTGGTAATCTAGTGGTATTTGCGTGGTTAGGTAAGTGGTATATTGGCCTAATCTTTCTGGTTGTCTTTTATCTCATTTTGGCTTTGATGCTTTGGCTGACACGCGGGGCACGACTTGGAAAAAAGACCTATGATGAAAGACAATTAAAGTTGAAAAGCAGAAGTTATGAGTTAGGTTTGACTGTTGGTGGTCTGTTATTATATTTGGCACCCAATTACTTCAGAGACACCACTCAATTTGCATTATTTGTTATTGGTGTTGTGGGGATGATCATCTTTGGGTATCAAATCATCACAGAAAGTCTATTCGCATGGAATGAATCGAAAAAAGAACGGTATGGTGTCTTGGGTATTGTGACTGTTCTAGGTATTTTGGGTCTGACGTTGTATATTCGGGATACGATAATCGGCACACAATCTTTTTTGGCAAATGGTAGGATTGCCATCGATTCTGGGTTTTGGCTGTTTTTGGCTTGCTTTGTCGTTGGGTGTTTGGGGTGGATTCGGATGTATGTGGATAGACATATGATGTTGAAATCTTGATTACGATAGTCAAGTTCAGGTAACATGTATCCAAATGGATAGAGCGACCATTTAGAGCATGGATTAAAAAGAACAAATGAAGATAGTGATTGCAAAACAAGAGGTGGAAGTTTTACTTTCACCTCTTGTTTTATCACTTGATAAAAAATATAAATAAATAACCATTTTCTTCTTGTCACTACTGAAAGTAAAGGCTATCATAATAGTGTTAGTAAATAAAAATAGGGTGGTAAAAAAATGAGAGAGTATCAAGATATTATGAATGGCTATCAGAAACAAAAAGACTATCAGAGGAAAGTTGTCGCAGTATCGATGGGGTTGATTGTTTTGGCAAGCATCATTGTTTATTTGGATCTTGTTAGAATCAGTCCTTTCTTGATCTACTTGGCGGGAATGGGTATCGCTCTTGTTTATGCTGCTAAGACACGGGTTGAAACGGCAACCTATCCACAACTGAAAAAATACTTGCGAAAGGCAAATCCGATCTTATCAAAACAAGAAGCACTCGTCTTTTTTATTGATCAGCAACTGAATAAACTGCCAATGGATGAGGCAAATGACTTATTTGCTTGGCTAGCCGATGATAAAAAATGGCAAGACAAAGAAATGCGTAGAGATTTTCATGGGAAAATAGATGAACTCAGAGCTTATTATCTGTTTTTGAATGAAATGACTGGTGATGAAGAGAATGGGGAAATCTCTTTTGATACCTATCGGGCGTTGGATACGAATCGTCATAAAGAGTTGGTTTAATAGGAGAATGAGGATGAAATTAAGAAAAGAGTTATTAGGCATTGTATTGGCATTTTCAATGACGGGGATCATTGCGACTTCTGCAAACGCCAATGCCTATCAAGAAATATATGATCAACAAGAAAAACAAGAACAAAAAATAAAGACATTACTCGAATCTGAATTTATTTCAGCAGATGAGCAAAGTATTTTAAAAAATGAACTTTCAACTTTTGCGCAAGCAAAAAATAGTCAAAACAGACAAGGCTTATTGGCGCTGATTGCGCAAAGTGAAGAACAAGTTTCACAGGTTTCGCAAAGTGTCGCTTTTATGGAAGCCAATACGATTCAAACCGAACTAGGACAAGTAGAAATACAAATCGACACTTTAGTTGAAAAAAGCGATGAAGCATTTATAAGTAAAGCAGACCAAGACCAAATCAAAGACCTAGTAGAGAAGTATCAGACAGTGAGTGACACAAAAGAAATCACACCAGTCCGCACACTAGCTGATGAAGCAAAGACACTGACGGAAGCAGTCACAGATAATCAAAAAGAACTGATTTCTCTAGTTGATACACTCAAGGCAGATAACGAATCTAGTGATACACTGTTAAAGAAACCCTATCTGTCAGATAGTGAAAAAAAAGAGTTAAACCAAAATAAAGCAGACAATCAACAATTTTTTGAAGATGCGGATGTAAAGCAAGCTGTAGTTGATAGACAAGAGGCGTCATCTAAGCTGATCGAAACGATCAGTCAGAAGCAAGCAGCTACTGCTAAAGATTTCAAATCATATGAAGACAAAGCGAAATCTCTGGTCAACGAAACCAAATCGCTCCTGAGCAATGGCGATCTTTCCGACGAGGAAAAAACAGAACTGACCTCTGCGAAAACCCAATTAGAAGACAGTTTAGTGTTGAAAGACTACACACCTGGAAATTTAAAAACAGGTTTCACAGATTTGGACGATCAGTATATCAACGCGAAAACAAGCAGTGACAAACGAATCGCTGACAAGAAAAAAGCAGCAGAAGCAGCGGCAGAGGCTGAACGTGAAAAACAAGAAAAAGAGCAAGCCGCTCAAGCCAAAGCAGCGGAAGAAGCAAATCAAGCCAGCAGTAACCAAACAGGTTCGAATCAATCCACACCTTCACCTTCATTGGTAGGGGAATGGTATCAAGCGCCTGACGGATATAAATTTTTGAAGGTTGAAAGTGGTAAGACATATGGACAAGTTAAGATTCCTAGTAACTTTACATTGATTACTGCAACAGAAGCACAAAGTTATACGCCAGGCCACGGAAACGGGTATGCCAAACAATAGCGTATGAAAAATGCAAGCAGACCACATCACTATGGTGGGTCTGTTTTTTTGGTCAATTAGATGACATATCAGCCAAACTTTTTATAAAGCGCCTCAGTCAAAGTTTCAGAAAAATTGATCTGCTCTTTCTCAGCTTTTTTTGCCAACCATTCTGGAATCGTCACGTTCTTGCGAATCGTTTTGTTTCCGCGAATGTAAGGCATAGGATTTGCTTGGATCAAGGTCACAAAATCGTTGGTATCCGCCAAAATGATGGCGCGGATATCGGGAGCATCGGGTAAGGTCAGATCTTCATCTATATAATAGGCAATGATGCTAGACAAGAAATCTTTGGCTTCTTCCATTGCTTCTTCTAATGAATCGCCTTGTGTACCGCCATTGAATGCTGGAAATGTCACAGAATAGCCGACTTCTTCGGTGTGGAAAATAGCTGGATAGGTTTTTAACAATTGTATCGACTCCTTTGATTTTTGATAAAGAGTTAGCGCAGTCCAAGTTGCTTTAGCAGTTTAAGGGTCAAGCCTTTTTTCAACGCCTTATTTCCGTGTACCGGAATAGAAACGGGGGCGCAACCTTCCTTCCACATGATAAAGTGGCTACCGTTGATTCTTGTCAGCTGCCAGCCATTCTTTTCAGCAAAACGCAACATTTGTTTGCCTGTTATTGGCATAAGGGTAACTCCTTTGCATTTTTATTATACGCATAATGCGCATTTTAGTCAATTATCAAAATTCGAGTCAGTAAAACTGCGGTTAAAATAAACCACGTTTTCAGAAATAGCGCGAAAATTCAGTATTGAACCATAATATAATCATGTTGCCTTTATTAAACTTACGCAATTTATCCTATTTATTCTTTTTTTTAAACGAATTCCTTCTTAATCTTAAGATTAATGAATAATTCATCGTTTTTTCTTCTCCGTTCGCTTGCAACCCCTTCCAAAATCGGCTACACTAATACCGAATAGAAACCAAAAAAATAGGCACCTCATAACAGTACGGCAATACTGTTACGAGGCCCTGATCAGTCACCACCCTAAAACGGTTGACCAATCAAGTTGCCATAGTTGACGCCAAAGCATCAACGTGTTTATTGTACCTAAAAATACCCGTGATTTCTAGTAGCATCAAGACGAAATGGGTTTTTTATGAGGAAAATTTCACGAGATGCTAGACGCTTATTTTGCTATGTCAAAGGCATTGGACAATCTTGTCTGATGCCTTTTTCTTTGCGTTCCTTGATGCGCACAAGGACGCAAAAATAGGCTGAAACGTACACATGAAATGGGCCATACGAGAATAGGCAGTCATAGTTGACCATTTATAAACAAGTCGTAACGAACTTTCATGAGGATGAACGGGGAAGACACTTCATTCCTAGGTAATGAAGATGGCAAGTCGCTGGTTTCTATTCACTATTTTTTGGCAGTGGCAAATTTTATAAACATGCATTCCTTATACGTCATAAGGATTCTGCATGTGAGCAACAATGACAGAAAATTTTAAGGATGAAAAGGGGAAACGACCGATATGAAGAATCATCATGGACAATTGACAAAGGGTTACAAACGAATCTTAAAGCTATTCTTGGCTAGTTTATTGATCTTTTTAGCAGCATGCAGTTCCAATGAGGAATCTACGAAAACAATAGGTATCGCCATGCCATCTAAAGCACTGGAACGGTGGGAAAAAGATGGGGACTACATGGTCGAGAAATTTAAAGAGCTTGGTTATGAAACGGACATCCAGTATGCACAAGATCAAGTACCTACCCAAGTGTCACAAATCGAAAATATGATTACCAAAGGGGTAGATGTGATCGTCATCGCATCAATTGACGGTGAGGCGCTGACGGACGTCATAGATAAAGCAAAAGGTCAAGACATTCCAGTCATAGCATATGATCGATTGATTATGAATGCAGAAGGTGTTGATTATTATGCAACATTTGACAACTTTGGGGTTGGGGTTTTGCAAGGTAGTTATATTGTGGATGAATTAGACTTAGACAATCAAGAAGGTCCATTTAATATTGAATTATTTGGCGGTGCACCAGATGATAACAATGCCCGCTTTTTTTACAATGGGGCTTTATCAGTGTTGCAACCCTATATTGACGCAGGTGTGTTGAATGTTAAGAGTGGACAAACTGAATTTAGTCGAATCGCCATACAAAACTGGGATGGTGCTACTGCACAAGCGCGGATGGACAATCTACTAAGTGCAAATTATACAGCAGATCACGTGGATGCTGTATTGGCACCGAACGATGCAGTAGCGATGGGCATTGTTTCTTCTTTAAGAAGTGTCGGTTATGGCACCAATGAACGGTCAATGCCGGTGATTACTGGTCAAGATGCGGAGACAGCTTCTGTTAAATCAATCATTGAAGGTGGTCAGTCTATGACTGTTTTCAAAGACACGCAAAAACTAGCAGATGTGACCGCAAAAATGGTTGATCAAATACTGACGGGTGAAGAAGTCGAAGTGAATGATCGTGAAACATATGACAACAATACAAAGATCGTGCCAACAAACTTATTGATTCCTGTTGCTGTCGACAGTCAGAATTACCAAGAAATTTTGATCGATAGCGGTTATTTGCTTGAATCAGATATTCAGTGAAAAGAAATGAGCGCGTTCATGTATCATGGTTATTCGCTTTGTCATCTTTAGCAGGAGGAAGAACATGTCAGAATTTATACTTGAAATGAAGGATATTACGAAAGCATTTACTGGTGTTAAAGCGCTGAATCGAGTGAATTTGAAAGTCAAACAAGGAGAGATCCATGCATTATGTGGTGAAAACGGCGCAGGAAAATCGACACTGATGAAGGTGCTTAGCGGGGTGTACCCTTATGGTGATTATGAAGGAGAAATTATTTTTAACAAGCAGCTTTGTCAGTTCAAGGGAATCAAAGATAGTGAAAAAGAGGGCATCGTGATTATCCATCAAGAATTAGCACTGATTCCTTACTTATCTATTGCAGATAACATTTTTTTGGGGAATGAGATAGCCCGTCATGGATTCATTGATTTTGATGAAACCATCAAAAAAACTGGAGAAATAATGGAAAGCGTTGGCTTGAGCGAACAGCCGAATACGCTGATCACAAATATTGGGGTAGGGAAGCAACAACTTGTAGAGATAGCGAAGGCAATTTCAAAAAATGTAAAAATATTGATTTTAGACGAGCCAACTGCAGCGCTCAATGAAGATGATAGTGAAAATTTATTGAATTTATTACTTGAATTTAAAAGACAAGGGATCACTTGTATTATTATTTCTCATAAATTAAATGAAGTGATGGCAGTTTCTGATTCAGTCACGATCATACGAGACGGAGAAACAATAGAAACGTTACATGCTGAGACAGGCGATTTGAGCGAAGAGAGAATCATTAAAGGAATGGTAGGCAGAAGTTTAGAAAATCGTTATCCAGACTATCAGCCAGTGATTGGAAATACGTATTTTGAAGTGAGGAATTGGTCTGTGTATCATCCAACACATACAGCGCGCAAAATTCTTGATGATATTCATATAACTATCCGAAAAGGCGAGATTATTGGTATTGCCGGGTTAATGGGTGCAGGAAGAACAGAACTTGCCCGTAGCATCTTTGGCAAGAGTTATGGCGCAAAGATCAGTGGGCAATTATTCAAAGATGGTAAGGAAATCAAACTGTCTAATGTAAAAAAAGCAATTGAAGCAGGCGTTGCTTACGCGACGGAAGACCGAAAAGGAAACGGTCTGGTTTTGATTGAAACAATCAATGAAAATATTTCTTTAGCAAGCTTGAATAAACGTGCAAAAGCCACTGTGATTGATGAGAACCAAGAAATCAAGCAATCAGAATACTATAAAGAAAAAATGCGTATAAAAAGTCGTGATGTATTTCAGGAAGTAGGAAGCTTGAGTGGCGGCAATCAACAAAAAGTCGTTCTTGCCAAATGGCTACTGTCTGAACCAGATGTTTTATTTTTAGACGAACCAACCCGTGGCATTGATGTGGGTGCAAAATATGACATTTACTTGATCATACAAGAAATGGCCAAGGCAGGGAAAGCAGTGTGTATCATCTCCTCTGAACTGCCGGAAATTCTAGGTATGTGTGATCGTATCTATACAATGAATGATGGACGGATTACGAGCGAATCCAAAAGAGGAGAAGCGACACAAGAATCATTGATGGAAAAAATGACGAATAAGGTGGGGGTCTAAGGTTGGAAAAGAAAGGATCACAAAATAAACAGTCGATGGCAGCAGAACAGGTCTTTGCTGTCATTAAGAAAGTCTTTCAAAAATATAGCATGTATTTTTTCTTGGTACTGATCATGGTTGCTTTTCAACTATTAAGTAACGGTGTTTTGCTAAGACCGCTGAATATTACAAATATCATTCTGCAAAATAGCTATATCCTTATTTTAGCAATTGGCATGGTACTTTTGATTATTCTTGGTGATATTGATTTATCTGTAGGCTCAGTTGTCGCGTTTACAGGCGCCTTATCTGCAATTTTTACAATCAATATGAACATGTCTACACCAATAGCTATTTTGCTGTGTCTGCTTGTTGGTGCTACAATTGGCGCATTTCAAGGGTTTTGGATTGCTTATGTGAAGGTGCCGGCATTTATAGCTACATTAGCGGGTATGTTGATTTTTCGTGGATTGACAATCGTTGTCTTAGACGGTAAATCACTATCACCTTTTCCTGCCGCTTTTCAAATGCTTAGTGCTGGTTTTATTCCGCAGATAGCCGTAGTGTCAGGGTTAAAGTTATCGACTTTACTTCTTGGTTTGATGGCTATTCTTATCGTTACATTGTTTATGCTGAAAAATCGTAACAAGAAAATAAGTTATGGTTTTCCTGTAGATTCGATGTCAATATTTGCTGCAAAAATTGGATTGATGACTCTGATGATCTCATGGTTTACTTATGTCTTGGCTAGTCATGAGGGCTTTCCCAATGTGCTGATTATTTTGACTTTTCTTGTCGTGGTATATCGGTTTTTGACGAATAAGACAACCATTGGTCGATACATCTACGCGACCGGAGGAAATGAAAAAGCAGCAGCTTTATCAGGTGTTGACACAAGAAAAATCAAATTTTTTATGTTTATCAATATGGGGATTTTGTCTGCCATTGCGGGGCTTATTTTTTCGGCTAGGTTAAATGCTGCTACGGCAACAGCGGGAAACGGATTTGAGCTGGATGCGATCGCGGCTTGTTACATTGGTGGTGCATCAGCTTATGGAGGTATTGGGACTGTTTTAGGTGCAATCGTTGGTGGTTTGGTTATGGGTGTCTTAAATAATGGCATGTCTCTTTTAGGGATCGGTGTTGACTGGCAGCAAGCGATCAAAGGTGCAGTACTATTGTTTGCGGTGGCTTTTGATATTTATAATAAGAGGAAAGCTAGTTAAGAATTGAACGTGATTTTACACATCCGATAGCGCAGTAAACAAAAAGCCATTGAGCAAAAATTAGAATCTGACAAGCCATATTTTTCGTACTAGGTAGATACTTGAAGGCATTAATTGTTGATCATATCAATAACCAAAAGCACCCACAGAAGTTGGCGATTCCACCGAACTTCTGTGGGTGCTTGATTGTATCTGCTCACTTATTTACCAGCAAAGATGTGCGCCACTAGCTGCAGTCAGTGCTGTCGTTTTTTATCGTTGACCATTTTGACCATATTGGAGCTTAGCCATCTGACGTTCTTCATCCCTGTTTTCTTGAAGGTGCCTTTGATCAGGGCTTTTTTGAGTGCATTGCCATAAGTCCATTTATACATCAACTTTGGTGTGTTCATCGTCGTGATGACGGTCGTAGACTGCAATTTTGGCAACAGACTAACCATACTGAGGCCATTTTCTTTATACGTATAGGTTAAGCCAGGGAAAATAACTTTATCGATGAATCCTTTGGTCATCGCCGGCATCAGTTCCCACCAAATCGTAATAATGAACACGAGGTGATCCGCTGTACTGATTTTTTGTGCATAGCTAATGGCTTTGGGATCAACCGCTTGATGCTTCACGAAGGCTAACAAGTCAGTGGAAGTCATGACGGGGTCAAATGCTTCTTTTCCTAAGTCGATTACTTCGTAGGTTCCGTTTGCTTTCGTTATGCCCTGGATCACTGACTCAAGAATGGCGTGGTTGTAACTTCCATCATATGGATGATCGTAGATAATAAGTATTTTCATAGAAATCTCCTTTATGCTTTGATGAATAAAGTATAAGGAGAAAGCTGGCGGATGTAATTAACATAAGATAATCTCGCTTACTTGATGCGTGTTTTGATTCTGCTTTGAGAGACAGGCGTTATCCCTAGAAAAGAAGCGATATAGTGATCGGGCACCCGCTTGATCAGCTGGGGATCATGTTCTTTCAAAGAAATATAGCGTTTTTCTGGGGACTCTTTGATTCTTGATAAGAAATATTCTGTATAGGCGATGAATCGTTCTGATAGCTGATTCATGACAACACGCATCAGCGCGGGGTTTTTCTGCAATAAAGCTTCTAATTTTGCTTTCTTCAGTACGAGCAACTCGGTATCTTCTATTGCTTCGATCGAAAACAAACTTGGTTGTTCCAAATAAAAACTTTCATATGAAGCCACGATTTGATGTTCAAAGAAAAACTGAATGGTAATATCTTTGCCATCATCGTTATGCCAAAGCCGTAACGCCCCGGAATGGATAAAGTATAAGTTGTCAGCCACATCGCCTTCGTATAAAAGTGTCGTATGTGCAGGGATCGTCTTTTGCCCCCAATCGGTTTTTGCGATGCCGTATTTTATGAGTAAATCAACAAATGAATCGATCATAGTTCCCCTCCAAACTATTTCATTTTTTCGTCATCTCAACTGTGTTTATTAAGCATAGTATAATGGAAAACCACTGATTTGGGGAATAAAAAAAGAAATGGCCTGAGCTCGTCGCAAGCTTACGGGAATTGGTTGGTTTCCGCCGATCGTGTCTTTACAGGCGTCTTTTTTTGACAAATCACCCAATATGTCCAATAACCATAAAATCACATAGGCTATCATTTGAACTATTTCCTCCTAAGGACTACGATGAACCTGTAAGTTGAATAAGACATAGAATAATCACGAAGGAGCGAAATCACATGAAGAAAAAAATGATCTTATTAAGTATCGGTTTAGGCATCGCTGCAGCTGGTGCAGGATATCTAGCGAAGAAGACAGGTTTCTTTGAAGATGATGCTTGGTTATACGATGAATATGATTCAACATTGAATTAGCTGGAAGTTGAGCAAGATGTATAAATAGGAGGAAGCGCAATGCAAAAGAAAAAAGCAATCATGATCGGTGCAGGATTATCCAATATGGCAGCCGCAGTTTACCTGATTCAAGAAGGCAAATGGCAAGGCGACCAAATCACGTTTTACTCTCTCGACGATCATGGATCAAATGATGGGGCACCTACTGGGGATGTCACAGATGAATACTGGAACAAGAATCATCCTATGGAGAATCAAAAAGGGTATGTGGCCCGAGGCGGCCGCATGTTAAACTATCGAACCTACGTGGACTTGATGGATCTGTTGGATCGGATTCCTTCTGCGACGGAACCAAACATGACCGCTGCAGAAGATACCCGCGATTTTGATGCGAAACATCGGACATTTGATAAAGCCAGACTATTGGAAGGCGGCAAGGGGATCATCGATGGCGGCCATTTAGGCTTGAACAATAAAAGCCGTATGTTGCTGACACAAATGATCATGATGCCTGACAGTGAAGAAGAAAAATTAGACAATGTCACCATTGCCGAATACTTCAAAGAAGATCCAGCCTTTTTTGAATCCAATTTTTGGTACATGTGGGAAACAACATTTGCCTTTCGGACCCGGAGTTCCGCGCAAGAATTACGGCGCTATATGCACCAAATGATTTACGAATTTACACAAATCGAGCATTTAGTAGGGGTCAATCGGACACGCTACAATCAATATGAAAGCATCATGCTGCCTTTGATCAATTACTTGAAAGAACAAGGGTGCCACATCGTCCTCGATCGGTTAGTTACAGATTGGTCGTTCAAAGACACCACGATGCAAGATGAAATCACTGTGACCGGGTTGCACATGTTGAATGTGACGACCAATCAAGAAGAGTATGTTGCAGTTGATGATGATACAGCTGTTATCTTTACCAATGGGTCAATCACTGATTCAGCGACATTAGGTGATTTTGATACACCCGCTGCAGAAAATATGGATTACGGTGCAGCCTCTAGTCTTTGGAAGAAAGCGGCTGAGCAGTTTTATAATCTGGGTACCCCGGATAAATTTTTCGCAGATCGTGATGCGAGCGAGTGGGTCAGCTTTACTTTGACGACCAAAGACCATCTATTACTGAATGAAATCACACGTATCACTACACAAGAACCAGGAAATGCCTTGAATTCATTTATTTCCACAACGCCGATCTCGCCTTTGCATCAAAAAGATGTCAATATGTCGATCGTGGTCCATCACCAACCGCACTTCACCAGTCAAAAACCGAATGAAACCGTCATTTGGGGGTACTTCTTATATCCGCGTCGGGTAGGGGAATTCGTGACTAAACCGTATATCGAAATGACTGGGAAAGAAATGGTGCAAGAATTGATTGGCCAGTTGTCTAAAGTCGATCCCGGACCGGGCAATATTCGAGACAAAGAAGCATTGATCATGGATAGTGTCATCAACAATATTCCTGTATATATGCCGTATGCCTCTGCATTGTTCAACAATCGTGCCAAAAGCGATCGGCCCAAAGTGATTCCAGCTCATTCCACCAATCTGGCTTTCACAGGGGAATTTGTGGAACAACCCTATCAAATGATTTTCACAGAACAAAGTGCTGTCCGTTCTGGGGAAATTGCGGCATTCCACTTTGCCGGCATTCCAATGTCACGGTTGGTCCCTACGCCACGCTATGACAAAGATTTGAAAACGTTGGCTCGTGCGGCGAAGAAGATGTTTGCGTAACGTAAAAAAATATTTAGGATTGATTTGAGAAAGTTGTAAGCTATATCCACAGGTATAGTTTACAACTTTTTTTAAAATGATGATTTATGGCTATTTAATGCTAATGGCGGCGTTTGAATAAATAATAGTTGATTAGCTAAGAAGGTAACAATCGTTTTATACCTTTGATATTATGTAATTTAATTCAATTAAAAAATGTTCCCTTCATCCTGTAATGAAGGG
>Ga0308161_1000337_pt1 | contig 82734 bp, 73 predicted proteins | sample PhyFR2_FD_201034 | JGI IMG/M metagenome (GOLD analysis project Ga0308161, IMG submission 201034) | Phyllosphere microbial communities from UC Gill Tract Community Farm, Albany, California, United States - DLSLF.R2 | ecosystem: Host-associated > Plants > Phyllosphere > Unclassified | place: USA...
TGAATAGTGTGGTGGCGATAGCAAGAAGGATACACCTGTAACCATGCCGAACACAGAAGTTAAGCTTCTTAGCGCCGATTGTAGTGAAGGGTTTCCCTTTGTGAGAGTAGGACGTCGCCACGCGTTTCTTTTTTTATTCCGGCATAGCTCAGTTGGTAGTAGCGCATGACTGTTAATCATGATGTCGTAGGTTCGAGTCCTACTGCCGGAGTCTTTTGATAGCTGAGGCTATCTTTTTTTATTTTCAGAAGTGATTGGTCAAGGTTATGCTTGATCGATCACTTTTTTTTATTGATTTGCTTGCAAACAGATCTTTCTTTATACTATTAATAAATAGGAATGATACGAGGAGTGATATATTGACGACCATATTATTTGATTTAGATGGTACGATCATAGATTCTAGTGAGGGAATCTTTTCATCGATCCAATATGCCATGGAAAAAATGAATCGGGCATTTTTAGATTTGGCACAGTTAAGGGCTTTTGTGGGGCCGCCATTATATGCGTCTTTTTTGAATTTGGGATTTAGCGATACTGAAGCAAGAACAGCAGTGGATTATTATCGAGAAAATTATCGTCAAAAAGGCATGTTTCAAGTGACGCCATATGAGGGGATCGCAGAAGTTTTGGCTACGCTCTCTGAGGCGCATGCACTTTATATAGCTACGTCTAAACCAGAAGTATTTGCAAAGGAGATACTAGCATATTTGGACTACACGAAATATTTTAGCGGGATCTACGGTGCAGATATGGAGAACAAGCGAGGCACTAAAGGGGCCGTCATTGCCTATGCTTTAGAAGCCATCCATTCCACGGTTGATCAAAAGACCGTGATGGTAGGGGATCGTTCACATGACATACAAGGCGCGAAGGAAAACCAATTGGAGGCGATTGGTGTCTTATATGGTTTTGGTGATCGACAAGAGTTAGTTGCAGCAGGCGCACGTGCGATTGTTCAACAGCCTATAGACTTATTGAAAATACTGAAATAGAAAACAGGCTGTTCCTGCTGAGAGGAACAGCCCGTTTTTTATGACTCGACGGTTGTGATTTGCGGTTCTTTTTCAAGCATCAGGTTATTATCGAGGTAACCACCTTCATTTTTCAAGATCAATGTCCCGGATGTGGGATGTACTGTCAGAATCAAATGGCCGGTTAAAAACATTTGATCATAGGTCGATGTGAAAAAAGTAAAGCGATTGCTTGAAACCACCTCACTATATCGAGGGAGTGGTTCAGTGATAGGTGTGATCAAAAAACGTTCACCAATCATACAACAGCCCGCAGCTGAAGAAAATTGATTTGATCCATCATTGCTTGTGATGATATACAGCTGGTAGTTTTCGGGAAAACGCGCAGCTGCTTCTGGTGTAATCTCAAGTTCCATGAGAAAGACCTCCAATTGAGAAGGAAGCAAAGCACTTCCTTTTAATAAGTGTACAAATAGAGTGTAGCACGAGAAATGAAAAACCAAAAATAATTAGATTATCAATCAAAAAATCTTAAAAAACAGCCAGCCGATAAGCGCAATGATACACATAAATAAGAGTAAGTAAAGCAAGAGTGTAAACAGAGCTTGGAAGAAAGAACGCATAGCTAAGACCTCGAATCCTTTTATTTTACTATAATCCTATTGTTTGCGTGCAGGAAGATAGTTAGTAGAAACATAAGAAAAGCTTTGGATTTAAGTTTTTAGCGAAAGCGCTTGTTATATCGTGGTGATGAATAGGAATACCTGTTAAAATAAAGATAAGGAGGGGATGACTATGTTGTCAAACTGTCAAAATGTTTTGGTTGCATTGGATGGGTCAGAGCAGTCTGAAAAAGCCTTTCAAGAAGCCCTAGTGATTTGCCGGAACAATAAAGCCAAATTGTTTATCCTTTCAGTGATCAATAATGCAGAATTATCAACCAGTGCCTATGCTTTTGCCAAAGTGTTTGACCAAGAAAAGACCAAAGTTGAAACAGAGATGTTAAAGAAAATCTATGATGCCAATAAACATGGGGTAGAAGATGTAGCAGTCATAGTTGAGGTGGGCGATCCTAAGCGATTTATTATCCATGCGGCAACAGAGGTCTATCCAATCGATTTGATCGTTATTGGTGCTACTGGGAAAGGTACCTTGAGTAGAGCCGTTGTGGGAACAACCACTGATTATGTAGTCAATCATGCCAAATGTACAGTTTTGGTCGTGAAATGAGTTGTATCTGAATCACCAATAGGCATAGTGGAACGAGGATCAAATAGACAACGCTGAGCAAACATCTATTTGATCCTTTTTTGGGGATCAAAAAAAACACCTGTTTTCCTTCGATCTTGCACGATTCTTTCGAGAAGGGAAATCCAAGCGTATATGTTATACTTTTTCGTAATGGCGAACTGCCTAGTTTTTAATTGAATGAAGAGGTTGAGGTGGTTGAGGTGATTAATCGTATAGGAAAAGACCATTTTTTTCGGTCTATTGTCCACTTAAGCAGTCTGGTGTTTTTATTTGTCTTATGGTTTATCATTGCACATCAGCAAAATTGGATCAATAGGATCGTCAACAACTATTTTGAAGTAAATATACGTTCTGTGTTGCTGTTTTTTTCTGCCAGCGATAGTTTTCAAACGCTGAAAGACTATCTGACAAGTATGGGAACAGAACTGGCTCTCTTGTTTGCTGTCGAAAGTCTAGCAGTGGTGACGGGAGTATCCATTATTGGCTATTTTTTATGGAAACTCAAACGTATTGACCGTTTATTTATAAGTGAAAAGATTCTCCTCGCCGGTTATTTGCTTTTGGTGGTTTCTTCAATCGTGATAGTAGTGAGAATAAGTTTAGAAGTCTATCAAACGTATCATATCATTGACCAGAGAGTAAGCCAATTGAGTGTCCAGGAAATAAGCGATCTGCAGACGCAGTTGACCAATGCTTTTTTTGACACTTCTTTTTCTGTCGATCGTTTGCTTGCTGATATTGCTTCGTTGCTCGAACAAATAAGAAGTATCATCCAAAAGACAAGTGATATTGCGGCGATTCCTTCGATGCTAAGTCAAAGTTGGAGCCATATTTTATTGCTGAAAAACAATTTGATTGGCTATGCAACAGTGGCTGTTCTTGTGATTGTTATCGCTCATGGACTGGCTTTGATCAAGGGAATAAAAAAGAGCAATTATCTACAGATGAAATTAAAGACGCCCACGAAAGCACGACAAATTGATGTTAATGAGCAACTCGTTACAGTAATCAAACAGCAAAAAGAGTTGATTGAGATACTATCTAAAAAGGACTAGTTCAATGGACTTATCCAAATGAAGGTGCGGGGTCGAAAAAAAGACAACGTCTTAGAAACGTTGTCCTACCAAGTTATTCTTGTATATACACTAAAGGATATATAGATATATAAATCTCGGTGTAATAGGTTTTCAAATTGGTTCGATAGACGTGGAGAATCACTGAATTACATGACTTCGTTACTATTTTTGTTACTGAAATGAGAATATGCTACATAAAAATGATTTTTAAAGCAAAAAGCATGAAGCTATTAAGTTTTCATGTTTTTTTTGATGTTATTTTAAAAGTAGTTCATTTTTTTATAGACAGCACTCTACTTTTCAATATTCGAAAAAGCATGGGGGAAGCTCTTAGAAAATAACTTTTAAAACTACTGAAATATATTTATTTATTTATTTTTTTAAAAAGGGAGTTTATTTATGTATAACATTTAAAACGTCATAATTATTTTTTTGTTAATTGAAAAATGAATAAATGTGCTTAATAAAGCGCTTTCATTTATGAGAATTGTGTGTTAAAATTAAATGGGAAAACAATATTTGATATTACACAAAATAGTATTACTGAATTACAATACATATTCAAAATAAATTTTTTTGAAGAGGGAGTAAATATTATGACTAATATGCCAATTATTACTTCGGCAGCGATTATTACTACGGATAAGTGTACTGCAGCATGTCAAGAATGCTGTTTTTTATGCAATCCTAACAATCAAAATATGCTCACACTTGAACAAATGAAATCATTTATTGACGAAATTAAAGATAATATACCTACTGTAGGTCTGATTGTTTTTACTGGTGGAGAAGCTACCTTGTTGGGCAAGAAACTCTTTGAGGTTATTAAATATGCAACTATAAATGGTTTGAAGACTAGAATAGTTACCAATGGTTGGTGGGCAAAAAATAAAAAAAGCGCAGATAGAATGGTAGGAAGCCTGGTCGACGCTGGATTATCTGAGATTAATTTTTCTACAGGTGATAATCATCAGGAATGGATAGACATAAATACTATAATTAATGGTTGTATTGCTTCTATGGAAAGAAGGTTATTGACAGTTGTTAGTATTGAAGCTTTTGATGGAGCCATTTTTTCTATGTCTGATTTTTTTAATGATGATAGAGTTAAAAAGATATATGAAGGTTTAGAAAACAAACAGGACTTACAAGTAATTGCTTCTCCTTGGGTTTCAATTAATAAGCTTAAGAATTTTACTCATGCAACGGTTAAAACAGATTCTGCAATAGAAGGTTGTGATTCAGTTCTTAGCTATATTGGAATGGATGAAAAAGGAGAAGTAACTGCTTGTTGCGGAATAACTCAAAAAAAAATATTTGAAATGAATCTAAGCAAACTTTATCCTGATTTAACGATTAAAGAAATGATAGATAAACGAGCAACAGATTTACTAAAAATATGGATTTGGGTAGATGGTCCAAAATTTATATATGATACAATCATCAACTTTGATTCTAGTTTGAAAAAAAATAAAGCTTTAATTCATACTTGTCAGTATTGTATAGAAATTTATAGGAACAGAAAATTACAGAAATCGATTCTAAAGTACTTGGATGAGCGAAATACACTAAATATATTAAATCGATATTACTTAAAATTATATTATCAAAACAAAACAAAGGAGACCTAATATGAGAATATCTTTTGAAATTCCTGTTGGAAAAGAACAACAGTCAGACAGTCAGAAATATGTTGAAAAATTAATGAATAACAAAAAAATGCAAAAAGAATTTTTGAGTGATAAATCCAATCTTGATTTACCCGAAGTTAGGGTTTTAAAATGGTTGAATTATGAGCCTTTATTAGAATCAATAAAAAATAAAGATTATATAAGTGTCGCGAAATTACTTTTTGATCAGAAGCATCATTTAAAGAGTATGTCTGAGGGCGAAGAAACTGCTCGTGCGGGTGTAGTATTTATGGTTCCAGTTGCAGTGGCTGGATTATTTACTGTAGCAGCTGCAGCTCATACACAAGTAGTAGCTTTAACTAATAAATATGTTTCTTCCAGTACACAATTCTTTGGAGCTATCAAAACCACTACTATTGCAAAGCTGCGGTTCGATGCTAATCAAAAATCTCTTTTTATTGCAGTAAGCGGGATTGCAGATGCAGAGTTTATGATTAAAGTTATAGAGTTTTATGAAGTTTTGCTAAATGAACATGCAAAAAAACTGTTAGAAAAATATATGCCTGATAAAGGAACGTTGCTGAATCTATCATAAAATTTATAAGGATTAAGTAATTTTAAGAATATCGATTATTGCAGAACATGACTTCGCTAGAGGTTAGAGTTCTGCTTATTAATAATTTTGAAAATAGGAGTGAAAGAATATTGACTACTAAGGTGCAAGTAATAAAATATATTTTTGCGATAATTATAGTTGGTGTAGTTTTGTTAAATTCGGGGAATGTCATAAGTGATGGAACATTCTTTTTTACGTTGAGTATAATTTTTTTTATCACTTCCTATTTGATGATAGCGAAAAAGTATTATCTATTTTCAAGTGTTCTTTCTAAAAACTCAATAAATCCAGAGAATATTGGAAGGGTTTCAGGTATTGTTGCTGTAATTTTTGGAGGCCTGTTCCTTATTTTGGCCTTTGTAGAATTTTTTTAATGATATTAAAGTGTATGATGAGATGTAGTATCTTTATATTAAATGAGAAGGGAATATTATGAATATACCTATCAAATCTATTTTATTCCGCCATAAGCTACTGCTAATTCTGATTTCTTTTTTTACTGTTATTCAAATTATAATTAATTCTGTATATCCTTATATAACGAAGTTTATAATAGATGACGTTTTGATTTATCGTGATTTAGATCAATTAAAAACTATATTAATTCTAATTGTTATGCTTATTGCTATTCAACTTCCGATTAATGTTGGAGCTAGCCATTTTTGTGCAAAATGGACTCAGTTGATTATATTAGACTTAAGAATGATTATTGGTGAAATTTTTTTAAATTATAAAGATAATTCTAAGAAGAATGGTTTGTTTATTAATATATTGGCTAGTGATTGTGAACTTGTGGGTACTCAATTACTATCTCTAACAGTCAATAGTTTACCTAATGCACTATTAATTATTGTTTATATAGGACTTATGATTCGGCTCAGTAAATTTTTAACAATAATTGCTTTAGGAGCAATTCCTTTGTTTTTGATAGTTTCTTACATTACTTCCAATAAAGTATTCCATCTTACGAAAGAGCTTCAAAGGTATCGAGATGTATTGGTTGAGTTTCTTAATGGATATGTTCGTAACAAAATATTAATTGATTTGTATGGACTTAAAGAGGAAGAAAAAACAAATTTATTAAATATTGCAGATCAAACTAAGGATATTAATGTTAAAACAAATACAATAGTGTCGCTTTTAAATAATATTTTAGGGATGATAGCTACAGTTACTCCATTGGTAACATTGTTTGTAGGAAGTATTTTGGTTATTGACGATCAATTGAGTCTAGGGGCGGTAATTGCTTTTAATACTTATAGTACTCTGCTATTTACTCCTATTACTAAACTGTTAACTCTTCCGCCAATTTATTCCCAAATGAAAGCATCTATTGAAAGGATTAGGCAATGTGATTTTTCAGCTGTAGAAAATATTGAAGGTGTTTATATGAAGTCGGAAGATTTAAATAAAAATTTGGTTGTAGTTGATAATTTAATTCCTTATGTTGAACATAGAGCATTATTTAAACGTGGTTTAAATTTTTCAATAAAGGAAGGAGAGATTTTACAAGTCAAAGGAAGAAATGGTTCAGGAAAATCTATATTGTTAAAAAGTTTAATTAACTATCATCAGAGTTTTTCAGGGTGTATAAAGGTACGTTCGAATATTAATTTAGTTTATGTTCCTCAAGATAATTTTCTGTTTGGGGGTACTATAAGAGATAATTTGACAAAAGGGCTTAAAGATTTTGATTCTGCATACCTTAAAGATTTAATCCTTCTATTTAGATTGAACGTACCGTTGGATCAATTAGTTACTCCTTTTTCTTTGAGTTTAAGTAGTGGTCAGATGCAAAAAATTAAATTAATTAGATCTTTATTATGTAAGCCTGACTTATTGTTGTTGGATGAAGTTCTTGCAAATTTAGATCGGCAAACTATGTATGTGTTGATTGAATATTTAAAGAAAATTAAATTAGCTACAGTGGTTGTTTATCATGGTGAAACAGGAAATCTATTATCCACGTTCATAGAAAATATTTTGACATTAGAAGAAATGTAAATAGATGTTAAAATCGAGAAAATTTATCATATTGAAATTAAAAATTTTAGATGTTAATAGTTTTAGAATAATTTCTCTTAGGATCTGGAAGAATTAAAGGCTGTAAATCTCTTGAAGTTAAGCGCGAAGAAAATCGGAAAGATCAATTTTTGGGGTCGATTGACTAAAGTTTATTTAAGCGGTGATGAGAAAAGCTATCTATTTATCAACATGTAACAAAACAAATTCATGAAGAATCGAGCAATCGGTTTGATAAATTTTTTTACGTATAGTTACACTGAAAAAGTCGTTACTAGATTCGTTACTGAATGACAATAAAAAAAGACAACGTCCTAGAAACGTTGTCATACCAAAGCCACTTGACGGGCTTGAACCGTCGACCTCATCCTTACCATGGATGCGCTCTACCAACTGAGCTAAAGCGGCATGTTATTTAACACAAGATATAGCATACCGTAAAGTACGTACTTTGTCAAACAGATTTTGTACTGTATCTAAGGAAAATCTCCTTTGTTTCATTCATGATCAAGCACGTAAAAAAAGGAGTAAAAAATAAAAATTAGACTTGCTAAATTATCTGACTATTTGGTATAGTACTTATAGATTATTCCGGCATAGCTCAGTTGGTAGTAGCGCATGACTGTTAATCATGATGTCGTAGGTTCGAGTCCTACTGCCGGAGTTGATAGATCTGTCTAGGTCTATTTTTTTTTGCGCAAAATAAAGAGAACGATTGAATCAAAAAGTCACTGACAGCGGAAGGCTTACTCCGTCAGTCAGTGATTTTTTTGTTGAAAGAGGCGTTGTTTACTCTCTGTCCATCAATTGCTGGTAAAGTGCGATCGTCTGCTCTGGATCTTTGTTTGTGTAGTAGATGAGACGGTCAGTGGTTTGGATTCTCAGAAATGTGGGTGCCTGTAAGTCAACATAGAGGTTGGCACTTTCACCATCTACCAAGAATGAGCCTGTTGCATAATCACTGGCTGCCATACCGACTTTCTTTATGATCGGGGTAGGCAATGCGTCAACCAAAGCAACATCTTCGATAGCAGAGACAGGGACGGTGGTTTTTGTCGTAAAGGGAGCTGAAAAGATCACTTCTTCTTTCGTTAGCTGCCCTTGTAAAGCGTCAGCAGTGAAATCCAACTGATAAAGGGGGACGATGGCGATCAGCATGACACCAATCAGTACAATCAGCGTACCAATGCCAATCACTTGCCCACTGCGCTTGCCTAGGTTGATCCCAATATTCAACCCGATTCGATCGGGAACGAATAGTCTGTCATCATTTGGATTGATATAGACACCATAACGCCAGTACACATCTTCTCCATAATATCTGGGTTTTTCTGCCTGGTTGAGGAGTTGGTCTTGTTTCTTGCGTAAAGTCAGTAAGGCAAGGAAAGTAAATAGAATACTCCCAATTGTTAGTAAAATAAATAGGATACTCATGAAGACGCCCCAAAATCCGTGGGCATTTATCGAAACCAAAGGAATGAAGAGCATCAAACTGGTACCCGTTGCTAAAACGACAACCGTCAGGGACCAATAATATTTGGTCAGATCATTGATCTGCTGATCAATCAGCGAATCCCCTGCGACACCTCTGACCGGTAAACGCCGGATCGTCCACCACAAGGCAAGAAAGAGGAGCAGCATACTGCCATTCAGCAGCAACACACCAATAGTTGTGGTTTGATCGGAGGATTGCCATGCTTGATAACCACTGCCAACCATGAGGACAAGTGTGGGGATAAACCAACCAAGGGAAAGCATCTGGCGGTTTTTCTCTTGAACGATTTTTGTATCGATCCTTACGGCATCAATGGGCAATAACCACGCTTGATCGACAATCAGTTGGCGTAATCTCCCTATATAATGGATTTCCAATAATTGACAGCAACCAATCAAGGCAAAGAGATAGACAAAAAACAAGGTAATGGTGATCGAGTCAGATAGATTGAACAAAAAAAGCAGACTTGCTACACTGAATAGAGCCATTAATTGCAAGATGCGTTTGCGGTACGCTTTGACCAATTGAGTGACGGATGGATGGGTCAAGTGTTCCGGTGCGAATGTGTTTTCCAGGAGGACATTCTTGTGCGGCTTGCTGACCAAGCGCAGACTAAAGCCAAAAATCAGACACATCAATAATGCAATCGGGAAGAAGATGAGATTCACTCGAGATCACTCCTTTCAGGAAATTGTGCCAATAGTGTATGGATATCTTGCTGCAATGACTCTTTGGTTTTGCCGTGTAGCAGCGCAGTTGCTAATTGTACTTCTAATTGATGAAGGTACGTACTAGATTCATTGTCTGTAAAGGTTCTGGGTGTGGCCACTGCGGTACCTTTGCGCCGATCGGTAATCAGCAACCCATCTTCTTTTAATGAGTTATAGGCTTTTGAGATGGTCATGGTGTTAATGCCAATCTCACTGGCCAGCTGACGGACGGAGGGCAGCAACTCGCCAGATCGTAGTTCTCCTTTGGCGATGCCGATGATGATTTGTTCGCGGAGTTGCTGATAGATCGGTTGATTACTCTGGGTTTCAATTGAAAAAATCATATGCCTTCACTCCTTTGTATTATTAATATTAATACAAAGGATACAAAAAAGCAAATCCCTTGTAAGCAAGCTGACATTTCTGTTGCTCAAATTACATGGTTTTGTAAACAACTTAAAGTATCTTTCCCGTAAACTATTGGTAGAGTGTGCAATGAGGAGGAAATGTTATGAGCCAATCGCAAAGAACGGCTTACTTTGATAATGCGAAGTTTTTGTTGATGATATTGGTGGTCTTTAGCCATTTACTTCAGTCTTTTATTGGCGACCACAAATTTTACCACGACTTATACTATTTTATTTTTACGTTTCATATGCCAGCATTTGTTTTTTTATCGGGTTATTTTGCGAAACCTTTGACAAAAGGATCGAAGATCGCTGTTTTGCTCAAAAAATTTATACTGCCATATCTTTTCTTTCAGGTGTTTTATATCGTTTATTATTGGTTGATCGGCTTACGAGAAACACCGAAGATCCAATTGCTCAATCCCCAGTGGGCATTGTGGTTCTTGCTTAGTATGTTCTTTTGGCAATTATCCTTGTTTATTTTCCAGCGTTTGTCTGCAAAGCAGGCGATTCTTATCAGTATTGCCTTGAGTCTATGTGCCGGCTATTTGCCTTTTTTGAACCAGATTTTGACATTGCAGCGGACATTTGTCTTTCTGCCGTTTTTTATCATTGGTTTTTACTTTCCCAAAAACGATATGGCCTTTTTACAAAAGAAAGGGATGCGGTGGCTTAGTTTGACGTTTCTGCCAATCATCTATGGCTTTATTGCCTTTTTCCATGGGATGAACAAATATATGGTCTTTGGTTCGAAACCCTACGAGGACTACTTGAGTTATCCGCTGTTCGGCGGTCCCCTCAGAGGGGTGTTTTTCCTTATTGGACTGATTGGCATCATCGGCTTTATGCGGATCGTTCCGCGGGAGCGAATGTTTTTTACTAAATGGGGGAAAAATACGCTGCTGGTCTATTTGCTGCAAGGGATTTTTATCAAAGGCTTGCGGGCGTTGAACATTATGGATCTGAATCTTTCCTTGTTAGGCTTTGTGACCTTGATCTTGGTCAGCGTATTGCTGACGATCCTATTAGCCAGCAAACCGATCAGAAAAGCTTATGGCCGATTTGAAAATGGGCTATCCTTTGTATTGCCAGGCTTATTGGCCTTACTGATCTTTATGTGATCCTCAAGGACTAAAATGACAAACATCCAATCATGGGACTTTGGTTTCTTTGATTGGAAGGTTGTCATTTTTTATTGGGAGGCGTAGAATAGAAGGAACGAAATGTGAAGGGATGGAAAAATATGTCAGAAATTTCTAAACAAACAACAGCTGATTTTGCCGCAGCTTATCTAGAAAACAACAAGCAAAATGCCTTGCAACGAGGTGTGGTCAAAAATGGGATCACAGCTTCCGCAGAAAATGTCAGTGCCAAGATCGTGAATGTACCTGTTTTTTCAATCGATGTCACGACAGGAAAAGTAGCCAATCAAAAACAATCTGGTCGTTGCTGGATGTTCGCGGCTTTGAATACTTTCCGCCATAAAATGCTGAACAATTTCAAGCTGAAAGATTTTGAACTGTCTCAAAACCACACCTTCTTTTGGGATAAATACGAAAAAGCCAATTATTTTTATGAAAACATTTTGGCCACTGCTGCAGAACCTGTAACAAGTCGAAAAGTGGCTTTTCTGCTGCAAACACCACAACAAGATGGTGGGCAATGGGATATGATCGTTTCGATTTTTCAAAAATACGGTGTCGTCCCTAAAGCTGTCATGCCTGAAAGCAGCAATTCCTCTAATTCTCGTGACCTCAACAATTACTTGAACAAAAAATTGCGTAAAGATGCTGTTGCTTTGCGTAAATTGGTTGACGCAGGTCAATCTGATACAGAAATCCAAACGGCCAAAGAAGGAATGCTGCAAGAAGTCTATAATTTCTTGGCGACTTCATTGGGCACACCGCCGGAAACCTTTGACTTTGAGTACCGCGATGAAGAGAAGAACTATCATATTGATCGTGACTTAACACCGCAAAGCTTCTATGATAAATATGTTGGTGTTGATTTGAATGAATATGTCAGCATCATCAATGCCCCAACAGCAGACAAACCCTATGACAAATCCTATACTGTTGAAATGCTAGGAAATGTTGTAGGTGGGAAAGAAGTCAAATATTTGAATGTCGACATGCCAACATTCAAAAAGCTGGCCATTGCGCAACTTGAACAGGGAGAATCTGTCTGGTTTGGTTGTGATGTCGGCCAATCTTCAACGAGAGATTCTGGGATCATGGCACTGGATGCCTATGATATGAATGATTTGTTTGATGTGGACTTTACGATGACCAAAGCGGAACGCTTGGACTTTGGTGAAAGCTTGATGACCCATGCGATGGTCTTGACAGGTGTCGATATCATTGATGGTGCATCTACGAAATGGAAAGTCGAAAACAGTTGGGGTGAAAAAGTTGGGACCGATGGTTTCTTCGTGATGAGCGATGAATGGATGGATGAATATACGTATCAAATCGTCGTTCGCAAAGAATTTTTGTCACCAGAACAATTGGCCGCTTTCGAAGCAGAACCAAAAGTGTTGGCACCGTGGGATCCAATGGGGGCATTGGCATAATCCCTCAATGGACATGTTTCTGTGCAATTAGATGATCGCAATAAAGGAGTCTTGATGGAACCAAATCAAGGCTCTTTTTGCTGTGCATTCAAACGATTCCTGAGTAAATGGCGTATCTTACTTATGTATCATATGATGGGAAGTTGTTTTCAGGACTGAACAATCTAATATGAACATGAAAGGATTACGAAGGATGACAGATAAACATGAGGCACACACGTTTGATTCGGATATTTTGTCTGATATCCAAGAGATCATCTCAACATCAAAGGCGCAAGCGATTCGCAGTATTGATTTTCAAAGAGTGTTGATGTATTGGCAGATTGGTCAAAGAATCGTTGTCGAGGAACAAGACAATCAAGAGCGGGCAGCATATGGCATAGGTCTTTTGAAGAAATTAGGTGAAGTATTAGATAGTCAGTATGGAGGCGGTTTTTCAGAGAGAAGTCTACGGTTAGCAAGACAGCTGTATCTCACATACCCAATTCGGAACGCACTGCGTTCCGAATTGAACTGGCTGCAATATCGGTTGCTGATTCGAATCAATGATCCTGAAAAGCGAGAATATTATGCCTTAGAAGCCGTCAATAATCATTGGACTGGCCGTGAGTTAGAACGGCAAATCAATTCTCTATTGTATGAGCGGTTACTGATGTCTGCGGATAAAGAGTCCGTCTTGCAAGTCGCAAGAAAGCAGCGTGTGCCGACAGATCCGCGGGAAATCATCAAAGATCCTATGGTGCTGGAATTCTTGGGTCTGTCGGATCAGTCTGCGTACCACGAAAGCCAATTAGAAACCGCATTGATCAATCATTTAGAAGCATTCATGCTTGAACTAGGCAATGGGTTTTCCTTTGTGGCTCGACAAAAAAGAATCATATTGGAGGATGAAGCATTCTTTATTGATTTGGTTTTTTATAATCGATTATTACGGGCGCATGTGATCGTTGAAATCAAAACCCGCAAGTTGACGCATGGTGATTTGGGTCAGCTGCAGATGTATGTCAATTACTATGATCGGGTGGAGAAACTAGCGGATGAGCAGCCAACGATAGGGATTCTACTGTGTACCGAGAAAAATGATAGCTTGGTCAAATTTGCGTTGCCCGAGACCAATCGAACGATCTTAGCCAGCAAATATGAAGTGATTTTGCCAAGTGAGGAACGCCTATTGGCAGAAATAGCCAAAGTTGAAACGCGTTTGGCACAAGAACGACAGAAGCCGTCTTCTGATAGTGTAGAATAACATCTTTTTGTGATTTATTTTAGATTGAGGGCGCTTTTTTCTGAGAAAAGCGCCATTCAACAAACTTATTTATTGTAAGATTTCCAAATCTTTTTTAGAATAGAATGGTCACTAATGATGCCACACGTCTCATTAGAGTGTACTGTTGAAGAATGGTCACTGGGAACCTTTACTTCCTTCGACAGACTTTGTCATCTTATATTATTTTAGGAGGATTCAAATGACAAATCTGTTAACTGTAATTGTTGTAGTTATTTTTGCTGCCCTTATATATGGGTTCTATTTGTTGCAAAAGCGTCACGTGAAATTTTCGACACGGGTCTTTGGTGCGTTGTTTGCGGGTATCGTTTTCGGCGGTATTTTGCAATTGATTTTTGGCACTGGCTCTGATGTGGTGACCCAATCTCTGGAATGGATCACGATGGTGGGCAGTGGATATGTTGCCTTGCTGCAAATGTTGATCATGCCTTTGATTTTCGTATCGATCGTTGGTGCATTCACCAAGATGAAAGAAAGCGAGAAAATCAAGAAGATCAGTTTTACTGTTCTGGCCACACTGCTAGGCACGACAGCGATCGCTGCGTTGATTGGGATCACGATGGTCATGGTTTTTGGTTTAGATGGTGCCAGCTTTACAGAAGGTGCTACTGAAACAGCGCGGATCGCTGAGTTGGCGGAACGTTCGACACAAGTCCAAGATTTATCGATTCCGCAACAAATCGTTGCCTTTATTCCAAGCAATGTATTTGCTGACTTTGCGGGTACCCGATCAACCAGTACGATCGGTGTCGTGATTTTCTCTGCTTTCGTAGGGATCGCCTTCTTAGGTGTCAAACGCAAATCACCGAAGGAAGCAGAAACGTTTGCCAACTTGATGGATAGTTTGTACAAAATCGTGATGCGTATCGTGACCCTCGTCTTGCGTCTAACGCCTTATGGTGTTTTGGCATTGATGACCAATGTCTTGGCCTCTAGTGATTTTGCGGCGATCTTGAATCTAGGTAAATTTATCTTGGCCTCTTATGCAGCCTTGATTTTGGTTCTCTTGGTCCATTCACTGCTGTTGATCGCCGTACGGGTCAACCCAGTAACGTATTTCAAAAAAGCTTTCCCAGTGTTGAGCTTTGCCTTTACTTCTCGTTCTAGTGCAGGTGCGTTGCCGTTGAATATTGAAACACAAACGAAAGCTTTGGGTGTTGATGAAGCAACAGCAAATTTTGCGGGCAGTTTTGGCTTATCCATTGGACAAAACGGCTGTGCGGGCGTCTACCCAGCAATGTTGGCAACGATCGTAGCGCCAACGGTGGGGATCAATGTATTTGATTGGCAATTTATTTTATTATTGGTGGCAGTTGTCACGATCAGTTCTTTTGGTGTGGCAGGTGTCGGTGGTGGAGCGACCTTTGCTTCATTGATCGTTTTAGGTTCGATGAACTTGCCAATAGCAATCGTTGGCCTGGTGATTTCTGTGGAACCTCTGATCGATATGGCGCGGACATTGGTGAATGTCAGTGACAGCATGGTTTCCGGTATCGTGACCAGCAGTCGGATCAATGAGTTGGATCGGACTGTGTTGGATGATGCAGCGGCTGTGATCGAAGCAGAATAAGTGCTGTTTCCCCTATATAGACATCGAAGAAAGACTGCGTGTGGTCTTTCTTTTTTTGGGCCATGGGAATGAATGGTGGCAGAAGTTTCTTACATCTGTTGGTTGCTTTCTGCTATACTTTTAAGTATAAACAGTCGGGAGGTAGAAAGAATGCCGCAATTGATTGAATTAGAACAAGCTGTAAATGTCCGAGAACTAGGCGGTTATCAAACAAAGCATGGCCGTCTGATCAAAGAGAAGAAGTTGATTCGCAGCGCAGCTATCAGTGATCTGACTAGCGCGGACCAAGTGAAATTGGCTGAATACGGGGTCAATCAAGTGATTGATTTTCGTTCATTGGCTGAAAGTCGTGCCCAGCCTGATCAGGCGATCGAAGGGGCAAAAGAAGTGTTTTTACCTATTTTTCAAGAAGATGAAACCATGGTTTCATTGTCACCTGAAAGTTTGAAGAAACGCCTTGATGATGGGGAAGATGCAGAAGAGCAGATGAAAAAAGTCTATCGTCATTTTGTTGAAAGTCCTTATGCCTGCAAACAGTATCGGCAGTTTTTTGATCAGATCATCGAAAATGCCCCTTCAACAGGTGCGACCTTGTTCCATTGTACTGCGGGAAAAGACCGGACTGGTTTTGGCGCCTTCTTGCTATTGCATGTACTCGGGGTTGATCCTGATACGATCAAACAAGACTATTTGGCTACCAATCGCTATCTAGGGCCAATGTTGAAAGCAAAATTTGCGCCGATGACTAAGAATCTCGGGACTGATTTGTTGAACGCCATTGCCGTGTTGATGCGGGCAGAAGAAAGTTTTCTAGAAGAAAGTCTGGCAGCGATAAAGATGCACTACGGCTCAGTAGATCAATACCTGGAAAAAGGATTAGGCTTGCACAAAGAAGAACAGGATTATTTGATTGCGCACTTGACGCAGCAATGAATGGAACCGTGATAGATGAAGCCTGTCTTTGGCGTTGTAGCAGCAGACAGAGCCGATTTTAGTATTCAATGGTTCAGTTAAATCAATTTGGCAAAAGTTTTGGCTCAATGATTGATGCTATCTTGAGCCGTTTTTAGGAGGCAGTAGTTTTATGGCAGCAAAGTACCAAACCACGCATGAAGTTGCGTATTATGAATGTGATATCAATCAAACGATGACCTTTCCCGCTATGTTGAGTGTGGCAATCAAAGCCTCAGAGGAGCAAAGTGAGGAATTAGACCGTGGTGCTGCGGTGATCGGTGGATATGGCTTGTCTTGGATCATTACAAGTTACCATATTTTGGTCACACGGCTGCCAAAAGTGGGTGAGCAGATCCAAGTTGTGACCCAAGCCAAGGAATACAACAAATTCTTCTGTTATCGCTACTTTTGGTTATTAGATGATCAAGGCGATCAATTGGTCAAAATCGAGGCGGTATTTGCCTTGATGAATCCCGAAACCCGTAAGGTCAGCAGTGTACCAGATGAGATCGTGGCTCCTTATGGCAGTGTGAAGATCAAACGTATCAAGCGTTATCCGAAGATCGAGCCAATCACACAAGGCTACTCTTTGCCATATCGTGTGCGATTTTATGATATCGACAGCAACCAGCATGTGAACAATGCCATTTATTTCAATTGGCTTTTGGATGTACTGGGGCATGATTTCCTGACGAAACATCTCGTACAAGAGGTGACGATTCGTTTTGATCGCGAAGTTGCCTATGGCAATCTGATCGACAGTCATGTCCAAATCAATGAAGCACAAGCGTTGGAAACAGGGGAGGTCCGTCCATTGCAGACCCTTCATGAAATCAAAATTGCTGACGTGACTTATTGTGAGGCCGTTTTTACTTGGCAAGCGAGATAAGACAAAACAAACGTCCTGTGTTCTTTTTGAAGAATACAGGACGTTTGTTGGTTTAATTTTCCATAAAGGCTGTTAATTCAGGCAATGTCAGGCCGCGATTTTTGGCAATCAGTAATTTTATCCGTGCTTTTTGACTATTGATACTGTTGCAAAAAATAATCCCGAGTTGCTGCAATTCAATACCACCGCCTGGGTAATCGTAAACAGGTTCTGCGATCCCATTGAAGCAGCGAGAAACCAGCACGACTGGAATTTGTCTGTCAATCAGCTTCTTTAGTGGCTCGATGGTTTGCGGCGGCAAGTTGCCAGCACCGAGGGCTTCAATCACTAAACCATCGATCTGGGAATCTGCCAGTGCCTCAAACAGTTCTCCAGTCATGCCCGCGTATGCTTTCATGATTGGAAAGAGGCCATCGACGCGATCAACATCTATTTGTTGGCTGTTCAATAATTCTTGCATGAAGAGGATGCGATGCTTGGTCACCAATCCGATTGGGCCTAATGTAGGCGTACGGAAAGTCGCAATGTTGGTGGTATGGGTCTTGGTCACATAGCGGGCAGAATGAATTTCATCATTCATCACGACCAAGACACCTTTATTGTTGGCTTCAGGACACTTTGCTACCCGAATCGCACTTTCAAAATTGTATAGACCATCACTGCCAATCTCATTGCTGGAGCGCATTGCACCAGTAATCACGATCGGTAATTGACTGCCAATCGTCGTATCTAAGAAAAAGGCGGTTTCCTCTAATGTGTCTGTTCCATGGGTGATGACAACACCTGTCACGCCACTGATATGGGCCAATTGGATACGTTCTTTCAATTGCAGCATTTCTGTTGGCGTCATGTGGGGGCTGGGAAGATTGAAAATATCCTCAACGATCAATTCTACATCTTCGTCAATGTGGATCGGCGCATCCATTAAAGGATTGCTCACGTCTGGGCTGACACCGCCAGTCAGTGAATCTTCTTTCATGGCGATCGTTCCGCCAGTATGTAGTACGAGAATTCGTTTCATTTTTTTCATCACCTGCACTAATTATTTACGCTTCACTCTAAACTATTGTATACTATTGAAATGAGAAGACAAGTGAGGTGTCAAAAATGATCCGCATAGGCTGTACGACATTTAGTGAACACGGGCGTCTGGTAGACCGGAAAAGTTCAAAATTATTTGAATATGCCCGCTATTTTCCAATTGTAGAGCTGGATACGACCTATCATTTTTTGCCCAAAGAAAAGGATGTCCGTAACTGGTTGACTCAGGTGCCGGACAATTTCCGCTTTGTCCTGAAGGTACATCAAAGTATCACGACTCAAGGGGCGTTGCCGGAAGGCATGACATTGGAAGAATCATTGCAGCGTTTCAAAGAAGCGATTGCCCCAATGGTTGATGCAGGGAAACTGTTTTGCCTGCTGGCGCAATTTCCTAATCAGTTCAAATGCACCAAGCAGCATGTTGCCTATTTAGGGCAAGTGCGAAACTGGTTTCCTGAGTATCCATTAGCAATTGAGCTGCGGGATCATAGTTGGTATCAACCGGCTGTCTATTCCTCCATGATCGACTTTATGAAAGAGCGCCAATTGTCATTGGTGGTCGTAGATCAGCCCAAACGTTTGTCTACAACGATCCCTTTAGATCTAACCGTGACCAATCCGGCCTTTGCTTTGTGTCGACTGCACGGACGAAATGATAGCGGCTGGACAGCAACCGGTCCAGAAGCAAAAAATTTGCGTACATTGTACCGATACAATGAGAAAGAAATCAATGAATTGTCGACTGCTGTGCGATCCGTGGCTGAGCACGCCCAAGAGACAGCAGTGATCTTTAATAACAATGCCGGTCGAGATGCCGCGGACAATGCGCGTGCGATGATCAGTCAACTGCAATTGAATTATGAAGCATTGAATCCCAACCAATTAGCGTTATTTTGAGGAGCCCTATGATTAAAGCAATTTTTTTTGATATCGATGGCACACTGATTGCCAATAACGGCAAAGCCCTATCTAGTACCCGGGCCGCCATCAAACAAGCCCAAGAAAAGGGGGTCTTGTGTGGTGTGGCGACCGGTCGCGGACCAGTAGACTTAGATAAAGTCGTCGACTATCTGTCGTTAGATATGTTTATTACATATAATGGCCAATTTGTTTATACCAAAGAAAGTCTGATTTATGCCAAACCATTTTCGAAGAAAACCCTGGAAACGATCGTTGATTATGCGGATGAAAATTATCGGCAAGTGATGTTTGGCGGTGAAACGCAAGTCGCAGGCAGTCTGACGATTCGTCTAAGCCAATCCCCCAGCATGCAGCGCTACCTGCGCTTTGTACCAAAGAAGTTTCCCGTTGGATTTTTGAAGAAAATGCTGCAGCGTTTTAGTCCGAATCGCAATGCGAAACGATATGAGTCGTTAGATATTTTACGGGAACCGATTTATCAATGCATCATGTTGAGTCCCGAATCTGAAAAACAAAAACTGGTCGATAAATTGCCCCAATGCGACTTCAAGCGTTCCAATGCTTATTCAGTGGATATCGTGCCCAAACGAGGCTCAAAGTTAAGAGGAATCAAAGAATTCCTTGCGTATGAAGGAATATCCGTTGATGAAGCCATGGCTTTTGGTGATCATTTCAACGATGTGGAGATGTTAGAAGGCGTTGGGATTGGTGTAGCGATGGGGAATGGGCAAGATGTCACCAAAGAAAGTGCGGATTACGTCACAAACTCCAACGATGAAGACGGGATCCAACAAGCGTTGCTCCATTTTGGCATTATCGACGCCAGTTCAAAAACATAAACAGCTATCCTAGCGAGAAAAGAGGAAAATCCATGCGTCCATTTGAGATGACTGAAGAATTTCACCGCACCTTTGACCCCACCTGTCCCATGATCCCTCAACCATTTTCTTACGAGAAGGCCATTTTTCGCGGTGGTTTCAAAATCGAGGAGATCGTTGAATTTATTTATGCAGCCAGCAACAACGACCAAGAAAAATTTTCTGCCGGTCTTGCTCAGTTGCATGAAGCGATTGATCAAGCTGAGCAGAAACTGATGGCCAAAGGGCTGCCTACTGAAGATTCTTTTACGGAACAAGTGGATGCCCTTTGTGATTTGCTTTACTTCACCTATGGCTCATTCTCCCTTATGGGGATCGATCCAGATCCTTTGTTAGCCATTGTCCATCAAGCCAATATGGGTAAATTGTTTCCTGATGGCCAACCCCATTATCATCCAGAAACCCATAAGGTCATGAAGCCAGCGGACTGGGCAGAACGCTTTGCCCCAGAACGCAAAATCAAAGCGGAGATCGACCGGCAAATCCAAGCCAAACAGGCACAGGACCCGCAATCTTAAAAAAATGACCGCCAACAATGCTGCACTTTGGGCATTGTTGGCGGTCATTTTATATGTGGTCAATCGAAAAATGTGTAGTACAAGGTCCGAACTGCAGCTTTTTCTTGCTCTTTGTGGATACCGAACATGATGCTGACTTCGGAAGAACCTTGATTGATCATTTCTAAGTTGATATTTTTGCGGGCCAGGGCTGCGGTACTGTCTGCAGTGATCCCCACGCGCTGACGCATACCTTCGCCTACGACGACGACCATCGACAGATCATGGGTGATCCGTATCTCATCCGGATCGATCTCATAAGCGATTTTTCTTAACAACGTTTCTTCTAATTCAGCGGTTAATTGATTGGAACGCATGATGATCGAGATGTCATCGATTCCTGAAGGCATGTGTTCATAATTCAAATCAAGATCACGGAAAATCTCCAGTACCCGCAAGGTGAAACCGACTTCGCGGTTCATGAGGTACTTGCGGATATATATCATGCAAAACCCTTCGTCGCTGGCGACACCAATCACAGGTTGTTCGAGATTATCTCGGTGATTGGTGATCCGCGTTCCAGGGTGACTAGGATTGTTGGTATTTTTGATCACAACAGGAATCTTTGCATGATAAGAAGGCATCAATGCTTCATCATGCAAGACGGTGAACCCGGCATACGACAATTCCCGCATTTCTCGATATGTCACTTCTTTGATCGACTCAGGGCGATGAACATAACCGGGATGTGCTGAAAAGATACCATCCACATCCGTAAAGTTCTCATATAGATCCACTTGCAATCCAGCCGAAACGATTGCACCTGAAATATCAGAACCGCCACGGGAAAAGGTGCAGATGTCTCCAGCTTCGGTATAACCGAAGAATCCGGGGATCACCAAGATATCTTGACTGTCATGCCAAGCATAAATATTTTCATAAGACGTGTTCAGAATGCGGGCATTCTGCGGCTCATCCGTCACGATCATCCCCAATTCTTGCGGATTCATGTAGCGGGCAGGTAATCCATTGCTTTGTAAGATGCCCGCAATCAATTTGGCGTTGTTGTCTTCGCCGCTGGCCAACACGGTATCATAAAAATGCGGATTGTTTTCATAGGGCAATGTGACAAATTGTTGTAATGAGCTGCGGATGGCCACTAAATGATCAGGTTCAATCTTAAATGGGGCAGCAATTGCTTCATAACGGCCATAGATTTCGTCGATGAAACCATCGATCGGTTCATTGGCACAACGGGCAGCGCAAACTGCTAAGAGCAAGTCTGTCACCTTTTTGTCTGAGGGATTGCGCTTACCAGGGGCAGACACAACGATAAAACGCCGCTCAGAATCTTCTTTGATAATATCAACTACCTTTTGAACTTGTTCAGCCGAGGCGAGAGAACTGCCTCCAAATTTTGCTACTTTCATTTGACATACTCCTGTTCAAGCTTTTTACTAGAGTACAGTTTCGCATTTGATAAATCAAGCTGTTTCTTGAAAAAAGATGATAAAATCTATAAAAAATCAATTATCTCCTGTAAATTTTCATCAATTGCTTTCCATTTCACTGAAAATAGCACCAAACGAAAAAGGGGTGCCAAAAAACTCAATCTTTTTTGCCTCAATCTAATGCTTGATTTTTTTCTTTATGCTATAATCTAGCGTAGATGCTTTTTTATAAAGGGAACTTCTGTCCTTTTGTGAAAAGAGCCCCGAAATCAAAATCAATCTGCTGTTGGGCAGATTTCAGTCGCAACATGTATATTTGAAAATTGGAGGAACCACAACATGGGAACTAATATCATCTTCGGCATTGTCATTGCAATTATCGTCATTGCAGCGATTCTATATGCAATCGGCTATTTTATGCGAAAGAAAAACCAAGAAAAGCTGAATGTCTTGGAAAAGCGCAAAGAAAATCTGTTTGACTTGCCAGTCATAGAAGAGGTCGATGAAGTCAAACGGATGCACCTTGTCGGACAGAGTCAAAATACGTTCCGGGAATGGAACCAGCAATGGACAGATATCTCAACGAAGTCATTTGCTGAGTTGGAAAGTCAAATTTTTGAAGTTGAAGAGCTGAATGAGCGGATTCGCTTCTTTAAAGCCAAAGGTGCAATCGAACAAGCAGAAGCAACCATGAATGATATGGAAAGTCAAGTCGAAGAGATCCGTGCAGGATTGAAAGAATTGCGTGAGAGTGAAGAGCGTAATTCATTAGAAGTCCAAAAAGCGCTAGATGTTTATGAAGAACTGAAGAAACATCTTCGTGAACAAGGTGAAGAGTTCGGGCCAGCTTACAACGAATTACAAAAACAAATCAAAAATATCGAAATTGAATTCACGCAATTTGTGACATTGAATACATCAGGTGATCCAGTTGAAGCCCGCGAAGTCCTCGATCAAGCGGAACAACACACCTATGAAGTCGAAGATCTGATGAAACGCATCCCGGCTGCGTATGAAGACTTGAGCCGGACTTTCCCAGACCAATTAAAAGAGATCCAAGACGGGTACCAAAAACTGCTTGATCAAAAATATGTCTTTCCTGAACAGAATTTCCAAGATGACATCAATCGTGTGAAAAAACGTGTGGAAAACTCAACCAATGATCTTGCCAAAACAGAAGTGGCTACCGTTGAAGTTGCCAATCGTGATACGGCCAGTGATATTGACGGCTTGTATACCGTTATGGAGCGGGAGATCAATGCCAAGAAATATGTGTTGAAGAACCGCCAAGTGATCGTTGATTACATTGAACATGCCACAAAGAATAACCGTCAATTGTTGATCGAATTGGATCATACCGCACAAAGCTATACGTTGAATCACAATGAATTGGGCCGTGTCCGCGGCTTCCAAACGGAAGTTGATGAGTTGGCACGCCGGAACAGTGATTATTTACCGCAACTTGAAAATCATGAAATTCCTTATTCAGAAGTGCAAAGCTACTATAAAGATGCCTACAAAATCCTTGATGACGTCGAAAGTCAACAAGTTGAGATCGATGAATCATTGGCAGAATTGCGCCGAGGTGAAAAAGTTGCCCACGAAAAAGTGGAAACCTTCGAGTTCCGTTTGCGCAACTTGAAACGCTTCGTCGAAAAACAACGTTTGCCAGGTTTGCCAGGAGAATACTTAGAATTCTTCTTTGTGGCTACAGATCGTGTCGAAGATCTTGGGAAAGAATTGAACAAGATCCGCATCAACATGCAAGACATCAACAAATTGGTTTCTGTCTGTGAAGATGACTTAGATCTCTTAGATGAACAAACCCACGATTTAGTCGATGCGGCAGCGTTGACGGAGCAAATGATGCAATATGCCAATCGTTACCGTCATTCCCATCCAGATATCAAAGCAGCCATCGACAAAGCCTTGTATCTTTTCAGCAAAGAGTATCGCTATCAAGATGCATTAGATGAAATTGGGACAGCTTTAGAACGTGTCGAACCAGGCGCCTTCAAACGAATCGAAAACTTTTATTTCAATAACCGAGATTTAGTCTAATCCCAAAGCCAGCCAGTGCAAAACGGCTGGCTTTCTTTCTGCGATCGATCAGTGCGTGATGATCTGAAAGATACAATAGCCATTCTTTATAAAATCGCAACATTGATGAACAAACCTTGAAAGTGTCAGCTGCACCAGTTATAATGGGAAAGAATTTTTTAGAGAAAGGGTCCTATCATTGATTTATTTTGACAACAGTGCCACAACAGCCATCTACCCTCAAGCTTTACATACATATACACAAGTCAGTCAGCGCATCATCGGTAATCCCTCCAGTCTCCATGATTTAGGCAGTCAATCCAATCGGTTGCTCCAGCAATCAAGACAACAAATTGCAGACATGCTATCTGTCAAATCATCTGAGATCGCCTTTACAAGTGGTGGAACAGAAGGGGACAACTGGGTGCTGAAAGGAACTGCATTAGCCAAGAAAGCCTACGGCAATCATTTGATCATATCGAGTATTGAACATCCAGCTGTAAGTGAAACTGCAGCGCAATTAGCAGAAATGGGCTTTGACGTTAGTATTGCACCAGTTGATGGACAAGGCTTTGTCAACGTCGCCGCACTTGCCGATATGATCCGCAAGGAAACGATTGTGGTATCGGTCATGGCTGTCAACAATGAAATCGGCAGTATTCAGCCCATCAAAGAGATTGCGGCTGTCCTTGAAGCCTATCCGACAATTCACTTTCATGTAGATGCTGTCCAAGCCATCACTAAAGTAGCCCAAGAGGAATGGATGCCAGCCCGCGTCGATTTTGCAACATTTTCTGCCCACAAATTTCATGGACCACGAGGTGTTGGGTTCATATACTGGAAAGAAGGCCGAAAACTAGCGCCTCTGATGACAGGCGGCGGGCAAGAAAACAACCAGCGCAGCGGTACTGAAAATGTACCAGCGATTGCTTCCATGGCCAAAGCCTTGCGCTTAGCCGTAGAACAAAAAGCTGAAAGACCCAAACATGTGCAACAATTAAAACAATACTTACTGGAGGCTTTGGCCAGCTATGAGAAAGTCACCTTATTTTCAAGTACGGAAGGTTTTGCCCCACACATCCTCTGCTTTTCATTAAAAGGGATCCGTGGTGAAGTATTGGTCCATGCATTTGAAGAAAAGCAAATTTATATTTCTACTACCAGTGCCTGTTCTTCCCGCAAAAAAATGGCCAGCAGCACGTTGCATGCCATGCATGTTGCCAATGACTTAGCGACATCAGCGGTGCGTATCAGTCTAGATGAAAGCAATACAATGGCAGAGGTCGAGCAATTCTTGATCGTCTTTCATCAACTGTATCAGAAGTTTTCTAAAATCAACTAATCAATCGAGAGAAAAAGGAGTTTATTCGTGAATTATACTGAAATCATGGTTCGTTATGGCGAACTATCTACCAAAGGGAAAAACCGTCGCAGCTTTATTATGCAACTGGCAGAAAATGTGAAACGGACGTTGGCAGATTTTCCTGATGTGAAGATTCATGCCGAAAGAGATCGGATGCACTTATTGTTGAATGGCGCTGAAGGTCAACTGATCATACCGAAGCTGCAGAAAGTCTTTGGTATTCAAAATTTCTCACCAAGTATTCGTGTCGAAAAAGATATCGATGTCTTAAAAGAATCCGTTCGCACATTGATGAAAGAAATTTATACTGGGGAAGAAACCTTTAAGATCACTGCCAAACGCAGCGATCATTCTTTCATCCAAGACAGTAATGAACTGAATCTGACTTTAGGGAATGCCGTGTTTGATATTTTCCCAGATATCCGCGTGCAAATGAAGAAACCAGATATCAATCTGCGGGTAGAGATTCGGATGGATGGCGCTTATTTGTCTTATGAAACGATCCAAGGTGCTGGCGGTTTGCCAGTGGGAACTAGCGGGAAAGGGATGCTGATGCTGTCTGGCGGGATCGATTCACCAGTTGCTGGCTATTATGCCATGAAGCGTGGGGTCGAGATCGAAGCTGTCCATTTTGCAAGTCCACCATACACAAGTGAACAAGCGTTGCAAAAAGCCAAAGACTTGACCGAAAAATTGGTGCCCTATGTCGGCAGTATCCAATTTATCGAAGTGCCCTTTACCGAAGTGCAAGAAGAAATCAAAAATCGTGTGCCGCAAGGCTATTGGATGACATTGACCCGACGAATGATGCTCAGAATCACAGACGCGATTCGGGAACAACGCCATGGACTAATCATTTTGAATGGTGAATCATTGGGTCAAGTGGCTTCACAAACTTTACAGTCGATGGTTGCAATCAATGAAGTAACGACCACACCCATCATCCGCCCAGTGGCAACGATGGATAAACTAGAGATCATTGATGTTGCCCAAGAAATCGACACCTTTGACCTTGCGATCCAACCTTTTGAAGACTGTTGTACAATTTTTGCGCCGCCACAACCAAAGACACGGCCAAAATTGGAGAAAGTTCATTTGTATGAGGCACGTTTAGATATTGAGGGAATGATCAGCCGTGCCATGGCGGGGTTGAAAATAGAGCAAATCACTGCCAATCAAACCAAGAACGAAGAGTTTGCTGATTTTTTATAAAAAACTAAAAAATAAAAACAGCAAAATGCTGGAAGCCTGCACGCCGTATATCGGACATGCAGGCTTTTTAGCGGGAAAGTTTGTGAACATTTTCTTGCTATTCAAATTTCAACGTGCTACACTCGATATGTGAATGATTTAACAAGGAGGTAGGATGATGGAGTTCTTAAGAGAAAAGAAATTGCCCAAAGCAACGGCCAAACGATTGCCAGCGTATTTAAGGCACTTAAAACTTCTGGATGCTACTGGTGTCCAACGAATCAAATCAAAAGAATTTGCGGAGATTACACAAGTTCCATCTGCAACGATTCGTCGCGACTTTTCTCACTTAGGTGAATTAGGCCGCAGCGGATATGGCTATGATGTTCCTTACTTGATCGAGGTATTGAGTCATATTCTTGAAACCAACGAAGAAAAGAAAATTGCCTTGATTGGATTCGGGAATTTAGGCAAAGCTTTGGCCAATAACAATTTCCGCCGCAACGAAAATTTGTCCGTATCCGCGGTCTTTGACAATGACCCATCTATCGTAGGCCAAACGATCGGCGATCAGTATGTATACGGCATGGGCCAATTGGCAGCAATCGTGCAAGAAAAAGGCATCACAGTCGCTATTTCGACAGTTCCTAGCCGCTATTCGCAACACGCGATCGATGCCATCGTCGATGCCGGCATCACAGCAATATTAAACTTTGCACCAGATCCGGTCGTCGTACCGAAAGCCGTGAATATCCAATATATTGATTTAACCACTGAATTACAGACATTGATCTTTTTTGACACGACCTATTCACAAAAAACGAAGGTTTGAGCAAATCCTTTTCGTTTTCGCTGATTCTTCCTTATACTTGGAGAAAACGCAATAGGAGAGATGATATGCAAGTGACACGTAAAGGAACTGTCTATGAGGTGCCAGGTGATCAACCACGAGTGGGAGATATCGCCCATGATTTTCGTTTGAAGAGTTTAGATGATACAGAATACACACTGGCTAGTTTTTTAGGAAAAGCAACCATCATCAGTGTGGTCCCTGATATCGATACGCGGGTGTGTGCCCTGCAAACCAAGCGCTTTAATCAAGAAGCCAGCCAAATAGATGATATCCATTTCGTAACGATTTCAAATAATACCAAAGAAGAACAAGAGAATTGGTGCGGCAAAGAAGGCGTCGATATGATCGTTTTACACGATCCAGCGAATACGTTCGGTGAAGCATACCACATCATGATTCCAACTTTTGGCCATTTCGCCCGTGCGATCTTTGTCTTAGACGCAGATGGTGTTATCCGTTACGTTGAGATTGTCCCAGAAATTGCCCAAGAACCGGACTACAACGCAGCAATTGAAGCAGCCAAAGCAAACCGCTGATTGACTTTTCACAAGCTTCATTGTAGAATGAGTCAAGATGAAACAAGAATGACATAACAAGACAAGGTTCAAGAGGAGTATTTGTTGCCCTGGTGTCTAGAGAAAAGTCGGTTGGTGCAAGACTTTGCCAGAAACAAAGAAGGTAGCTTGAAGGTCTTTGATCTGAAGATCAGGTTGATCCAAGGACAAACGCGTCGTGACCGTTAACTCACGTCAAAGTGGCAGAGAAATCTGCAATTTAGGTGGTACCGCGTATCAGCGCCCTAAATGCCTCGGCATTTAGGGTGCTTTTTGCTGTAGGCGGTACGGCGATGATCTGTAGTGGCAAGAGGAACGCCTCTGAAAACAACAGCCTTTGAACAACAGCACAACTTGCAGCATCAAGTAAGCCAAACAGGAGGAATCTCAATGACAGAGGAATTATCAACCAAATACAATCCCCAAGAAGTTGAAGCCGGACGCTATCAAAACTGGCTTGATCATGACCGCTTTAAACCAAGCGGCAATCCAGAAGCCAAACCATACTCGATCGTGATCCCGCCACCAAACGTAACAGGAAAATTACATTTAGGCCATGCCTGGGATACAACACTGCAAGATATCATCATTCGTCAAAAACGGATGCAAGGCTTTGACACCTTATGGCTGCCAGGAATGGATCATGCAGGGATCGCAACCCAAGCCAAAGTCGAAGAAAAATTAAGAGAACAAGGGATTTCTCGTTATGATCTAGGTCGGGAAAAATTTATTGAGCAAGTCTGGGACTGGAAAGAAGAATATGCAGGCCATATTCGCGAGCAATGGGCCAAAATGGGCTTGTCATTGGATTACAGTCGTGAACGGTTCACGCTAGATGACGGTTTGTCAGAAGCAGTCCGCAAAGTCTTTGTGACTTTATATGAGAAAGAATTGATCTATCGTGGGGAGTATATCATCAACTGGGATCCCCAAGCACGGACAGCTTTATCTGATATTGAAGTGATCCATAAAGACATCGAAGGCGCCTTTTATCATATGTCTTATGAATTGGCAGACGGTAGTGGTGTTGTTGAGATCGCTACGACCCGACCAGAAACGATGTTAGGAGACACCGCGATTGCTGTACATCCAGATGATGTGCGTTACCAAGATTTGATCGGTAAGATGGTGATTTTGCCATTGGTCAACAAAGAAATTCCAATCATTGCCGATACGTATGTGGATCAAGAATTTGGTACAGGTGTGGTGAAAATCACCCCAGCACATGATCCAAATGACTTTGAGGTAGGTAACCGCCATGACTTGCCAAGAGTCAATGTGATGAATGAAGACGGCTCAATGAACGATTTAGCGGGTGCTTATGCGGGCATGGATCGTTTTGCCGCTAGAAAACAAATCGTCAAAGACTTAGATGCATTAGGTCGTTTGATCAAAATCGAAAAAATGGTCCACAGTGTGGGTCATTCAGAGCGTACTGGGGTTGTCGTAGAGCCTAGACTATCCACGCAATGGTTTGTGAAAATGGCGCCTCTTGCCAAACAAGCGATCGACAATCAAGGCACGGAAGAAGCAGTGGAATTCTATCCGCCACGTTTCAATCAAACGTTTTTACGTTGGATGGATAATGTCCACGATTGGGTCATTTCTCGTCAACTATGGTGGGGCCATCAAATTCCAGCTTGGTATCATAAAGAAACAGGCGAGATGTATGTTGGTATAGAAGCACCAGAAGATGCAGATAATTGGCAACAAGATCCTGACGTCTTAGATACTTGGTTCAGTTCAGCATTATGGCCATTTTCAACCATGGGTTGGCCAGATGAACAAAGCGCAGATTATCAACGCTACTTCCCAACCAATACGTTGGTTACAGGCTATGATATTATTTTCTTCTGGGTTAGCCGGATGATATTCCAAAGTTTGGAATTCACAGGCAAACGGCCTTTTGAGAATGTCTTGATCCATGGGTTGATTCGTGATGAACAAGGCCGTAAAATGAGCAAATCATTGGGCAACGGGATCGATCCGATGGAAGTCATTGAAAAATATGGTGCCGATGCCTTACGTTGGTTCTTATCGAATGGCTCTGCTCCTGGGCAAGATGTTCGTTTCAGTTATGAAAAAATGGATGCAGCCTGGAACTTCATCAACAAAATCTGGAATGCTTCTCGCTTTGTCTTGATGAATGTGGAAGGCATGACAGGAACAGACATCGATTTTTCTGGTGAAAAATCGGTCGCTGATCGTTGGATCCTGACTCGTCTAAATGAAACCATCGAGAAAGTCACTGAATTATTTGAACGCTTTGAGTTTGGTGAAGCTGGTCGTCAATTATACAACTTTATCTGGGATGATTTTTGTGATTGGTATATCGAAATGTCCAAAGAAACATTGTATGGCGATAATGAAGTAGCCAAACAAGTCAATAAGAGTATTTTGGTCCATGTGCTTGACCAAATTCTCCGCTTGCTGCATCCAATCATGCCATTTGTGACGGAAGAAATTTGGAGCAAATTACCGCATACCGGTGAATCCCTCGTCGTAGCGGATTACCCAGTAGTGGCACCAGAATTGTCTGATGACAAAGCGGCCCATGGGATGGAAGTCTTGAAAGAGTTGATTCGTTCAGTCCGCAACATTCGTGCGGAAGTCAACACGCCATTGTCCAAACCAATCACGCTCTTGATCCAAACCAACGATCAAACAGTAGAAGAATTCTTGATCAACAACAAAAATTATATCGAGCGCTTCTGTAATCCAGAAGAATTGGTGATTTCCAATGAACTGGATGCGCCAGAGCTTGCGATGTCCGCGATTTTGACCGGGGCGACGATTTACTTGCCGCTGGCAGGCTTGATCAATATCGAAGAAGAAATCAGCCGATTGGCAAAAGAGTTGGATAAATACAACCAAGAAGTCAAACGTGTCCAAGGCAAATTATCGAATGAACGCTTTGTGGCCAATGCCCCTGAAGACGTGGTTTCGCAAGAACGCAGCAAAGAAGCAGATTATCTTGAGAAGAAACAGCAAGTGCAAGAACGGATCGAACAATTACGGACGATTCAATAAGCAAGACCAAGTATTGGCAGCATGGATGATCATGATGTAAAGAAGAGAACAGCTAGAAATTTGAGCTGTTCTTTTTTTTAAGCTAAATAACAAAGATGAGGAGAGAGATTAGGCATGCCCTTCATTTTTTGTTAAAATAAACATGAGGTGAATGAGATGACAAGCGAAGAAGCAATTGCATGGATCCATGGACGTTTAACATTTGGTATCAGACCCGGATTACACCGTGTTGAGGCGTTATTGAAGCGACTAGGCAATCCTGAGAAAGAAGTAACCATGATCCATATCGCTGGAACCAATGGGAAAGGATCAACCATTAGTTATTTGCGCAGTTTATTAGAAGAAAACGGTCTGCATGTTGGGACATTTACGTCTCCGCATATCGAGTCTTTCAATGAACGGATCGAAATCAATGGCACCTTTATTTCAGATGAAGATTTGGTTGGCTGGGTGGAACGGGTACAACCCATCGTCGTGGAAATGGATGCAGAAGAAGATGTGACTGGTATCACGCAATTTGAAATCATTACGGCGATCGCGTTGGGGTACTTTGCTGAACAGAAAGTCGATGTTGCTTTGATCGAAGTCGGTCTTGGAGGCCTGTTGGATAGTACCAATGTGATCACGCCGATTCTGACGGCGATTACGACGATTGGGATGGATCACATGGATGTTCTAGGGGATACAGTTGAAGCAATTGCTGCCCATAAAGCGGGGATCGTCAAACCAGGCATCCCGTTGGTGACGGGTAACATCTCAGAGCCAGCATTATCCGTGATCGATGCCAAAGCCAAAGAAAACAATGCCGCGACCTATCATTTGGGCGAAGGCTATCAAGTCAAGTACCGTCACCCCGATCCATCATGGGGGGAAGTATTTGATTTTGAAAATGAGCAAGGCAAGATCAAACACTTGATCACGCCGATGTTGGGGCGCCATCAACCAGAAAATGCGGGTGTGGCGATTCAATTGTATGCACTATATTGTGCGCAGCAACAGGTGCCATTTACAGCCAAAAATGTCCGCAATGGCTTAAAAAAAGCCCACTGGCCTGCACGGATGGAGAAACTAAGTCAGGAACCATTGGTGATTTTGGATGGGGCCCATAACACCCATGCAATGACACGATTGGTGGATACGATGAAGGAAGAGTTCGGTGACTATCGGATCCATATCCTTTTTTCTGCTTTAGAAACCAAGAATATCTCAGAAATGCTAGAACAACTATTGCAAATCCCCCAGGCAGATATTTATATGACCACCTTTGATTTTCCCAAAGCAGTGAACTTAGCTGCTGGGTATCAAGAAATCGATTCAAAAAGAATCTCAACGGTGTCATTATGGCAATTTGGATTAGCAGAGTTATTAGAAAAAATGACCAATGAAGACTTATTGTTAGTCACAGGTTCGTTATATTTTGTTTCAGAAGTAAGAGAATTATTACGATCAATAGGAGGAAGCAATGACTAAACTGCAAGGTGTGATTTTCGATATGGATGGCTTGTTGTTTGATACAGAATGGCTTTATTATCAGGCAACGCAAGTGGTGGCAGATGAGATGGGGATCCCATATAGCAAAGATCTTTATCTGGCCTATGTCGGTGTATCTGATGAAGAAGTTTGGGCGGCCTATCACACACGTTTTGACCCGGAATTTGGGCAGGATACGGTGGATCGTTTCATTCAATCGGCGTTTGATCGAACGGTGACTATGTTCAGACAAGGGACAGCAGAATTGAAACCAGGGGTGCATGAGATATTGCGTTTCTTAGATGAGCAGCAGATTCCCAGGGTTTTGGCGTCCAGCAATCAGCGGGCAGTTATCGACACCTTACTAGAGGCTGCTGATTTAACAGCTGAATTTCCAGCAATCGTCTGTTTTGATGATGTGACGAAAGCCAAACCAGATCCTGAAATTTTTGAAAAAGCCCAACAGATCCTTGATGTGCCGAAAGAGTCCTTGGTTATCTTAGAAGATTCAGCCAATGGAATCCATGCCGCGCATCGTGCCGGGATCTCCGTCATTATGATTCCTGATTTGATTGCGCCAACAACGATCATTGAAGAAAAAGTATTGACGATTTTGCCTTCTTTGACGGAGGTTCCTGAGTTTCTGACAAAAGCATACACAGTATAAACCTGACAGCAACGACTATTCTCTCCTCCTTTGCGTATTTCTATTTTAGAAAACCGCAAAGGAGTTTTTTTATGAATAAAACGATTATTCCGCAAAGTTCTTATCCCCGTGAGCGGATGCTGCAATATGGGGTGGATGCCCTTTCCAACCAAGAACTATTGGCAATCTTGCTGCGTACAGGTGCCCATCCGCTGAATGTACTTGAACTAGCCGGTACGATTTTGAACCGCTTTGAGGATATCTATGAGCTCAAGCAGGTGACCCTTGATGAATTACAAGAAATTCGGGGTGTTGGACAGATCAAAGCCATCGAGATCAAGGCGATGATCGAATTGGGCGGTCGCATCCAACGGGCAGGACAGCCAAAGTATGGCAAAGTCAACTCCAGCATGGATATCGCGAAACACATGATGCAAGAGTTGAAAGATTATCGCCAAGAACATTTGCTTTGTCTGTATCTGAATACCAAAAACGAGATCATTCAAAAAAAGACCTTGTTCATCGGGTCGCTGAATCAATCGATTGCGCATCCCAGAGAGATCTTTCATGGCGCGGTCCGCTGCAGTGCTGCCCGAGTTATCGCGGTCCACAATCATCCAAGCGGCAGTCCACAACCGAGTGAGGCTGATTTGGCTTTTACCCGGCGTTTGATGAAATGCGGTGAGATCATGGGGATCGATTTGCTGGATCACCTGATCATTGGTGACAATGCTTATGTAAGCTTGCGGGAAGAAGGACTGTGGGAGGAATAAAGCTGCGCATTGATTAATTTTATTTAAAATTTATCTTTTATCTTAAAAATAATGAATCATTGTGATAAATATATGCTAATCTATACATTATCTATAAGGTGTAGAAAGTAGGGTCATGGATGCATTTTTGGAGAACAAATCAGGATCGTCTGTATATACTTGCTCTGATTGGATGTGCTGTTTTATTGGTTTTGCCTCAAATCATCTTGCGCAGTTTAGTGATCTCGTCAGATGCGTTGTTTCATTTCAATCGTTTCTATGATACTGCGATGCAGATCAAAGAAGGCAATCTGCACTATTTCGTCAGTTTCTATGGATTTCAGCAAAGCGGTCGAATCGTTAATGCACTTTACGGACCAATTGTCGCTTATCTTCATGGTGGACTGGTTTTGCTGAGTCCCAACTGGTTTTTTTATCAAGTGTGCGCCAATTTTTTGTTGTATACCCTTGCAGGCTTTGGGATGTATGGACTCTTGCGTACTTGCAAGATACGATCGGCAACGGCTTTTTTATATAGTGTGGTCTATCTTACGACTTATGCGATTCAATATTGGATAATGCGGCAAGGATTCTCTAGTTGGGGAGCGGCTGTGTTGCCGTTGTGCTTGATTCCCTATATGGAATGGATGCGAACCTACAGATTTGATGCTTGCAAAGTAGGGATCTGTGTCGCTTTAGCTGTGCAAGTGCATCTGTTGACGGCGTTGTTTGTGGTGGTGATTTATGCTATTGGTTTGATTGGGATCATTTGTCAAAAGAAACAGATGGAGTGGGGGTTGTGCCGCCAAATAGTGCAGGCAGTTGCTGTTTTTCTGCTTTTAACTGCAAATATTTGGCTGGGGATGCTGCTGATCTATCAAGGAAATAGTCTATTGGCACCTTTCATCAATCAGACCATGTACCGCAGTACGATTACTTACAACAGCACCTACTGGATTTTGACACCTCTGCTGTTGATTTTTGGTCTTTTGTATACGATCGGAGAAGGTATGTTGTCTTTTAGCAAACAATCCTTTGCTAAACGGATGGTACTATGCCCGTTGTTGCTCTTTGTTCTGTTGAGCACGAACATCGTACCTTGGAAATTTCTGATTCAACGTCAATTTTTTTTGGCCGAATTGATCCAATTTCCATTTCGTTTCTTCATCCCGGCAACAACGTTGATGATGGTTTATTTGGCGGAACAGTGGCAAACAAAGGTCAAACGACGTTCTTTGTACGTGCTTGTTGTCATTTGTTCTCTAGGGCATGGTCTGTTGTTAAATACTGAAGCCAATCTTCGTTGGCACAAAGCAGAGAATCCATTTCAGACAAGAAAACATACGACACGTTTTTTCGATGAGCCGCAAGAACTGAAAGCAGCATTCCATTATCGGGATATGCAGACAGCATTATTATTGATCCAAAAAGGGACACCAGATTACGTGCCAATCTATGCAGAGGATAATAGGAATAAATATGAAGCATACACACAAGAAATTATTCTGCCGCATGCAGATTTTGAGAAAGTCGTTGAACAAGATCAATTGACTGTAAGCTGGCAGGGAAAAGAAGGGCAAGTGAGGCAAGTACCGGTTATTGTCTATGATCGGACAACTGTTCACTACAATGGGGCATACCTTGCATCTGACAAGCTGCAAGTCACATCGATCGGGGCGCCTCTAGTGAAAGAACTAGAAGGATTGAATCAACTGACGATCAGTTATCCTCAACCACGAGTCTTTATCTTCTGTCTGTATTTAGTCTTGTTGCTATGGCTTCTGGTGACCATGTATTATGGCAAAAAAACTTTGTACAGATTGACTTTCTAAAAACAAAGTTTTCTGCTTGCGATACTGTTAAGATAGGTCAAAAAAGAAAAATGATTAAAAATCAGCGAGAAAGAATTAATCTTCTGTCTTGCAAAAAAATATCTTCAAGTGTAAAATATTATTGTAATTTTGTTTGCAGTATAGATGTTGAAACGTAAGGGACACCTCTATCGCACAAAAGCAACTTTACACACAATTAAGTGCTGATGCACGAGGAGGTTTTTTTTAATGGAACAAGGTACAGTTAAATGGTTCAATGCTGAAAAAGGGTTTGGTTTTATCTCTCGCGAAGACGGTACAGATGTATTTGTACATTTCTCAGCTATCCAAGGTGAAGGATTCAAAACTTTAGAAGAAGGTCAAGCAGTGACTTTCGACGTTGAAGATTCAGATCGCGGACCACAAGCAGTAAACGTAAACAAAGCATAAGACTTGTTTATCCCTGCTTTTGTGTATAATCGATATCAAAAGCCCAAAAGACCATCTAGTCGATGGTCTTTTTTTTGTCGGATTTATTTTTTAGATAATCAATAAAAGATAAAATCTCTTTGACATCCTCATCAGCAAATGTATCATCAATGACTTCAGCGACCAGTGTCCCATTTTTCGAATAGGATTTCTGGGGACTTCTGCCTAAAAGAAAATCGGTGGAAACCCCGAATAAATCGGCTAAGATACGCAAGGTATTAAAGTCAGGTTCTCTTTTGCCTAGTTCGTAGGCTGTATAGGCAGGGCGAGTAATGCCGATTCGTTCTGCTACTTCTTGCTGTGTAAAATTATTTTTAAGGCGTAATTCTTTAATGATATATGGAAACATAACGACACCTTCTTTCACAGTGATAGTAACATAATGTTACGATTAAAAAAAGATTATTACTAGTTGCTTTTTGTTACATTGATGATGTTGACAAGTAACGATTGGTTACATATAATGTGAAGTGTGTCATATCGTTACAATTCTAGGGAGGAGTTATAGTATGAGAAAATGGTTGGTTGAAATAAGAGAGGAAAGGGGACTTACGCAAGAAGAGGCGGCCAATAAATCTGATATCGAACGATCATATTATAATATGATCGAACGGGGAAAACGAAGACCTAGTGTAGAAGTTGCGCAAAAAATCGGTTTTGCATTGCACTTTGATTGGACTTATTTTTTTGAAGATGATGTAACGGAAAGACACGTTCATGTAACCGATAAATCGAATGGAAGAGAGGAGAATTAGATGGCACTACCTGCTGCAGGGAGAAAGAACGAACACATGCCACCCCATAAGCAAAACATCCAGAACAATATATCTTTGCTCTGGAAGGATGTAAAAAAACACAAATGGCTTTATGTCATGTTGATCATTCCCATTGTATTTGTATTGATTTGGAATTATTGGCCGATGTACGGTGTGGTCATTGCTTTTAAAGATTATTCGCCGGCATTTGGGATTTTAGGTAGTCCATGGGTTGGCTTGAAACATTTCGAGCGTTTCTTTGCTTCCTATTTTTTTGTTGATATCATCGTGAATACCTTAAGGTTAAGCTTATATAGTTTATTGGTAGGTGTTCCTTTACCGATTATCCTCGCTCTTTTGTTTCATGAGTTGAACCGCAAATGGTTCAAGAGCAGTGTCCAAACGATCTCTTATATTCCTAACTTTATTTCAGTTGTAGTCGTGATAGGGATGGTTCAATTCTTTTTCTCTACGCAAGATGGAATGATCAATATGCTATTACAAATAATGGGATTTGACGCGATTGATTTTCTGGGAAGTCCGAGCTGGTTTCCGCACATATATGTTTGGTCCGGTGTGTGGCAAGGTGTCGGCTGGGGAACGCTCATTTATACAGCTGCCATGTCTGGTATATCACCCGATCAATATGAAGCCGCTTACTTAGACGGCGCTTCTCGTTTTCACTGTATCCGGCACATCACGATTCCTTCGATTATGCCAACCATTGTGATTTCAACGATTCTGGCCACAGGGAGTCTCTTGTCTGTTGGATTTGAAAAAACTTTTTTATTGCAGAATGCTGCCAATCTCGCGACTTCCGAGGTTCTTTCTACCTATACCTACAAAATGGGTATCATTAATGGAGAATATAGTTTTTCTGCAGCTGTGGGTTTATTTAACAATGTGATCAACTTCATTGTTTTATTTACCGTCAATAAAATTGCACAAAAAACCAGTGAATCTAGTTTGTGGTAGGAGGAGATTCAATGAAGTATGCGACATCAAAAGGGGATAAAGTATTTGATGTATTGAACATTACGTTAGTGGTGATAATCTCACTGATTATCTTATATCCGCTTATCTTTGTGGTCAATGCCTCCTTTAGCGATCCGACACGTATTTATGAAGTGCCCCTACTGCTTTATCCAAGAGGATTCAATATCGAAGGATACAAAGAGGTACTCAAAAGTTCTGATATATGGACCGGTTTTAAGAATGCCGTCATCTATACCGTGTTAGGAACGGTTATTAACCTCGTGGTTACGACGATTGCGGCGTATCCATTGTCTCGTCCAGGCTTGAGGGGGAAGAAGTATATCACACTGTTCTTTACGGTGACGATGTTCTTTAGTGGCGGCCTGATCCCAACCTATCTCGTCAATCAGCAGTTAGGACTCGTGAATACGATATGGGTGATGATTTTACCAGGGGCGTTAGGTGTCTACAACATGATTCTGATGCGTACCTTCTTTAGCCAAAACATTCCCAACGATTTAATTGAAAGCGCTTATATAGATGGTGCCAATGATTTGTGGCTGCTTTGGAAAGTAGTGTTGCCGTTAGCTACCCCGATCATTGCAGTCATGGCGATGTTTTATGGGGTAGGGCGTTGGAACGCTTATTTTGATGCCCTGATTTATTTACAAGATCGAGCAAAATACCCGTTGCAAATCATTTTGCGGGAAATTTTGGTTCAAGGTCAGTTTGGACAAGATATGAATCAAGTGATTGCGGGCAGTGCAGAATCTGAACTGCTGATGTTAAAGATGACACTTAAGTATAGTGTGGTCATCGTATCCAGTTTACCGGTGCTCTTATTTTATCCAGTCGTAGCGAAATATTTTGAAAAGGGGATCCTAGTTGGTTCAATCAAAGGATGAATGCTGCTTAAGGAGGTGATGCTATGGTAGTGAATAAATTTGCAGAGGGGTGTGACTGGCTCTTTTATTTGATGCGATTAAATGTTTTGTGGCTACGGTATAGTCTATTCGGCGGTGTGTTTTTCAGCTTGATACCAGCAACCGTCACTGTCTATGATTGTCTGCGCAAGTTAATGGTTGAACAAAACGCATCTCAAGTATCTATCATGTATCGAACCTATTATCGATGCAACAGACCTAGATATAAGCAGACGAGCATATACGTTTTTCTCATGATCGTGGTCATACTATTTATGTTTAAATTTTTGGGTACGTATCCATCGCCGCCTTTCTTATTTGAATTTACTCTAAGGAGTCATTTATTTCTATGGCTGTTGCTGTCGATCGTTTTCTTTCCTGTTCATGCCTACTTCAGATTATCGGCTGCCAAAATGTTTTTACAACCTTTAGCATTTATCTTTATTTGTCCCATCCAAACGATAGGCAGTGTGCTGATCATTGGGTTAACGTTGACGGTCTATCAGTTGTTTCCGTTAATGGGTATCTGTCTGGGGATCGCGTTGCCGGCTTATGGGATTAGTCACCTGTTTTTTAAAAAGTTCATCGACATGCAAGAAAGATTTTTTTAATCGATTGTTCAGAATTTATACCACATAAAGGAGATGAAACAATGAAAAAATGTTTACTTTTTGTATTGCCAATCTTATTCGTCCTTGCAGCTTGTCAATCAGGGGAAGAAACTGCAGATGTGACGGGTGAGGAAACAAAGACGATTCGTTTAATGAGAAGCGACTTTACCGATGTTCGCCCAAAAAGTGAAGATTTATGGATGTGGCAAGAATATGAGAAGATGTCTGGCATCAAAGTGGAATGGGAGGAAGTCAAGGAATTTGGTGAAAAGAAAAACTTGATCTTGTCAGGGGATTTACCTGATGCATTCTACCAAACTGGATGGAGCAATGATGAAATCGTGAAGTATGGAAAGCAAGGACTCTTTATTCCATTGGAAGATTTGATTGCGGAACATGCACCGAACCTGCAGAAGATTTTTGAGGAACACCCTGATGTCAAAAAGACATTAACTGCGCCAGATGGTCATATATATTCCCTGCCCTATATGGCATTAGACCCGATGAGTGGTGGACGGACAGTGCGCCTATATATCAATCAGCCTTGGCTAGACGAATTGTCGTTAGATGTACCACGGACTACAGAAGAATTGAAAACCGTTTTGGCTGCCTTTGTGGCGAGTGATGAGAGTCGGGAAGGCTATTATATGCCGAGTGGACAAATCGCTAGTGGTTTAGAACGGATGATTATGGCAGCTTATGGTTTGGGAACTGGTGGCCGTCAAGCAATGGGGAATATGATTTTTGTGGATGACAATGATGCGCTGCAATTAACGATCAATCATGAGCGGATGAAAGAAGTTTGGCAGTATATGCGAGAATTGTATGCGGAAGGTTTAGTATCACAGCAGTCTTTTGCCGGGGTCGATGACGACAAGTGGCGTGCAGATGCAGCGCAAGACAAGGTTGGTTTATTTCAATGGGTAGATCCCGATTTCATTGGTCCTTTTGGTCCTGAAACCTACACGCCGATCAATGTGCTTGAAGGTCCATATGGAGACAAAACGTTATTTACAGAGCCGGCTGTGGCTGGAGGAGCCTCTTTTATCATCACAAAAGATGCACCCGATCCTGCATTGCTACTAGAATGGGCTGACTTTTTCTATAGTCCAGAAGGGCAGATTTTTGCTTATCTTGGTGAAGAAGGTGTGACATATGAATTGGACGAAGAAGGACGAATGGTCTATGTTGAAGAGATTCTTACCTATCAAAATGGGCCGCAATTAGGCGCCTTTCAATGGGTCGACAATGTCTACGGCGGCTATTTCCCTTATGCTGAATTGGATCAAGAGATCCGGGATGTTGCATTTGGAAAAGAACCAGTCATCTATGAAGATGTCAAAGAGGAATATATGCCTAAGTATATGCTGCCTCATTTTATGGCAACGGAAGAGGAAGCGGCAGAAATGTCAACGATCTCCACGGATATTTCAACTTTTGTGGAACAGTCACGGGTGAAGTTTGTGACGGGAGAGTGGGATTTGGCGCAAGATTGGGACAATTACGTTGCACAACTTGATCGTGTAGGTGCACAACGTTTGTTAGAAATCAGACGCCAACAATTCGACCGCTTCATGGCAGAGTGACCACAGGTCTGTCGTGTGTGAAGCATTCGGATGAAGGATTCGGAAGAAACCCACATAAGGAGAAAAAACTATGAAGATGTTCTTGCAAGAAGAAAAACTGCAGAGACGGATCGCTGAATTGGCCCATTTACGCTATAAAAATAAACGCAATATTTCAACGTGGCAGGTTCAAGAAGATGTGTCAAAAAGTGAAAAGATACCGCCACAACATTGTTCGAGCAAAACAGACATGCACATAGGTGATATTTGGCAAGGACGTGACCACTACTTGTGGTTGCAAGCAGAAGTGATGTTGCCTAAAGAATGTAATGTTTGTTTCTTTGACTTTGGGAAAACCGGTGGAGGTGGGAACTCTGGGTTTGAAGCGCTCCTCTATATTGACGGCCTGCCCGTACAAGGGATAGATTCAAACCACAAAGAATATAGCTTACGACCATCAGAAGTTGGCAGAAAAGTAACCCTTTCTTTGAAGCTATGGTCTGGTTTAGAAGGGGGTGGTGAACCACGGGTGTTGACCCATACCTTAAATCAAGCCTTCTTTGGCGAACTAGATCATGACACCAATGCATTTTATACGGTGTCCAAAATGCTGCTTGAAACCTATCAGCAACTTGCAGAAGATCATGAGGTGAAATACCAACTATTAGGTGTGTTGACTGAAGCATGGAGATTGGTGGATTGGCGAATGAAAGGAAGTGATGCTTTCTATGAAAGTATTACGCAGGCGCATCAATATGTGAAAGAGCAACTGCACATATTGCCAAAAAATGATGTGATCCATGTGACCGCGATTGGCCATACCCATATTGATCTGGCTTGGTTATGGAGAATCAAGCATACGCAAGAGAAAGCTATCCGAAGCTTTTCGACGGTCTTAAAATTGATGGAAGAATATCCAGAATATGTCTTTTTACAATCACAGCCCCAATTATATCAATGGATCAAAGAAGAAGCGCCATCACTCTATCGTCAGATACAGTCAAGGGTAAAGGAAGATCGGTGGGAAGTAGAAGGTGCTATGTGGGTGGAAGCAGATTGTAATATTCCAAATGGCGAATCATTGATCAGACAAATTTTGTATGGGAAAAAATTTATTCGTGAAGAATTTGGGCATGAAAGTACCTATTTGTGGTTGCCAGATGTTTTTGGTTATGCCTGGGCCTTACCGCAAATCCTCAAAAAGAGTGGTATCAAAACCTTTATGACAACAAAGATCAGTTGGAATCAATACAATCGCATGCCCCATGATACGTTTATGTGGAAAGGGATGGATGGATCAGAAGTATTGACACATTTCATTACAACGCCTGTCCCAGGCGGAAGAAGTTGGACTGAAAAGTCAAATTGGTTTTATACCTATAATGGCACATTAACGCCGGAAACAGTTCTGGGGGTATATCGCGCCTATCAAAACAAAGCGCTGAATCAGCGGTTGCTGGTCTCGTATGGACACGGCGATGGCGGCGGTGGCGTGACAAGAGAAATGCTAGATAACCGACGCCATATGGCAGAGATTCCAGGATTGCCGCAGATCACTACGGGAAGAGCGGGTGATTTTTTTGCGGAGTTGCATCAGACCGTCAAAGAAAAGCCGAGTCATTTACCTCTTTGGGATGGTGAATTGTATTTAGAGTATCATCGCGGTACGTATACCTCTCAAGCTTACATCAAACGAATGAATCGTTACTTTGAGATCCGTTTGCGGGAGCTTGAAGTCTTGTATAGTTTTCAATCGATCAATCAGGGAACTGACTATCCCCACGATAGGCTTGAGGCTTTATGGAAGAATGTCTTGAAGAATCAATTTCATGATATCATTCCTGGTTCTTCGATTGCAGAAGTGTATGAGGATTACCGAGAGGATGCAGCGACTTGTTTAGCAGAAATCACGCGTTTGCAAGAGCAATTAAACAGCTCAGAGGCACCACTCAGCCTGGTGAATACCGCGGGGTGGCCGAGACAGAGTCTAGTCAAATCCAATAGCGCCAATTCTCGTCCGCAGAATCATTTGTGTATGGGTGATGCGTGCTATAGTTTGCATCAATTGGCTCCGTTGGAAAGGGCTGCTTACACTGACAGCAGCTGTATATTGCCAAAAGAAATGACAGCTAGTATCAAAGGCAATACAGTTGAAACGACGTTTTACGTGTTGGAATGGAACGATCAAGGACAATTGATTCGTCTATTTGATAAAGAAGGTCAAAAAGAGGTATTCAAAGGGAAAGGAAATGTCTTCCAATTGTTTGAAGACAAACCGATCAATTTTGACGCATGGGATATTGATCTATTTTATCAAGAAAAAATGACAGAAATCAGCGGAGGATCGTTACAGCTTAAAGAGAATAACCCGTTGTTTGCTGTCCTAACGTTTACAGCATCTTTTGGTCAATCAAAGATATCGCAAGACATCTTTTTATATACACATACCAAACGTATCGATTATGTGACTGAAGTCGACTGGCAGGAAAGGCAACAATTGTTGAAAGTCAAATTTGATGTCAATATCCGTGCAACTGAAGCAGTTTTTGATGTGCAGCATGGGAATGTCAAACGCCCAACGCATTGGAACACGAGTTGGGATATGGCGAAATTTGAAACGGTAGGTCATCAGTGGGCGGATCTCTCGCAAACCAATTACGGTGTGGCATTGTTGAACAACTGTAAATACGGGTATGATATCAAAGGCAATCAGATGCGTCTTTCTTTATTGAAAGGTGCAATCTATCCAGATCCTGGAGCAGATCTTGGGTTGCATCAATTTACGTACAGTTTGTTCCCGCACAATGGAGATTTTGTGACGGGAAAAGTGGTGGAAGAAGCATGGGAAATCAATGCGCCTTTATCCCCATTGCAAGTTAGTGGTGACAGAGTCCCCTTTACGTTGACATCTGAGGATGCGGTCGTAGTGGATGCCTTCAAACAAGCAGAAGACAAAGATGGGTGGATTTTACGCTGTTATGACCATATCGGTGCAGATAGGCAATTTGAATTGACGTACACGGGAGAAGGACAAATCCTTTGGCAAGAGACAGATATGATGGAGATACCCCTCGAAGCACTGCAAAGCGGTTCGCTTGTCCTTCATTTGACCCCTTACGAAGTAAAGACAATCAAAATCAAAGTTGTTGACCACGCGAACTAACGACGCATAAGTCCCAAAAAAGCACTTGCCTTCTTCCACAGGCAAGTGCTTTTGTATGTTTGATTATTCGTCTGGCGTCATGATCATAGATAGAATCATTGGGTGACGCTCGGTTTTTTCAAAAAGGAATGGTTGCAGGGCAGCTGACATCGCTTCTCGAAGTTTGTGCTCTGTTGGATCTGCTTGGTTCAACACTTCTCGTAAAGCGCGGAAGAGAATTTGCTGCGCCTCGTTGATCATTTCACCAGATTCACGCATATAAACGAACCCGCGGGATAAAATATCTGGACCAGCCGATACTTCTTTCTTAGCAATATCTACAGTGGCAACCGCCAAGACTAGACCTTCTTCAGACAGGATGCGGCGGTCTCTTAAGACCACATTGCCGATGTCACCAATACCGCTGCCGTCTACATAGACATCACTCGCATTGAAGTGCCCAGCAGGTCTGGCGCTATCTGCAGTTAAAGCTAGCATATCGCCATTTTCCATAATAAAGCAGTTTTCTTTTGGTACCCCTGTATCTTGCGCCAATTGGGTATGGATATTCAACATCCGAAACTCACCATGGACAGGCATAAAGTATTTCGGTTTCATTAAACGCAACATCAATTTTTGTTCTTCTTGGCCACCGTGACCAGAAGTATGGATATTGTTTAGTTTGCCATGGATCACATTGGCGCCTGCTTCTAACAGCAGATTGATCAATTGATTGACGCTTGTGGTATTCCCAGGAATCGGTGAACTTGAGAAGATCACCGTATCATCAGGATGCACTTGGATCTGCCGATGCGTTCCGTTGGCGATTCGGCTTAAAGCCGCCATAGGTTCCCCTTGAGAACCGGTACAAAGGATCATGGTTTCATTTGCCGGCAAGCGATTGATCTCGTGTGATTCAACAAATGTCCCGTCAGGTACTTTGATGTAGCCTAAACGCTGACCATTGACGATGGCATTTTCCATACTACGGCCGAAAACAGCGATCTTGCGACCAGTGGCAACAGCAGCATCAGCCGCTTGTTGTAAACGGAAAATATTAGAAGCGAAGCTGGCGAAAATAATACGCCCATCGATTTTTTCGAAAATTTTCAAGATCGAGCTGCCAATCGTTTTCTCCGACTTGGTAAATGTCGGGATTTCCGCATTGGTACTATCTGACAATAGACAAAGAACGCCTTCTTCACCGATCTTGGCCATTTTATGCAAATTCGCAGGTTCGCCCACTGGTGTGAAATCAAACTTGAAGTCACCAGTGGCGACTATATTTCCAGAAGGTGTTTTCACAACGACACCTAACGCATCAGGGATACTGTGGGTCGTACGGAAAAAGCTGATCGATGTTTTGCGGAAACGAATCACGGTATCTTCATTGATTTCGTGTAATTCTGCATCTCGCAACAAACCATGTTCATCCAATTTGTTGGTGATCAAGGCTAACGCCAAAGGACCAGCATAGATTGGAATATTGGCTTCTCGAAGTAAATAAGGGATGCCGCCAATATGGTCTTCGTGACCATGGGTGACGATCAAGCCTTTGACTTTTGGTAAGTTTTGGACGATATAGCTGTAATCAGAAATCACATAGTCGATTCCAAGTAATTCATCTTCGGGGAACTTGATTCCCGCATCAATTAAAATGATTTCATCTTGAAATTGAACCCCATAACAGTTTTTTCCGATTTCGCCAAGTCCACCGACACCAAAAACGCCGGTTTCATTGTTTTTAAGAGACACTTTCATCTTAAAACTCCGCTAATTTGAAATCAGCATTTTCTTTTTCGTAAGCTAAATGTTTTTCATCTAATTCTTGAACGAATTCGATGTTGTATGGGGTGTTTTGTTCTACTTGGCGACGAGCGATCACGGCATCGTCTGCTTCAATGTATAAAGATTGGGTTTGTTCTCTTTTTGGGTTGCGGTCTTTTGTTTCTTGGTAATAAATTTTGTAAATCATATATTTTCTCCTTTATCTGCGTCTAGGCAGTAGTTTATTGACTTGATGTATTCGCGGCATCACAAAATCGAGGTCCAAAGAAAGTGACCTAATGAAAGCTCATAGAGCTGCTGCATGCTTTTTTCAGACAGTGATTGTGAGAAAAAAGAGAAAGCCTCGTCTTTGCTTTCCGAATGTTGTCGCATAAATTCACCGGGTTTGTAATCGTTCCACTACAAGTATCCCTAGTGTAGCACAGAAAAAGGAATAAGTATAGAATCACGTCAGTGTGAAAAGGCTTACTGAAATAAAATGAAAGACTTAAAATGAGAAGTTGCTCTTTTTTGCAAGGATTCACGTTACATTCGAAATATTCCTATGATATAGTAAAATCAATGAATAAAAAAAGGAGGGAATTTTTTGAAATTAATGTGGCATTACACGATGAGAAATAAGAAACTCCTTATGTTGAATTTCATCTGTGTCTTTGGGTTTATTTTGATCGAACTAGGGCTGCCTACGCTATTGGCGCGCATGATCGATGTTGGTATGGCAAATGGGGATCGCGACTATATTTGGAAGATGGGCGCGGCAATGGTGGCGATCACACTGATTGGGATCGTGATGAATATCATGCTGGGCTATTTCACCTCACGGATCACAACGAACATTGTAGCGGATATTCGAGATGATCTTTTTGAGAAAGTGCAAGGGTATTCCCACACGGAGTATGAAAAAATCGGGGTCTCATCATTGATCACGCGGGTGACCAACGATGCCTATCAAATCATGTTGTTTATGCAAAGTATTTTGCGGACCGGATTGATGACACCGATGATGTTTATCGTCAGTTTGTATATGGTCATGCGGACGAGCACAAGATTGGGTCTTTATGTTTTGGGGGCCTTGCCGATTTTGTTGATTGCAGTCGTGGCGATTGCCAAACTGTCAGAACCGTTATCTACCAAGCAGCAAGCCAACTTAGATAAAATCAATGGTATCTTACGTGAGAACCTTTCTGGGCTGAGAGTGATTCGGGCTTTCGTCAATGAAAAATTTGAAGAATCTCGTTTCAGTAAAGTCAATCAAGCCTATGCATCAAGTTCTCGCAGCTTGTTTCGTTTGATGGCAAGTGCACAGCCAGGCTTTTTCTTTTTGTTCAATATCGTGATGATTTTGATCATTTGGACGGGAAGTATCCAGATCGATCAAGGTCAATTGCAAGTTGGTGATTTGATTGCCTTTATCGAATATATTTTCCACGCCTTGTTCTCATTCATGTTGTTTGCGACGGTCTTTACCATGTATCCTAGAGCAGCGGTTTCTGCGCGGCGGATCCAAGAAGCGTTAGATGCGACTTCTGAAATCAAAGAACCTGCACAACCTGTGACAGAAACCAAGACGAAAGGCTATCTTGAATTCAAACAGGTGACTTTTGCCTATCCTGGTCATGCGCAAAGCCCAGTGATCCGCGATGTAAGTTTTACAGCATCGCCAGGGGAAACGGTCGCCTTTATAGGCAGTACCGGATCTGGGAAGTCAACGTTGATTCAATTGATTCCCCGTTTTTATGATGTTAGTCAAGGAGAAGTGCTCGTTGACGGCGTGGATGTTCGGGACTATTCTTTGTCAGCTTTGAGAAACAAAATCGGTTATATTCCACAAAAAGCCTTGCTCTTTACTGGGACGATCGCGGATAACTTGCGGTATGGCAAAGAAGATGCGACCCAAGAGGATCTAGATCGAGCGGCAGAAATTGCCCAAGCAGCTGATTTCATCGCGAGAACACCAGATGGGTTCAACGCTGAATTAGCCGAAGGCGGGTCCAATTTCTCTGGCGGACAGAAACAACGGCTCGCAATTGCCAGAGCAGTGATACGTCGCCCAGACATTTATATTTTTGATGATAGTTTTTCGGCATTGGATTATCAAACAGATGCCAAACTGCGGGCGCGTCTCAAGAAAGAAACAACGGAATCAACAGTGTTGATCGTTGCCCAACGTGTTGGCACGATTATGCATGCGGATAAAATCATCGTCTTGAATGAAGGGGATGTTGTCGGTATGGGCACGCATAAAGAATTACTGCAGACTTGCTCTGTCTATTATGATATTGCAGCATCTCAGTTATCAGAGGAGGAGTTGGCGATATGAAAGCATTCTCTTCATTAAAACGGTTATGGCAGTACTTGAGACCGTACAAAGCAACGTTTACATTGGTCCTGATCTTCACAGTAGCAACCGTCGGATTCAATGCGGCCATGCCGTATGTATCTGGTTTGCCTACGACTGAGATCAGCCGCAATATAGCAGCTGGTGAAGGGGTCAATTTCGATTATATCATTGTCTGTTTGATATGGATCGGCGTGGTGGGACTTGGGTATTGTGTCTCACAATTGATGTCAGGATTATTGATCACAAATGTCGTCCAATCTGCTATGAAGGATTTGCGCCAAGATATTGATGAAAAAATCAACCGCTTGCCTGTGTCTTATTTTGACAAAAATCAGCAAGGGAATATCTTGTCCCGCGTCACCAATGATGTCGACGCTGTCAGCGGCGCGATGCAACAAGCGATGATTGGTATCGTGAATGCCTTCTTGAGTATTATTATGGCCGTATCGATGATGTTCTATATCAATTCATTGATGGCATTGATCTCACTGATCATGATTCCATTGGCATTGATCATTTCACGGACGATCGTCAAAAAATCGCAAAAAGATTTCCAAGGCATGCAAAATGCTCTAGGCGATATGAATGGCTACGTACAGGAGAATATGACTGGATTTAGTGTCTTGAAAGTCTATGGCCGAGAAAAGCAAACCTTGGAAGGATTCAAGAATGTCAATCATCAGCTGCGGTATTATGGTTTTCGTTCGGCCTTTGTTTCGGGCTTGATGATGCCGCTTGTGCAAATGACAGCGTACTTTACCTATATAGCGATGGCCGTCATGGGAAGTTTTTATGTGATCGGCGGTGTGATCGTGGTCGGGCAACTGCAAGCCTTCATTCAGTATATTTGGCAAGTCAGTCAACCTATGGGGAATATCACGCAATTGTCGTCGGTGTTACAAAGTGCTTCAGCTGCGGCAACCCGAGTGTTTGAGATTTTGGACGAAGCGGAAGAACCAGTCAATCAAACAGACATTGCTTTACCAGAAACGATCAATGGTGATGTGACTTTCGAACACGTTGGCTTTGCGTATGATCCGAAGAAACCTTTGATCAAAGACCTGAATTTTGAAGTCAAAGCAGGTCAAATGGTAGCCATCGTTGGCCCAACCGGTGCAGGCAAAACGACCTTGATCAATTTGTTGATGCGATTTTATGATGTCAATGAAGGAGCAATCAAAATCGACGGTATTGATACCAAGAAAATGGCGCGGCAAGATGTCCGTTCGCTTTTTGGGATGGTTTTGCAAGATGCTTGGTTATACGAAGGCACGATTGGTGACAATATTCGTTTTGGAAAGCTTGATGCCACGGATTACGAGGTAGTAGATGCGGCCAAAACAGCCAATGTTGATCATTTTATCCGCACGATGCCTGATGGCTACGAGATGTTCATCAATTCAGAAGGAGACAATGTTTCTCTAGGGCAAAAACAATTATTGACGATTGCGCGTGCTGTGATCTCAGATCCAAAGATCTTGATACTAGATGAAGCAACCAGTTCTGTGGATACGCGGCTAGAAGCCCTGATCCAAAAAGCAATGGATAAAGTCATGGAAGGGCGAACGAGTTTCGTCATTGCCCATCGACTGTCTACGATTCGAGAAGCCGATTTGATTTTGGTGATGGATCAAGGATCGATCATTGAAAAAGGCAATCATGAGACATTATTGGCAGCTGGCGGCTTCTACAGTCAACTGTATCAAAGTCAATTTTCAGAAGAAGCCGAATAAAAGAGTGCCTGAGGGCGCTCTTTTTTTTAGTTGATCGTGGATACCAGAATAGGTCAAGCAACCGTATCTGGCTTCGCCATCCGTAATGGTATAGTATAGATAGAGGATATTGTACAGAAAGGATGGACGTATATAGTGATGAAAGACAAACAGTCAAATGAGGACGGAAACAAACGACAAGAACGAGAAACAGAAGCGATGCCCAATTTTGTCGCAAAAAATGCGACAGTGGTTGGTGACGTGTCATTGGGTGCAGAAAGTACCGTGTGGTTTCAAGCGGTGATCCGCGGTGATGCCAATTGGATCAAGATCGGCGACCGAACCAACATCCAAGATGGTACGATCATTCATGTTGATCATGATGCTCCAACGATCATCGGGGATGCTGTGACAGTTGGTCATCAGTGTATGCTGCATGGCTGTACCATCGAGCAAGGGGCTTTGATCGGTATGAGCTCGATCGTCTTGAATCATGCAGTGATCGGTGAAAATAGTTTGATTGGAGCGGGATCTTTGGTGACACAAGGCACGATCATTCCACCAAACGTCTTGGCCTTTGGCCGCCCAGCCAAAGTGATCAGACCACTGACGGAAGAAGAAATAGCCAAAAACAAAGCCAATATCGCCCACTATGTGGCATTGGGTGCCCAATATCAAGAAGGATTATATGGCACGGGATTGTAGTTTTCGAAAGATGAAGCAAGTAGCGCTTAACAGCCATTGGCAAAGGAATAAAAAAACACCGTTGTTCACTGGACAACGGTGTTTTTGCTTGGGAATATCCCCCAGTTAACTGGCGATATCCTCAGTCTATTTCAATTTGTTAGATTCCATGATCTCATCGATTAAACCATAATCTTTGGCTTCTTGTGCAGTCATGAAATTGTCGCGATCGGTGTCTTTTTCGATCACTTCAATTGGTTGGCCTGTACGTTCTGACAAGATTTTGTTTAAGCGTTCGCGGGTCAATAGGATATGTTTGGCAGCAATCTCGATTTCAGTTGCTTGTCCTTGTGCACCGCCTAATGGTTGGTGAATCATGATCTCTGCATTTGGCAAGGCAAAACGTTTGCCTTTTTCACCAGCAGTCAATAAGAATGAACCCATTGAAGCAGCCATCCCCATCACGATCGTTTGGACATCCGCTTTGATGAAGTTCATGGTATCAAAGATCGCCAAGCCAGCAGTTACGCTGCCGCCAGGGGAGTTGATGTACAAGTAGATATCTTTCTCAGAATCTTGTGCATCCAAGAAAAGTAGTTGGGCAATGATCGAGTTTGCTAAATCGTCTGTGACTTGGCCGCTCAGCATAATGATGCGGTCTTTCAATAGACGAGAGTAGATGTCGTACGCTCTTTCACCACGAGATGATTGTTCAATGACTGTAGGAATTAAATTCATGTTCGTCGTCCTCCTAAAAATCGATATAGATATAGTTTAGCATAAAGTTTTCGCAATATCTAAGAGATAGTATACCCATTAGGTCAAGAAAGGTCAAATAAAAAGTTCGTTATCTTTTTAGTGCTTCTTTTAATTATGATACAATAAATGAAAGCAGTAAAGGAAGGAACGAAGAGAATGGCAGTTGCAATATCAGGATTCATTGGTGTCATAGTAGGCGCTATTTTAGTCACCATCATTTTTAATTTAAGAATACGTTATGAGGAACGCAAAGAAAAGAAGCGGCGTTTGCTGGAGCATAAAGTCAAAGAAATCGAAACATTGGTTTTGCTCAATCAAAAAATCAGCGAAATTTTACAAAAGCGGGTGATTTTGATGGATGCGTATGTGAGCTTCGATGCATTCGACGATTGCTATATCACGATTGATGATTTTGCGTATCTGCAATCATTTGCTGCACAAAATAGTTTTTATCTGCCCAATTATTTTTTGGAAGAATTTTTCAAAAAAATTGGCACCCGTCGTGTGATCTTGTCGCCAGACGAAACGGTGAAAATTGGTGGGTACACCTACAAGGGTGGACGAGTGATCATGGAGAATTTCTTAGACACATTAGTGGAAATGGTCAATGAACGCAAAAGTCAAATCAAGAATCTTACCAATGAACCGTTGACTTATTTTTCAAAAAGTCTTTGATCAACGCTTCATGAAGCGCGTCAGTTTTCTTTCAAAAAAACGCTGGAAGACCCTAATGTCGGTAAAAATGGCATTAGGGTCTTTGATTGGGTACGAGAGAGTGCAAGTGGATATTTGGTTCTGGCGTGTGACGTGTTAGAATAGGAACAAAGAATGGAGTGAAACGTTTATGGTACAAATCGTGGCGCATCGAGGAAGCAGCGGCAATCGTCCGGAAAACACATTGCCTGCTTTTGCCGAAGCTGTCCGTGTCAAAGCGGATATCATTGAATTAGATGTCCATCTGTCAAAAGATGAACAACTGATCGTCATGCATGATGAAACCGTGGATCGCACAACGAATGGCAAAGGCCACATCTGTGATTTGACGGTGGCGCAACTGAAGGAATTGAATGCGGGCAGCTGGTTTTCTGATGAATTCAAAGCGGCCAAGATTCCCACCCTTAAAGAGGTCCTAGATCTTTTGGCAGCAAAAAATTATCGAGGGATCCTGACCGTTGAGTTGAAAACGGATCATTACACGTATCCAGGTATCGAAGAAAAAACGGCGGCATTATTGAACAGTCAGTCGTGGCCATTTACGCATTGGTACTGTTCATTCAACATAGATTCTTTGGATCGTATCCATGCCATCGATCCAGAAGCGCAACTAAATTTTATTATGGGCAAAGCTGCTGATAAACCCGCACTCGCGTTGCACAGACCGTATATCGAAGGGCTGCATCCTGCGTATGGTTGGATCGAAGCCAATCCTGAAACAGCTGCAGCATTTCCCATCTCCCTGCGTCCATGGACAATCAATGAAGAGGCGTTGATGCGCACGTGTTTGCGCTTAGGCGTGACGGGGATCATTACTGACTTTCCAGAAAGAGCCCGAAGTGTCGTGCAAGCATTTCGCGAGGAACAAAGCAAATGAATAAAGTGCTAGTGATCGTTGGTCCTACTGCAGTTGGCAAAACAGCCCTCAGCCTTGCGTTAGCCAAGCAATATCAAGGAGAAATCATCAGTGGTGATTCCATGCAGATCTATCGCCATTTGGATATAGGGACCGCCAAAGCCACCACAGAAGAATTGGCACAAGCCCCGCATCATTTGATCGATATCCGTGACATGACCGAAAATTATTCTGTGGCGATGTTTCAAGAAATGGCCCGCAAGAAAATTGCTGAGATCAGCGACCGCGGCCATCTGCCAATCGTGGTAGGCGGGACTGGTTTGTATATTCAGGCGTTGCTGTATGACTATCAGCTGGGTGCTGCCGAAGAAGGCGACAGTCAAGTTCGTCTGCATTACCAAGCGTTAGCCGAGCAGCTAGGCAAGGAAGCGATGTGGCAGAAATTGCAAAAGATCGATCCGGCCGCCGCTGAAAAAATCCACTACAACAATGTACGTAAGGTCATTCGGGCGTTAGAAGTTTTTGAAACAACCGGCAGAAGTATCACTGCACCGCAAGAGACACCTAAAGCATTGTACGACTATTTTATGCTGGGTCTGACCACTGATCGCGACTTGTTATACCAACGGATCAATCAACGAGTGGATCAAATGATGGTATTAGGACTGCTCAAGGAAGCACAACAGGTGCTGCGCTACCCAGAGGCACAAGCTGCCAGAGGGATCGGCTATAAAGAATTTTTGCCTTATATCGAAGGCTATCAGTCGTTAACCGATGCCGTTGAACAAATCAAACAAAACTCTCGGCGCTATGCCAAACGCCAGCTGACTTGGTTTTCGAATCGGATGACACCGCGGTGGGTCGATCTCGTTCAAGCGCCCGATAGGCAAAAACAAATCATGTTAGAAATCGATCAATGGTTGGAGGAGAAGAAATGAGTGAACGCGTGATTTTAGTCGGTGTAGAAACCGAAAAAAACTATCAACAATTTGAGTCCTCAATGAAAGAATTGAAGAATCTGACCAAAACGGCGAATGGGGAAGTCGTCTTTTCAATGGTCCAAAAGCGGCCGCAACCGGATCATCAAACGGTGATCGGTAAAGGCAAAGTGACTGAATTACAACAATTGGCAGAAGCCCACGAAGCAGACCTGGTCATTTTTAACCATGAGCTGACCCCTCGTCAAAGCCAAATGTTAGGTGAAGTGCTAGAGATCCCGGTCATTGATCGTGTCCAGTTGATTTTAGATATTTTTGCGATGCGGGCGCGTTCCAGTGAAGGGAAAATGCAGGTCGAGTTGGCGCAATTGAATTATCTTTTGCCTCGATTGATCGGTCAAGGGAAGAATATGTCACGTTTAGGCGGTGGGATCGGGACCCGTGGACCTGGTGAAACCAAGTTGGAAACAGATCGACGGCACATTCGTAATCGAATCACCAATATCAAACAAGATTTGAAAGAAGTGGCGGCACATCGTGATCGTACGAGACAAAAGCGGAAAGACAGCCAGATTTTTCAAATCGGTTTGATTGGCTACACCAATGCGGGCAAATCAACGATCTTAAATATGCTGACCAGTGCGGCTACCTATGAGCAAGACCAGCTATTCGCCACGTTAGATCCATTGACCAAGCGCTGGCGGCTGCCAGAGGGCTTAGAAGTGACTATGACGGATACCGTTGGGTTTATCCAAGACTTGCCGACACAATTGATCGATGCGTTCCATTCAACGCTAGAAGAAAGCCGCAATATGGACATGTTGCTACACGTCGTTGATGCCAGTTCGCCAGAACGGATCCAGCAAGAACAAACTGTGCTGCGTCTGATGGAGGAGCTGGATCTTACCAGTATGCCGATTTTGACTGTTTACAACAAAGCGGATCAAATCGATGAAGATCAATTTGTACCAACCCTATTTCCCCATGTCTTGATTTCTGCCAAAAGCACCAAAGGCAAAGAACGCTTGAGTCAGGCAATCAAACGGGAATTGATGCAACTATTGCAACCTTATCATTTGGTCTTGGCGGCAGATGAAGGCAAAGAATTGAATCGGCTCAAAAGAGAATCGCTGGTATTGACAAATACCTTTGACGAAGAAACACAAACATACCATATCAAAGGTTTTGCGTTGGCGGATTCTTCACCGATCCGTCGAATGGAAAAAGAAGAATGATAGCAAGTGAGATGAAGCTGTGCATGGCATGTACAGCTTTTTGCTGTTCTTCGGTAAATTTCCCTCTAGAGGACGCCAAACGACCTCAGCTTAATCCGTTTATGGGCAGAAAGGTATCATGATAGAATGGGGAAAATAGCAGGTTCATACGGAAAAATCGTCGATGAAAAGGCTTTAATTGAATATTCAGAAAAAAACATTTATTTATATGTCACTTTTTCTAACATGAGGGGTTGACAGACGTTTTTAGAATTGGTATAGTTTCCATGAAGTAAAGCAACACCATTTGTACCTGAGAGGAGCCAAGCTATGCGGGAAAAAGAATTGCGGCGGTCGATGTCTGTCTTTCCAATCGGAACTGTCATGAAGTTGACTGATTTAACCGCACGTCAGATTCGCTATTATGAAGAACAAGAATTGATTCATCCAGAACGCAGCGATGGCAATCGCCGCATGTATTCATTGAATGACATTGATACCTTATTGGAAATCAAAGACTATCTTTCCGATGGATTGAACATGGCTGGTATCAAGCGTGTGTATGAAATGAAGGTTGCCAAAGAAAAAGAAGCAAAAAACAAGCCGCCATTAACGGATGAAGATGTTCGTCGTATTTTCTATGATGAATTGCTGGCACAAGGTGGTTTGCATCAGCAACAGCCCTACCAACAAAAAGGTCCACGTATGTAGATCAATGTTGATAAAAATAAATTCAAGAATGGGAAAAAGGAAGGGATACTATGCCAAAAATTGAAAGAACTGCTGAAGATATCAAACAAATCGTGAAAGACGAAAACGTGCGTTTCTTACGTTTGATGTTCACGGATATTCTAGGAAGCAACAAGAACGTCGAAGTACCAGTCAGCCAATTGGATAAAGTGCTAGAAAACAAAATGATGTTTGACGGCTCTTCCATTGAAGGCTTTGTACGGATCGAAGAAAGTGATATGTACTTATATCCTGATTTATCTACCTGGATGGTTTTCCCTTGGGAAAGCGAACACGGAAAAGTAGCCCGTTTGATTTGTGATATTTATAATCCAGACGGTACACCATTCGCAGGAGATCCTCGTGGTAATTTGAAACGTGCATTATCAGATATGCAATCTTTAGGATTCACTTCTTTCAACCTTGGACCAGAACCTGAGTTTTTCTTATTCAAATTAGATGACAATGGTGAAATCACCACTGAGCTAAATGATAAAGGTGGTTATTTCGATTTTGCCCCAACGGACTTAGGTGAAAACTGCCGTCGCGACATCGTCTTGGAATTAGAAAGTTTGGGCTTTGAAGTGGAAGCTTCTCACCATGAAGTAGCGCCAGGACAACATGAGATCGACTTTAAATATGCTGATGCTGTAGAAGCTTGCGACAACATCCAAACATTTAAATTGGTTGTCAAAACCATCGCCCGCAAACACGGCCTACACGCGACGTTTATGCCAAAACCATTGTTTGGGATCAACGGTTCAGGGATGCACTGCAACATGTCATTATTTAAAGACAGTGAAAATGTCTTCTTTGATGAAGAAGGGCCAATGCAATTAAGTGAAACAGCCTACCATTTCTTGGCAGGATTGATCGAACATGCCCGGGCATATACAGCTGTCTGCAACCCAACGGTCAATTCATACAAACGTTTGGTTCCAGGATATGAAGCACCGGTATACGTTGCATGGTCAGGACGTAATCGTTCACCATTGATTCGGGTTCCTGAATCACGGGGATTGTCCACACGTCTGGAATTACGGTCAGTTGATCCATCGGCAAATCCATACCTAGCGATGGCTGTCTTGCTGCAAGCTGGTCTTGATGGGATCAAACGCGAATTGACACCACCACCAGCTGTTGACCGCAACATCTACATCATGAACGAAGAAGAACGTGCAGAAGCACAAATCGATGATCTGCCATCTACTATTCATAACGCCATCAAAGAATTGCGCAAAGATCCAGTGATGATCGATGCCTTAGGCAAACACATCTATGCCAATTTTGTTGAAGCAAAACGTTTAGAGTGGGCTTCATTCAGACAAACTGTATCAGAATGGGAAAGAGAGCAATACCTAGAATTATACTAAGCACCACGCATTGATAGAAAACACTGTTAGAGATAACCAATCTAACGGTGTTTTTTATTTGTGTCTGCGCACCTGACCCGTGCGCTTTAACCTTCATTTAAGCTTCGCTTGGTACGCTATATCACAACGTTTATCTCCATACCTGCCATTATTCTTGTATCGATAAACTGAGTATTTTTTGATAGAAACGGAGTGAGCAAATTGATTGAAGTCAAAGATCTGGTCAAGAAATACGGCAACCATGTCGCCTTAGATCACCTGAACTTTACCATTGAAAAAGGGAAAGTCTATGGGTTATTAGGGGCGAATGGTGCTGGGAAAAGTACGACGATGAATATCATTACAGGATATATCGGCGCTACGTCAGGCACTGTTTTAGTGGAAGGAAAAGATGTACTGCTCGAACCAGAAGAAACAAAGAAACGGATTGGTTATTTACCAGAGATCCCACCGCTGTACACAGAAATGACTGTGGAAGAATACCTTTCTTTTGTGATGGAAATCAAACGGATCGCCAAAGAAATCCAGAAGAAACATATAGAGGAACTATTGGATCGCGTCAAGCTGCAAGAGGTGCGTCAGCGTTTGATTCGAAATCTGTCAAAAGGCTATCGACAACGGGTCGGTTTGGCGCAAGCATTGGTCGGGTGGCCAGCAATCGTTATTTTGGACGAACCAACTGTTGGTCTAGATCCGCAGCAAATCATTGAGATTCGTCAACTGATTCGTGATTTGGCGAAAGAGCATACCGTGATATTAAGCTCACATATTTTAGCAGAGGTCCAGGAAGTGTGTGATCATATTTTGATCATCCATAAAGGCAAATTGATTGCTAGTGAATCAACGACACAAATGATGGCACGGGTGGCGTCTGCTCAAACAGTAGAGTTGATCATTGAAGGGACTGAAGCAGAAACCGCGGCTGTCTTAGCAACAATGCCTGCAATCGACGGGTATCAATTGGCGCTTGAAGAAGATGGTTTTTGCCGCGTAACGATTGAAAGTGACTATACTGCCGGCTTCCGCCGGGCTTTGTTCAAAGCATTTGCCCAAGCAGACTTAGCTATTTTGCAGATGAATGCTGTCAGCAATAGCCTGGAAGATGTCTTTTTAGAATTGATGAATCAGCCGCAAAATGCAGCCGAAACGGCACAAGTGAAGGAGGATGTGCAATGATCGCAATCTATAAACGAGAATACCGGGCCTATTTTCAAAATATGGTCGGTAGTTTTTTTCTAGCCTTTCTGATTGGCTTTGTTGGCGTGTATTTTGTCACATACAATTTAAATTATGGTTATAACTTTTTTGCCTATGCCTTGAGTTCAGGTTTATTGATGATGATCTTAGCCGTGCCGATCTTAACGATGCGGTCTTTTTCTGAAGAAAGAAAAAGCAAAACGGATCAACTATTGCTGACTTCGCCTTTGAAATTGCATGCGGTGGTCGTGGGAAAATATTTAGCAATGATCAGTATCTTGGCGATGGCTTGTTTGGTCTTTTGTTTGTGTCCTTTGATCATCAAGCTGCAGGGAGATGCCCATCTGAAAATCGATTATACAGCTATTTTGGTCTTCTTTTTGATTGGGTGTGTGTATATCGCCGTGGGCATGTTTATTTCTGCACTGACAGAAAGTCAAATCATTGCGGCGATCGGTACGATGGCGGCATTATTATTGATCTATTTTTGGCGTCACTTGGTTTCCTTGCTGCCTTCAGGCGCTGGGGCAAATGTCGTGATGCTGCTAGTTTTGCTGGTGCTCGTTTGCTTGATCATCGAGGCCTACATGCAGACTTGGGCAGTCACCCTGACAATCGGTGGAGTAGGAACTGTCGCGCTAGTGGTTGCTTATTTCGCGAAATCAGCCTCGTTTGAAAGTCTATTGTCAACCAAACTCGCAAATTTTGATATTCCTTCAATCTTAAGCAATATTTCTGATAGTTATGTCCTGACACTCTCTAGCTTAGTCCTGCTGATCTCATTGATTGTCATATTCAATTTTTTGACTTTGCAAGTGATGCAAAAACGACGCTGGAGCTAGGAGGACCGATAAATGAAAGATAAATTAAAAGCATACAAGCATAAATTCAACATGCGTCAGACCTTCTCTTGGTCTAACCTGCGGCAATCGCTGCAAACGACCAATGTCAAACAAGGTGCATCCCGCAGCGGTGTCACAGTATTGGTGTTGGCCATCGTGGTCGTTGTCAATTTGATCGTGGGTCAATTGCCTGAAACATTGAACACGATTGATTTAAGTGAAGAGCAAGTCACAGAAGTTTCCCAGACTTCAAAAGACTTGCTGCAAGACTTAGATGATACGATCGTTTTAAAAGTGTTGGCTGATCAAACAACCACAGATACAGCGATTAAATCATTTTTAGAAAAATATGCCGCCTCAAGCAAGAATGTGTCTATTGAATGGATCGATCCTGTCTTGCATCCTTCTACGTTGACGACGTATAGTACAGAGGAAAATAGTGTGGTGATCGAAAATGAAACCACTGAAGATTTTGAAGTGGTTTCCTTCAGCAGTATCGTGTCGACGGGGTATGATAGTTCCTACAATACGGTCACGACGTTTGATGGCGATGGCCAATTGACGAGTGCTGTCAACCGTTTGACCAATCAAGACGAACACACAGTATATCTGTCAACAGGTCACGGTGAAGAAACCTTGGTCAGTAGTATCACCACTTTATTTGATAAAGCAAACTATACAACTGCAGAATTAAATACGGTCACCACTGCAGAGATGCCTGAGGATATGGATCTCTTGTTGATCTATGGACCAACGACTGATTTTACAGAAGATGAAATCACCAATCTTGAAAGCTATATTGCGGATGGCGGAAAAGTCATGGTCGTGTTAAGTGCCGAAGATGCGGATACACCAAATCTTACTGCATTTATGAAAGCTTATGGCTTAGCAGAAACATCCGGGTATATTGCCGATGCAGAACGCTCATATCAAGGACAAAGCTACTATTTGATTCCGAATATCACTGGTACCGATGTGTACTTGGATAATCTATCGAGTCAAACCGTCTTATTGATCAATACCAAAGGCTTTACCCAAGTGGATCCAACCATCGACAACACGACGGTCACACCACTTTTACAAACCAGTGAAAATGGCTATAATGTGACGGATGATGATCAAACGCAGGGGACATATACTTTAGGTGCAGTCGTTACGCAAACGACAGCAGAAGAAGCGGCGACAAGTGACACTGAGACAAGTGACAGTGGTACGACTGATTCCAGCGAAGAAGAAACAGCGGCTAGTGAAGGGAAACTAACGATCCTCAGCTCGACGAATTTGGTAGCGGAAGATGTCACGAGTGCGTTTACGACCTTAGAAAACAATACGGTCTTTATGAATATGGTCACGGCCAACTTTGATGATGTTGAAAATATTTCGATTGAAGCCAAAACGCTGTCATCTAATACGAATACAGTCACCAATCCTGGCGGCTACAGTCTGTTGTTCATCCTGATCATTCCATTGGCAGTATTAGTCGTAGGATTTGTGATTTGGTTCCGTCGGCGAAGAGCGTAAGGAGGTCATGAAATGAAAAAAAACTATTTATTTCTAGCAAGTCTCTTCCTTCTCCTGATTGCAGCTTATTGGGGCTTAAAGGTGTATAATGACAAAACCACCGCTGCTGAAACAGCAGCGGAAGAATCAGCTGTCATTTATCTGACGAATGAAGATACCTTGTCTGCGTTAAGTTACGCGAATGGTACAGACACCATGTCTTTTGATTTTTCCAATACGACTTGGTCGTATACCGAAGATGATGAACTGAAAATCAATCAGACCACCCTCCAATCTGTTGCTTCCTCCTTCGCGCAACTAACCGCTTCTAGAGCGCTGACAGAGGGGATAGATGACTTGTCCGATTATGGATTGGATGATCCGTCTTATACATTATCGATCACCTCCAGTGAGGGGGAAACAACAGAGATCTTGATCGGCAACTCATTTTCAAGTGATACCTACTATTATGCCAAAACAGCCACGGAGGATACGATTTATGTGATCGATGCTTCAGTGGTGACGAATTTGGTCTTTGACGTAAGTGATTTGATTGAGATTCCATCGCTTCCAGGCTTGACGACGGACAATACCATAGAGCTGACACGATCCGTTGGCGATGAAACAATCAGTTTAACCGCTGACACTGAGGCAAGCGAATCCGCGGAAGATGCGACTGCTGATTCCAGCGAGGAAGCGGAAAGTACTGAATCAAGCACGGAGGATGAAACGACATCTCCGTTTGAGGATGGCATCACGGCGATTGCGTCATCGATGATTTATAGTATTCAAACTGCACAACCAACTGCAGATGAGTTAGAAAGTGATGGATTGACCAGTGACAACCGCAAGACCTATACGCTGACTTATACAGATGATGATGACCAAGAAACATCATTTGTCTTTTATGCCGGGAATACGGATGAAGAGGACACCACTACGTATATTCAAGTACAAGACAACAAATCAATCTATTTGGTCAGTGTTTCTATGATCGAAGCGTTAGATGCCGCATTTGATGCAGCAAAATAAAAACAAAAAACAAGTCGGTTCCGATGCAGGAGCTGACTTGTTTTTGTATATGCGCAAGGGCATATGGATACAAAAAAACCAGTCGGCGGTGACTGGCAAGAGGAAGAAAAATATATTTGGTATGGATCAAGTATAGCTGTGAGACGCTAAATCAAGCTTAAAAAAAGTAAAGTTTTGTTTAAGGAGATAGGCCGCTTACTACGTGGATACTATTCCAGTTCCGCTAAGATCGTCGCGGGGATCTCAGATTGTTTGATCTCATTTGGTCCAGATACGATACGGTTGTGACTGATCTCTGCTTTGATCAATGTATTGGGCGCAAATGGGGTGACGTTTTCTCCTGAAAGTTCATAGGTCATGATTTCTTTTTCACCATGTTGTTTAATGAATTCAAATGTATAATCATAAGAAGTCCAACCGTCGATTTTATTTCCCGACTGATCGACTGTTTGATGGACAGTCGGTATTTTTTCAGGGGTAATGGCATAAGCGGTTACGGCTTGATAGGTATTTGCATAATATTTATAACCAAAGTATCCTCCTACTGCTAGAATCAACATACCGAGGGTTACTAAGATTTTTTTCATGTGGATCGTTCCTTTCTTGACTGTAGTCAATATACCACGCAGGGGCTAAAAAAATGCATCGAATTGGATAACAAAATTGTAAGTTCTGTTTTTTTGAATAAAATCGCTGTAATTTTCTGTTAAACAATTGTGATATTGTCCAATCGGATTGCAACATGCGTGCAACATTGTCATGTTATTCTGTTAATTGTGCCCGACATAGGGACAAATAATTCAAAGAGAGGTTTTTTCATTTGAAAAAATTCGCATTTACACTTGTTGCAGGATTCGGGTTATTCGCAGGGACATCAGTTGCCTTTGCAGACGAACAAACCCACGTTGTTGAACCAGGTGATACATTATCCAGCTTGGCAGCAACTTACCAAACGACGATTGACGATATTCTATCATTGAATGACTCGATCGAAGACCCTAACTTGATTTTTGATGGAGAAACATTGCTGATCTTCAGCGATGGACAACCCGTTGATCGTAAAACGACTTCAAGTAGTACAACGGAGCCAACTGAAACGCAAAGCCAAACGGCTGAGGAGAATACAGCAGCTGCAACCAGCAGTCAAACACAATCAAGCACACCAGGTGCCGGATCAGGTGTGTTGAATCCGGTAGACGGGATCAATTACTATAATGGTGTGAGAGAGTCTTATTATTCTCAAAAAGTATTGCCTGGCGGCGGCTTGTCGATCCCAGGACGTCACGTTGCGTCAGATGGAACGATTCGCGATGCAGATGGCTATATCGTCGTAGCAAGTGACAATCAAGCCAAAGGATCAACCGGTCAATCCTCTTTAGGTGCTTATAAAGTGTACGATACGGGTGTTGGTCATAGTGGTATTGATGTTTATACCAACTGGTAAACACGAGTCACGCGCACCAACTAAAGACAAAACCAGCTTCGGCGGTTTTGTCTTTTTTTTTGCTTTTTTTCTGTACCTGAAGAAAGCCCATCTGGTCTAGACAAATTCTTGTTAAATTAAACAAGGTATGGTATTATTGGACTATACCAAAAAGAACGGAGCGCTTGACTATGGAAATTATTCGCGTAAAAGATGCTGCACAAGGCGGAAAGAAAGCTTTTGAATTGATTCAAGAAGGTATGAACAATGGGGCCAAAGTACTAGGACTTGCAACAGGCAGCACGCCAGAAACCTTATATGCTGAAATGACAGCCAGTGACGTTGATTTTTCACAGATGACGTCTGTGAATTTAGATGAGTATGTTGGATTAGGCGGCAAAGATGATCAAAGTTATCGTCACTTTATGGATCTTCATTTGTTTGACAAAAAACCATTCTCAGAAACTTTCGTGCCAAATGGCAAAGCGAGTGATTTAGCCGCAGAATGTCAACGTTATGATGATGTGATCGCAGCGCATCCAGTCGATATCCAAATTTTAGGCATCGGCCAAAATGGACACATCGGTTTCAATGAACCTGGTGCGTCATTTGAAGGGACGACATCTGTTGTTGACTTGACTGAGTCAACGATCAATGCCAATAAACGTTATTTCGACAAAGTAGAAGACGTCCCTACAACAGCGATCTCGATGGGGATCGGATCAATCATGCGCAGCAAAAAAATCATTTTGATGGCATTTGGCGAAGTCAAAGCTGATGCAATCAAACAAATGATCGATGGACCAGTAACAACACACTTACCTGCTTCAGTCTTGCAAAATCACAACGATGTGATTGTGATCATTGATGAAGCAGCAGCCAGCAAATTATAAGCGAAAGAAAAACCAGACGTTGAAGAGTCTGGTTTTTCTTTTGCCTAAAGGCGTGCTATAGTGAATACAAAGAATACAAAGAATACAAAGAATACAAAGAATACAAAGAATACTAAGAATATAAAGAGGTGAATTGAAATGGCGGATATCCATTTAACGATTCCTGAGATTGCTTTGCGTCTCATTTTGGCAATGTTTATGGGGGGTGCGATTGGGTTTGAGCGGCAATACAAGAGCCGACCGGCCGGATTACGGACCCATATCTTAGTCTGTATGGGTGCCTGTGTGATCGCCTTGATCCAAGTTGAAATTGCGAGTGGTGCGATGCGGGATGCTTTGAATCATCCTAATTTAGCTGGGGTCATCCGGTCAGACGAAGCGCGGTTGATCGCGCAAGTGATCAGTGGTGTCGGTTTCCTAGGCGCAGGTACGATCATTGTCACCAAACGATCGGTCACAGGCTTGACCACTGCAGCGTCGTTATGGGCAATCGCCGGATTGGGGATTGCCATCGGTATGGGTTTTTATCCCATCGCTATCAGCAGTTTTGTGGGGATCTTTTTCGCTTTAGCCATTGTGAAGCGCATCGTCAAAGTACCTACAGCCAAAAAATTGGAGATTCAGTATTTCCACCGCGCAGAAACCAAAGAGTTTTTGACTGACTATTTTCAGGAGAAAAAGATCAATATCGAAGATGTTAATTTTGACGTCAAATTTATGGAAGATTATCGGGTCTATACGAATATCTACACCATCAATTTGCCCAAAGGATTGCGTTTTTCTGAGGTCATTGAAGAACTATCGGTCTACAAAAATATCACCAAAATCCGTCTGGTGGATATTGCATAAGAACAAATACGCCACGGCTTATGACAAGCGCCGATGGCGTATTTTTTTAGCTGAACAGCAGGATGGCGAGGACCACGATCAGAACGTTACTCAGTAAATTGACCCCTTCATTGGTTATAAATGTCCATCCGCTCACGGGCTTGGTTGCCTGATCATGGTGGATTTTTTTCTCTGTAAATTGGCCGCATACAGGGCACTGATAGCGAACCTGGATCGTTGCCCCCAAAAGACTGTCGATCAAACTACCAAAAAAGCCCAGAGCAATCAATAGAAGCAGCTGTTTGGCTAGGAAAGGTTTGCCGCTGAGCCATAGACTGACAGCGTAAACAGCAGTGATCAGGACGCTGCCGGTGAATGAAGCGAAAGTACCCAGCAGGCTGACGCCACCGGAGAGACCAGGTGCCAAACGTTTCCCTGAAAGCAAATGACGCGGTGGCTTTCGACTCAAGACACCAATATCCGATCCCCATGTATCAGCGGTACAACTAGCGATTCCCGCAACGTAGGCCAGCAAAAAAGCATCTATTTGGAAAACCTGATATAAACACAAGGCAATCAAACTGGGCAGAATATTGGCCAGCACTTGGAACAGATCGCGTTGACTGCCTTTATTTACATAAGAAACTTCCGTTGGTTGTATGGCTCGTTTGGCGAGGCTGATGATCCCAGAACTCATAAAAAAGAAGCCAACCAAGAAGACACTGTACCAAGGCCCGCAAACCATGATCAAGGTACCTGAAAGAATAGCGGCTACCGTTCCTGACGGCGTGAGCCAACGCAAAAATAATGCAGCGAAAGCCACCAAACTGCTAAATAGTACACTTAAAGCCAGTCGATAAAAGAGCAACAATGGAATTCCCCCTTTTTTTATAGTGTAGCATAAGCAGCACATTTCGCGCACTTCGTGAAAAATAGTAGATTCGGTTGCTTTTTACTCGTCAAATGATAGCGTTTCAATTAAGCTTATAGTATGAGGTGATCAAGATGAATATCGTGATTATAGGTGGCTCTTTTGGTGGAATCAGCTGCGCACGAGAAGCGCGGCGCTTGTACCCAAAAGCGCACATTTTATTGATTGAAAAGAAAGACGAGATAGGCTTTATTCCTAGCGGTATGCTGCTGTATATCGAAGGACGGATGCCCTCTTTACAGGATGCCTACTTCTGCACTGCAACACAACTGCGGGCAGAAGGAATTGACGTGGCCCTGAAAGAATCGGTTGTTGACATTATACCGGAAAAACATGTAGTACAAACGGATCAACGCAGTGTCAGCTATGATCGCTTGGTTTTAGCTGCGGGATCGAGCCAAGATTCACAGATTTTGCCGCAACCAGATGAATCCCAGTTAACATACAAAGAATTTGCTGGTGCTGCGCAATTTGTTGATCGCTTGGCTCACGCTGATTCTGTGAGCATCGTTGGCGCCGGCCAAGCGGGTATGGAGGCAGCCAATACTATGGTGTCGATTGGGAAATCAGTGTCGGTGATCGAATCGATGGATTACCCCTTGTTCAAATATTTTGATCAAACGTTTTTGGCGCCATTCTTGGAAACGTTAGCAACAATACCTAAGTTGGACTTTTATTGGTCTGAGCCAACATTAGCCATCAGACAAACAGATACTGGTTTTCAAGTCGAAACGGCGAAACAGGTCATCGACAGTGATTTAGTCCTGACAACGGTCAATGTCCATCCTAGTACGCAACCAGCCTTTACAGCCTTTCGTCGCCACAGCGATCAAACGATCTGGACAGACGACTATTTGGAAACCTCCCATCAAGATGTGTTTGCAGTGGGAGACTTGATCCAAATCCCGCATGGTGTCACCCAAGATAGAACCTATATGCCATTGGTGAACAATGCGATCCGATCAGGTGTAGCAGCCGCCCGCAATTTAAGAGAAAAAAAGACCCCCTTTAGAGGTGGCTTGCGGACAGTAGGCACACAACTTTTTGACTGGTACTTAGCGAGTACCGGATTGACAGAATCAGATCGCTTCTTCTATGAAGAAGATATAGCCTGTCATCATGTTGAATCACAAGTGTCTCTCTTTGAATCAACCGTGATTTACGGGAAATTTATTATTGATGCCAGGAGTCAACGATTATTGGGGGCGCAATTGTTATCAAAAGCCAACATCCTAGAGAAAATCAATCTACTCGCATTTGCGATCGAAAAGGAGGCAACCCTTGCTGAGTTGGCGCAGAAAGACTTTTTCTACCAGCCTAAATTTTCGGCTGTCACTGATGAAACATTCAGTTGGTCAAGGGGGGACGCCAATGAAACTTGATCAATTATTAGAAAAAAAAGAAGCCAAACAATTACAATTGCTAAAAAAACTGTTGCTGGTTGGCGGCAAATTGTCCCTCTCGGAAATGGCCGCGTATCTCAACATCAGTAAACCGTCTTTAGAAAAGTATGCTGAAGAACTCATGGAAGTGCTGCAAAAGTATCAAGGTCAATGTCAACTATCCTACGAAGACAACTACTTGGTCTATGAAATGGTTCCTTCTTTTTCTTTGAGTCAAATCGAGGGAGATTTTTATCAAGAGGCAATCAAGGTTCAAATTTTGATCCACTTGTTAGAACATCAAGAGACTGCAATGATTCCCTTGGCACAAAAGTTAGCAGTCAGTGAATCTTCGCTATTTAGAAAAATCAAAGAGCTGAATGGACTGTTGAAAGAATTTGGGCTAGAAATTTGGCAAGGCAAGATCACAGGAGAGGAGCCGCAGATTCGCTACTTCTATTTTGAACTGTTTTGGCATGTCTCTGCTTTACGCAATCAGCCAATGGCGATCGACGATAAATTTATCGGGTTGATTGCCAGAGGACTGCAGTTTACTTTTTCTGAAGAAGGCCAACAGCGCTTGTCCTTGTGGCTGTATATTATGAAAGCACGTTTAAAAACGGGCGGTCAATCGTATCAGGAATTGCGGCATAAAATGGCCCCCTATTTGAAGGATTCGTTGTATCAGCAATTGCGGGAATTGGTTTTCCGGAGCTTTGGTCACTTTGCTTTTGAAGTACGTGAAGAGGAGGCGATGCTTCACTTCGTGTTCCTGCTGTCTTTCTCCATTTTCTCGGAGCAGGACTTTCGGACATACATGCTGCAGCGCTCGCGTTTTACGCCGACAGCGTTGACGGACACCTTGATTTTGGAACACATTTTACATTTATATCGGCCCAAACCTGTGCCGCGGGAAATCGAGGCAGCTTGTTACTTTCATTTGTCTCAGATCCACAGTCGCATCTATTTTTTTCAAGGGGACATTGAAGTATTTGATCGGCATAATATTTGGCAGCTCGAAGCCAAACTATCAAGCCGCAACATCCAGCAAGTCAGTGATAAACTGCTGCATGCGGCGACGACGGACATGGAGATCAAAGAAAATCCGCAGAATAGTTTGCTTGCAATGACAAAGATCAAGTACCTCAGTGTCATTGCCATCATCGATTATCAAATCAATCGCGCGTTTCGCGTAGGGATTGCCTTGAAGATGGATGAGTTGTTTAAAGAAGCAGTTTATTATATGTGGCTGTTGTATTTAAAAAATGTAAACGGGGTAGTGGTAGAAACCTATGCGGCCGACAAAACCTATGATTTGATTCTGACGAATCATCCTTTACAAACAGACACACCTACGTATCGTATCAGTGAGCTGGGAACGAATTACGACATCGAGCAAATCAAAAAAATCGTTCGAGAACGTTTTGATTCCTAGATTTCGTCACTTTCTTCAAAAATTCAAAAAAAGTTGACGAGTTGTATGCGTGAATTTCCGTTATAGTAAAGACATGAAAGAAAACGTTATCAATAACGTATTAAATTAAAGGGAGCGAATAAAATGGTAGAAAAAAATTATGTTATGGCAATCGATCAAGGGACGACAAGTTCAAGAGCAATTATTTTTGACCGCAATGGGAAAAATGTCGGCAGTTCTCAAAAAGAATTTCCACAATATTTTCCTAAATCGGGTTGGGTAGAACATAACGCCAATGAGATTTGGAACTCCGTTCAATCTGTTATTGCAGGTGCCTTTATTGAATCAGGGATTCGTCCTGAAGCAATCGCAAGTATTGGGATCACCAATCAACGTGAAACAACTGTTGTCTGGGACAAAAACACTGGCCAGCCCATCGCCAATGCGATTGTTTGGCAGTCACGCCAATCTTCGCCTATCGCGGATCAATTAAAAGAAGATGGCCATAAAGATATGATCCATGAAAAAACTGGTTTAGTGATCGATGCCTATTTCTCTGCAACAAAAATCCGCTGGTTGTTAGACAATGTGGAAGGTGCACAAGAAAAAGCGGACAAGGGTGACTTGCTGTTTGGCACGATCGATTCTTGGCTCGTCTGGAAATTAACCGATGGACAAGTCCATGTGACAGATTATTCCAATGCCAGCCGAACCATGCTTTACAACATCCACAAACTAGAGTGGGATCAAGAAATTTTAGATATTTTAAATATTCCAAGTTCAATGCTGCCAGAAGTCAAAAGCAATTCAGAAGTTTACGGACACACCCGAAGCTATCATTTTTATGGCAGTGAAGTGCCTATTGCTGGGATGGCAGGGGACCAACAAGCTGCTTTGTTCGGGCAAATGGCGTTTGAAAAAGGGATGATCAAAAACACGTATGGTACCGGCGCCTTTATTGTCATGAATACTGGCGAAGAACCGCAACTGTCAGACAATGACCTTTTGACGACGATTGGCTATGGGATCAATGGCAAAGTCTATTATGCATTAGAAGGAAGTATCTTTGTTGCTGGATCTGCCATCCAATGGTTGCGAGATGGCTTGAAAATGATCGAAACTTCACCACAATCTGAAGAATTGGCTGCCAATGCCAAAGGCGACAATGAAGTGTATGTCGTGCCAGCCTTTACAGGATTAGGCGCACCATACTGGGATTCAGATGCACGAGGCGCTGTCTTTGGACTGACCCGAGGCACAACCAAAGAAGATTTTGTACGGGCAACATTGCAGGCAGTCGCGTATCAATCAAAAGATGTTATCGATACGATGAAAAAAGACTCTGGCATCGATATTCCACTGTTAAAAGTCGATGGCGGTGCAGCGAAGAATGACTTATTGATGCAATTCCAAGCGGACATTTTAGATATTGATGTCCAACGGGCAGCGAATCTTGAAACCACAGCCCTAGGTGCGGCATATCTAGCTGGGTTAGCTGTTGGTTTTTGGAAAGATTTAGATGATTTGAAAGCGATGGCCGAAGAAGGACAAACCTTCACACCGGAAATGGACAACGACGAGCGAGAAAATCTATATGAAGGATGGAAACAAGCGGTCGCTGCAACTCAAGTCTTTAAATTTAAAGCGAAGAAAGAAGGCGAATAGCCATGACTTTTTCATACAAAGAGCGTCAACAAGCCATCGAAAAAGCCAAAGAGACCACCTATGATGTGCTGGTGATCGGCGGCGGGATCACAGGTGCTGGGGTAGCGGTGCAAACCGCTGCTACTGGCATGCAGACTATTTTATTGGAAATGCAGGATTTTGCTGAAGGGACATCTTCTCGTTCAACAAAATTGGTACATGGCGGCATTCGCTACTTAAAAACATTTGACGTTGAAGTGGTCGCTGACACAGTTAGAGAACGCGCCATCGTCCAACAGATTGCCCCGCATATCCCCAAACCAGATCCGATGCTGCTGCCAATCTATGATGAACCTGGTGCAACCTTCTCGATGTTTTCTGTGAAAGTTGCGATGGATCTGTATGATCGGTTAGCGAATGTCACAGGATCAAAATATGAAAACTACACCTTATCAAAAGAAGAAGTTTTAGAAAGAGAACCACAACTGGAAGCTGAAAATTTGGTAGGCGGCGGTGTCTATCTTGATTTTCGCAATAACGATGCACGTCTGGTGATCGAAAATATCAAGCGGGCACAAGCTGATGGCGGAGCAATGATCAGTAAAGCGAAGGTCATCGGGATTCTCCATGATGAGAACGGCACGATCAATGGTGTCAAGGCAGAGGACCAGCTCACCAAAGAAGTTTTTGAAGTCCATGCCAAAGTTGTCATCAACACAACAGGCCCATGGTCTGATATCGTCCGAAAATTAGACAGCAATGATGATTTGCCCCCGCAAATGCGCCCAACAAAAGGGGTCCATTTGGTCGTCGATCGCGAAAAACTTAAAGTGCCGCAACCGACGTATTTCGATACAGGCAAGAATGATGGCCGGATGGTTTTTGTGGTTCCGAGAGAGAACAAGACCTACTTTGGGACGACAGATACGGATTATACAGGTGACTTTGCCCATCCAACAGTGACACAAGAAGATGTTGATTATCTGTTAGGGATTGTCAACGAACGGTTCCCAGAAGCTGCTGTGACGATCGATGATATTGAAGCCAGCTGGGCAGGCTTACGGCCTTTGATCACCGCCAATGGTGGTTCTGACTATAACGGCGGATCAAAAAGCGAGTTGACGGATGAAAGTTTTGATCAAATCGTTGAAAGCGTCAAACTTTATTTAGCGGACGACCGGCAAAAACCACAAGTTGAAAAAGCGGTCAAGGATGCAGAAAAACGGATCGAAGCCAATAAAGTAGATCCGTCACAGGTGTCTCGCGGCAGTAGTTTAGAGCGGTCACAAGATGGGTTATTGACCTTGGCTGGTGGGAAAATCACGGATTATCGCTTGATGGCAGAAGGTGCAGTCAAACGCATCCATACTTTGTTGAAAGAACAAGGGGGAACGTTTGATTTGGTCGATTCAACCAAGTATCCAGTTTCTGGCGGTGAGATCGATGCGGCAAATGTAGAGGAAGAGTTGGCTCGTTTAGCTTCAGAAGCAGAAGCTGCTGGATTTGATGAGGCAGATGCTACCTATTTAGCAAATCTTTATGGGTCTAACTTGCCGAAAGTGTTGACTTACAAAACAACGTTTGAAGGACTAGATGAAAAAGAAAGTACCGCATTGAATTATGCCTTGCATGAAGAACTGGTATTGACCCCAGTAGATTATCTGCTGCGTCGGACAAACCATATCTTATTTATGAGAGATACGCTGGATGAAGTGAAAGCGGGTGTCGTTGCAGCGATGACTGATTACTTTGGTTGGGATGAAGCGCAGAAAACAGCATATGTGGAAGAAATGGATCAAGTCATTGCCGAGTCTGATTTGACTGCCTTAAAAGGAGGAAAATAAAATGAGCGATGCAACACAGATATTTAGTGAGTTTTTAGGTACAGCGATCTTGGTTTTGTTGGGTGATGGGGTGTGTGCGGCAGTTAACTTGAAAAAAAGCAAAGCTGAGGCATCTGGTTGGATCGTGATTGCCATGGGCTGGGCTACGGCCGTGACGATTGCTGTCTATGCATCAGGATTTATGGGGCCTGCCCATTTGAATCCGGCAGTAACTTTAGGGATGGCGATGACAGGAAACTTTGAATGGGCATTAGCTGTACCATTTATGTTGGCGCAAGTCGCTGGTGCCATTGTTGGTGCTGTGCTTGTATGGTTGAACTATTTGCCATTATGGGATGAGACTGACGATCAAGGTGCGATCTTAGGAACTTTTGCGACTGGTCCAGCGGTAAGAAATCTCGTGTCTAATACAATGACAGAAGTGATTGGCACATTTGTTTTGGTCTTTGGCTTATTGGCTTTCGGTGCCAATACCTTTACAGACGGATTGAATCCTATCGTAGTTGGGATCTTGATTCTCGCAATTGGTCTTTCTCTAGGTGGACCAACAGGATATGCGATCAATCCAGCCCGTGACTTAGGTCCCCGAATTGCCCATCAGATTTTACCGATCAAAAACAAAGGAACTTCTGATTGGGGTTACGCACTTGTACCAATCGTTGGCCCATTCATTGGCGCTGCGTTGGCTGCTGGATTATTCATGATGCTGCCTTTATAAACAAATTGGAAGGGTACCTGAGGGTATCCTTCCAATTTGTTTAGTACAAGCCATCGCATTCTTGCCCGTGCAGCAGTCAGTGGTTTTCTCACTCTTAAAGCAAAGAAGCGCCCGGGATCAATCCTACTAATGATCCCAAGCGCTTCTATTTTGGTTGCGATCAGTCTAAGCCAATCAAGTAGTCATCATCTTTCATGGCTTCTACTGACCCGAGCAAATAGCCGTTACCGACTTGCGAGAAGAAATCATGGTTGCTTGTACCAGTAGAAATACCGTTCATGACGATTGGATTGACATCATTGGCTGTGTCTGGGAACAATGGATCTTGCCCTAAGTTCATCAGCGCTTTATTGGCGTTATAGCGTAAGAAGGTTTTTACTTCTTCAGTCCAGCCAATCTCGTCATATAATTCCTCGGTATAGCGTTCTTCGTTTTCATACAGCTCATACAACAAGTCATACATCCAGTCTTTGAGGGCTTGCTGTTCGTCTTCAGGCAATTCATTGAAGCCTAATTGGAATTTATACCCAATGTAGGTGCCGTGGACAGATTCGTCGCGAATAATCAGTTTAATGATCTCAGCAACATTGGCTAGTTTGTTATTGCCCAAGTAATACAAGGGCGTATAAAAACCGGAATAAAACAAGAAAGTTTCTAAGAAAACACTGGCAATTTTTTTCTCTAAAGGCGTACCGTTTTTGTATATTTCATTGATGCGTTCTGCTTTCTTTTGCAAAAATGGATTGGTATTGGTCCATTCAAAAATATCCGCAATTTCAGCTTTGGTATTTAATGTGCTGAAAATCGATGAATAGCTTTTGGCATGGACAGATTCCATGAATTGGATGTTGTTCAGGACTGCTTCTTCATGGGGCGTACGTACATCTTTGCGCAGTTGATCCATTCCACTTTCAGATTGGACGGTATCCAATAAAGTCAAGCCGCCAAATACGTAACCGACAGTAGTTTTTTCTAAAGCAGAAAGGGTTCGCCAGTCATCTAAATCATTAGACAAAGGGATACGGGTATCTAACCAAAATTGTTCGGTCAATTTTTCCCAAGTTGATTTGTCGATAATATCTTCGATCTCATTCCAGTTGATTGCTTCATAATAGGTTTTACCCATACTCATTTCCTCCAATACTGATTGTACGCATGAAGCCAGCTGCTCTGATCATGAACGGCTGGCTGCTGCATGTGATGCGTGAGAGACGATCAAATCACGCAGCTTTCACATTGATTGCTGCCGATTTCTTCTGCATCGTCGGTAAAGGTCCGTACGTAATAGATCGATTTGATGCCTTTATGGAACGCATAGTGACGCAGAATATTCAAATCACGGGTTGTTTGTTTGGTGGTTTCTTTCCATTCATACAGCCCTTCTGGGATATCAGAGCGCATGAATAAAGTCATACTCATTCCTTGATCTACATGTTTTTGGGCAGTAGCGTAGACATCGATCACTTTACGCATATCCATATCATAGGCGGACTGGTAGTACCCAATCGTATCATTGCTTAAGTAAGGCGCAGGGTAATAGATTTTCCCAATTTTCTTTTCTTGGCGCTCTTCGATCATTCGGGTAATAGGATGAATACTTGCACTCGTATCGTTGATATAAGAAATAGATCCGTTCGGCGCCACTGCTAAACGGTTTTGATGGTACAAACCAGTTTCTTTGACAGCTTGCGCGAGCGCTGCCCAGTCTTCGCCAGTTGGCAAGAAAATCCCATCAAACAATGCTTTGACTTTGTCAGAGGTAGGTTGATATGAACCTTCGATGTAGCGTGTAAAATAGCTGCCATCTGCATAGGCTGATTTTTCGAAGTTGTGGAAGACTTCGCCTTTTTCTTTAGCGATCGCATTGCTTTCAACCAATGTCCAATAGTTCAAGAGCATAAAGTAAAGATCCGTGAATTCAATCGATTCTGGAGAACCATAATGCATTTGATTTTTGGCGAAATAGGTATGCAAGCCCATGGCACCTAAACCAATGGTATGGTTCAAGGCATTGCCATTTTGGATCGAAGGCACAACATCGATATCTGAAGCATCTGTGACGAATGTAAGGGCCCGGGTCATCGCTTTCACAGAGCGCCCAAAATCAGGGCTGTCCATCAAATTGACAATATTGGTTGAACCCAGGTTACAACTAATGTCCGTACCAAGGACGTCATATTCCTGTTTGCCATTGATGTCAGAAGGTGCTTGTACTTGCAAGATCTCAGAACATAGGTTGCTCATGATGATTTTGCCATCAATTGGATTTGCACGATTGGCTGTATCGATATTGATGATATAAGGATAACCTGATTCTTGTTGCAGTTTAGAAATTTCATTTTCTAAATCTCGCGCACGGATTTTCGTTTTGCGGATCCGCGGGTTCGCGATCAGATTGTCGTATTCTTTGGTGATATCCACATAGGAGAAGGGTACACCATATTCTTTTTCTACACTATATGGGCTGAATAAATACATATCTTCATTTTTGCGGGTCAATTCGTAAAACTTATCAGGGACGATCACACCTAGTGACAACGTTTTGACACGGATTTTTTCGTCAGCATTTTCTTTTTTTGCAGATAAGAAGCTAATGATATCTGGGTGGAAGACATTTAAGTACACCACACCGGCACCTTGACGTTGTCCCAATTGATTCGAATAGCTGAAGCTATCTTCAAATAATTTCATCACAGGCATCACGCCGCTTGCTGCACCCTCGTATCCTTTGATTGGTGCGCCAGCTTCACGTAAATTAGAAAGGGTGATACCGACACCGCCGCCGATCCGTGATAATTGCAGTGCAGAGTTGATCCCGCGCCCAATCGCATTCATGTCATCGGTGATCTGGATCAAGAAACAAGACACCAATTCGCCCCGGCGTTTACGGCCAGCGTTCAAGAAAGAAGGTGTTGCTGGCTGGTATCGTTGATAAATCATTTCATCAGCTAAACTTAAGGCCAATTCTTCATTGCCATCCGCAAAGTACAGTGCATTGAAAGCAACCCGGTCTTCATAACGTTCTAAATAAGCAGTCCCATCATTGGTCTTTAAGGCATATTGCGAATAAAATTTGTAGGCAGCCATAAATGATTTGAAGGTGAAGTGTTGGTCGTCTAAGAATTGATATAATTTTTCAATAAAAGCTGGGTCATATTTTCGGATAAATGCTTCTTCTAAGTAGTCATGTTCAATAAGATAATTGATTTTATCCATTGCAGTCGCAAAGGTCAGTGTATTGGGTTCAACATTTTCTTTGAAAAATGCCGCCAAAGCATCTTTGTCTTTGTTCAATGGAATTTGACCGTCGACTGGACGATTGATTTCATTGTTTAATTTGAAATAGCTGACATCTTTGATTTCTTTCAAGCTCATATCGGGCTAACCTCTTTTCTTATTTTGTACGTATAAAAAAGGATTTGCGGTCTTGCGACTGACAAATCCCTCAAAAAGCAGCGAATTGAAAAAAATCTTAGCTCGCCAATTGACGTAATTGATCTGGACGGAAACCAATGATTGTTTGTGCGTCAGATGTAATGACAGGTACACTTTGGAACCCTTGTTCTTTCAAAAATTCTAATGCTTCTGGTTCATTGTCAATATTTACTTCTTCAAAAGCGATTTGATTTTCGCTTAAAAAGCGTTTGGCCATTTTACATTGCATGCAGTTGTTTTTAGAAAATAATTTAATATTCATGTGTCATTCCTCCACGTAATTTCTCTATAAACATTAGTATAAATAACTCTCGGAGAAAGTCAACGGAAAAACACTATATATTGTGCTTGTGAAAATCGCATACACTATTTATAGTGTTAACACGTTTTTTATACAAGGGACATTTACGCTAAAATAGGATGGAATCGGGCTTTATCATCATGGTAGAAAGGTGATATGCAAACGGAATGATTAAAAAAAAATTTGATTGTGAATTGAATGACAAACCAAATCGAATAGACCATTGACTTTCAGCAGAATCGGCTCTATTTTAATGATAATCATTCTCATTTAATTGTGCTGTAACACACAATGATTTGCTAGGAGGCGTATAAATAGATGAAAATGGCGCAAACTCAGGGTTCTTCTACTTACCGGATTGAATCGATCCGGACGGCACCATCCGTAACAGCCCATCTGCATGATTTGGGGTTGCGTAAGGGATCAGAAGTCATCATTTTACAAAAGAATCATCAAGGGGGAATCCTCTTATATCAAGACAACCGGATTGCATTAGACACCTCCGTGATGGAAAGAATCGATGTCACGCCAATCCTGCAAGAGAAAACAATCACTTCTTTAGATCAATTGGTCGTCGGAGAAGAAGCGCGTATAACCAGTATTGCAGCCGTGGGCGCACTGCGACGCCGACTCATGGATATGGGCTTGACGAAAAAAGTTCCCCTAAAAGTTGTCAAGTTGGCCCCACTCGGAGATCCGATTGAGATTCGGATCAGGGGATACGAGTTGTCAATGCGTAAAGATGAAGCGGTACACATTCTTGTCGAAAAGGAGGGGGTGTAAGATGCATTTGCAATGTGCATTGGTCGGTAATCCCAATAGCGGCAAAACAAGTACCTTTAATCAGTTGACTGGTGCAAAACAGACCGTTGGCAATTGGCCTGGTGTAACAGTTGAACGCAAGTCAGGCAAATACAAAAAAGATAAGCTGATCACGATCCAGGATCTGCCAGGCATCTATTCATTGTCTCCATATACACCAGAAGAAGTCATCTCCCGCAATTACTTGCAAGAAGCATCGATCGATGCGGTGTTAAATATCGTAGATGGGACAAACTTAGAACGAAATTTGTATCTTACGCTGCAATTGCTAGAAATGGGATTGCCCATCGTTGTCGCCATTAACATGAGTGATTTGTTGAAGAAAAAAGGCATTCAGCTGAATATTGACAAACTGGCCTATGGCTTAGGCGTATCCGTCGTGAAAATCAGCGCCTTAAAGCAGCAGGGAATGGAAAAAATGATGTCCACGGCCAAACAGTCTGCAAAAAAACAAGCCGCCATTCTCAGGTATGATCCGCGACTGGAGTCGGCTTTAGCTGAAATTGGTCATCAATTGCCAGCTGATTTATCTGAAGCAAAACGGCGATGGACAGCGATCAAACTATTTGAGAAAGACCCGTTGGTCACGCAAGAAATCGATTTAACGCCTCCACAGCAAAAAGAAATCGCTGAAACGATCGCCATCGCAGAGATGATATTCAAAGAAAGCAGTGATGCGATACTGGTGAATGAACGTTATGGCTTTATTGAAGACTTGCTTTCATTGGCTGTTGTCCGTCAGGAAGACCAGCGTCTATCGATCAGTGACAACATTGATCGCCTATTGACCCATCGTGTGCTGGCGCTGCCGATTTTCGCTTTTTTTATGTGGTTGATCTATTACTTGTCGATCCAGACAGTGGGGACGATTGGTACCGATTGGGTCAATGATGTTTTATTCGGATCTTGGATCCCGGACATTCTTGATCAGTGGATGAATCAATGGCATGTTGCACAGTGGATGCAGGAATTGATCCAAGATGGGATCGTTGCTGGTGTTGGGGCAGTATTAGGTTTTTTGCCGCAGATTTTCGTGTTGTTCTTCTGTTTGGCAATTTTGGAGGATTGCGGCTATATGGCGCGAATCGCATTTGTGATGGATCGGCTGTTCCGTAAATTCGGCTTGTCTGGGAAATCCTTTATCCCCATGTTGATCGCCACTGGTTGTGGCGTACCTGGTGTTATGGCTAGTCGTACGATCGAGAACCAAAAAGACCAGCGCTTGACAGTCATGGTGACGACCTTTATGCCTTGTTCTGCGAAATTACCGATCATCGCGTTGATTTCCGGTGCCTTTTTCCCAGGTCGTACGTGGGTTGCGCCATCGGCCTATTTTATTGGCATGGCTGCAATTGTCGTATCTGGCATCGTTTTAAAGAAAACAGCGTTATTTGCTGGTGATCCTGCGCCGTTCATCATGGAATTGCCCGCTTACCATTTGCCGCAGGTGTCATCCGTCTTCAAGAGTGCTTGGGATCGCGGTATTGCCTTTGTCAAGAAAGCAGGAACAATCATCTTTGCTGCCTGTGTGTTGATCTGGTTTGCCTCAAGTTATGATTTTTCGCTGGCGAGGGTGACGGAGGATCAAAGTATTTTGGCAGCAGCCGGTCGCTTGATGACCCCTATTTTTGTACCTTTAGGCTGGGGGACTTGGCGGGGAACGGTGGCAACGATCACTGGGCTGATTGCCAAAGAAAATGTGATTGGCACATTTGGGATCCTCTATGGACAAACAGGAGAAATCTCAGAAAGTGGCAACGAAATCTGGCAGTTGTTGAGAAATGACTATACAGCAGTTGCGGCCTATTCATTTTTGATTTTTAACTTGTTATGCGCGCCTTGTTTTGCTGCCATCGGTGCGATCCATCGTGAAATGGGCGACAGCAAATGGACTTGGTTGGCTATCAGCTATCAATGTGGATTGGCCTATTGTGCCAGCTTCGTGGTCTATCAGTTAGGGCATGTCCTATTTGAAGGCGGATCTTTAACGCTAGGGACAGGTATCGCCGTTCTCTTTATCTGCGGGCTGATTTTTGCGCTGGTGAAGAAACCAATCGATCAAACGACCCCAACGATTCAAGTCATAGGAGGGAGCAAATGATCGCAACGATTATCATCGCATTGTTGATATTTGGGTATACCGCAAAGGTAATTGTCAAAATGCTCAGAAAAGATAGCTGTTCGGACTGTCATTGTGCCTGTCCAGTTTCAGAAGATAAAAACAAAACAACGCAGGAAGGACACAAAGTGTGAGCCCTTCCTGCGTTGTTTTATCGTGTCGATTCTCGTAAGACCAATGTTACAGGGACCATAATTTCCCTGTTTAAAGCACCTTCTTTATTAAAAGGAACCAATGATTTGTTGACACAAGCAAGCCAAAATCCTTTATTGTTAGCAAAAAATAAATTTATGATCGTGCATGCGTCAAGAGAGGACAAGATCGCTGCAGGCGCACTCCCCAATTTGAAGAATCAACGAATTTAATTGAAAGAGTTAAAATTAAATAGAAACATCAAGCGGCTTCCTCAAGTTAGTCTATCACCATCTTGAGGAGGTCGCTTTCTTTAACGGGAAAATTTTAATTGAAAATCTTTAAGGATTAGTGAGGAACAAGTAGAACAATTGGTTAAAGAGCTTATAAAGAACTATCCATAACAATGAGATTTGCCTGGCAAGGAATTACAGTTGATTCAATGGAGAATTTATTGATACTGCAATTGCTATAGCTCTTGAAGATATCGTCGGTGAATGAATTGCGGAAAATGTTATCGATTATGTGGTAAAATTAGCTTCTCTTGAGAATCAATTAGCTAGGGTTTGGGATAAACATGTCAAAGTTTTCAATAATGGACATATTAATTTCTAGACTCAGAAAAGGTGTGTGAAGTATGAAAGATCTTAAAGTTATTTTTGTCACTTTTTTAGTTGTTTATTATTTCATATCAAGAAAAGAACAAAAATAAATTCAGAATCCGGATGACTGTCAAAGCATATACATCTCCGATTCAAATCAACGAAGTGGTTATAAAGATGAAATAGCAGCTTAAACATGAAAATAAAGTTTTAAAAATACATATTGACTTGCTAAAAAAGTACAAAGAATTGGAAAAGATGTGGAACCAGAAATATTTGCAGAATCAGTTAATTAAGATTTTTTTGTTTTTACTAGGTATAAAAATAATCATTTGGTATAATACAGTATATTGGAAACGCTTTTTTAATGATGGGGTTTAAAAAGGAGGCAGAGTTGATGCGAAAGGAACAAGCCATACGAAAAAGAAAAATATATCGATTGATTTTTGGGACATCCATCACATTGTTGCTCTTACTGTCAACGTACGTTTTGATTCCATGGGAGACCTTCTATTCTGAAGGAGATACACAAGCATCATCGATCACAACATCAAATAGCCAAGCAACGACAGCTGAAACCAGTCAGACACAAGAATCAGAAAGCCAAACCATCACGATCACAGCTAGCGGGGATATGCTCTATCATCGCCCGTTGTATTTGAGTGCCTTTGATGGCGAAAGGTATGATTTTGACAACGATTATACGGAAATCAAACCGCTCATCTCAGGTGCCGATCTTGCACTCGGCGATTTTGAAGGCACGATCAATCCAGAGGCAGAACTTGGAGGATTTCCTTTGTTCAATGCACCGCCAAATGTTGTGGATAGTGTGAAAGAGGCCGGATTTGATGTCATTGATTTGGCACATAACCATATTCTAGACACAGGACTCGATGGGCTGAAATCAACAGCTGCTGCTTTTCGAGATATTGGCTTAGATACGATAGGGGTCAATGTAGACGATTCCGGGATTTTAGTGAAGGACATCAAGGGCATAAAAGTCGCAATGCTGGCTTATGCCTATGGATTTAATGGATTAGAAAACAGCTTGAGTCAAGAAGCGCGCGCACAGTATTTGAATGATCTTTCCTTAGATCAACTTGAGGCAGATATCAAGGAGGCAGAACAGATTGCGGATATAACCATCATTATGCCCCAAGCTGGTGTGGAGTATGCCATGCAACCATCGGAAGAACAGCAAACGATCTATCGAAAAATGGTGGATTTTGGTGCCGATATTATTTTCGGCGGTCACCCTCATGTAGCACAACCAACTGAGGTGATCGATAAAGATGGGGAAAAGAAATTTATTATTTATTCAATGGGCAATCTATTGTCCAATCAACGGTACGAAACGATCGATGGCAATTATTGGACCGAACGGGGTGTGATTCCTGAAGTTGAAGTCACCAAAGAAGCAGGACGTACTTTTTTAAGCAATGTCACACTTCATCCAACATGGGTATCAAAGGTACCAATTGAAGGACGTACCTATCACGATTGGGAATTTGGCACCGTGCAAGCCTATGATTTTCAGGTTGTTTTAGCAGAAGATTATATTGCAGGTGGAAAAAACGTCGATAAAGTAGACGAAGACACACAGCAACGTATTTCGACAGCTTATCAAGAGATGTTGACACATTTGGATTTGAAATGGGATTAAAGAATCGGTCACACTCCTTTCTTCAAGGAGTGTTTTTTTGTTTACAATAAATAGCATATCTTAACTATTCAGTTCATCCTTAAGTGTGATTCGAGGAATCAAATCATAGCTGTTAACTTTAAAGTTGTTTTTGCCAAATGTTTATAAGACAATGTTGATGCCGCTTACATATAATGATAATTTAGTGTATGTAAGTTTTGGAAAAATGAATTTACATATCTGGTTTCAGGAATCGTTTTTTATGAATGAACTAAAGAGTTAAAATGAATTTGAATAATGATTGGCTTTATTTTTAAATCATTAGATTTAAGGATATTTGTAGCTGATTTTTTTTTAAGCGAACAAAGCAACAAATTAACTTTAATATTTTCATTTGTCAAATTAAGTTAGACAAATCATCTGGTTTTATATTTCTCAAAAATATTTCCATCGGTGTTTGATACTTTAGAGATTTTCTTGGGATGTGATTTCGTTTGGAAGCAACAGCTTGAATA
>Ga0308161_1000338_pt1 | contig 82133 bp, 67 predicted proteins | sample PhyFR2_FD_201034 | JGI IMG/M metagenome (GOLD analysis project Ga0308161, IMG submission 201034) | Phyllosphere microbial communities from UC Gill Tract Community Farm, Albany, California, United States - DLSLF.R2 | ecosystem: Host-associated > Plants > Phyllosphere > Unclassified | place: USA...
AGCCGTGGTTGAAGTTGAGATAGAGGGTGTCGAGCACGAGTACAGTACTTTAGAAGGCTTGCAGCAGGACATCGTCGAGCTCTTGCTGAACCTAAAAGGATTGTCTATTAAGCTGTTCGATCAAAATGAAGCATATTTAACATTAGAGAAACAAGGGGCAGGTGACGTAACTGCAGCTGACCTTCGTTTACCTCATAATGTTGAAGTGGTTAACCCTGATCATTTAATCGGTACTTTGAGTTCTTCTGGTTCATTAAAAATGCGCCTTAAAGTTGCTCAAGGTCGTGGTTATGAAACATCTGACTCACGTTTCCCTGAAGGTGAAACACGTCCAGTAGGTCGTTTACAGTTAGATGCTTCTTATAGCCCAATCAAGCGTGTTTCATACACAGTAGAAAATGCTCGTGTTGAACAACGTACCGATCTTGATAAGTTAGTGATCGATCTTGAGACTAACGGAACTGTTGATCCAGAAGAAGCAATCCGCAAAGCGGCAACAATCTTGCAACAACAAATTGCAATTTTTGTTGATCTTCAGAAAGATCAAACTCCTGTTGCTCAAGAACCTCGCGAAGAAGTTGACCCAATTTTGCTTCGTCCAGTAGATGATCTCGAGCTAACTGTTCGTTCTGCTAACTGTTTGAAGGCAGAAAATATTTACTACATTGGTGATCTTGTTCAACGTACTGAAGTTGAGTTGTTAAAAACTCCTAACTTAGGTAAAAAATCGTTAACAGAGATCAAAGATGTTTTGGCATCGAAAGGTTTACAACTCGGCATGCGTTTAGAGAACTGGCCACCAGCTAGTCTCCGTATGGATGACCGTTTTGCCTATCGTAGCCGTTAATTAAGTAGGACTATCACCATGCGTCATCGTAATAGTGGTGTGAAATTAGGCCGTACAAGCAGCCACCGTAAGGCGTTGTTCCAAAACTTAACGAATGCTTTAGTTGAGCATGAGTTAATTAAAACAACTTTGCCTAAAGCGAAAGAACTTCGCCGCGTTGCTGAGCCTTTAATCACTTTGGCAAAAAACGATACAGTAGCAAACCGTCGTTTAGCGTTTGCTCGTACTCGTTCTGCAGCAACTGTTGGTAAATTATTTACCGTTCTTGGCCCTCGTTACAAAGAACGTAACGGCGGTTATCTTCGTGTTCTTAAAGCGGGCTTCCGTGCAGGTGATGCTGCACCGATGGCTTACGTTGAACTCGTTGACCGTGAAGTAAAATAATACTTCTACGTGTAGAACAGTCAGTTGTTCCAAAAAAGGCCGGTGTAATAACCGGCCTTTTTATTGTTTAGCGTAGAGGTAGAAGCTTTATAGATTAATGAAGTTATTAATTTAGGTTTGAATAATCCTAACTATCTTAGATAGTCTCATTATTTTCATATTTATAAAGTATTATTAAAACTCAAAGAACGAAAAACAAGTTTAATTTAAAGGCAGAAAATGAAAATTTTCGGGTTCATATCTATTATTTTAGGACTAATCATCTCTATGCATATATCAGCTAATCCAACCTTCTCAGATGAGCTATTAATTAAAGCAAAGAATGGTGATTCATCAGCGCAATTAGAATTAGCAGACGTTTATATCCATGGTTATGGGGTTGAGGAAGATGAAGCTCAAGCGGAAAGTTGGGCTATGAAGTCTGCTGAAAATGGGAATGTGAATGCTATGTATTGGCTGGGTGATGGATATGCAACATATGCAGGTTTAGTTGAAGATACAGATCCAATTGATGCCGAAGATCATTATAAAAAAGCTTTTATTTGGTTTGCAAAAGGGGCGGATCTTAATCACAGTGATTCTATGGTTGGTTTAGCTAGGCTATATCGTAATGGTGAAGGGGTTACAAAAAATATTGATCAGGCATTAGATTTACTTAAGAAATCTGCTGCTCAAGGAAGCAAAGAAGCTATGAGAGAAATTGAGTTTATGTATCAATATGGAATAGGCGTTGAAAAAAATTTAGATATCGCAAAACGTTGGGAAGATAAAGCAAATGCTAATTAATCTATCTTAAGCTGTTGATTTGATTTTTAATATTTTTTGTGTGAGCCATTCAAGTATAAAACATTCTCGAATGGTTTTCATTTTTATGAATGTTTTAAATATTATTTTTCTAATGAACTCGAGCAGATAAAGTACCTAAACACGGCTATCTTTTCTTTTAACTAAGAGCCTCTAATAAAACAAATCCAAGCAAAAATCTCAACATTTTTGACAGCGAATTTTTATCAAAATGTCCCGAACTGATATAAAAAAACCGATGAATGACTAAACTTGACATTGTGTATTGTCAAATTTATGCTTTAATAAAGACATGGTTTATACAGGGTATAAAAAAAATGGAAAAGCAAGTTGACGTATTAATTATTGGTGCAGGGATCTCAGGAATCGGATTGGCTGTACATCTTTCTAAGCATTGCCCACAACGCAAATTTGAAATTTTAGAGCGTCGTGACAGTTTTGGCGGGACTTGGGATCTATTCCGTTATCCTGGTATCCGTTCTGATTCGGATATGTCGACCTTTGGTTTTAATTTCAAACCATGGGCAAAAGAAAAAGTACTTGCGAGTGGCTCTGAAATTAAAAGCTATTTGAGTGATGTCATTAGCGAAAATCAATTGAAAGAAAAAATCCATTTTGGTCATCGTGTGCTTTCTGCAAATTATGATTCAACAAAGAAAAAATGGTCTGTTGAAGTCGAAGATAGCAATAACAAAAAGCAAATTTGGTCAGCAAACTTCGTGATGGGTTGTACGGGTTACTATAACTATGATCAGGGTTATGCACCGAAATTCCCGAAACAGGAAGATTTCAAAGGACAGTTCATTCATCCACAACACTGGCCTGAGAATCTGGATTACACCGGTAAGAAAGTCGTGATCATTGGCAGTGGTGCAACGGCCATCACCTTAGTGCCTTCAATGGTGAAAGGTGGGGCAGGTCATGTGACGATGTTACAGCGTTCACCAACCTATATTGCAACAGTCCCTTCAATTGACTTTATTTATGAGAAAACCCGTAAATTCATGTCTGAAGAAACTGCTTATAAATTTACGCGTGCACGTAACATTGGTATGCAACGTGGTATTTATGCTTTAGCTCAAAAATATCCAAAAACCGTGCGTCGCTTATTGCTGAAAGGGATTGAATTGCAGTTGAAAGGTAAAGTCGACATGAAGCACTTTACTCCAAGTTATAATCCTTGGGATCAACGTTTATGTGTAGTACCAGATGGCGATTTGTTTAAAGCATTACGTCAGGGTCAAGCGAGCGTAGAAACGGATCAAATTGAGAAATTCACGGCGAATGGTATTCAACTGAAATCTGGTAAACATCTTGAAGCGGATATCGTCATTTCTGCAACAGGTCTGGAAATTCAGATTCTGGGTGGTGTGAAAGGTTCAATTGACGGTAAACCGATGAATACATCACAGCACATGTTATATCAAGGTGTGATGGTCAGCGATGTACCTAATATGGCAATGATCATTGGTTATATCAATGCGTCTTGGACCTTAAAAGTTGATATTGCAGCTGAATACATTTGCCGCTTGCTTAATCATATGGACAAGAATGGTTTTGACGAAGTCATTGCGCATGCAGATCCATCGCAACTTGAACATGACACGATTATGGGCAAAATGTCTTCTGGCTATATTGCTCGTGCAGCAGATGTTATGCCTAAACAAGGCAAGCAAGCACCTTGGAAAATTACCAATAATTATTTGGCAGACCGTAAAGAATTGAAAGATGCTAAATTTAATGATGGTGTTCTACAGTTCCACAAACGTGATGAACATGCAGATCGTAAACCAAAACTGGTATCGTAATTTAAATACCTAATAATTGAACAACCCTATGTCAATGCATAGGGTTTTTTATTTGAAATAGGCTTTGAATTCTAAAAATATCACGTATATTGGGCAGATTAGAAAATTAAGATTAGGGATAGTGTGATGAAAAAACTCATCATTTTGGGGCTTATATTATCAAGTGGTTTGGCTTTTGCCGATGATACAAAACAGAAGGAAGTGATTGCACAAAAACTGGTATCTGTTGATGGTACAGAGCAAGGTTTGCAAAACACAGATAAAATGATTTTAGAGCAAATTCGGATGCGTTTGCCAAAAGATCTACCCGAAAGCTTCTACATTGATTTAAGTAAAAACTTGAATAGTGAACAGCGTAAGCAATTTATTGTGCAGCGTTATGTAGAAAGTTTTAGTCAAAAAGAACTGCAAGCTGCTTTAAATTTTTATCAATCAGCTGAGGGTAAAGTCTGGGCGAAGAAGGCGAGTGATGTCGGCAGTGAGGTTGCACATTTCACTACACAAAATGCGCGTAATGCACTTAATACGACGATGCAACAATATGGTGAAAACCCTAAGGTGAAGCAATTAATGGAACGTATGAATCCACAACCTGCTCAAACGGCGAATGAAAAAGTAGCACCAAAATAAAGAAAAAAGGGATCATGCATCTAGCGTGATCCCTTTGGTTTTATAGATTTATTAGAGGGTACGTGAAATCAATTCTTTCATGATTTCATTGGTACCTGCATAAATACGGTTGGCACGGTTGTCGATATAAGCACGTGCAATTGGATATTCCAGCATGTAGCCATAACCACCATGCAATTGTAAGCATTCGTCGACAACTTTCGAGAACATATCCGAAATTTTGTATTTTGCAGCTGCGGCAGCATCAACACCTAAGCTTTCTTCGAGTTGTAACTCCATACAGCGATCTAAATAAGTACGGCAGAAATCAATTTCCGTCCGTAACTCAGCCAGTTTAAAGCGGGTATTTTGGAAGGTACCAATTGGTTTACCAAACGCTTTACGGTCTTTGGTGTATTGAACGGTATGCGCAAAAGCAGCTTCAGCACCAGCCTGACAAATAATAGCAACCAACATACGTTCCCATGCCAATTCTTTCATCAGCATCATAAAGCCCATGCCTTCCATACCGAGCAGGTTTTCTTTAGGAACACGAACATTATCAAAGAACAATTCGCAAGTATCCTGACCTTTCATCCCGATTTTATTTAAAGGTTTTCCTTTACTGAAGCCTGCACGATCTGCTTCTACAATAATTAAAGAGAGATTGGCTGATCCTTTTTCATTATTACCAGTTTTACAGACCACAATGGCCATGTCGCATAGGTAGCCATTGGTAATAAAGATTTTTGAGCCATTAATGACATATTCATCGCCATCCAGTACTGCTGTGGTACGTACAGCTTGAAGGTCTGAACCTGTCCCTGGTTCGGTCATGGCAATCGCGGTAACCGTTTCACCCGTTGCCATTTTGGGAAGCCAGTGCTGCTTTTGTTCTTCATTACCAAAGTTGTTGATATAGTTGGCAACGATATCTGAATGTAATGAAAAACCAGTGCTAGAATCCATCGCATAGGCTTGTTCTTCGATCAGAATCATACTGTAGAGTCGGTCAACACCCGAACCGCCATATTGCTCTGGCATAGTGGTACATAGCAGGCCAAGTTCGCCTGCCTTATTCCATAGGTCGCGGTCAACATGTTGTTGTTTTTCATATTTTTCAATATTGGGAACAACTTCTTTTTCATAGAATTTACGTACAGTTTCACGAAATGCTTCATGATCAGAAGTAAAAAGTTTACGCGCGAGCATGTTTGGAACTGGACGAATTGCACCTGATTGCATTTGTTATATTTTCCCTAGTTTGTTGAATGTAAATCATCTTCCTCACCATACAAGAAAGGGAAAATAGTGAACAATGTGATCAATGCTCAATTTGATTGATGTATTTGGTCACTTGAGAAAAAACGCTGCGAACTTAAACGGGGATCGGGTACACTATGAGAGAAAATTGTTGCATAGTGGAACAGATAATGTCTGATGAAATGACACTGGAAGAACGTAAGGTCGTGTATCGTGCACGTCGCGGTTTAAAAGAAATTGATGTATATTTTGACCCGTATGTTAAAAGCTACTATCTCACCGCGGATCCTGCTGAAAAGGCCTTGTTTGCAGAGCTGGTTGATCAGGAAGATCCAGATTTACTGGACTGGTTCATGGAAGTTGGGGAACCTCCACGTACTGAACTGAAAGAATTTATTCTAAAATTAAAACATTATGTTCACGGCTAATCGTGTTTTTGAGTTGCAATACAGTCGTTTTTCGATTGCATTGCAACTGTTTATTTTACTTTTGATTGTCAGCCTCACTTATTCTCTACTTTCTTTAGCTTTATGGTTAAGCAGTTGCATCTTATTGGTATTGAGCTGGTTTCTATTTCTTAAACAACCCCGATTAAAACGTTTTGAATATCTGGATCAGCAGGAATGGTCATTTGAATTTTATGATTCATCTCTTCCTATTCAGTGTCGCAAAATCGAAAAAATGATCGATCATCAAGCCTATATCGTGCTTTATTTTTCTGATCCAGAACATAAAAATTTCATTATTTGGTGGGATCAGTTATCACTTTTACAGTGGAAAAACCTAAAATTACACGCAAAACTTGCATAATTGTTTGACAATTCTACATCTGTATATAATTAATTATTTTATAAATTTCAACAATATAGTTATTTTAAACGTCTTTTTTAGTCAAATTGTTAGATTAAATACTCTAAAAAATAGTGAAAATTATGATTGTCAGACAATCTGGCAGTCAAGGCTGATTTATTTTCGTTAAAGTACAAACACCAACGTAAAGTGTGGTGGAGGTCCAAAATGGAAATTCCAACATGGTCGTTTCTGGTGATCGCAATTGTTTTTGCGATTGTAGTAGGAAGAGCAGGAACTTTACTCAGGGAATATCTTGAATCACATCAACCTGTTGCTGTGACCAAGAGAAAGAGATTGAAAGTATCATCAATATATCACTCTCCCGTGAATATCGATGGTGAACGCCAATCTAGTATCTATCAAAAGTAGATACAAAAGTGTAGGAGGTCTCTATGGAGATTTCAATGTGGATGTTTCTGGTAATTGCGATCGTTATGGCGATTGTAGTAGGAAGAGCTGGAACATTACTCAAGGATTATTTTCAACAAAACTAAAATATAAAGAGTTTCACGATTTTACCAGTTAATAAGTAGCATGTGCTGAACCGTCGCAATGCTACTTTTTTTTGCCTGAAATTTCTGTATTCCCGCAAATCTGTCAATTCATTCATTTGTGAAGTATGTCAAAATGTCCTCATGAAATTAGAGCAATTACTCTTTAATTCAAGTATTGCATCTGATAATGTACAGCTAAAAGGAAAAAACAAATTATTAGAGGGACAGGAAGTATGTCTAAACTCCATAAAATGGGACAGGGCGTAGCGGTTGCTTTGCTGACAACATCAATGTTATCTGGATGTTCTTACGTCGTTAAAACTGGAGCGAATGTCGCCTTAGGTTTTGGTGAAAAACATATTGTTCCACCGATTTTGGCAATGGATGATGCTGAAATGGTGTGTAACTCAGGAAATGCATTAACACCGGCAGTGATGTCGACCAAAGATATGGGTGCAGACCCAACCCGCATGGCCGTTCTGCTTTATACCGCAGCAGGAATTTGTGCTGAAAATCAGGCATTGGAAGCAGAGTTACGCTATTTGCGTGCTTCTAAAGCAGGTCAGGTATCGGAAGCACAAGATGCCCGTATTGAACAGAAACGTTGGGCTGGGATTGCGGCTGAACGTCAATATGCAGGCTATCAACTTTTTGCAAATCGTTGGGAATCAAAATACAAATATAAATTAGGTGATTCATGCCCAACCATGCGTAATGATCTGGATCAGACTGTTTATTTGTTAGGTATGGTAAGTGGTTTGCAAGCCATGACCAATGACATTAACTCTGGCGGTGCGATCAATGTTCCTAAGGATATCGCAGGGATTGTTGAACGTGGCATGACCTGTCTGGACAATGAAAAATTCTGGGGTGCGCCAATGGCGACTCGCGCCGTGATCTGGACTTTATTGCCAGGTGCAGGCGATGGTAAACCTGAACCTTATGCCACGATGAAGCAATCGATGGCGATCGGTGAGAAGAAAGGTGTTCGCTTATCGCATGCTTTATATGCCGTGGCAGCACAGGCCAGCGGTGATGATGCAAAATTACGTGATGCGCTTCGTTCTTATGCAGCCGCAACAGGTGATGACAAACCTGCAAATCCTCAGTTCAGACTGATCGATAAAATGGCAGGTTTGATGGTTCGCGGCATCGCAGATCGTTATTGGACTGAAAATACAGGTGTGAGAGCAAGCGATGAAGGCTTGACCACATTCTGGGATGATAAACAAGAAAGCTCAGCTGAACTGGATTCACTCTTTGATGGTGGCGAGGGTGCTTCTGCACCTGCACAGGATGAGGCTGCTCCAGCGCAAGAAACACCAGCAGAGTAACCTGAATTAAACGGCCTTTTACATTGCAAACATCTACACTTTGTAAAAGGTCTGTTTTTTCAAGAGGTGGTCGATAAATGAAAGATCAAATATGGATAGAAAAAGTCATTTTGATCGCGATATGTGTTTCGATATCGGCATGTCTGCAAGTTTTTGCTGATCATTTCATTTACTGGAGACCGAGTTTACTGAGTGAGTTCTGGCGTTTATGGACCGCACACTGGGTACATGTTGGCTGGATTCATTTTCTTTTAAATATGCTGGCATTTGCGTGTTTACCTTTCATTTTTCCGCATGTCCGCAATTGGCATTTATGGGCGTTACTGCTGATTTTGCCGCCATTCATTAGTTTAGTTTTCTATTTCTACTTACCTTATATTGATGCTTATGCTGGGCTTTCTGGTGTGCTACATGGTCTGTACACCGCCGTAGGGCTGGTTTATCTGCAATATAAGAAAGAGCGTAAGTTTGCAATACTGGTTTTAGCCCTGATTGCAGCAAAACTGATTTGGGAAAATACCTTTGGACAAACTGGAACAGCTCAGTTGATTGGCAGCCCAGTCCTGACTGAAGCACATTTAATTGGTGCTATCGGTGGCCTCCTATGTGGGTTAAGTTATTTATTTGTAAGAAGGAAAAAAATAGAGAACACATAAATTGATAAAAACAACCAACAAAAAAGTGATTGTAGTCATTCTTTTTTGAAAAAGATTGATTCAAATTTAAGCGGTTTAAAGGGATTGGTTAATAAGAGGGTAAATTCATTTATCTATCAACCATGGACAGCGCATGATTCAACATCTTTGGATGGATGTTGATAAGAATAAACTGGAATAGACATGCAAAATGATCAAGAGAAAAAGTCTGGATTAGCCCGATTAGGCTATATCTGGAATGATTGGATATCAACATTCATCATTCTTGCTTTGTTGCTAATGACCTTGCTTATTGGTACTGGCGAGATGATTCACGGTCAAATGCTCCGTATGGGGGAGCGGCTTTACGGTGATCAAACCACAGGAATGCAATATTCGTTTTTGAGGGCGGAGCCTGAAAAACCATCTTGCGATCGACATCCTAACATTGATGCACAGGTTCAAGAGCAGATGAAGGCCAATGCTGCGGATGAATTTGCAAGTATGTTCGGGGCTGCTTCTGAGTCTGATGTGCGTACCTCATTATTGGCAGCACAGCAGCAGTGTGAAGAAAAATATCAATTCTATGATAAAGCGATGAAGCATTTGGAAGCACATCCAAGTATTCGTACTTATCGTAAAGTTGAGACAACATTCTTCGGAATTTTCAAATTAGGTTCTGAAAACCAGACTGTAATTCTACTGGTTATGGTTTTATTTGCTTCAATTACAGCGTCTTTGCGTTACCACCACATTGGTTTACGTGCACCGAAAACCAGAATCGACTTCCGTGTTTATTCAGCGTTGATGGTGGCGGGGAATGCATTACTGAGTTATTCGGTCTTAAGCCAATATCATTCAGTATTGAATTCAGGTGTTGAAGTTGCTGGTAAAACCACAGTCTTATACTGGTTATGGATTGCGTTATTCGTATCTCTGACCATTATCAGTATCTTCCAGTTTATCTTTATACCGAAAACGGCTCAGCCGAAGGGCAACTTTGGTTTAGCCTTACTCAGTGTGCCGTTGTATGCCTTCATGTCTTTGGTGACCGGTATTGTATTTACCTTCTTCATGGACTATCCAATGGGGCAAGGGATCTACTTGGGTATTCTGGTTGAGTTCTCGGGTATTTTCCTGAATCTTGCACTGTTTATTTGGGCTGGTATGTTGCTGACCCAAACCCGTGTCATGGATTTATTCTTAAATATCCTGCGTCCATGGAACTTGGCGCCTGAAACGTTAACTTGGTTAATCTTGATTGCGGCAGCGATTCCAACAGCATATACAGGCGCTTCAGGGATTTTCGTTATTGCAGCGGGTGCAATCATCTATAAGGAAGTCTGGAATTCGGGCGCTCGTCGTCAATATGCATTGGCTGTATCGGCAATGTCAGGCTCTTTAGGTGTGGTGATTCGTCCATGTTTACTTGTGATCTTGATCTCAATGTTAGACAGCCGCCATGTGACATCTACTGAATTATTTGATCATGGTATCTATGTCTTCTGGCTAACAGCGTTTATTTTCCTTGGTGTTTCCTTGATTCTTGCCGAAGAAAAATTCCGTGTGAACTCACCTAAAGTTGCGGTACCAGGCATGTTACGCGCATGTGTCCCTGTCATTCCTTACGTGATTATCGGTTTCGCCGTCGTGATGTTCTATAAGCTGGCTTTAGACACATCAATCAATGAATTCACTGCACCAATGATTTTACCGTTGGTATTGATTGCAATGATCTTGTTTGACAAGTTATTTGCATCAAAAGTGGCACCAGCGCCTGTGGTTGATCCTAAGCATGAAGCTTTGGTTCGTGAACATGAGAAAAAATCTGAGTTCCTGAAATCACATGATCCACATGGCGGTAAGCACTTAGGTTTTGGTGGAGCATTACGTTTCGCAACCTCAGAAACAGTTGGGCATATTGGTGCGTTGATTCTGCTTATGGCATTGTCTGCAAGCGTCGGTGGCTTAATTGAACGTGCTGAAGTTGTGGAATTATTACCAACACATCTCGGTAATATCTATATTTCACTTGCCTTTATTGCACTGCTACTTGCCATTATTGGTATGACGACCGATCCATTCGGTGCGGTGATTCTGGTTGCTGCAACGGTTGCCCCTGTGGCCTATGAGAATGGTATCCATCCGATTCATTTCTGGATGATTGTACTGGTTGCCTTTGAGTTTGGTTATGTGACACCACCTGTTGCCTTGAACCACTTGCTGACGAGGCTCTCGGTCGGGGATGAGGAAGTCTCGGCCGCCGACAGGGAAGCGAAAGAGAAATACACCAGTTTCTACTTCCGTTATGAACGTTGGTTATTGCCGATTATTGTATTGTTCTCATCGTTGGTGTTGGTGACCTATGCACCGTATATCTTCCAGATGTTTGGCTGGTATAAACACTAATAATTGACATTAAAAAAAGCACCTACGGGTGCTTTTTTTAATGTCCTTATTTATGAAGTTCGCTTTTTCCTTTGGGTCAGCGGACTGCATAATAAAATTGCCAATAAAATAATACCGAAGCCAATCACACTGTATAAATCAGGCACTTCATTCCAGAGCAAAAATCCCCAAATGCCAGCGAAGAGAATCGCAATATAATTAACAGGTGCAATCTGTCCAGCTGGCGCTAGACGATAAGCATGAGACATAAAAATCTGGCTGACATTGGCCAATATACCTGCTGAGATCAGGAAAAATAATTCATACAGGTGGTAAGGTCGCCAAACCACATCATCGGGATCACCGAAAGCAAAGAGCCGATCAGGCAGAAATAAAATACGATGCGTTCAGGTGGTTCGGTTTGAGTGAGGGCGCGAACAGTCAAAAATGCCATAGAGGCCAATAGACATGAACTAATGCCGACATTCAAAGTGTAGGGCTGGAAAATTGTTTTAGATAATCACTGGGTGTCATGCTGGTTTCACGTTTAAACATCGCACTAAAAGCGCTGGGACTTTCATATCCCAAATCTAAGGCCACATTGAGTACGGGCTTATTCATAGCGAGATCAATCATGGCTTGCATCAGTTTTGCCTGTCGAACCCAGTGAGAAAAATGTAAACCTGTTTCTTTTTGAAAATGACGTGCCAGTGTTTTACTACTGATATGTAATTGTTGGGCACTCTCTTCCAGACTCCATTCCAAAGCCAGATTTTCTTTAATTCTCTGACAGAGCTGCTGAAGCTTCGGGTTTTGTGGATCAGGCAAATTAAAAGCCAGCGCAGGTAACAGACGCACTTCATCCAGAATGAGTCGTAGTAATCTTTCATTGCGGCTTTCAGGTTGAATCTCGTTTTGAATGTCCATCGCGCTGCTCATTAACTCCCTTAATAGGGCAGGAATCGCAACTACACGGCATTCATTTTGTATATCGTGCTGCAAGGTATCCTCAATAAATACACCTCGTGCTTTGACATCACCACTACTTAACAGGGCATGGGGTTTGTGTGCGGGAATCCACACACCACGTCCGGGTGGAATAATCCAGATTCCTTCATGGGTCTGGACACGGATCACGCCTGTCAGAGTATGAATTAGCTGGATACGGTCATGACTATGCCAGTCTTCAATATGGCCATGTGGATAGTTTTCTGAGAAGGCATAGATTGGATAATCCAAGAAGCCATGTTTAAAGTTTTTCCCCATGCTGAGCAAACCTGAAATAAATTGTCCTTTTTACGATAGTTATCGTCTTTTTATCGAGAAACTATAGGTTGATTATTTTTTAGCATGATCTGTACGGCAATGTACAGGTTTAGATTATGTTTCAGAAAGCTTATTTTTATCCATTGTTCGCCATTTTATTTTGGGCTGGAAATGTTGTTGTTTCCAAAATGGCGAGTCATGCCATTTCTCCTGTGGCGATTACTTTTTATCGACTGGTACTGGCGCTCGCCGTGATGAGTACGTTTGTTCTGATTCCTGTCTGGAAAAACCGGCACACCATCAGGCAATACTGGAAGCAATTGGCATTGGGCGGTTTCTTGTCAGTGTCACTGTTCCAATTCTTATCGTATCAGGCCGCATCGACGACCACGGCAACCAATATGGCGATCGTCACCGCCTTGATTCCATTACTCACCATGATCTTGAGTAGCGTGATGCTCAAAGACAGAATCAGCTATGGCATGTTATTCGGTGGCGCACTGTCTTTTTATGGCATTTTATACTTATTGGGTCACGGTAGTATTCGCAATATATGGGGGCAGGGCGTACATCTCGGCGATGGCTTAATGCTGATTGCAGCAGCAGGCTATGCTTTATATGGCGTGTTGTTAAAACGCTGGAAAATGCCGATTCCTGCTTGGCAATCTAATTTCGTACAGTCTAGTTTTGCGATTTTATATGTATTGCCATTCTTTGTGTTTTTACCTGCCCAAGATATACAACTGAATCAGCAAACCATTCCGTTGATTGTGTATGCCAGCATTTTCTCATCGGTATTGTTGTCTTATTTATGGATTGAAGGCGTCCGACATTTAGGGCCGAATCGCAACAGTATTTTTATGAACCTGTTACCTTTATTTACCGCATTGATTGCAGTGGCTCTACTCGGAGAACATTTGAAAATGTTCCACTATATTGGTGGTGGTTTGACTTTAGTGGGAATCTTGATTGCACAGACGATTCAAAAACCGCTTCAGTTGAAATCTCGTTCTGAACAAATTTTAGATTAAATCGTTCGACAATAAAAAAGCTTTAACGAAGGTTAAAGCTTTTTCTGTTTTAAGAGTGATTCTGGGCAGCGAGTTGCGCCTCTAATAACTTGATCTGCTCTTCCTTTAGTTTAAGCATTTGATCAACATCTTCATGTTGCTGCTTAAGCTCATGTTGCTGGTCTTGAAGTTGCAGGTGAATATCATCCAGTTTTGCAATTTCTTCCTTGGCCAGACTGTCATTGGCTGGAAGAGGCGCTTTAATAATCGATTCTTCAACCAGTTTAATTGGTTCAACAGGCTCATTTTCCGCAGTCACTGTTTCATTGCTGATCGTCGTGTCTGGTTGAGAGCTTGTAACAGTGGTTTGAGCTGCAACAGGTTGTGTTGGCGTTGTTGTCGATTGCTGATCTTTTTGTGCTAAAAACCATTGGACAGCAAGGAACAGAACCACAACAACACTTATTCCACCGATTATCATCCATAATAATCTGGAATTTTCAGTTGGATATGTGGACATCATTTTTAACCTTTCTAGTCAAAATGACGAGGTTTGAACTGTATCACCCCAATTTCATCTGGCTCAGCGGGTTGTTGCTCTTCCACGTGGGTTGGGCGCTTCTCGCTATAAGCACAGTCGATACATTCAATCCACTCGTCATCCACAGTGATGATCTTAACCACACGATCTAACGCTCCACATTTGGGACATTTTGCACCCGCGATGAATTGTCTTTTCATGTCAGTTAATTACACCCTGTGAATAATAATGACATAGTTTAAGCGGTTTTATCTGTGTTCGTCCAACCTTGATGACGTAATAACGCATCTATTTTAGGCTCTCTTTTTCGGAAATTGCGAAACGCATCAAGTGCTGTATCTTTTCCGCCAACTGCTAGAATAAACTTTCTAAACTCTTTTCCAGTCTCGGTATTAAAAATACCTTCGCTTTCGAAACGGTCAAAGGCATCGCTTGCTAAAACTTCTGCCCATTTATATGAGTAGTAGCCCGCAGCGTAGCCACCCGCGAAAATATGACTGAAACTGTGCTGAAAACGGTTGTAAGGAACAGTCGGGGCAACGGCAAACTTATTGCGAATCTCGTCCAATGTTTCCTGAATCTGCTGGCTGTTTAATGCTGGTGCTTGACGATGGATCGTCAGGTCAAACAATGCAAATTCAATCTGACGCAGGGTTTGCATACCAGATTGGAAGAAACGAGCATTCAATAACGCGGATAGCAGTTCTTGTGGCAGGGTTTGTTTGGTTTCGGTATGTTCACTCAGGACATCCAGACTTTCATTATCCCATGCCCAGAATTCCATGAACTGACTTGGTAATTCAACTGCATCCCACGCCACGCCGTGTGTACCTGCAACCGAGATGTTATCTACTTCGGTGAGCATATGATGCAAGCCGTGTCCAAACTCATGGAATAAGGTAATCACTTCATCGTGGGTCAGCAGGGCAGGTTGATCGCCAATCGGTGGAGTAAAGTTACAGACCATGTAGCAAATTGGCTTTTGCAGGCCATTTGCCGTTTGCACACGGGAACGGAAACCGCTCATCCATGCACCACCGCGTTTGCCATTACGGGCATATAAATCGAAGTAGAAACCACCGACCACTTGGCCTTGATCTTCAATTTCAAAATAGCGCACATCATTTTGCCAAACGGGTGCCTGACGCTCGACGATCTGGATACCGTAAAGGCGTTGTACGATTTGGAATAAACCGTGTACCACTTTAGGTGCTGGGAAATATGGTTTAAGCGCTTCTTGAGAAAGGTTGAACTGTTGTTGTTTCAACTTTTCAGAGTAATAGGTTGCATCCCACGGTTTAAGTTCTTCAATGCCATCTTGCTGTGCAATGGTCTTGAGTTCTGCGATTTCAGCCAGTGCTGGAGTGCGCGCATGTTCTGCCAGATCGACCAGAAATTTATCGACAGTTTCGACATCTGGTGCCATTTTGCTGGCAAGTGAATATTCAGCGAAATTATTGAAACCTAACAATTGTGCCATTTCTTGGCGTAAGCTCAGGATTTCTTCCATCACAGGTGTGTTATCAAACTCAGTCTTGTCGGACTGCTCAGATGCACGGGTGACATAAGCTTTGTAGAGTTCTTCTCTTAATTCGCGATCATCGGCATAGGTCATAATCGCAAAATAAGCAGGGAAGTCGAGTGTGGCAACGGCTTGCTCTAGCTCGCGTTGTTGTCCGTATTGCTTTAACAGTTCGATACTGCTTTGTGGTAAGCCTTTGAGCTGATCTTCGGTTAATGGTTTGAAGTAGGCTTGGGTTGCATCGAGCACATGGTTTGAGAAGTCCGAAGACAACTGGGACAAACGTGCCGAGATTTCTGCATAACGTTTTTTCGCTTCACCTTCGAGCGCAACACCAGACAGTTTAAAGTCGCGTAAAGCCAGTTTAATGGCACTTTGTTGTGCTTCGCTAAGTGCCTGAAATGCAGCGCTATCGTGAATCTGCTGATAAGTTTGATACAACGGTGTATGTTGGCCCAATTGGGTATAATATTCGCTCAAACTTGGTAAAAGTGCTTGGTAAACCTCACGGGTTTCGGTATTGTTCATAACCGCATTCAGATGCGACAAAATGCCCCATGACTCACTCATGTTATTTTCAAGTTGATCGACTTCGGTCAATGTTGCAAGTTGGGCTTCTGTGCCTTGAGGAACTTCATTGAGTTGATTTAAGAAGTTCTGACCATTTTGAATCGTCTGTTCGATCTGTTGTTTTAATTCGGCAAGTTGAATGCGATCAAACTGAGGAACGGGAAGTGTCGCTTGCTGTAGTGTCATTGTATTTTTGCCATATCATCTTTAAACATAGTTATAGATGTAGGGCTTAGATGGAGAGAAATCAAGGCTAATAAAATATTTTTGAGTTTTCCATGTGTATCACTCATTTAAATCAGGAAAACGCCTTTTAGATTCCTCTACTCTTAATTCATTTGAGAGAAAAGAGATCGTAGGCTCAAAAGAATAAGCATATATCCCTAAAATAGATTTATTGGAATTTTCATAGAATTTACCAAATCCATTATCAACAGTTAGTTCCCATTCGAAATTCTTTTTATAGTGCTCGAAAAGATATTTTTGAATTTTTCTCAATTGAACGGGATCTTCTGTTTTAAGAGTGTAATTGATTTCATGTAACTTTCCCTTCCACTCGGTTAATTTAATATCAACAAGTTGAGCTTCAAAAAAATAATGTTTTGATTCCTGAATGAAGTTTTTATTAGGGCTGTATTCTTGCAGAGGGAATTTAGATTGAATCTTGGAAAAGTCTGAAAAAAGAGAAAATACGGGAATATCTAGGTGTATTTCTTTAGATGTCGAAGAGATTAATTTTTCAGTTTGTGCAAATAACAGGGATGAATGTAAAAGTAAAAAGAGAATTAAAAATATTTTCATAATATTGGCAGTTATAAAGTGAATGGCTTTAAGGTGTTAACCCTAAAGCCATTATAAATTACTCAGCCTTTGCTTTCGCATTGGACTTTTTCTTTTTCACTTTCTTTTTGGCCTTTTCTTTCGTTTCAGGCTTAGCAGCTGCTTTTTTAGCTGGCTTTTTGCTATAAGAACTTGGTTTGTTCTTATCCTTTTTCTTACGCACAGGCTTTTCGCCATCTTCACTCACTTTAGACTTTGTAGATGCGGGTTTCCCAAATACTTCTTCAGTTGTTGAAGCACGATTTGAGCTAGAAGGATTCGCTGTACGAGGTGCTTTCTGGCGAATCACACGACCTAAGTGCGTTAATTGCTGAACTAACTGGAAGTCAATTTTACGTTCTTCCAGATTTACACCAGCCACTTGAATCTTGACTTCATCACCGAGGCTAAATGATTGACCACGATTCTGACCGATTAAGCTTTGGCTGGCCTGATCATAGAGGAAGAAGTCCTCACCCAATTGGCTGACATGAATCATGCCATCAACATAAAGATCTTTGAGGGTGACGAATAGGCCGAACTCAGTCACGGCACTAATGATACCAACAAACTCATCGCCTAAATGCTGTTGCATATAATGGCATTTCAACCATGTTGTCACACTACGTGAAGCTTCATCGGCACGACGTTCAGTTTGTGAGAAATGCTCACCCGCATCATCTAATGCTGCACCTGAAAGCGGGTAAGGTTTCTTATCAAGATAAGCCTTAATCGCACGATGTAACAACAAATCAGGATAACGACGAATTGGCGAAGTAAAGTGTGTATACGCTTCATAAGCAAGACCGTAATGTCCCGCATTCTTCGCGCCATAATATGCTTGCATCATTGAGCGTAATAACACTGCATGAATACTTGGTGCATCTAAGCGATCTTTGGTCGCTTCAATCACAGCTTGGTAATCGGCTTGGGTTGGTTGCTCAGGGAATGGCAAACCGAGTAGTTTCACAAAGTCACGGACTTTTTGAATACGTGAGAATTCTGGTGCTTCATGCACACGATAAAGCATTGGAATATCATGTTCTAAAGAATATTCCGCTGCAGCAACGTTTGCCAGTAACATACATTCTTCAATCAGCTTGTGCGCATCATTACGTGTACGTGGCAAGATTTCCTTGATTCCACCTAACTCATCAAAGGTCATGTAGGTTTCAATGGTTTCAAATTCCATTGCATGACGTGCAGCACGAAGGCCTTTTAAGGTTTGATAAAGCTGGAATAAGGTGTTCAGCGATTTATGAATGGTCTTATCTTCAGGGATAGCATCCGTTGCGCCTTCAAAATATTGACCGACTTGGGTATAGGTCAAACGCGCTTTAGAATGCATCACCGCAGGGTAGAATTCATAACCTGTGACTTTACCTGCACGAGAAAGTTTTAAATCACAGACCATACATAGGCGATCAACATGTGGATTTAAAGAACATAAGCCATTGGATAATGCTTCTGGCAGCATTGGCAATACGAAGTGCGGGAAATATACCGATGTTCCACGATCTTCAGCTTCTTCATTTAACGGAGAATCTAAACGAACATAATGGCTGACATCTGCAATGGCAACGACAACGCGATAACCACCGCCTGGGCGTTTTTCAGCAAAGACCGCATCATCAAAGTCACGTGCATCTTCACCATCAATTGTAACCAATGGTAGATCACGTAAATCAACACGACCTTGACGATCCTGTTCAGAAGGCTCTTTAAAACTTTCTGCTTCTTTAATCACAGCCTCTGGAAATTCATAAGGCAAACCGAATTCTAAAATCGTCTGCGGAATAATGATTTCCGTATCTGCTTTGTCTGCCATGGATTGAACCACATGACCTGTTGCCAGTTCTTCACGGGTCGGATAGTCATCAATGGCAACACGCAACATATCACCAACTTTGGCGTTGGCATGTTCAATCAATTCTTTTTCTAGAGTAATCGGTTGATGCTGGTTCGGATTGCTTGGTTGAATGAAGTATTCACCGTCATGCTCAGAGACTTTACCAATAATCTGCTTAACGCGGCGTTGTACCACTTCGGTAATAAAGCCCCAAGCTTTGCCTTTACGGTCAACAGACGTTTGGCGTACTTTAACGCGATCACCATTAAAGACCAGACGTAACTCACGTTCAGGCAGAAGAACATCATCCTGACCTGCGATATTGGCGGTGCCCAGTCCTTTACTATTGATATAGACCGTTGCTTCATGGCTCGGTAAATCTGTTGCAGGCTGGTATTTGAAACCATCCTTCATTAATTGCCCATCACGCACCATTGCGCTTAAACGATGGTTTAATGCATCAATACTTTTTTGATCTGGAATATTAAAGTGGTCAACCAGCTCTGCATGAGACTGTGCAGTTTTTAATTGTTCTAATGTAGTTAAAATAAGAGTTCGGCTAGGAATAGGATTATCGTAACGTTGCGCTTCTGCTTTTGCTTCGGGATCAGCCCAATTTTTAGTCATATCGTTTCATTTCACATCTGGCAGATCGGTTTAGCATAAGTCATTCAAACTCTAACTGCACGTCAAAGATTGCAAGATTCTGTTTATCGCTCCGATCTGAATAAAGGAGAGAACACTATATTAACAAGCGTAGAACTAAAAAATGCTGAAAAAATGCGTAAATTGATTAAAAAGTATTTGATTGAGCTGAAATAGTGGAAAAAAATAGGAACATCCCTTGTGTAATGTGGTTTTAGTTTGTATTATTGCGCTCGTGTTACGGTGAGATGGGTGAGTGGCTGAAACCACATCCCTGCTAAGGATGCATACGGGTAACTGTATCGAGGGTTCGAATCCCTCTCTCACCGCCACTTTACTTAAGGCGCTCATAGCTCAGCTGGATAGAGCACTTGGCTACGAACTAAGGGGTCGGGAGTTCGAATCTCTCTGAGCGCACCAAGTAAAGATTTAAAGTAACACATGCCATTTTGGCAACCTAAGTAATGCGCTCATAGCTCAGCTGGATAGAGCACTTGGCTACGAACTAAGGGGTCGGGAGTTCGAATCTCTCTGAGCGCACCAACTTAAATAGAAGAAACCGCTTAAGTGCGGTTTTTTTGTGCCTGAATTTTAAGAGATATAAATCATCACGCTGCTATAAACGGCTAAAATATAATATAGGCTCAGTAAAGCCATGAGTATAACTCTTGATTTATTTGAGAATATTTTTAATAAAGTAGACACCATAAAAGCAATCAATAAAAACATCCATGCTCCAATGAATGTGATTATCCAGAGCTTCCAATTCTTTTTCTGTATCGCGGTTGGGGTGTTGGGGGCTAGTTGCTGATAATTTAGATGAATTAAATTTCCTTTAAGATCAATATAATCAATGGCTTTAAGCTGGTATTCGGGCTGGTTATTTCCTATCGGAATTGTTTGATAATAATAGATTGTTTGGATCGCATGAGTCGGTTGCTTAAGCTCTTGCTGGCATAACTTCATGAGTTTGACATCACACTTCATTGTTAAAGAATTATTGGCGTTTGTTGGAAGTATCAGCGATGCACCAGCTCGTTCACGACGGATATGAAATTGGTTGGTTGAGTTGACATGTTGTTTTGATATTTTCCATGTGTGATTTCTAGCAAGGTCTACTTGGTGTAAGGCTGCTTGGTGCAAAGAGCTAAAAACTAATAAAATTATGAAAGAATAAAGAAAGCATAGGAAGGCAGATTTAAAGTGGTTTGAGATGTAATTTTCTTCTGCATTATGGTTCTCGAAAATAGTTTTTGGCATTGCGTTCCTTGGTTTTAGCTAGATTTTACTTTTACTATTTTCTTTTCAAACAATTGATAAAGATAACCCACTGTCCCAAGCACACCCACCATACGGATCACATGAAATGCGGTCACCATAGGCACGCCGAGCTGTAACACATTGGCGGTTAATGCCATTTCAGCTACACCACCTGGGGCAAGACCCAAACCAAGTGTGGGTAAGGGAATATCTGTCCAGAAGGCGAGGCTGTAGGCGAGCAAGCCAGCGAAAAGAATAGCACTTAGATTGCTTAGGGCCACAATACTGAGATAATGCGGTGCGGTTTTGAAAAAGCCTGGCTTAAATTTATTACCTAAAGACCAGCCCAGTAGGACTTGGCCTAAATGTAAAATCGATGTTGGCATCGCCGACAGGTGAATATCTTGTGTGGTAAATAGAATTGCAACCAGTAGCGCACCAAAGGTCCAAGGATTCGGAAGCTTGTAATATTTAAAAATACGGCAGGCAAAGTAAGCCAAACTTGCTAACAGGGCAAGACCATACCAATTCACTTCGCCATGACGATGAAGCGTACTGTGATCAAGGCCATGCCATCCCATAAATTGATAAAAAAATGGAACGATGACCACCACCATTAATACACGTAAGGTATGGGCAGAGGCAACTTTATCAACGCGGGCTTGATAATGCTCAGCCAAGTTAGACATTTCATTTGCACCACCGATTGCGGAAGCAAACCAAGCAGTTTTAAAGTCAACATTTCCCCAGCGATACAATATGGCAGAGCCGATTGCACCCAGGAATAAGGCAAAGAGTAGCCCGCCAAGCAGAAGAGGCCACTGCATTGCAATCAGTTGAATCATTTGAGGAGTAAAATAGAGACCCAGCGTTAGTCCTAAAATCGACAAGCCGATATTACGTGCGCTGTGATGGCATTCGATCGGCGCATGATTCATTTTAAGAAATGCGGTAATGAATAAAGGCCCAAGTAGCCATGGAAGTGGCAGATGTAACCATTCCGCCAAGTGGGCACCTAAAAAGGCAACCGCTAGACTCAACGCATACTTGAGGTACATCATTCAAGCCACCGAAAATAAGTGAATAAACCAAAGCAAAGGTGCCAATAGCAATACATGATTGCTATTGGCCATGCAATTAAGATCTTTGACGTTTGCTACGTAACCAGCGAATCAGTGGCAACACAATCATGATACCCGCCATGATCCATAACACCTTCGTGATATAACCATCAAAGAGAATAAATAATTCACCATGCGAAATGGATAGAGCACGACGTAAACTGGACTCCATCAATCCACCCAGTACAAAGCCAAGGATTAATGCCGAAAGCGGGAAGTTGAGCTTACGTAAAATATAACCAAAGATACCGAGTACGACCATTAAAATAAGGTCGAATATCGTACTGTGGATAGCATATACCCCAACAAAACTTACCGCTGCAATGGCGGGTAGTAAAATGAAATTAGGAACACTCAGGAGCTTGGCAAAGTAGCGAACCAGTGAAATGTTCATAAATAGGAGTAGGGCGCTGGCAATAAAGAGCGAAGCAATGAGTCCCCAGACAATTGTGGGTTGCTCGGTAAAAAGTTGTGGACCCGGCGTAATATTATATAAAGTTAAAGCACCCAGCATAACGGCTGTTGTTCCTGAGCCCGGGACACCTAAGGTCAACATGGGGATAAATGAACCACATGCCGAGGCATTATTCGCGGCTTCTGGCGCGGCAATCCCACGTAAATCACCTTCACCAAATTTACTGTCTTTACCTGCAAGTTTACGTTCACTGGTATAGGCTAGAGCGCTGGCAATTGTGGCACCTGCACCAGGTAAAATCCCCACAATAAAGCCAAGGAAAGAACTACGAATGGTAGAGCCGAGAGTGAACGTAAATTCTTTTAGGTTGAATAAACTACGCTTACCTTGTCCTAACGCTTTTTGCCCAATCGCCGTTTGTTCCAGCATGATCAGGATTTCACTGATACTGAAGAAGCCAATCACAATAGTGGTAAATTGAATTCCGTCACTTAAGCTGACGGAGTTAAAAGTAAAGCGATAGACCCCAGTGACAGCATCAACACCGACTGTCGCGAGTAATAAACCAATTAAAGCTGAGACAGCTGTTTTTACAGGTTGATCACTGACCAAGCCACTTAAGCAGGTGAGTGCAAATACCATTAGAACAAAATATTCAGCGGGACCAAACACAATCGCCCATTTTGCCAAGAGTGGTGCGAAAAGAATAATCCCAACAATGGCAATGATACTTCCGATAAAGGAGCTCATGGCTGACAGTGATAATGCAATACCTGCTTTACCCTGCTTAGCGAGTGGATATCCATCAATCGTAGACATAATGGCTGCTGCATCACCTGGCACATTGATCAGAATTGCTGAAATCCGTCCACCATATTCACAGCCCAAATAGACCGAAGCGAGAAGAATTAGTGCACTTTCAGGAGGTAGGCCAAGCGCATAGGCAAAGGGCAATAGTAAGGCCACACCATTAATTGGGCCTAAGCCAGGTAATAAGCCAACGATGGTTCCGATAAAAGCGCCAATAAGGGCAATAAGTAAGTTTTGTGGGGTCAGTGCAACCTGAAAACCGTACATTAAATATTCAAAAACATCCATTTATTCTTCCCTGTTTTAATTAAAGAGGCCTAATGGCAGAGGGACGTCTAGTACATAATCAAATAGTCCGTAGAGTAAGCAACCAAAGACAATGCCAGTGGCAAGTGAAGCTTTGAGGCTGCCACCGAAAAGAGGGCCGACCAGAAAAAACATCAGGGCAGTCGCGATAGGAAAACCTAAAAGCTCAAAAGTCGTTGCGTAAATCAGCATGAATAGCATGAGCAAACCGACTTTTTTTAAGATGGTTCGGGATAGCCCTAGGTTAAGTAGCTCTGCAAGTTTCTTGGGCCGAATAACGAGATAAAAACAACATAGAATTAATAGTAATAATAGAAGTGCGGGATAGGGTCGTGGCCCTAATGGATCATAGGCAATGGGTGCGACATAGCTCCAGCATAAATAAAGCAGACCAAGACTCACAATCCCTAAAATCCCTGAAAAAATTCTTTCTATGGGCATAATCATTCCTTTTCTGATCTGGTTTTTAGATACATTTCAGGACACTGGAGTTTCAGCGAGAGAAATCTCCAGAGGCTGAAATACTTTTATTTATTGTTTTCAGGATTATTTGGTAATGAGTTCGAACTCTTTGGAGAGATCTCTTAACTGATCGGTTTGCTGCAATACAAATTGATCTAACTCGGCGCCAGTCATCGAAAATGGCAGTAAATCAAACTGTTCACGGGTCTGAGTGAACTTTGGATCGGTGAGCATTTTATCGAATGCTGTTTTCCACCACTGATAGGCCTCATCACTCACTTTAGGACCAACGTAATAGCCTCGTACAACAGGCCACTGGATGTCATAACCTTGTTCTTTGGCTGTTGGTATATCTGCTAAGGTATTCGGAAGACGTTCAGGTGCAAAAACTGCAAGTGCGCGTAACTTGCCTGATTTAACATGAGGAATAACCTCCGCAATGCCTGCACTGACAACTTGAATATGATTGCCTAAAACTGAAGTAATGGCTTCACCACCACCTTCCATCGCGATATAAGTCATATCTTTCGGATTGACACCAGCGGCCTTCGCCAACATTGCGGTTTGCATCCAGTCCTGACCGCCAACACTGCCACCTGCACCAAAGCTGATCGATTTTGGATTTGTCTTGAGAGCCTGAATCAGGTCATTAAGATTTTGGTAAGGCGATTCAGCATTCACAGCTACAACGCCGTAATCGGTACCAACCACTGCGAGCCAGCGGACGTCTTTTTCGGTGTATTGTCCGAATTTACCTTGGGCTAAATTAAGTAGTGAGCCTGTTGAGAATGCAACAATGGCATTGTCATTTGCTGGATCATTGGCGACGATCTTGTTATATGCCACTGCACCCACACCGCCTGGCATGTAGGTCACCCGCATTGGAGAGTTGAGTAGTTCAGTTTCTCTAAATGCTTTCTGTGCCAGTTTACAAGTCAGGTCAAAGCCACCACCCGGTTTAGCTGGAGCAATACATTCAGGACGTTTGGGTTCTCCGACTTGGCCTTTGCTCTTATCACATGCCGATAAACCGAATCCTAAGCTAATCAACGTACTTGTGAATAAAATTTTTCTTAACATTTTAAATGTTTCTCCGTAAACAATTATATTGATATGCAAATTCATGCATATTTAATGGTGCTGCTTTTAATAAGAATTTAGAGTTGCTATTAATAATTGAATTTTAGTTTGGAGGTAATCCATTAACCTCTATTTTAGATTTTTTGCTATTGTGTGCCTTGGTTATTATTGAGATTAGCACTATATTTTATGAGCCAATGGTGTGGTTTTAAAATATTCCTATATTGTTAATTTATTTGGAAGATTATGTCTTTTTGAAATTAGATGTAGAGGGTACGGATTACTGAATTTAAACGGTTTTAATTTTTTAATGGATTAATCTGATGAGTAAAATGGTTTTTCATGTCATAAGGGGGAATTTTGCTCATGAGTTTAAAAGCCAGAAATATACAACTTCTGGCTTTTAATGATTATAAATTCTGAGCGATGCAGGGACTTAGAACTTAAACTCTAAACCTGTGCCTACAAGTGTTTGACTATCCTTTAGATTTGCCTGTTTAAAGCGCGCATAGCCAGTATAGCCATACGATCTTACCTGCTTGCTAAATGAATAACCGACACCTGCCATGATTTGCTGGGCTGTATAGTCGGCAGATTGATCTTTAAAACTGGTTTTGTTGGTGCTGTATTGGGCTTGTACATTCCATTTTTCATGATTTGGAATTTTGTATTCCGTGCCGATAAGCCAGCCCACTGAATCATCAATATTGGCTGCACCTTCCTGATTTCCTTTTGCCTCTTCGATCTGAGATTTCTGGATCAAGGCCTTTAAAGAGAGGTCGTCGGTTGCTTTAATACGGGTGATTAAGCGTGTTGTATTTGCGGCAGCCAATACACCATCGACATCAATATTTGTGTCTGATGCGTTCAGGAAACCTTGCCCTAAAAAGTTACTTGGGATCGCCTTATCATAGGCAATACCTGCGACAAGGAGTGGATTGGTATAGGTCAGAGAGCTTGACCATGCATCACCTAAACCTTTACCGTCAACAGTAACGCCTCCTTGACTGCTTTTGATACCTTGACCTTCTCCAGTTGCCAGAAGTGCCATAAATTCAACATTAGCATCCTGACCCACAGAAAACTTAGGTGATTCATATAACACCGAATTATTAATCCGGTTTTCACCAGGCATAATGCCAGTGACATCTGCGGTATTACGAACATAGTTGTTAAAGCTATCTACTGGGCTTGAAAGTCTCTTTAATGGTGAATTATGTTTGCCAACTTTTAGCGCACCTAGATATTTATCTTTTAAACCTACATATCGATCCCGTTGTGACCAATCAGTACCATCGCCGTCTGCATTAAATGCCCATTCGACTAAGTAAACTGCGTCTAAACGATCTGTTAGTTTTTCCTCACCTTTAAGACCGAGAAAGGAACTATTCGTATTAATTTTCCATACATCTTTATTTTTTGTATGGGCATTATTTTCGGGTAAATAATCAACACTGGCGTCGATCTCACCATACATGTGAGGAGCAGCAAATGCTGAGCTGGTGATGATCGTAAATATGCTGGCAATTAAAACCGTAACTCTCATTTTTTCATCCTGAAAAGTTTATAAAGCATCCCTTAGGGATGATGTGTCATTGTTGTGTTGTTTAAAAATATTAAAATGCTTAAGCCTTTAATACAGGTAGATTTTTAATAGAGTGAATAGTTTTTATCAAGCGCTATAGCGGAGTGGTTATTGGAGGGTTTTAAATAAAATTATTTTAATCCTTTATGAATGTATTTATTGTTTTTTAGATTTCATATTTTATTTAAGTGTGTTCTTGGTTTTTATATGAGTTGTTTTTTTAGGGTGTAAACGGTTGTGTTATTAAAAAATAAAAAAGCCGCTAATAATAGCGGCTTTTTTATTGATTTGTTTAGAAGTGATTTACTGAGCTGAAGAGATGATCAGTTAAATTACCTAAAGAAGATTGAAGCGATACAAGGTCGGTTAAAGAACCACCATTTGGATTTGGTTCACCCACCGCAATACCTGAACTTGATGAAACTGTTCCTGTAATCGCATCTAAAATTCCATCAACGCTACCATGGACACTGTAGTCGCCATTTCCAGCACTGATACTAATGAGATTATTGAGGCTATCAAGCGAGCCATCACCGAAGAGGGTGCTTACGTGGTCTTGTAATGTATCAACGGCCACATTTCCGCTACTAATCACGGTCTGGATTGGTTGAGCGATACCAGAAATAATATCTCCGCTATTTACGCCGCCGCCAATGCCGCCTGTAATACTGCCGATAATGTCAGTGATTGAGCCTAAAGGACCGCCTTCGCCACCGCCGATACCACCAGTAATACCGCCGATAATATCAGTGATTGAGCCTAAAGGACCGCCTTCGCCACCACCGATGCCACCAGTAATGCCACCGATGATGTCAGTAATTGAGCCTAAAGGACCACCTTCGCCACCGCCGATGCCGCCAGTGATTCCACCGATAATGTCAGTGATTGAGCCTAAAGGACCGCCTTCACCACCACCGATGCCACCAGTGATTCCTCCGATAATGTCAGTGATTGAGCCTAAAGGACCGCCTTCACCGCCACCGATACCACCAGTGATTCCACCGATAATGTCAGTGATTGAGCCTAAAGGCCCGCCTTCACCGCCACCGATACCGCCAGTAATGCCACCTAACAATCCACCAACATCAGTGAGGTCACCCACTGCATGTTGAACCAGACCAGAAGCTGTTGAACCATTGGTGATTAGTGTACCGACAACGCCAGTAAGAGAGCCTGCAGCACCACCAATATCAGCGCCTGCTAAATCAGAAATAGCTTCAAGTGTACCGTTTACAGTATCGCGAGAGGTTTCAAAGGTGAGGGTACCGAGATTAGTCAGATCTGTAACAGGATGAACACCCGGAAGTACGCTACCAATTGCACCACCGACCGTGCTAATACCAGTGTTGATAATATCTGTTTTCAGGCTTTCAACACCTTGCAGTACATCAATACCAGTTTGAATCACACCAGTAACTGGATTGTTGCCAAGGTCACCGCCTGTGATACCACCAATGATTCCAGTAATTGCACCTAAAGGACCGCCTTCGCCACCACCGATGCCACCAGTAATGCCGCCGATAATGTCAGTGATAGAACCTAAAGGACCACCTTCACCGCCGCCGATACCACCTGTAATGCCACCGATGATGTCAGTGATCGCACCAAGAGGACCGCCTTCACCGCCGCCGATGCCACCAGTGATTCCACCGATGATGCCAGTGATTGCGCCAAGAGGGCCACCTTCACCACCGATGCCGCCAGTGATTCCACCAAGCAAGCCACCGACATCAGTCAAGTCACCAACTGCATGTTGAACCAGACCAGAAGCTGTTGAACCATTCGTAATCAGTGTACCGACAACGCCAGTAAGAGAACCCGCAGCACCGCCAATATCAGCGCCTGCTAAATCAGAAATGGCTTCAAGTGTACCGTTTACAGTATCGCGAGAAGTTTCAAAGGTGAGGGTACCAAGATTGGTCAGGTCGGTAACAGGATGAACACCCGGAAGTACGCTACCAATTGCACCACCGACAGTGCTAATACCTGTGTTGATAATATCTGTTTTCAGGCTTTCAACGCCTTGCAGTACATCAATACCAGTCTGGATTACGCCAGTGACAGGATTGTTACCTAAGTCACCACCAGTAATACCACCGATGATTCCAGTGATTGCACCAAGAGGACCGCCTTCACCGCCGCCAATACCACCAGTAATGCCACCGATGATACCTGTGATTGCACCCAGAGGACCACCTTCGCCGCCGCCGATACCGCCAGTAATGCCGCCGATAATTCCAGTGATTGCGCCAAGAGGACCACCTTCGCCGCCGCCAATACCTCCAGTGATTCCACCGATAATTCCAGTGATTGCACCAAGAGGACCGCCTTCGCCACCACCGATACCGCCAGTAATGCCGCCGATAATGTCAGTGATTGAGCCTAAAGGACCGCCTTCGCCACCGCCGATACCACCAGTAATGCCACCTAACAAGCCACCGACATCAGTCAGGTCACCCACTGCATGTTGAACCAGACCAGAAGCTGTTGAACCATTGGTGATCAGTGTACCGACAACGCCTGTAAGAGAGCCCGCAGCACCGCCAATATCAGCGCCTGCTAAATCAGAAATGGCTTCAAGTGTACCGTTTACAGTATCGCGAGAAGTTTCAAAGGTGAGGGTACCGAGATTGGTCAGATCCGTAACAGGATGAACACCCGGAAGTACGCTACCAATTGCACCACCGACCGTGCTAATACCTGTGTTGATAATATCTGTTTTCAGGCTTTCAACACCTTGCAGTACATCAATACCAGTCTGAATCACGCCAGTGACAGGATTGTTGCCTAAGTCACCACCCGTAATGCCGCCAATGATTCCAGTAATTGCACCTAAAGGACCGCCTTCACCGCCGCCAATACCGCCCGTAATACTGCCGATAATGTCAGTGATTGAGCCTAAAGGACCGCCTTCACCACCACCGATACCACCAGTAATGCCGCCGATAATGTCAGTAATTGTACCTAAAGGACCACCTTCGCCACCGCCGATACCACCAGTGATACCACCGATAATTCCAGTGATTGCACCTAAAGGACCACCTTCACCGCCACTGATACCGCCCGTAATGCCGCCGATGATTCCAGTGATTGCACCAAGAGGTCCACCTTCACCACCACCGATACCACCAGTGATTCCGCCGATAATGTCAGTGATAGAGCCTAAAGGACCACCTTCACCGCCACCGATGCCACCAGTAATGCCGCCTAACAAGCCACCAACATCAGTGAGGTCACCAACTACATGTTGAACTAGACCAGAAGCCGTTGAACCATTGGTGATCAGTGTACCGACAACGCCAGTAAGAGAACCCGCAGCACCGCCAATATCAGCACCAGCTAAATCAGAAATGGCTTCAAGCGTACCGTTTACAGTATCGCGAGAGGTTTCAAAGGTGAGGGTACCAAGATTGGTCAGGTCGGTAACTGGATGAACACCCGGAAGCACGCTACCAATTGCACCGCCTACAGTGCTAATACCTGTGTTGATAATATCTGTTTTCAGGCTTTCGACACCTTGCAGTACATCAATACCAGTTTGAATCACGCCAGTGACAGGATTGTTGCCTAAGTCACCACCCGTAATACCACCAATGATTCCAGTGATTGCACCAAGAGGACCACCTTCACCACCACCGATACCACCAGTAATGCCACCGATAATGTCAGTGATTGAGCCTAAAGGACCGCCTTCACCGCCGCCGATACCGCCAGTAATTCCACCGATGATTCCAGTGATTGCACCAAGAGGACCACCTTCACCACCACCAATACCACCAGTAATGCCGCCGATAATTCCAGTAATTGCACCTAAAGGACCGCCTTCACCACCACCGATGATTCCGCCTGCATTGGTAAGATCACCAGCAATATGCTGAACCAGACCAGAAGCCGTTGAACCATTGGTGATCAGTGTCCCGACAACGCCAGTAAGAGAACTTGCAGCACCACCAATATCTGCGCCTGCTAAATCAGAAATGGCTTCAAGTGTGCCATTTACAGTGTCGCGAGAGGTTTCAAATGTAAGCGTTCCCAAATCTGCAAGATCACCAATTGGATGTTCAGATTGATGAACTGCACCAATAAGTGTATTTGCAACCGTATCAATACCTGTATTGATCACTTCAGTTTTTAAGCTTTCAAGCCCTTGAAGAACATCAATACCAGTCTGGATTACACCTGTGACAGGATTATTGCCTAAATCACCGCCAGTAATGCCACCAATAATATTAGTGACTGCGCCAAGTGGGCCGCCTTCTGTACCACCTGTAATACCACCGATAATACCTGTTACTGCACCGAGTGGATTGCCACCAGCCCCGCCAGTGATACCACCAATAATATTTGTGACGGCACCTAATGGGCCACCGTCAGTTCCACCTGTGATACCACCGATGATTCCGGTAACTGCGCCCAGTGGATTGCCCGTAGCGCCACCTGTAACTCCTCCAATAATATGTGTGACAGAATCAAGAGGACTACCACTTGTTCCACCTGTCACACTACCAAGAATGTTTGTAACTGCCCCAAGAGGATTGTTGGCTGCTCCGCCAGTAATACTGCTAACAGTATTCGTGAGTGTATTTGTTGAAACGATATTGGTAATGGTAGAGAGTGACAGGGGAGCAAGGAGTGAACCGCCAACATGTGATGTTGAGCTATTACTATCGACTAAACTCGAAGTAATGCTTTTAATGGGTGATAGAAGACTTTTAAAAAGCATAACGATACCTATATTTTTAAAGTTGTGTTGTTCTAAGTAGTTATTAAATTGCTATGATTATTTTGTGATTAAAGTCACATTAATCTATTTTAGTGTTATATGTGGCAGTTATTTTGTCAATCTGTAACGGTATTGATCTGGATTGTTAAATTTGAGTTTAAGTTGCTGAATAATATTTATTTTTTTACATAAAACATTCTATTAAATCTACATGTGTATTTTATTCTAAAAAGGGCGATAAACTCATTGGAATAAAATATAATCAAATTTATCATGCAATTAAAATGAATTTCCCATTCAAAAGCACTCTTTTTTAGACAGAAATTGGAAAAGTTATAAAATTTGTTACTCATTTGAAAATAAATATTTCGCCTAAAATAGTATGTTTGAAAAATAGATAAAAATCATAGTATTAATATTGTTTGGTAAGTTTTTTTAAAATAAAAATCAAGTAAAAAATGATGATCTTTTTGCTGGTCAACCATGTGTTGTTAAAAAAAACTTATTAATGAAAACTATGATTCTTGCTTAAGTAGATTGAAATTGTGGTCTAAGGCAATAGAAAAGCCACTGACCTCAGCAGCTTTTCTAAAAGTTAAAGATTAAAAGTGATGAACAGAACCGAAGAGGTGATCGGTTAAGCCTGATAATGGTGAGGTGATTGAAATAATATCTGTTAAAGAGCCGCCATTTGGATTTGGCTCACCTACAGCAATACCTGAACTTGATGAAATTGTTCCTGTAATCGCAGTTAAGATGTTATCAACACTACCATCTTCGTTATTGACATGAACAAGGTTGCTAATGCCATCGAATAGATTGCCATTTGATAGGCTACCCAAACTGTCTTGTAGAAGATCGAGAGTTAAGCTACCACTGCCAACCACAATTTGAATCGGTTGAGCGACTCCAGAAATCACGTCACCGTCGCCGATACCACCGGTAATGCCACCTATGATGTCAGTGATTGAGCCTAAAGGACCACCTTCACCACCACCGATACCGCCAGTGATTCCACCGATAATGTCAGTGATCGAACCTAAAGGACCACCTTCACCACCACCGATACCACCAGTAATGCCACCTATGATGTCAGTAATTGAGCCTAAAGGACCACCTTCGCCACCGCCGATGCCGCCAGTGATTCCTCCAATAATGTCAGTGATCGAACCTAAAGGTCCGCCTTCACCACCACCGATGCCACCAGTAATTCCACCAATGATGTCAGTAATTGAGCCTAAAGGACCACCTTCGCCACCGCCGATGCCGCCAGTAATGCCACCGATAATTCCAGTAATTGCACCAAGAGGACCGCCTTCACCGCCGCCGATACCGCCAGTAATGCCACCGATGATACCTGTGATCGCGCCAAGAGGCCCACCTTCACCGCCGCTAATACCGCCTGTGATACCACCAAGCAAGCCACCAACATCAGTCAGGTCACCAACTACATGTTGAACCAGACCAGAAGCCGTTGAACCATTGGTGATTAGTGTACCGACAACGCCAGTAAGAGAACCCGCAGCACCGCCAATATCAGCGCCTGCTAAATCAGAAATGGCTTCAAGTGTACCGTTTACAGTATCGCGAGAAGTTTCAAAGGTGAGGGTTCCAAGATTAGTCAAGTCAGTAACTGGATGAACGCCTGGAAGTACGCTACCAATTGCACCACCGACCGTGCTAATACCTGTGTTGATAATATCTGTTTTCAGGCTTTCAACGCCTTGCAGTACATCAATACCAGTTTGGATGACACCTGTGACAGGATTGTTGCCTAAGTCACCGCCCGTAATGCCGCCAATGATTCCAGTGATCGCACCAAGAGGACCGCCTTCACCGCCGCCGATACCACCAGTGATTCCACCGATAATGTCAGTGATCGAACCTAATGGACCACCTTCGCCACCACCAATACCACCCGTAATGCCACCGATAATTCCTGTAATTGCGCCAAGAGGACCGTCTTCACCGCCACCGATGCCGCCAGTGATTCCACCGATGATTCCAGTGATCGCACCAAGAGGACCACCTTCACCGCCGCCAATACCGCCAGTGATTCCACCGATAATGTCAGTGATCGCACCAAGAGGCCCGCCTTCACCACCACCGATACCACCAGTGATTCCACCGATAAGGTCAGTGATCGCGCCTAAAGGACCGCCTTCACCGCCGCCGATACCGCCAGTAATATCACCGATGATTCCAGTGATTGCACCAAGAGGGCCGCCTTCACCACCAATACCGCCAGTGACGCCTCCAACAACCCCAGTCACTGTACCGAGTAGGCCTGTACCGCCTTCGCCATCACCCGCCACAATATGAATAATGTTGGTCACTGGGCTTAGTGGATTAAATTCACCTTCACCATTTAAACCGCTGAGGTCGAGTACCGAGATGGCATTGCCTGAGAAGTTAATTGGAATCGTAATCGGTGTCACGATACTGGCATCATCACCAATACCATTGCCAATACCGTAATTATGCTCACCATTGCCTGCGCCAATACCGCCGAGCAAGCCGCCTGAGCCATTACCACTACCACCGTTGCCTGTACCATTCCCATTGTTGGTGCTGTCATTGTCCTGAACATAGTTGTTGGTTGTGGTCGATGAATTATTGTGAGAGTTGGCAGTTGCGCTACCAAATAAAGAGATTGCATTACCTGAGAGGTTAATCGGAATGGCAATCGGGGCGACGATGCTGGCATCATCGGCAATACCATTACCGATACCATAGTTATGTTCACCATTACCTGCTGCAAAACCGTTGAGTAAACCGCCCAAACCAAGCAAGCCGCCTGAACCGCCACCTACGCCATTGCCGCCACTATTACTATTATTGGTGGAGTCATTGTCCTGAACATAGTTATTGGTTGTGGTTGAGGAATTATTGGTTGAGTTGGCTGTTGCGTTACCAAAGATCGAGAAAGCATTACCCGATGCATTGATTGGGGTCGTAATCGGGATCACCACACTGGCATCATCGGCAATACCATTGCCAATACCGTAGTTGTGTTCGCCATTACCTGCGGCAACACCATTTAATAGTCCGCCTCCTGTGCCATTGCCTGAACCGCTGCCAGTACCGTTACCACCGCTATTACTGTTATTGGTTGTATCGTTATCCTGGAAGTAGTTATTGGTTGTGGTCGAAGAATTATTCACTGAGTTTGAAGTGGCATTACCAAAGAGAGAGAAGGCATTACCCGATGCGTTAATTGGTGTGGTAATAGGAGCAACCACACTGGCATCATCAGCAATACCATTACCAATACCGTAGTTATGCTCGCCGTTGCCTGCACCGACACCATTTAATAAGCCACCACCAACGCCATTACCTGCCGTACCGCCAACACCGCTACTGCTGTTGCCGTTATTAATGCTGTCATTGTCCTGGAAGTAGTTTGTGGTTTTGGTTGAGGAGTCGTTGACTGAGTTTGAAGTGGCATTGCCAAAGAGGGAGAAGGCATTACCCGAACCGCTGATTGGCGTTGTGATGGGTGCAACGACACTAGAATCATTGCCGATACCATTGCCAATACCAAAGTTATGGTCGCCATTCCCCGATGCAGGGCCATTACCCCAACCACCAACGCCATTGCCAGCCGAGCCATCAGTCAGGCCAGTGCCGCTGTTGCTATTGTCAGTGGTGTCGTTGTCTTCATAATGATTGACGGTTGTAGTCGATGAGTTATTGACTGAGCTTGTGGTCGAGTCTCCAAAGACAGAGAATGAGTTACCCAAGCCGCTGAGTGGGGTGGTGATTGGCATAACCACACCAACGTCATCGCCATTACCGTTGCCAATACCGTAATTATGTTCGCCATTGCCTGCACCGACACCATTGAGTAGACCGCCGATACCATTGCCAGAACCACTACCTACACCTGTACCGCCGCTATTACTATTGTCTGTCGTGTCATTGTCACGAACAATATTGGTGGTGGTGGTCGAAGCATTGTTATGAGATGAGTTATTGGCATCACCAAAGAATGAGAATTCATTGCCTAGGCCATTGATTGGCGTCGTGATGGGTGTGGTGATACCTACATCGTCACCATTGCCATTACCGATACCATAGTTTTGCTCACCATTGCCTGCACCAATACCGCTCAGTAGGCCTCCGATTCCATTGCCAGCAGCGCCTGCGCCACTATTGCTATGGTCGATATGATCATTGTCTTCTACGATGTTGGTGGTATTGGTTGATCCATTGTTGACCGAGGTATTGCCTGTCTGAGCCGGATCATTGCTGCCGAACCATAAAACATTATTCCCCATAGCATTGATTGGAGTCACAACTGGAGAAGTCCAGTCTGCGTCATCACCGTTACCATTGCCGATGCCGTAGTTGTGTTCACCATTGCCAGCACTGATACCGTTGAGTAAGCCACCCAGACCATTGCCAGTGCCGCCTGTACCTGTTCCACTATTGCTATTATCAGTGCTGTCATTGTCTTGAACATGGTTCAGTGTGGTGGTTGGTGCTGAATTGGTAGATGAGTTATTGCCACCACCGCCAACAGAATTTCCGAGTACATTCAATGGTGTAGTCCAAGGCACAGTAATATCGACATCATCTCCATTGCCATTCCCGATGCCATAGTTTTGTTCGCCATTGCCTGCGGCAGGACCATTGCCCCAGCCACCAACACCATTACCCACGCCACCTAGGCCTGTTCCACTATTGCTGTTATCCGTTGTGTCATTGTCCTGAATAATATTGGAGGTCGTTGTTGGCGCAGTATTGGTCGAGTTCACATCGCCATCGCCTAAACCTGCAAATGAATTGCCGAGTACATGTACTGGCGTAGTCCACGGTACGGTTACGCTGGCATCGTCACCGTTGCCATTGCCAATTCCGTAATTGTGTTCATCATTGCCTGCACTAATGCCGTTAAGTAAGCCACCCAAGCCATTACCTGAGCCTCCGACACCTGTACCTTGATTGCTGTTATCAGTTGTATCGTTGTCTTGAATCACATTGGACGCTGAAGTTGGGGCTGTATTAACGGAGTTCACGTCACCGCCACCAAGACCTGCAACTGAATTGCCGAGTACCTGAAATGGTGCTGTGACGGGTGTCGTGATACTGGCATCATCACCGTTACCATTGCCAATGCCATAGTTCTGTTCACCATTTCCAGCACCGACACCATTTAACCAGCCACCACCACTGCCATTGCCCGCAGCACCAGTACCCGTATTGCTGTTATTGATGGTGTCATTATCTTGAATGTGGGTAGAGGAGGAGGTCGGTGCGGTATTTATAGAATTCACACCACCACCACCCAAGCCAGCAATCGAATTACCTACTGCTTGAACAGGTGTCGTCCATGGAATCGTGACTGTGGCATCATCACCGTTTCCATTACCAATGCCATAATTGTGTTCGCCATTTCCTGCTGCCACACCATTTAGTAAGCCCCCACTATTGCCGTTCCCAGCGCCAGTGCCAGTATTGCTATTATTGGTGGTGTCATTGTCTTCAATGAGTGTAGTTGAGGTGGTTGGTGTTGTATTAACTGACTCCAGATCGCCATTACCAAGCGCTGCAACAGAATTACCTAAAGCTTCGAATGGCACTGTAATCGGTGTCGTAAGATTGGCATCATCTCCGTTGCCATTCCCAACGCCATAATTATGGTCGCCGTTTCCAGAAGCGATACCACTTAACAAACCGCCATTGCTGCCATTCCCGGCACCTGCGCCAGTATTGCTGTTATTGATAATGTCATTGTCTTGGACGTGAGTCGAAGATGTTGTCGTCGCCGTATTTACGGATGACGTACCTCCAAGCCAAGGGAATGAGTTGCCTAATGAATGAAAAGCTGTCGTAAAAGGGAAAGGAAAATTAAGATCTTGGGCGTTACCAACCCCAACACCGTAATTTTGATGACCATTGCCTGTGATAACACCGCCTAATAAACCATCACCTGAACCATTACTATTATTGGTGATGGTGGTATCTTCGACCTGAACATGATTTGTTGTCGATACAGTGTTAACAGGAACTGGCGCCGTTGCTTGGCTATTACTACTCGAAAGCGAGAGAATACCCGTAATTGGTGATAAAATATTTTTAAATAACATGTCGATATACCTATAATTATTAAAGTTTTGTTTTATTTAGCTTAATAATTATGTGACTCCTGTCTCATAATATACCAATTAGTATTGGTTGATTAACGCTTTAATGTCAATATTGCAGTATGTATCATATTTTTAATGGATTATAAAATTGATATAAAACAAAGAATTGGAATCTAATTTTAAAGTCTGGATTTTAATTGTTATTAATATTATGAAATTATAGATTATTTATAAAAATTACAGAGTCATTTATGATGATTTATCGGAAAATTAATTAGTTAATTGAATTTTAATAACTAATCTATTTTAAGTTCTTTTTAGGTACTGGTTTGAATTGGCCCATGATGATATTTTTAATGATCGCGGTGAATAACACTATTTTTTAGTCAATCGGGCTTCGTTACGCTGATTGTATCTGGATCATGTGCTGAATCTATAGCCAGTTGATCGATAACTTTAGAAAAAGGACTTATCTTTTACTAAAAAGTGCGTATAATGCCCTCCATCAAATATGCGCTCATAGCTCAGCTGGATAGAGCACTTGGCTACGAACTAAGGGGTCGGGAGTTCGAATCTCTCTGAGCGCACCAATTTGAAAAAAGAAACCGCTTAAATGCGGTTTTTTTGTGCCTCAAATTTTTGCCTTGAGTTTCTGAACAAAGACAGCATTACCGCCAACGGCTGGTAGAACCTCATGATAAGGCAGGCTTCGCATTGCTCTTAATAAAAAGGGGGCTTTCTCATCGACTTTCATACTGCTGGTCATTTTAAATAAAGTGCCTTGATTCATCTCAGTAAATCGCATCTCGCCTTTAATAAATCTTAAATCTCCTCCATTGGCATAAAAACTACTTTTAGTCGCTTCTGGATAATTAAAACGTAATTTAAAAGCAAACGGGATATTGATAACGCCAAGGCCCACATTGACCTGAATATCAGCATCTTGCCCCTGATTCTGAATCGGGGTGGTAATGACTTTTTTAATCTGACGAGGAAACAATTCCTGATAGGCAGCGGGTGTTAACCATTTTTGCAGTTGCTGCGGTGACTGTTTATAAAATTGATAGGTGGTGGTAAAACGCATGGCTTCCCGCCCATGCGTATAAAGGACACTGGTGGGTGCATGAATAAAGCTTACCGGTTGTTGTGTAGTCTGAATCAACTGGCTGATCTTGGCGAGCTGAGCTGGATTTAATTGTGGGGTCGGGAGTTGTCCTGCATTTAATGGCGTGATCGTCTGCTTGTTAAAGCGGTTGCGTAAGGCTTCCAACACAAAGGCATTGCTGCTACTTGGTACACCTAGCTTAGCTTCGGGAATAGCATTCAGAATTTTCTTAAAAATAAAACCCTTTGGTTGGTTTAAATCACCCCATTGAGTCAAGGTAATTAAGGTACGGTGCTCGTCCAATGCAAACCATTCAAATTTGCCTACGCCGTAGGGAATAGGCGCATCAATCACCAAACTGGAAATACTATTGGATTTGATCTGATGCTGTAAGGTGACATCTTCATTGAAATTCAATACAGGAATAGGTGTCGGAATTGATATCCGATATTTCATTTGCACAATATTGCCTGACTGTTGCAGTGTTTTAGCAGATTTCAAGGTGGGGAATAGACCGACATATTGACTAAAGTCAGTCAGGGTTTTGGCGACCTGTTGGACATTGATAGGCACAATAATCGCGGCTGAATTGAAACTCACACTGGGCTGAGGATTGGTTTTTAAGGTCGGCACCGCAGTTTTTGTTACAGGATGTCCAAAGATAAAAATATTGTTTTGGGTATAGCTTGCCAATGTTTGTGGATTGTTTTGAAACGGTTGTAAGGCGCTGGGAATATTGTCATTCCATGACAGAATCTGCGCAAAACAACTTTGTGGGGTGCCTAAAAAAATACAAGAGACAAGTAGACCATTCAAATAACGCATCACATTCCTTTGATTTTTATTTGTGATTTGGTGGACAGGGTTTAATACCTCATGACTGAGGATATCCCTGCCGATTATTAATAAGATTTTTTAGCGTTAAAAAATAGTCGTGTTGTGTAAAACTTATTCAGAAGGTTTATTTCTTTGGATTGAGTCAGAAATAAAGATCTAAATGGCTTAATAAATGTCTATTTTTTTCAATGCTCACAAATAGAAAATCAAACATGAATATATATAAAAAAGAACAATTAAGGCCATTTGAATCTCACATTTAAATTTTGTATCAAAACGCCATAAATGTGATTTCCCCGCGAAGCATTTATGTTCTAATAGGTCAGTTTTTTCAAATGTTAGAAATTTAAAAATGTCTGAACAACGTCCAACAGTCTCTGTGCGCTATTATCTGAATCTGGAAGAATCACAAGATGGTTTTGCTCTGGTCACTTTTGGTAAAAAGACGTTTAGTCGTTTTCTGACCCCCGTGATTAGTATTGCCATTATCCTATGGGGCGTTTATTTAGGTTTCTCTGGGGTAGGGCGTTATTATGTTGCGCTGGGTGCTTTTTTCCTGCTTATGCAGGGTGTGATGCGCTACTGGTTATTGCCGATGTTATTTAAACGCCAGTTTGTACGCTATCAATTTGGGAAAAGTGAACAGGGTGTTGATTTATATCAGGATCATTTTGAGCTGTATTCAACAGGAAAAACCCAGAGAGCCCAATATGCCGAGGTACAATCCTTTGCAATTGGCAAGCTGACCTATATGCTGGAACTGAAAAGTCATACGGTCATCATTGTACCGAAGCGTGCATTTGAAAATTCAGCAGATCAAACCAAATTTGAAAATAGTTTTAAAAAGTAAACTTATCAGCGGTTCAAAGAACAAGGAACATTCATGAGTACACGTCCTTCAAAAATTGTGTGTGTAGGCCGAAATTATGCTGAACATGCGAAAGAATTAGGTAACCCTATTCCTGATCGTGCGATCTTATTTATCAAGCCACCCAGCAGTTTGAGTCCTTTATCGCAAGGAATTAGTTGGAATCAGGCTTTAGGTGAGTGTCATTATGAATGTGAAATCTGTTTGAAAATCACCCATCCTTTATCTCAGGAAACTGATCCTGCCAAAGCTTTAGAAGCGATCGGCGCAGTGACCTTAGGGCTAGATTTAACCTTGCGTGATTTGCAAGGGGATTTAAAAGCCAAAGGCGAACCATGGGAACGTGCCAAAGCATTTGATGGTGCCTGTCTTTTGGCGGACTGGATCGAAGCGGATGAAGTGGGCGACTTGCAAGAGTTAGAACTCATTTTCACCATTAATGGTGTTGAGCGTCAGCATGGTTTTAGCAAAGACATGATTCGGGATATTGGTGCATTACTGGTTGAGATCAATCAATGTTTTAGTCTGGAAGCAGGCGATGTGATTATGACGGGCACACCCGCAGGTGTTGGCGCTTTACGTGCCAATGATCAGTTGACCATGAAACTGATTACCCAGTCTGGTGAATATGATTGGGATAGCTTTGTAAAAGCATAATCATCACCATCAATAAAATGGCGCTGCTATGAAAATATCAGCGCCATTTTTTAACAATGAGAAAAATAGAATGAAAACTTGGCTATATGTCGCACTCTTTTTAATGACCACCATCGGCCATGCGAAACAGCTTGCATTCAGTTTTGATGATGGCGTAAATCCTGATCTGAATGCGCAAGCGACTCAGATTAATCAGCAAATTTTACAACAGCTTAAACAGCATCAGCTCAAAAGTATGATTTACCCAAGTGTGATTAAAATTGGGGATTATGCTGGCTTACAGTTGGTCAAGGAGTGGGGTAGACAAGGCCATCGGATTGGTAATCATAGCGAATTACATCTCAACCTCAATAAAGATCAAATCTCTAGTCAGCAGTACATTGCGGGTATTCAGCGTGCAGAGCAGGTTTTTCGTCCTTTACCAGGCTGGGTTGCCAGATATCGTTATCCTTTCTTAAAAGAAGGCAATACTCAGGAAAAGCGGGATAGCGTTGCCCAATATTTAAAACAGCAGGGCTATCAGTCAGGTGCGGTAAGTATCGATGCCAGTGACTGGTTTTATAATCTGAAATATTTGTCTTATCAAAAACAGAAAAATACAGCTCAACTTGAACGATTAAAACAAGCGTATATTGCCCATTTACTTGATCGGGCTGCCTATTATGATCAGCTGGCTGTTGAAACGATTGGCTATTCTCCAAAGCATGTGCTGCTACTCCATGTAAATGCGATTAATGCTGCATTTTTGAATGACGTGATTGAAGCGTTCGAAAAACAAGGTTGGCAATGGATTGAAAGTGAACAGGCTTATACCGATCCTTTGTATCAGCAACATCCTGATATTTTGCCTGCTGGAGAAAGTTTGATCTGGTCATTGGCGAAGCAAAAAGGTCAGACAAAGTTACGTTATCCAGCTGAAGATGCACCTTACGAACAGGATAATTTAAAACGTTTTGATCTACCTTGACCTAACGACCTTGATAGAGCTTGCGAAACTGATCGGGCGTGAAATGCATCCAGCGTTTAAACATATAAATAAAAGCCGATGAGCTGGCGTAGCCTAGATCTAGGGCAATGCTCTCAATGGTTTTGCCCTGATTCAGCATCGACATGGCTTTCATGACTTTTAAACGCTGCCGCCACTCATGCAGTGACATCCCCAATTCTTTTTGGCTATAACGCGCTAAGGTTCGCTCGGTCATATTGATCATGTGTGCGAGTTGTTCAAGGGTACTGTTATCGGCAGGAAATTCATGTAAATGGGTCAGGATCTTTGCCAGTGCCGGATGTTGAGTGGTAGGCAAATAACTACCGACCAGTTCAGCATGCGTTAACGTGTCCAGTAAAACATATAGAAGGCGTATATATTCTGGATCTTGTTCTGAAAATGAATGATGACGAATATGTTCCAGCAGCGCAGAAACCAGCGGTGCGGACAGTAAAATCCCAGCCTGTTGCGGCATCCGTTGGCATAAAGACTCATGGATATAAAGCGTACAATAGGTCACATCATTACGGTTAATCCCGCTATGTTGCAAATGTGGCGGTAGCCAGATGCCATAAGGTGGAGGCGTAAGGTAATTGATTTGCTCAATATTGACTTCAAGTACGCCATCAAAAGCATAAATAAACTCACCCCAGGCATGAGCATGTTTAGGATAAAAAGTCTCTGCGGGCGCATCCCGAACGCTTAACCATAACGGCGCGGGAATATCATTGTAGGTTGGAATCGCCTGAAAATCCTGAATCCTTTGTGCTGACTTTTTCATAAGATGAGAATTGCCCGAAAACACGCATGTCTTGTCAGATTTTCACTATATCATGAAAATCTGACAGTCTTATATTGGTTCTCAAATTATAGAATTGGGAGCGTGCTATGGATGAGCGCAAAGCATTAGATGCAACCGCATCAGGTCTGATGATCGTACTGTGTATGATCTGGGGCTTACAACAAGTCATTTTAAAAATGGCCGCTCCCGATATTTCGCCCTTAATGCAGATTGCGTTACGTTCTGGTTTGGCTGCTGTCCTGTTGTTGCCTTTGTTATATCTGGATAAAGCCAGTCAGTTATTCAATCGTCAGAATCTCAAAGCAGGGGCATTGGTCGCTTTTCTGTTTTCATTAGAGTTCTTTCTGCTGGCGCAAGCTTTGCAATGGACGTCTGCATCTCATGCGGTGGTGCTGTTGTATACTGCACCGATCTTTGTGGCTTTGGGGCTGCACTGGAAGCTTCCTTCCGAGCGTTTAAGTGTGTTGCAGTGGGGCGGTATTGCTATTGCTTTTTTAGGGATTGTGGTCACTTTCATGCGAGCAAATCAGGGTGCAACGCAGTTAGAACAGCAAATGTTATGGGGAGATTTACTGGCGTTGGCGGCGAGTATTGCTTGGGCTGCAACCACGATTACGGTGCGTTTATCTTCTCTGGCACAAGCCGCCGTCACGCAAACCTTGTTTTATCAACTGGCTGGTAGTTTTGTTTTATTGTTTGGCTTGGCTATATTCCTTGGACAAGCCACGATTCATTTTACCCCGCTGGTGATCGGCAGCTTGGCCTTTCATACCTTGATTGTATCCTTTGCCAGCTTTCTAGCGTGGTTCTGGTTATTACGCAATTATCTGGCTTCCCGATTAGGCGTTTTTTCCTTCCTGACTCCGTTATTTGGCATGGCCTTTGGTGTGTGGTTGCTGGGTGAAAAAATTGAACTGAATTTTGTGATTGGTTCAGCGCTGGTGTTACTTGGAATTGTGGTGGTCAGTTTGCAAGGCTGGCTCAGAAAATAAAAAAGGCCTCGATTGAGGCCTTTTGACTATTTTTGTTCAAAGATGGTGGAAAGTGGAATAGAGAGCTTGGCAGCTAAATAATCATTACTTTCAATCAAGGATGGGCCGAGTCGTTCCATCCATTCATCATCTTGGTGAATATGTTCAACATCATTACGTAGCGGCAATGGATAAGGGAGAGCGGTGAAGAAGCTCCAGAAATCAACCTGCGCTAAATTACGGACCAGTACATATTCATCTTTATCGGTACGCATAATCAGGTTTTGCTGTTCCAGTTGCATGATATAAGCAGGTAAACGACCTAATTCACCCCGTCCAATAATATTCAACAGCTCTTTCTCACTGACACTTTGACCAATCTGTTGCTTCTTATAAAACAGTTCCAGAATGTCGAGTAACATCAGGATAGGATGGCGTTTCTGTTCTTTTCCAGAATGGAATGCGGTGAGGGCAAAACTGATTTCCACACCCAGTAAAATAATATTCCAGGAGAGGTAAATCCAGAGCAGGAAAATTGGCACCGCAGCAAATGCACCATAGACAATTTCATAGCTGGTGAAGTTGCTCATGACCCAGCCAAAAAAACGTTTTAAAACCTCAAATACCGTCGCACTAAAACAGGCCGCAATAAAGGCTGAAAATACTGGGACAATACGGTTGGGAATGGTCCAGTATAAAATGAAGAAACCAACAATGGTCAGTAAAAACGAGATCAGCCAGAGCAGGAATGCGCCATCCAGCTGATAGCCTGCAAAATTATTGCTGAGAATACTCATCGAAGCGACTGTGGAAGACAGTACAAAAGCACTGCCCAATACAATCGGCCCCAGTGAAATAATGGTCCAGTAACGCATAAAACCGACCAGACCAGTACGAGTCTCTTTTACCCGCCAGATCCGGTTAAATACATTTTCAATAGAGGTCAGCATCAGCACTGTGGTGACAAACAGGAACAGCACACCAATCACTGTGAGGTTACTGGACTTCTCGGTAAATGCATTTAAGGCTTTATCAAAGGCAATGGTGCTTTTCGGTAAAAAGTTACTATAAATCAGTTGTTGTAACTGTTGCCGAGCTGGTTCTAATGCTTTAATGGAGGAGATAATCACCAGAAAAACAGTCAACATTGGCACGACTGCAAACAGGGTGGTATAGGTGAGTCCTCCTGCTTGTTCCCGACAGCGGTCAGCTTCAAAACGCCGTAACACAAACACAATAAATTGAAACCATGTTTTTTCTAAAAAAGGCAGTTTTTTTAGATAACGGTGTAAGATCATGGGTTCTATCCTAATTATTTTTAATAAAAATCCTGTGAAAGCACAGGACTTGTAACAGCCTAAAATGTATAAAATGTCGTATAGTGTTCTTTTTAACAAAATTCTTGAAAGTGATGCAACCTTACGTTCTTGTTCTTTATTACAGTAAATATGGTTCAACTAAGCAAATGGCGCACCTCATTGCCGATGGAATTGAAGCGGCGGGTGTGACTGCACGCATTCGAACCGTGCCCAATTTGGCGACGGTGGTGACTCAGGCTGAGGCTAGTATTCCAGAAGATGGTGACATTTATTGTAGTCTGGATGATCTGACGCATTGCTCAGGTTTAGCGTTGGGTTCACCGACCCGTTTTGGCAATATGGCCAGCGAAATGAAGTACTTTTGGGATCAAACTACCAGCTTATGGTTGAATGGTGCTTTGCATAATAAACCTGCATGTGTCTTCACCTCTTCAGGTTCAATGCATGGCGGGCAGGAAAGTACTTTATTGACGATGCTGCCGCCGTTGTTTCATCACGGCATGATGATCTTGGGCTTACCGAATTCGGTTCCAGCCTTGTCGAATACCAAAACGGGTGGAACGCCGTATGGTGCGAGTCATGTCAGCGGACCACGCCATGACCAAAGCCTGAGTCAAGATGAAAAGGTTTTGTGTGAAGCACAAGGCAAACGTTTGGGTGAAGTTGTAAAAGCACTGGCTGGAAAATTTTAACGCATAGAACGGCGGTAATTTTGTCCGTCTCGAACCAATTGCCAGAATTGTAGAGGGTCGGTTGGATAGGCAATCAAGCTTTGATTTTCACTGAGCAGCGATATTTTATCGAGATTGCCTTGTTCTGAGATCACCATGGCATAAACATAATCAAGCAGGTCGATTGCACTAAAAACCTGTTTATAGGCGTCTTGCAGTTCAGCATTTTGATTGGCAAAACAAACCCGATGTGGCTGATCTTCATTAAGGAATGAAAGGCCAAGTCTTTTTTCTATTTCTATCACAATCTCCCGATTCAAGTGTAGGGGTGATCGTGATAAAACGAGTTGGTGGATTTTAAAACCTGAACTGTGATCTGACATCACCTTAGCTCGTTGGGAATTGTTATTTTATAAAATCACTATACGCTTTTTATTCGTATTTTATAAAGAGCAAAAAATGGGAGCCTAAGCTCCCATCCTGTTATTTCTTTAACTGCCAGTCGTAGATGTTTCGACGATACGCATACCAGATCATCCACAGACCAATAATAATCATTGGGAAACTGAGGATCTGACCTTTGGTCATCCAGCCAAACAAGATAAAGCCTTGGTCTGCATCGGGTTGACGGAAGAATTCCATAAAGAAGCGTGCGACACCATATCCAGTCAGGAACAGTGCAGAAACCGCCATACGTGGACGTGGCTTAGAACTAAACCACCACAGCACGATAAACAGGATCAGCCCTTCACAGATGGCTTGATAGATTTGTGAGGGATGGCGCACCAGACCCAATGGATCCGTCGGAAAAATCATCCCGAAAGGATAGTTTGGATCTTGAACCTGACGACCGTAGAGCTCCCCACCAATAAAGTTACCAAAACGTCCAAACATTAAACCTGTTGGTACACACGGTGCGATAAAGTCCAAAGTTTGAAACCATGTTTTCTGGTATTTTTTACACCAGAACAACATTGCAATCATGACGCCGAGGAAACCACCGTGGAAGCTCATACCACCTGTCCAGACTTGAAATAACCAGAGCGGATTTTCCAGAAACTTACCGAACTCATAAAACAGCACATAGCCTACACGACCACCCAGCACAACGCCCAGCGCTCCGTAAAAGACCAGATCTGAAACCATATCGGCAGTCCAGCCATCACGTTGTTTAGCGCGATATGATGCTAAACCCCAAGCACATAGAAAAGCCAAGAGATACATGAGTCCATACCAGTGCACCTTGACTGGTCCTAAGCTCAGCGCAACTGGATCAATATTTGGATAGGTCAGCATTGCTGTTCCTCAATTTAGAATTTGGAATTAAGTTTTGATCAGATTGTAGCGGAATGATGTGAAAAATGTTGTACATTCAATGTGTAAAGATGTGAGAACCAAATCAATGTGTATTGTTGCTTTCGCATGGCATGTGCTGGATGAGATGCCATTATGCTTACTTTCAAATCGTGATGAATTCTATCACCGTCCCAGTGCAAGCCTACATCAGTGGCCAAATCATGTGGTTGTGGCTGGGCAAGACCTACAGTCAGGCGGCACATGGATGGGTGTAACTGCATCAGGGCGATGGGCCATCCTGACCAATTTCCGAAATGGTCGGGATCAGCAATCCTATACAACGTCACGTGGGCATTTGATTCAATCTTTTCTGGAAAGTGATCTGGCACCGATTCGTTTTGCACAGCAACTGGAACAGCAACAGCAGAATTATGCGGGGTTTAATTTATTTATTGGAGATCGGGAACAGGCGGTTTACATGAGTAACCGTGGGGAGGCACCTCAAGTGCTGGCGAATGGAGTATACGTAGTGTCCAATGGCCTAATGTCCGAAGATTGGCAAAAGACCAGACATTTGCGTAAGCGCTTTACTCAAGAATTTTTACCAATGTTGCAACAACCTCAGATTCTGGAATCTGAACTCAGACATGCGGCTTGGGATATTTTGGAGGATGAGCGCAAAGTCATTCCAGATTTATTACCTGATACAGGCATCAGTACCGAAATGGAAGCTTTATTGTCTTCAACCTTTATCCAGAGTCCTGTATATGGAACACGATGCTCTAACTTTTTAAGACTTACGCCTACACAATGGCAATGGCTGGAAAAATCTCAGCAAGGAGAAGAGCAGGGTGAGATTGTTGAATTAAGTGTAGATTTACAGAAATAAAAAATGCCGACATAGAGTCGGCATTTTTGAGTGGATCGAGGGATTAACCTGCGATTACACCGCCATCTTTACGTGTGATGACGACTGTCGCTGAACGTGGGCGAGCAGTTGTATTAGCAGGATTGGTTTGTGTTGCAGGCCAGTGACTATTTGGTGTTGCATAGTCCGCTGAGTCTTCACCCGGATGTTGCACATTAATGAAAATGGCTTTGTAATCTGGTGTCATCGCAATACCTGTAATCTCACACTCTTTTGGCCCAGTCAGGAAGCGACGGAGTGTATCATCAGTTACTTTTTTCCCAACGAGTGTCTCTGTGCCATTTGATGTTGTGGCTTTAACACCATCACCAATCTGGCCAGGTAATGCAGCTAACATCATACAGTTGGTTACATCTGTATAAGCACCGTCATCAGTTTGAATCCAAAGCACACCACGAGGGTCAAACCACATACCATCTGGGCTAGATAAATCGTTATTATCTGTCAAACCTGAAAGGTTGATATTTGACGCCATTGATGCTTCTGCACCAAATAAATAAATATCCCATTTGAAGCTTTCAGCCGTGGTCAGGTCACCCGTTTCGCGGAAACGAATAATATGACCATTTACGTTGCCTTTTTGAACGGTTTCATTGTTATAAAGGTCTTCGTAAGCACGTGGGTTAGCTGCATCTGTTGGATAGCTTGAACCGCGGTTTGAGTTATTAGTTAAAGTGACGTAGATTTCACCATTTTCTGGATTTACCGTACACCATTCTGGACGGTCCATTTTGGTTGCGCCAACAGAATCTGCTGCTAAACGTGCAAATGTAACAACATCTGCCTGTGAGCTAAATGGATAAACTGTGTTGCTTTGATCTAATCCATTTTTTCCATAACTTAATTCGATCCATTGACCTGAACCATCGTTATTGAACTTGGCAACATAAAGTTTGCCAGCATTCATGTATTTATCGCCAGCACGGTAACCGCCATTTACATCTTTCGTATCCCATTTCGCATCAGATACAAATTTATAGATATATTCACCGCGTGAGTCATCACCCATATAGAAGGCAAGTGGTTGGCCTGCAACTGCACGGCATGCGCTATCTTCATGAGCGAAACGGCCTAAAGAAGTACGTTTCACTGGGTTTTGGCGACCATCAAACGGATCAATTTCAACCATCCAGCCAAATGTATTTGGGCCATTACGATAGTCTGAGCTTGCTGTATCCGTTTTTACATCTGCATTCCAGCGGTCATATAAATCTTGTGACTCTACACCGCCTTTTGCTGTTTCCCATGCGTAGCGTGAGCTTGAGCCAGCTTTTAAACCATAACGTTTTAAAGCAATGATTTCTTCTGGACGGCGCAACGCATCATCGCCTGCACTACGAACGAAATAACCGATAAAGTTTTCTTCAGTCGTCAGGTATGTGCCCCACGGTGTATAACCATTACCACAGTTATTGTGGGTACCACGTGTTTGACGGCCAGCAGGAGAATATCCTGTTGCCAATAGCGTTGAACCAGCTGCAACGCCTGCAAAATCCATCACGGTAGAACCAGTAATACGACGGTTGAAAACCGAATTTTTAACAACTTCGACTTTCTGGGTGCTCTGGTCTTTTTTAATTTCAATGACTGACACGCCGTGTGCATTTACTTCACGAATGACTTCATCTTCTGGACGACGACCATCAACTTTGGTTGGGCCTTTAGGATGTAAGAAGGTTGGGTTGATGTATTCATGGTTCATGACCAATAAACCACGATCAGACACACTTTCGTCGAAACGTTGTGTTGCTGCATTCAAGCCAAAAAAGTGCATACCGTCATGGCAGTCACCTGAACGGAACTGGAAGCTTGGACCAGAAGGAATGTTGTTGTCATCCCACTCAGGATAAGCAGGGTTAATTGAATCACCTAAAGCATATAAAACAGTGGCTTGATAGCCTTCAGGAACCGTTACGATATCATTTAGATTTTTTGCAACCGCATTAAATGTTAATTTTTCTGGTTTTTTATCTGGATTGGTCGGTGTCGTTGGCGTTCCATTATTATTTGAATTATCGTCGTCATTACAGCCTGTTAATGTTGATGCAAGTGTTAATGCAACAGCCCCGCTTGCCGTTTTGCTAATTAAGCTACGACGGCTAATATGTTGTTCTAGAATATCTCTGAAATGGATGTTGTCAGATGTATTGTTGTCCAACTCTTGATCTTCATGATATGGCGATAGCTCGGTCATGGAAAATTCCTAAATAATGACAGTTGTTCTAAAAGTTTGCCCCCCATAAACTTAGTGTTTTAATGTGACGAAGCATTGACACTTGTATGACAGATTTGTGAAAAATCAATGGATAAATGACAATAAAAAAACAGGTCTGAGACCTGTTTTTAAATTTTATTTTACTTATGCTGTTTTTCTTTTTTCGATTATTTTTCCGAAGAATAAGCCCAATTCAAATAAGAGCCACATAGGAACGGCGAGCATGATCATCGAAATTGCATCGGGTGGTGTAACAAACATGGCAATAAAGAAACAACCTACGACGATAAAACGTCTTTTCTCAATCAGACTTTGTGTACTGACGACGCCAATCAGAATGAGCAGAAGGGTAATTACAGGAATTTCAAAGGTTAAACCAAAGACAAGAAATAGCTTTAAGCAAAATGCCAGATAGCTATTAATATCTGTCATTGGTGCAACAGTTTCAGGCGACACGCTAATAAAGAAATGCAGAATTGAAGGGAGTGCAATGAAATAAGCAAAAGCAATCCCTGTATAAAATAAGGTAATACTGCTAAGTAATAGGGGAATGGCCAGACTTTTTTCTTTTTCATATAACGCAGGTTTTGCAAAAGACCAGATCTGGTAAATGATAAAAGGCATTGCCAGCATCAAGGCCACAAAAAAATTCAGTTTAAATGGCGCCATAAATGTTGCAGTTACATCTGTGGCAATCATTGATGAGCTTGCAGGCAGTTGTGCTCTTAATGGCTCTGAAAGTAGTTGATAAGTGCGATTGGCAAAAGGCAATAAACAAAAGAATAAAAGCAGTAAGATTCCAACAATCTTAAAGAGATGTTGGCGAAGAATCATCAAATGCTTGGTGATTGGCATCTCTTCCAGCGGAATATCTTGCTCGCTGTCATTCAAGTTTGAATGAGGAAGTTGAGATGTTGAGGGTGCACTCATACAGCCACCTTGAATTCAGGAATCGAGAGAGTTGGATCGATTTGGGGAATTGGGTCAGTGAACGTGACATGCTGTGTAAGATAGACTGAAGATCGTGTCGCCGTTAAATAATGATAATGTGGATGTTGTATTGTTTTTTGCAGTTGCGTTGCCGTCTCTGCTTCTAAACTGATATTTTTTTGCTGTTCTAACTCGGCGATTTGAGCTTGCATTTTTTGTTCTAGCTCAGTAATCCGCTGCATTTCCTGCTGCATTTGTTCTCGTAGTTCCGAAAGACGAAGTTCACGATCAATATCATTCTGAACATTGCTGATCATACGTTTTATTTTTGCATACCACTTACCAGCAAAACGAGCTGCTTCTGGCAGCTTATCTGGCCCAAGCACGAGTAAAGCGATAATGCCGAACACAAAAAGTTCGGACATTCCAATATTCAGCATAGTCGTACTCGCTTAGCTTTTTACTGAGCTTTCAGTATTTTTAACTTGAGCATCAATGGTGCGAGGTTCATTTAAAGGTGCTGCAACTTCATCTTCTTTCATCGATTTTTTGAAGTCTTTAACCGCGCCACCGACATCTTTACCTAAGTTCTTAAGCTTCGATGTACCAAAAAGTAAAATCACCACAATTGCAAAAATCAGCACATGCCAAATCGATAAACCAGCCATAATTCTATTCCTATAAAACTTTGGATATATCTCAACAGCTAGGCGTGACAAAGATGTGACACTTATATTGCAGTTTTAAGACAAACATCAGTACTACCTAAAACAGTGCTAGCATATACAGCTGCCAAATAAGCGATCAAAATTAGATAACATGACTTTTATTCTTCCACTCAGTGCCTTCATTTTCGGCTTGTTACTTGCTCAATTTAAGCTTGCAGAGAAGTGTAAGAAAGTCTTGTCATCCTTATTGGCGCGGTTATTTATTCCAGTTGTGATTATTTACAATATGGTGTTTTATCAGGCTGGTAGTTTTGCGCTGATTCTGTTTAGTTTTCTCTCTTCCATTATTCTGTTTTATTTATTTGCCTATTATTCAAAAGATCGTTTACAAGCGCTGTGTTTTAGCTATAGCAATATCGGCTGGCTAGGCTTTCCATTTGCCATTGCCTTATTTGGTGAACAGGTCAGTGCCGCCATGATTGCGCTATATATCGGTGGTTCATTATTTGGTAATATCTGGGCAGTTGCTGCCGTTTCAGAAGGACTGACGAATCATCTCGCGACGCTGCATAAAGTTATAAAGTCACCGCCTGTGCTTGCCTTATTGATTGCCTTTATCTTGTGGCTTCTGGGAGTTCAGCACCTAGAAGGAAATATACTGTTAGAAGGGATATATGAGATTGCCAAGTTTGGGATGAGCTTTGCTGGTATGTGTATTTTAGGAATGTGGCTGAGGCATACTCGGGTACATTTTACAGATTTGCTTTTAAGTACGCGTACGCTGATGTTGAAATTATTGTGTGGGGTACTGATCTGCGCCATGACTTATTATTTGATCCCAATTTTGCAACTTAAGTTATTGTTCCCAGTTTTGTTCTTCTTATTCTGTTTGCCGCCAGCCGCCAATATTGTGGCGTTGGAAACGCATTATCAGGGTACTGGCATTTCAGCCCGATATATTGCGGCAGGAACAATGGTGAGCTGTTTGGTCATTATTGTGTATGGCATCTTATTGCATGTAAAAAGTGCCCTCATTTAGCAGGGCACTTTAGTATTTTAAACTAGACTTGCTTTAAACAACTGCATGGCCTGCCCACGATGGCTGATCTTGTTCTTCTCAGCTTTGCTGAGTTCAGCACTCGAAACATTGAGTTCAGGTAGCCAAAATAAAGGGTCATAACCAAAGCCATTTTCGCCACGAGCTGCTTCTAAAATCTCACCTTTCCAGATGCCTTGAAAAATTTGTGGAAGTGGATCTTCTGCATGAGTAACGAGCGCGAGTACGCAAACAAACATGCCTTCAATCACTTCGCCATCTTTACGGAAGGGTGCGAGATCAGCTAAAAGTTTTTGGTTGTTGGCAGCATCATTGCCGTGTTCGCCTGCATAACGTGCAGAGTAGATGCCTGGTGCGCCACCTAGAATTGGAACACAAAGTCCTGAGTCATCTGCGAGTGCTGGTTTGCCTGAAAGTTTAGAGGCATGGCGTGCTTTGATAATGGCATTTTCAACAAAGCTGAGACCATCTTCGATCGCATCTTCAATATCCAGTTTGCCTTGAGGAATAATCTCGACAGGAAGATTAAGTTGTTGAAACAGATGTTCAAATTCGACCACTTTGCCTTTGTTATTACTTGCAAGAACAAGGCTGCCTTGGTTGAGCCATGATTGGGTAGACATGAGTTAAACCTATCTAAATTTTGCGTATTTTAACGTATTTCTAGAATGAAATAGCTGAATTATGAATATGAATGAATAGAGCATTTTTTCCGATTAAAAATGATTTGGGCGGTATAGTTTTCTGTTTCAATCAAAGATGTCTTTTGAGGGTGCTTGCTTTTGCAATCAAAAGTAATACTTCCAAAAATTGAAGGAAAATTGAGGCTGATATACGCGATGGGATAAAAATGCTTTTGGGAATGAAAAGGGAGCTGAAAATGAAACTGATTATTTGGCTTTGATGATATTTCACTGATTTCTGTATCTGTATTTTTTCTGAATACTGGTAGCATTAAGATCGTTTCACGTTGTAGATGGGTCGTGATAAATGGGAAAAAGTAATCAGACTCATATGTCGCATAAGCAGTTGAATTTAACTTTTCTAACTCTTTCATGAAATCGCTTTGGGTATAGCCATTTTTATAAGAAGTAATTTGAATCGAGAAAGTTAATATTTGAGAACGATCAAAAAAGAATGGCTTTAGCATCTGAAATATAATGATGCCACTCACTATAAAGAAAATACTTATATAAATTGAAAGTTTAAATTCATTTCTATTAAGCATTAATTTTCTCTTCTTTATACTTATTGACTTAGCAGCAAATTAGCATGAGGTTTTTTATTTGATATTGATCAAGATTATCGATATAAAAAACCGACTTTCACAAGTCGGTTTTTTATATCGCTCAATAGATCTAAAACAGATTATTGCGCTTGAATCCACTTATCAGCACGGTCACGTGCAGTACGGATCTGATCTTGAGTCAGGTTAGCTGCCAACGCCGTTTTCTTACCTTCAGAAAGTTTGATCACTTTGGTATCGAGCATGCCATCACGAGTTGAAAGCTCATACCACTGATAAGCACCCATATAGTTTTTCTTTTGCTCTTCCATCATTGCAAGGTTAAAGCTGGCACGGTTATCACCATTACTTGCCGCTTTCTCGAAATAACGACGCGCTAAAGCTTCATCTTTCTTGGTACCAATACCATCGGCATACATACGGCCAACATTCAACTGTGCTGCAGATAAACCTTGATCCGCTGCGGCCTTGAATAAAGCAAATGCCTGTTTCTCATCTTTAGCAACGTCTTTACCATACTGGTAACGGGTCGCTAAATAAAACTGTGCCCCAGCCTGACCAGATTTCGCTGCGCTTTGTAAACCATTGATATCCATCACTGAATATCGCGCTGCCTGTGTTGCTACCGATTGTGGTTGGGCAACATAGTCAGCGTGCGCTTGTATACTGATCAGACCAAATAAAAATGTGCTGATTAATGTCTTTTTCATAGAGCGCTCACTCGATAAATTGCGACTTCACCAAATAGGTTCGGCATATGCTTGCTGAGCATACTACCTTGTTGGTCACCATTAACGGCAAGTCGATTAATAATTTTAATCCGGTTCTCAGCACACAAGGCTTCAAAATCGCGGAAAGTACATAAATGAATATTCGGGGTGTTATACCACATATAAGGTAAAGCTTCCGAAACAGGCATTTTCCCTTTCAATGCAAGAAAAGAACGCGTCTTCCAATGCGCAAAGTTTGGAAAAGTAATAATCGCCTGTTTGCCGACACGCACCATATCACGAAGTAATACATCGGGTGCATCTACAGCCTGCAAAGCTTGTGCCATAACCACAGAGTCAAAAGACTGGTCGGCAAAGCGACTTAAACCAAGGTTCAAGTCCTGTTGGATAATATTTAACCCCCGACTGATGGCAATTGCAATCTTTTCTTGATCAATTTCTAGCCCATAGGCACGAATATTGTGCTGTTTGCTCATATGAGCCAGCAATTCACCATCACCACAGCCTAAGTCTAACACGCTAGAGTTCGGGTTAATCCATTTTTCGGCGAGTTGTTGATCTATACGCATCAGTGCTGCTCCTGTCGTGTCGATTTCAACTGTTGTTCTCCACCTAAAAATGCCCGTAGTGTTTTCACATAGAGTGGAATAGGGAACAAGAAAGAGTCATGGCCTTGTTCAGCATCAATATCCAAGTAGCTGACAGGCTTATGATTATCAATCAACGCATCTACCAGTTCCTGTGAACGGCTTGGACTAAAACGCCAGTCCGTGGTAAATGAAATTACCAAAAATTGGCACTTCGGCTTACTCATGGCCTTTGTTAAAGAATGCTCATATTCACGGGAAGGGTCAAAATAATCCAGTGCCTTGGTCATAATCAAGTAAGTATTTGCATCGAAATTGCGACTGAATTGTTCACCTTGGTAACGCAAATAGCTTTCAACCTGAAATTCGACATCGAAACCATACATAAATTTGCCTGACTTGAGGTCACGACCAAATTTTTGCTTCATGGCTTCTTCAGACAAGTAGGTGATATGACCTACCATACGTGCCAGAATCAGGCCACGTTTTGGATAGCTGTCATTTTCCAGATAACGCCCATGATGGAAGTCTGGATCTGACAGAATTGATTGGCGTGCAACTTCGTTAAAGGCAATATTTTGAGCTGATAATTTTGGTGCGCTGGCAATAACGGCACATTTTTTTAGGCGATCAGGATAATCCAGAGACCATTGCAAGGCTTGCATGCCCCCTAAAGAGCCACCAATAATGGAATACCAAACCTCAACACCGAGTCGGTCAGAAAGCATGGCTTGGGTTTTGACCCAGTCGCGCACGGTAACCAGTGGAAAGTCTGGACCATAAGGACGATTTTCATTTTCAGGGTTGGGTGAGGTTGGTCCTGTAGAGCCACTACAGCCCCCGATATTATTTAATGAAACAACAAAGAAATGGTCGGTATCAATTGCTTTTCCAGGGCCAATACAGCTATCCCACCAGCCAGCTTTTTTATCATCTTCATGATGGTAGCCTGCGGCATGATGATGCCCTGAGAGTGCATGACAAATCAGAATAGCATTTGATTTATCTGCATTGAGTGTTCCATAGGTTTCAACCATTAAATCAAAACGTGGTAATACTCGACCACATTCAAGTTCTAGAGGTTGTTCAAATTGAAACTTTTGTGGTGTGACTAAACCCACTGAATCCGATGGAAAAGACACTGGAATGATTCGCCCTATAATAAATCATTAATAATAAAAGGATACCAATTCAGGTATCCTTTCAAAAGTCATTTTTTCTGATATTACAACTCAGCTTTACTGACGATTATGTGATATTTCACTCATCTAAACGGCTGCAGCAGCCACCTGATCTGTGGTCAAGACACCTTGCTCAATCAAACGGTTGGTACATGCAATAATAGCTTCAATTGATGAGGTCACGATGTTGTCATGTACGCCAGCACCGAAAGCGCTCTTACCTGTACCTTTCACTTGAAGTTCAATCAAGGCAAGGGCTTTGGCATTGGCACCTGAACTGATGCTACGCTCTTCATAATTCACAACATCAATTGGTAACTGTAAAGCATTTAACATGGCCGAGATCGGACCATTGCCTTCACCGCGTAGGCGTTGAATTTCGCCGTCAATTTCAACGTCTAATTCAATGATTTGTGTACCATTAATATCCGACAATTGATAATGCTTGGTGTGATAATGACTGTTTTTTACATCCACATAGGTTTTTTCAAATAAAGACCAGATTTCATGGGCGCTGATTTCAGTACCATTTTCATCGGTATGTTGCTGTACGATCTGGCTGAATTCGATTTGAACACGACGTGGCAAGGCAACGTTGTAATTCGATTCTAACAAGTAAGCAATACCGCCTTTACCAGATTGGCTATTCACACGGATCACCGCATCATAGTCACGACCTAAATCTTTAGGATCGATTGGTAAATAAGGCATATCCCATATTTCTTCGTTTTTCTGGAATTCGAAGCCTTTCTTAATCGCATCCTGATGTGAACCAGAGAACGCGGTAAAGACTAAATCACCAGCATATGGATGACGAGGATGCACAGGTAAACCGGTACATTCTTCAACTGTTGCAATGACTTCATTGATATTGGAGAAGTCCAAGTTTGGTGCAACACCTTGGGTATACATGTTCAAGGCAATTGCAGCAACATCAACATTACCCGTACGTTCACCATTTCCAAACACACAGCCTTCAACTCGGTCAGCACCTGCCATAATTGCCAATTCAGACGCTGCGATACCGCAACCACGATCATTGTGACAATGCACAGAAATAATCACGCCATCACGACGCGCCAAGTTACGGTGCATCCATTCGATTTGATCGGCATAGACATTCGGCGTTGAAACTTCCACGGTTGCAGGCAAGTTCAAGATAACTTTATTGGTCGGAGATGCTTCCCAAATCTCAGTCACAGCATCACAAACATCTTTGGCAACTTCTAATTCTGTTGCAGAGAAACATTCAGGACTGTATTGGAAAATCCATTCTGTAGCAGGGTATTGCGCTGCATATTCTTTGACTTTACTTGCTGCATTAATCGCAAGCTGCTTTGAGCCATTGGCATCGACATTCAAAACTTTCTTACGGAATGTTGGAGAGTTTGAGTTGTAGATATGCACGATGGCACGTTCTGCACCGACTAATGCCTCAAAAGTACGTTCAATCAAGTGATCACGTGCTTGCACTAATACTTCGATATACACATCATCAGGGATCAAATTTTCTTCGATTAACATACGGGCGAAATCGAAGTCGATTTGTGAAGCAGAAGGGAAGCCGATTTCAATATGTTTAAAGCCAATCTTGACCAACATTTTGAACATTTTTAATTTTTGATCCATATTCATCGGTTCAAAAATCGCTTGGTTACCGTCGCGAAGGTCAGTACTCATCCAGATTGGCGCTTGATTGATTTCATTATTTGGCCATTGGCGATCTGGTAAATCGACGCGTTGGTACATACGGCGGTATTTTTTGCTTGGGTCAGCCAACATCATGAGATAACTCCTTGTCGTAGCATGGTTGCTGAGTCAAATAAAAGGCAACGTGCTACAAATATATATGGTGTCTATAAGAATTAATTTAAAGCGAATTTGGGGATCGAGTGCCTAAAAATGTAGGCAAAAAATTTATACGCGCGCGAGGCGCAGCATCAGGAGAAGAGCAGCAGCGAGATGTGTTGTATGAGACGGTTGGGTAAAGCCGCGATTTGTTTTCATCATCTACCATTCGTATGGGTTATTTAATTTTGCAGTTATATTAATCATCTAACTGTGATCAGTCTAGGCGAAAATACAGACGGCTGCAAAGGTCTATAAAACATTTTAAAGACAATGAATGGAAAATATTTCCCTGTTTTTTGCGCTATTTTAATTTTAATGGGGAAAATTTCCCGTAATTTTAATGATTAGAGATAAAAAAATTAATTTTATCTCTATGGGTTGAAAAGTATGCGAATTAGAGTTCAGACCACATCCGAATCAGATTGTGGTAAATGTTGGTAAGTTTCATCACTTCTGTATAAGCATCGCCATGAGTTTTACGCAATTCACGGATACTTTCATCTAGTGTAAACAATAGGTGACGCTTACTATCGTCCCGAATCAGGCTTTGTACCCAGAAGAATGAAGCGAAACGGGTGCCAGAGTTAATACTACTGACTTCATGCAAACTGGTTGATGGATAAAGCACGACATCACCAGCAGGAAGTTTAATCTCATGGTAGCCATAGGTATCTTCAATCACCAGTTCACCACCTTCATATTCTTCCGGTTCGCTTAAGAACAAGGTGCATGATAAATCAGTGCGGATTTGTTCAGAAGAACCACGAATCAGACGAATCGAATTATCGACATGAAAGCCAAAGCTTTCAGACTCATCATAACGATTGAACAAGGGCGGAATAATTTTATGCGGTAATGCTGCGGCTTGAAACAATGGATTTTGCCAAATTGCTTTAATCACAATCTCGCTAAGTGCATGGGTCAGCGGATCTTGTTCTGAAAGTTGTTGATTTTGTTTCACTGAAGCAGAGAGGGTACCCGCAGTCACTTTCCCACCCACCCAATTTGCATCTGCCATCAATTGGCGGAACTCTGCAACTTGTTCTTTGCTTAATACATTGGGAATATGATGGATCACGGTGAACACCTTTTGAATATTTATTGCATTTGTAAAAATAGCCTCATGACGAGGCTATTTTATATGAACTAAGTTGAATGCCGTAAAGTTATTGTAGCTTTTGCTTAGTATTTAAAGTTAATGGCTAAGACAGCATTACGACCATTACCTTCATTTGCATAATGAGCAGCATGTGCACCTGTAAAGTAACGTTTATCACCAATGTTATTCACATTCAGTTGTACATTTACATTCTTATCTACATCATATTTTGCCATCGCATTGTAGATGGTATAAGTCGGTAAGAATTTAGGTGCAGTGGTATTCGCGAATACTTTATCTTGGTATTGAACGCCAGCACCTAAAGTAAGTTTAGGGATGACTTTGTACGTTGACCATAATGTTGCACTGTTTTTAGCAACAAATGGTAATTGTTTTCCTTCAGCCAATAGGCCCGCAGCGTTTTGATTACCTTTAGTTAATTCACTGTCTAAGTAACTATAACCTGCAGCAATATCCCATTTTTCAGTAATTTTGCCATTTAAGCCAAGCTCAAAACCATCAACTTTACTGTTACCAATATTACGAGTATCCCCATTAGAGTCTGTTACACGTGAATCGGTTTTTTCTGTACGGAAAATTGCAGCGGTCACGTTAGCACGCTGATTAAATAGATCCCACTTCGTCCCTAATTCAATCGTACGGGCTTTTTCTGGTTTCAAGTCTAGATAAGCAGCGCCAAGATCATTTTCACCATCACCTTGGCTAATACCTACAGGACTTGCAGAGGTTGCGTAGCTTGCATAAATGCTACCTTGTTCTGTTGGTTTATAAACGACACCAGCTTGATAAGAGAAATAATCTGTATCGCTTTTAATTTTTACGCCTGTTGCTTTTGTAACTTGTTCTGTATCAAATTTATCCCAACGAACACCAAGGTCGAGTAACCATTGAGGATGCAATTCAATACTATCTAACGCATAGATAGAAGTTGTTTTACTAGTTACGGTATTAATTGAAGTTGGATTAATATCAATCTTGCCTAACCATGGGTCATTTGGATTCGGGTTATTTAAATCCGTACACCAGTAGTTTGAAGAAGCGCCAACACCTAAAGAACACGCTCCATCAATTGCCGAACCATTATTAACGTTTACGCCATTTACTGAGTCCGTTAATAGATACGATGCTTTATCGGTTTCTTGGTGAGCATATTCTGCTCCTACATTAAAGCTGTGCTTGATTATTCCGGTATTGAATTTCCCTTTTAAAGAAAGTTGATCACCAAAGGCATCCGTATCTCTAGTGTGGCCATTTGAGCGGCGCCATACTTCACCATTGTAGATGTTGCCTTTAGAATCATCAGGCATAGAGTTGACATAATCAGCTTTCGATTTAGTGTAGGTCGCGACGTTAGTCAGCGTTAAATTCTCATTAAAGTCATGTTCTAATTTTAATGTACCGATATGATTTTCGCGTTTATCAAAATCACGTGCTTTCCAGCCGTAGTAAGTACCTTGCTTCACATGAACAGGTCGACCATCACCTTTTTCAGTGCCAGCTGGCGCATTGGCTGGAACATTTGAGTTGTTAAACGGAATTCCTGCATCTGGCTCATCATTACTTTTTAAGAAATAATAGCTAAGTGTTGCGCGGTTTGGGCTACCCAAGCCTAAGCTAATGCTCGGTGCGATACCAACACGAGCATATTCGGCGCCATTGTGTTGACCTGGTTTTTCATTTTCATGACCCATAACCACAACACGGCCTGCTGTTCCATTACCAAAGTCTTTGTTAGCATCAAGTTGAATATGGCGATAGTTATCTGTACCACCTTGAATACTACCTTGATAGACATCGCCTTCATGTGCAACTTTAGTCACTAGATTGATACTGCCACCGATGCTACCACCACCACCCAGTGCAGATGAAGAGCCTTTAATCACTTCAACTTGTTCAACGGCGAACATATCACGGCTTTGTGAAGTGGCATTACGAACGCCATCAATATAAATAGAGTTTTGACTGTTATAGCCACGGATAATCGGCATATCTGTATAAGGTGTGCCACCTTCACCAGCACCTAAAGTAATCCCTGGCTCATAACGAAGTGCTTCAAGTAAGGTATTTGAGTTGGTGTCTTTAAGCAGTTTTTGCGACAGAATAGAGACTGATTTTGGTGTGTCTTTAAGTGGAGCAACAAATTTTGCATTTGCAGACTGATCTACTTTTAATGACTCTTCTTTAGCTGCGTGTGCATGAATTGTTGGTAGTTGAACTGCTTGATCCTGAGCAATGGCTGGCATCGCAATGACTGAAAGTGATGATGCTATTGCAGAAGAGACAAGTTTCTTCCGTGATTTGATAAAAGACATGAGTCACGCCTAGACTGTGTAAAAAATTATGCAAAGAATAATCATTCTTATTTCTATATTCATTTGTTTGAAATTGATTTTTTCAATCTCTTAAGCTTCTAATTATGGAAATATGAATAAAGTTTTGTTCTAAAATGTAGTTAATTTGTTGATTTTTTTCTTTAATCTATAAAAACGATTGTGTTTTAAAGATTAACTTTTAATTTAGATTTTGTGATTTTTTTCATTTGAATGAAGCAGGTTTTAATTTTTTATATCCAGTCAATATGAAAACTTTTGAATATCAGCTTGTTATTTTTAGTGGAAAAGAGAAGTGGGAGTAAAAGTTAAAAGCTAATGAATGTGATCGATCGCTCGGATTGAAAAGTGATCGCAGTTTTGACGTTTAGATTATTTTTCCCAGTGTATCAATATTAACTAAGCTATGACTGTTCAAAGCATGGTGTGATCGTGGAATAAGTATAAAAAAACCTGCATGTGCAGGTTTTTTTTATTACAGCTTATAGATTATTTAGAAGTCATAAGATACAGATAACCAGTAGTTACGGCCTGCCAGATAAGTACCAGACATCCCTGAACTAATTTGCATATAGTCATAATAAGAAGCGGGATTACCATTGGCATCAATATATGAGCCATTGCTGCTAAAGTCTTTGTCGAGCAGGTTGTTCACTGAACCATTGAAGCGTAATTGATCATTGACACTATAACTTGCACCCAGATTAAATAAGTTATAACCCTTTAATTTATTGTTGGTTGCATTATAAATAATAGCGGCATCACCAGCGGTTTGCTCTGTATTGTAGCGCTTACGGTCTGACTTATATTCATGTTGTAACCATACATCAAAGGCATCATTGATGTGCCAGGTTGAAGTCATATTAAATGCATTTTTAGGGACATTACTCAGATAAGAACCTTTGTTTTTACCTTTGGTAATTTCTGATTCCATATAGGTATATGCCGCTTTAATGTCCCATTCAGGAATAATACTGTACTTCAAGCTGAGCTCAACACCTTTGGTTTCAGCTTCATCTGCATTAATTTTTTGTGAAAAAGTATCCTGAGTGATATGCGATCCATAGCTCACACAACCTGGTTGATTTGGTTTTTTTGCAGAGAAACAGTTCAGTAATTCAGGCCCCTCAGTAATCAGGTTCTTAATCTTATTAAAGAATGCTGTCGTGGTCAGGTCTAAATTGCCATTATTATAGTTGAAGCCAAGTTCATAGTTGGTTGATTCTTCTGGTTTTAAGTTAGGAGAACCAATGTTAAAAGATGTACCTTGCCCACTAATACTCACAATACCATTGTGAAGATCTTTTGCTGAAGGGGCTTTATAACCTGTGCTGACGCCACCTTTAATTGTAAGTTCGTCATTTGCATTCCAGACGAGGTAGGCGCGTGGGCTAAATTGACCACCAAAGCCAGAATGATCCTCATAACGACCACCCAGTGTAAAGCCAAGATTATCTAGGATGCGCCATTCATCTTCTGCGTAGACAGAAAAAGAGTCTCTTTTGAATTTTGCACCAATGCTAGCAATATCATCAGCAATTTCAGCTTCTTTATATTCAGCACCGACAGTAAGTTTGTGATCTGCAATTGGTAAAATGACATGCGAATCAGCAACAAAATCAGTATTTTTTAAGGTACGGTCCTGACCTGCTGAAGCATTCCCTGGGAATGTATTTCTAGGAATTGTGCGACCAATTGTTTCAGTTTTAGTCTGGCTGACATAAGAATTCCATTGACCAAAACTATAGTCACCATTATGACCGACAGCAATTTGGTCTCGTTTGAATTCTAGCTCGTCTTTATAGCCATTGGCACGTTCTGGGGTATCCAGTGTACCTAAGCGGTTGTCATCATTTTTATAAGTTTGACTTGAGTGAAAACCGTCAATCCAGAAGCTATTTTGATCATTTAACTTAAATGATAGTTTTCCACCAACATCATAAATATCTGCTTCACTTGGACGTGGATCACGACCTGAAGTGCCTGGCACTCGTTCTGACTTTTGGCGATCTAAATAAGAACCACGTAACTGTAGACCTAGCTTATCTTGAATAATTGGGCCATTTACGACAACGCTGGTTTTCCATGAATCGGCTTCGCCGCCATGCTCCATCACATTGCCGCTGACGGTGACATTACCATTCCATTCATTGCTAATTTTTTTGGTAATAATGTTAATTACACCACCCATCGCTTCTGAACCATAGCGTGTTGCCATTGGTCCACGAATCACTTCAATACGCTCGATTGAAGCCAGGGGAGGTAAAAAGCCATTTGCCGATTCGCCAAAACCATTTGGAGTCACATCAGAAGAGGTGGTTTGACGGCGACCGTCAATCAGAATGAGGCTGTATTCATTGCCTAGGCCACGCATTTTAATATTTAAGCCTGAGGTTTTTCCAATACCATCACGGATATCGATGCCTGGCACATCCGAAAGTAGATCTGCAATGCTGGTCGCATTTTTCTTTTCAATATCTTCTTTAGTTACAACGCTAATAGAAGCTGGTGCGTTTTTAATATCTTGTTCGAAGCCAGAAGCTGATACCACAATGGTTGCAAGCTGGTGTGTATTGGTGTTTTCAGATGTTGTTGTCGTATCAGCAAAAGCCGAAGTGGTCATTGCCCCAAGTAATGCAAAAGAAAGCGGGGATAAATTAAATTTACTCATAACTAGAGTTCCAAAGCTGGACGAGAAAAATAGATAAAGTGCTCAAAATCAGTGCGAATTATAGTGATAATATTTATCATTAACAACAAAAAGTAACATTCAATTTAAGATTCATTTAAGAAAACTATGATTTCGAACAAAATGAAAAATATATTTGCTTTTTTAGCTTCCGATTTTGTATATCCAGAAAGTTGTCATATAATGTGGCACTTTAAAAATTGTTATTACTAACTATATATCGAGGAAGCCATGCAAGTAACGACTGAAGCGGTTTCGGGCGTTGCCCGTCGTTTAAATGTTTCTGTACCGACGAGCCGTGTTAACGAGCAATTTGAAGCTCGCTTACAACGCACTGCCAAAACTGTGAAGATCAACGGCTTCCGTCCAGGTAAAGTGCCTTTGAATGTTGTTCGCCGTGAATATGGTGCAGGCATTTATCAAGAAGTTGTGAATGACATCATTCGTGACACCGTATTTGAAGCAATTCAACAAGAAAAAATCAATGCAGTCGGTATGCCGAACATTGAGAAAGTTGAAAACAAAGATGATGCTTTAGTTTTTGAAGCAACTGTTGAAGTTTATCCAGAAGTTGAAGTGAAAGCTTTTGCTGACTTGGAAGTTGAACGTAAATCATCAGAAATCAACGATAAAGACGTTGATGTGATGATCGAAAACTTGCAAAAACAACGTCAAACTTGGGCTGTAACCAAAGGTATGGCGAAGAAAGACATGCAAGTGACTTTCGACTTCGAAGGTACTGTTGATGGTGAAAAGTTTGAAGGCGGCGCTGCTGAGGACTTTAAACTTGTACTTGGTTCAGGTCGTATGATCCCAGGTTTTGAAGACGGTATCGTTGGTATGAAAGCTGGCGAAGAAAAAGTTATCGATGTAACTTTCCCAGAAGATTACCAAGCTGAAAACTTGGCTGGTAAAGCTGCTCAATTCAAAATCACTGTGAAGCAAGTTGAAAAACCAAAACTTCCAGAAATCGATGCTGAATTCTTAAAAATCTTTGGTTTAACTGAAGAAGAAGGCTTAGACAAGTTAAAAGCTGACGTTCGTAAGAATATGGAACGTGAAGTTCGCAACGGTCTTCGTAACCAAGTTAAACAAGCTGCATTTGATGCGCTTGTTGCTGCTAACGAAATCGAAGTTCCAGCATCTATGGTTGCTCAGGAAATTGACCGTCAACGTCAACAAATGATCCAGCAATTCACTCAACAGTTTGGTGCTCAAGGTGCAGGCGCATTTGACAGCAGCATGCTTCCAGATGAATTGTTCAAAGAGCAAGCTGAAAAATCAGTTAAGCTTGGCGTATTGGTAAGCAAGGTATTGGCTGATGCTAAACTTGAAGTTGACCAATCACGTGTTGATGCTTACATCGATGACATGGCTTCTTCTTATGAAGATCCAACAGAAGTTGTTGAATACTTCAAAAATGACAAACAACAACGTGCTCAAATCGAAGCTGTTGTGTTAGAAGATCAAGTTGTTGATCACATCTTAGCTGCTGCTAAAGTAAAAGATGTTGCGATCAGCTACGAAGACTTATTGAAAGAACAACAAGCTCGTCGTGGCTAATCTTTCAAAAGTTGATTAAAGAAAAAGGCGCTTAATGCGCCTTTTTCTTTAGGATTAAGTTATATACATTGGGTAGATCGTTAAAAAATGAATTGTGCAGCTACGGCTTGAATTCTGTTCTATTATTTAGCATGTGAAATACGAGGGAGCAGGGCTTGTAGAATTCGAAAATTTCTATCCTCGAAAGTATTGATGCAAGTGCTTAAAACCCTATGTTATGAAAGTGTTAATTTCTCGAAAAATTACCAGATTTTAGTCTAAATAATCGAATATTTCAGATTGAACCTTTTGCAATTTCATCGATTATCCCTCATATTGTTGGCATAGATCGAGTCACAATAATTTAGGAATAAGTAAACGTATGTATGTTCCAACAATTGAAAATGCTTTAGTTCCTGTTGTCGTTGAACAATCATCTCGTGGTGAGCGTTCATTCGATATTTTTTCACGTCTATTACGTGAGCGTGTTATTTTCTTAACGGGTGAAGTTGAAGATAACATGGCGAACTTAATCGTTGCGCAGATGTTATTTCTTGAAGCGGAAAATCCAGAAAAAGACATCCATCTTTACATCAACTCACCAGGTGGCTCGGTAACTGCAGGTATGGCGATTTATGACACCATGCAGTTTATTAAACCTGATGTTGTAACTTATTGCATGGGACAAGCAGCATCAATGGGTGCATTCTTGTTGAATGCGGGTGCGAAAGGGAAACGTTACTGTCTTGAAAATGCACGTGTCATGATTCACCAGCCACTCGGTGGTTTCCGTGGTCAGGCATCTGATATCGAAATTCATGCGCGTGAAATTCTCTTTATTAAAGAGCGTTTAAACCGCTTGATGGCTGAACATAGTGGTCAAGATTATGAAACTGTTGCACGTGACACAGATCGTGACAATTTCATGACTGCACAAGCAGCCAAAGAATATGGTTTAGTAGATGAAGTGCTGAGCAAACGTCCCTGATTTTTAGGACCTAAGTTTAAGATTTAAGTTGTGGAGTAAATATGTCCGAACATCCTCAAGGACAAAAACATTGTTCATTTTGTGGTAAGACGCAATCTGAAGTTGGAAAATTGATTGCTGGTGAGGACGCATATATTTGTAATGAGTGTGTGGATGTCTGCTTGGACCTAGTACAAACTAGTCAACAAGTTGAAGCTGGCGATTGGGCAACTAAAGCTTTGCCGAAACCACACGAAATACGTGCTGCCTTGGATCAGTATGTCATTGGGCAAGATGTTGCAAAGAAAACCTTATCTGTTGCCGTCTACAACCACTATAAGCGTTTAAAAGTGGGGCAGTCGACTCATGGGCATCAAGACATTGAAATTGCGAAAAGTAATATTTTGCTGATCGGCCCTACTGGTTCGGGTAAAACATTACTGGCGCAAACCCTTGCACGTTTACTTGACGTACCGTTTGCGATGGCAGATGCAACCACCTTAACCGAAGCAGGTTATGTGGGTGAAGATGTTGAAAACATTGTGCAGAAGTTGTTGCAAAAAGCGGATTACGATGTAGAAAAGGCGCAAAAGGGCATTATCTATATTGATGAGATTGATAAGATTACGCGTAAATCTGAAAATCCTTCAATTACCCGTGATGTGTCTGGTGAAGGCGTACAACAAGCATTATTAAAAATGATTGAAGGTACGGTTGCTTCTATTCCACCACAAGGTGGTCGTAAGCATCCACAGCAAGAATTCATCCAGATTGATACCGCAAATATCCTGTTTATTTGTGGTGGTGCATTCTCTGGGCTGGAAAAAATCGTACAGCAACGTCAAGAGAAGGGCGGGATTGGTTTTACCGCTGATGTGAAGAATAAAGATGACAGCAAAAAAGTCTCTGAATTGTTCCGTCAGGTGGAAGCTACTGATCTGGTTAAATTCGGTTTGATTCCTGAATTTATTGGTCGTTTGCCAGTGATTGCAACTTTGGAAGAACTGGATGAAGAAGCATTGATGCAGATTCTGACAGAGCCTAAAAATGCATTGACACGTCAATACCAGTACCTGTTCACGATGGAAGATGTCGATCTTGTTTTTGATGAGTCTGCATTACGTGCGGTAGCGAAAAAAGCGCTAGATCGTAATACAGGTGCACGTGGCCTGCGTTCAATTCTGGAAAATGTGTTGCTTGAAACCATGTATGACTTACCAAGTCGTACGGATGTGGGCACGGTTATTGTAGATGAAGCGGTCATTAATGGTACGGCGAAGCCAACCTTTAAGCCAGAACGTCTACTACAGACAGGCACACCTGAACTGATTGAAAAGAAGGATTTGAAGGTGGTCGATTCTAAATCGGCTTAATTCTCGTCCATCTGAAAAAGCATGAAAGGCTTGGCTTTTCATGCTTTTTTTATTTGCAATTGGGCAACGAGGTGTTAATCTTAAAATTGAAAAAAATCCGCATAGTTTTGCGTTGTTAAAAATAAATTCAAGAAAACGCCTTGAGGGATGTCATGCGTTATTTAATATTGTCATTATGTTGTGCAGGGGTGCTCGCTGGCTGTCAAAGCCATAAAGCTGTTGAAGAAAAACCAACCGCACTGACTGCAACATTACCCCCTGTGGATACAGAAAAAGAACCGGGTTTATTTGATCAATATCATGTTGGCGGCTTTAGTGTGGGCGGCTGGGTCAATCAAAAATTAGGTCAGTATTTCGAGCCAGTTAAACCGCAAAATGAACAAGCAGCGGTGGTCTATCTCTATCGTCCTGATACGCGCTGGAACCGTCAGGAAATTGCTGCGGCCAATTTATTCATTAACGGACACCGTATCCCAAGTCTATTGCATAATCACTATTACTGGCTGGAGCTACCCGCAGGCACCTATCGTCTGAGTGTGAGCCGACCATTGGCTGGACTACATTTCCAAAAGCCGAAATATCTGGATTTTACGGTAGATGCGGCTCAGACTTATTTCATCAAGTATGACGAAGAAAATAAGATTTCCCGCAGTGAGCATACGGGGCCATTTATGATCATGCCAGATAAAGTGGCGCATCAGGAAATTGCCTTTACCCGTTTAAAATCATCCAGCTATAACTTTGTTGCGCAGGATGCATCAGGTAAAGTGCGTTCTAAACCGCAAGAGTTAAAACCAGCGAAGTATGATGCAAAGACTGAGGTACATCTGGTCAAACCATTTAAGCTTTGGAACCCTTTGACCTGGTAATCATGACAATAAAAAGAGCCGTTTATTCTTCTTGAATCAGCGGTTTTATAATCGTAAGAAACTGCTCTTTAAGTTGTGAACTTTGTTCGGGATCACTTAAGGTTTTTTGACTGATATTATTCATGTATTGAAAAACGTGGGTGGTGATTTGCAATGTCTTTTGATTAATTGACTGGCCTTCAGGTGTCTTTAAAAATTTTAAATAGGCTTGGACTTCTTCTTCACTGAGTGCATCTGCGTAGATTTTTTCAATCGCTTGAATGGTTTCAGGTCGAGCAAACATTTTTGAGCTGGTTTCTTTTAATAATTGACTGAGTTCCAGCACCGCTAGATGTTCTTGTGTTGTGGTGAGTTCATCTTTACCCAATACCCGTAATAGAATATTTTCAGCCTCAAGATCCAGTGTTGGCTGCATTTCATCCAGTGAGGTATTTAAGACATGTTCAAGGTCACTGAGCTTGATCAGTTCTTTGATCGATTTGCTTTGTGCGGGAGATGCAAAGGCATGCTGGATGTTGCAGAGTAAGCTCAGACCAAGCAGCATGCTGAGTAAATATTTATTCATTTGCATTTCCTTATTCTTCTCATCTTTATAATCTAGCAGAAGCTTTAGGCAAAAAAATAGCCGAATACGATGATTCGGCTATGATTATTGTATGAGTATTATTTATGACGCAGCGGCATCAACCACTGGAATCTTGCCAATTTTGGCTTGCCAGATTTTTGGTGCAGTGGCATGAATTGACGTACCATTCACATCAACCGCAACAGATACAGGCATATCTTCAACTACGAATTTGTAGATTGCTTCCATACCTAAATCAGCAAAAGCAACTACTTCAGCTTCACGTACTGCTTTAGATACAAGGTAAGCCGCGCCGCCTACTGCCATTAAGTAAGTCGCTTTGTTGTCCTTGATTGCTTCAATTGCAGTTGGACCACGATCCGCTTTACCGATCATGCCGAACAAGCCAGTTGCTTCTAGCACTTGACGAGTAAATTTATCCATGCGAGTAGCCGTTGTAGGACCAGCAGGACCAACCACTTCATCACCCACTGGATCAACTGGACCTACGTAGTAAATGAATTTACCTTTTAGATCGACTGGAAGTTCTTCACCATTATTTAACATGTCGACCATGCGCTTATGTGCAGCATCACGACCTGTATAAATCGTACCGTTCAACAATAATGTATCACCTGGTTTCCAGGCATTCATTTCTTCTTGCGTAATGGTATCAAGGTTGACACGCTTCGATTGAGAAGAATCCCAAGTCACAGCAGGGTAGTCTTCAAGTTTTGGTGCTTGAATATGTGCAACACCTGAACCGTCTAGCTGGAAGTGTGCATGACGGGTTGCAGCACAGTTTGGAATCATACCGACTGGTTTACCTGCTGCGTGGCATGGGTAATCCTTGATTTTAATATCAAGCACTGTGGTTAAACCACCAAGACCTTGCGCACCAATACCCAATGCATTCACTTTTTCGAAGATCTCGATACGGAGTTCTTCCATTTTGCTTTGTGGGCCACGACGAAGTAATTCGTCCATGTTGATTTCTTCCATGAGTGCTTCTTTAGCAAGCATCATGGCTTTTTCAGCAGTACCACCGATACCAATACCGAGCATACCTGGTGGACACCAGCCTGCACCCATAGTTGGAACAGTTTTAAGTACCCAATCCACAATCGAATCTGATGGGTTTAACATCGCGAGTTTAGATTTATTTTCTGAACCGCCACCTTTTGCAGCCACAGTAATATCGACTTTATTACCTGGTACGAGTTTGTAGTGGATTACGGCAGGCGTATTATCTTTGGTATTCTTACGACCAAAAGCTGGATCTGCTAAAACAGAAGCACGCAGTACGTTTGAGTTCTCTAGGTAACCTTGGCGTACACCTTCGTTGACTGCATCATCCAGACTCATGGTTAAATCAAATTTAACGTCTAAGCCAACTTCAAGGAAAACGTTAACAATCCCTGTATCCTGACAGATTGGTCGGTGACCTTCAGCACACATACGTGAGTTGATGAGGATCTGTGCAATAGCATCTTTTGCAGCTTTGTTTTCTTCACGATCATAGGCACGGCTCATCGCTTGGATGAAGTCTTGTGGGTGATAGTAAGAAATAAACTGCAGGGCATCCTTGATTGATGTAATCAAGTCATCTTGTTTGATGATCGTTGTCATATCAAATTTCTCTTGAGCGGGCGATTAGCTGGCGGGCTAAATTATATGACAAAAAGGAATGATTGTGGGAGTTTTAGCTCAGATTTGGTGAAAGGTCTAAACAATGAGACTGATCATCAAGCACGCATCAGGATAAATTTTGTGTTTTAGTTTTTTCTGATTTGGGATGGCGAATAGCCAAATTGTTTCTTAAAGCGATGACTAAAATGGCTACTGGAACTAAAACCATATTGGGCCGCAATGTCTGTCAAATTGGCTGTGGTGAGTTCGAGTGCCTGATGTGCCAGTTCAAGACGGCGCTGCATGACATACTGATGTGGTGGCATGTGCATGGATTGCTTGAACATATGGGCAAAATGATACTCGCTGAGTTGTGCTTGCTGAGCCAGATCAGACAAGGTCAAACTCAAATGTAAATGTTGATCAATCCATTCCAATAACAGCTTAAGCACATAAGGGGAGAGTCCACCTTTAACTTCGGGTGCTTGCCATTGAGCATGGCTATAATTCTTGATCAGGTGATTGAGTAGCAGCGTGGTGGCGGTGCTCATCTGCAAGTGGTTTTCGCGGTTTTGCCATGCGCCATTGAGTAAAAAATGCCGATAGATCATGGAAATTTGCGCATCACCTACAAAAATCTGCGGATTTAAAATGATCTGGCTAGGTTCGCGATCCCAGACTTGTTCAGCCACCCGTTGCAAGTGCTGTTCAGTGTAGTACAGATGTACAAAGGTGAGTGGATCACGTAGATCCCAAGTCGATTCAAAATCCTGTGGCATTAGGCACATACGGTCTGGCCCGCCACCATTGTGCCAGCCCTGAGGTGTCTTTTGGTAGCTTTCATAACCCCCTTGAATATACATACTCAAAGTGTGGTGATTACTACAGACACTGACACGATCCTGATTATTTTGCCACATGGCCAACTGCATACCCGAACCCAGTTCTACTGAGTCGAGCAATTGCGCTTTATATTGCTGTAATTGATCTAGAATCTGATATTTCATCTTCTATACGCAGTGCCAAATATGATCCAGTTTAGTGTAGAACTTTCAGCCAGTTTTGTCATCTGGTCAAAAAGTCTATAGAAAAACGCAACTCTATGATAATCACAGCAAGATTGTGCAAGAACTCAGGTCATCAAATCTCGCAAAATAGCATTCGTTGTGATCAAGTTTGGTTTAAAAGAGATGAATGCGCTGTTATATGCTTTGGTGGTGGTGATCTGGGGGACAACATGGATTGCGATTACGCTGCAACAACAAAGTGGAATTTCCGCCAATGTTGCGGTGTTCTGGCGTTTCTTTATCGCGGCACTGGTGTTGTTTGTTTTCGTTGCAATTAACCGAAAGTTGCAAAAGCTGACGCCAAAAGATCACTTATTCTGTATGTTACAGGCGTGCTGTATTTTTGGATTTAACTTCGTCTGTTTTTACTATGCGGTGCAATATATCAGCAGTGGTTTAGAAGCGGTCATTTTTTCTATGGCCGTGATTTTCAATACCATCAATGCCAGATTATTTTTCTCTCAGCAAGTATCTGCGCGGTTTTATCCTGCCGCTTTACTCGGTGTGTTGGGAATTGTTGCTTTATTCTGGCATGACGTGGTGGGCACTACTTTAAATCGTAATACCTTGATGGGTATCGGGCTGTGTATTTTAGGCACTTATGGCTTCTCTCTGGGAAATATGATCAGTGCTCGTCATCAGAAACATGGGTTGGATATTTTTACTACTAACGCCTATGGCATGTTGTATGGTTCATTATTGATGGCTGTGATCTCGTGGTTCAAGCAGGACAACTTTTTCCCGAGTATGCCATTCAGCGCCGTGAGTGCTTTGCTCTATCTAGCGATCTTCGGTTCGGTGATCGGCTTTACTGCCTATTTCTTTCTGGTGGGGCGTATTGGGGCCGGTAAGGCAGCTTATAGTACTTTGTTGTTTCCATTGGTTGCTTTAGTGATTTCAACGATATGGGAAGATTATCACTGGCAAATGAATGCGGTGATTGGGGTGATTTTAATTCTATGTGGCAATGCAATTTTCTTTGTGAAAGGACCGCAGTTAAAAAGAATTGGGGTTTCAAAACAAGCCTGAGTATGAAATTTGATTTAGTTGGTATATGAAGCTGATATATTGAATAAAAAAATATGGAATATGCTTTATGAATAATCAATCAGTCACACAAATAATGATTGATTTGTTAGAAGAACATGGTGTTTCGGTTCAAACGTTTGATGACTGGATTGTACCTTATGGGAAACTCCCAGCGATGCGGGCCAATTGGTTAGAACATGAAACACATGGTCGTCTAGATGTTGAGGTGATGTTAGAGGATAAGAGAATCATCACGGAGAGTTTTGTGGGCATAGGGAGGGGAAATGAGGGGGTACTGAATGCGGTACAGAATTTTTCTGTTAATTCATTACATGTTTTTCTTGCTGCTTTCTGGAAGCAGAAAGACCCCACTGAAGTCACTATAGAGCAATGGCAAATAGCAGGAAAAACATATACAGCTTATATCGGTAATATTGGACAGCGTAGCGATCTTAATAATTCATCCGCACCACCTAGCGAATTCTTTTCTTCAATTGAACAGGCCATTTTAAAACACAAACCAGCTCATGATTTTGCGTGGTATAGAGTATTCTTCTGTGATTTTAAGGGTGAGCAAACGTTTGAAGCACTAGCTGAAAACCAAGACTGGGCAGATGGCTTAGATGCTTTAAAACGGTTATTCTGGGAACCAAGTTCTGGGTATTATAGTGTTCGTAATTTTATTATATTAAAACGCAAGAAAGATCGTGGTTGGGAACGGATTAGAAATTACTTTAAAAACTGATGTAGCAAAACCTGCTACATCAGTTTTTTTATTGTTACATTGACTGAGCTGCCTGAATTGCCGTTAATGCAATGGTAAACACAATATCATCCACCAATGCGCCACGAGACAAGTCATTCACAGGCTTGTTTAAGCCTTGTAGCATTGGGCCAACGCTGACGACATTGGCCGCACGTTGCACTGCTTTATAAGTGGTGTTCCCTGTATTTAAATCTGGGAAGATAAAGACATTGGCACGACCAGCGACTTGAGAATCAGGCGCTTTCTGACGACCCACGCTTTCAACCGAAGCCGCATCGTATTGCAATGGCCCATCGATCAATAAATCTGGACGACGCTGTTGTGCGATTTTAGTTGCTTCAGCCACTTTCTCGACATCTGCACCTGTGCCTGACGTTCCTGTTGAATAGCTGATCATGGCAATACGCGGATCAAGACCAAAGGCTTTGGCTGAGTCTGCAGACTGAATCGCAATTTCAGCAAGCTGCTCGGCATTTGGATCAGGATTAATCGCGCAGTCGCCATACACATAGACCTCATCAGGCAACAACATGAAGAAGATCGATGACACCAGCGAATAGTTCGGTGCAGTTTTAATCAACTGAAATGCAGGGCGTACCGTATTGGCAGTGGTATGAATCGCGCCTGAAACGAGACCATCGACCTGATCCAGTGCCAGCATCATGGTGCCAAGTACCACAGTATCTTGCAGTTGTGCTTTGGCTTGTAAGGCATCGAGCTTGCCTTTACGCAGCTCAACCATCGGCTCAATGTATTGATCACGAATCGTATCCGGATCAATAATTTCTAAGTCATTTGGCAGTTGAATGCCGCGTGCCTTCGCTACTTCCGCCACTGATTCTGGTTTTGCCAATAAGACACATTGCGCAATACCACGCGTCTGACAAATCACTGCGGCCTGTACGGTACGTGGTTCATCACCTTCTGGTAATACAATTCGTTTTTTGGCTGAAATCGATTTTTGTACCAATTCATAGCGGAAAGCTGAAGGTGACAGGCGAGGGTGCAGGTTATTCTGGGTATGTTGATCAAGCCAGTTATTATCAATATGGCTGGAAACAAATCGCGTCACTTGCTCGGCACGCTCAGTATCATCAATTGGAATTTCATTACCAAAACGATGTAATAGTTGCGCCGTTTCCAACGTATCTAACGGCGTATGTAAAATGGGTAAACCTTGTTTAATCGCGCTTTGGCAAAATTCTAAAACGTTGTCCGCAGGTGCTTTCTGTTCGGTCAAGACCAGACCTGCCAACGGCGTGCCATTACTACTGGCAAGACTAGCTGCCAGAAGCGCATCTGTTCGTTGTGAGGCACTAATAATCAGTTCACCCGCAACAAACTTATGTAGCTCAGATTCGATGTTCGAAGCAATTAAACTGGTATGTAAAATCCGGCGTTGTTTGGCTTCACCTTGATGCAACCAAGTTCCTTTAATGACTGGGGCAATATCCAGACTACGCGGCACACTCAGAATATTACTGAATGGTACCAGTCCAATAATTGGTAGGTCATTTGTGCCCATATAACGATTATAACGTTGTAGTTCCAGAGCAAAGGCTTCGATATGCTGGTCTAGGCGTAAACTTGGATCAAGCGTAACTGGAATTTCTGCGGTGCCCTCTGGAAGACCCTTGGTGCGCATGAACAGGACGCCTGTAGTACGTGCTGATGCGGCGCCGCCAAACTGGCGTAAATGAGCATCGACTTTTTCAGCCGTTTTACGAGGATCTGCCAGATCAGCGGTACTGACCAGAACCACTTGAGCATCGAGTGCCTGCGCGAGTGCTGCATTGATTTCACTGGCAAAATGATCTTGTCCATTCGGCACCAAGCCTTCAACAATGATCACATCATGATTGACGGCAATTTGGCGATGGAGCGCCACTGCTTCTTCCAGTAATTCATCGGTTTCACCCAAGGCAATCAGCTGAGTCAGCTTTTCATAGCTAATCGGTTCAACAGAAGGGTGTTGAAATAGATGGTGGTAAAGGGTGGTGGTGCGATCTACAGGTGCATCTGCAATCTGAGAAAATGGTTTTAGAAAACCCGCATTGATCCCTTTACAGTCCAGCGCATAAATCATGCCTAGACAAGCAGATGTTAAACCAACACCTTCCCCCGTTGGGATGAGTAAAATTGTATTCATAATGACCTTATCACTATTTTATATTTTGAATAAATTAAGCGGTTGGCTCAATCACTTGACGGGTTTCTTTGGCAATACGGCCTTCTTCATCAGTTGGAATGACCCATATTTGTGGACCCGTACCATTATCAATACGGCCTTCGCTACCGCGTGCTAAAGCATCATTTTTCTCTTTGCTAAATTGCAAACCAAAGTGAGATAAATAGCCCAATGTTTTTTCACGGACATAGGCTGAGTTTTCGCCAATACCACCTGTGAAGACTAAACCATCCAGACGTGGTAAACCACAACTTAAAGCGGATAAAGATTTGGCTAGACGATAGCAGAATACTTCAATCGCAAGCGTTGCATCTTCATGTCCATTTTCAGAAGCTTCCACCAAGGTACGCATGTCATTGGATAAGCCAGACAAGCCGAGTAAACCGCTTTCTTTGTTTAGCATACTGTCAATTTTCTGGATATCCCAGCCGAGATTGCTGGCAAGGAAGAGGTGAAGACTCGGATCGACATCACCGCTACGGGTACCCATCACCACACCTTCAAGCGGGGTCATGCCCATCGAGGTATCAACGCTGTGTCCATTCCAGACGGCACAGGTCGAACTACCATTGCCTAAATGGGCACTGAGCCAGCCACCTTGATTCTTGCTACCCGCCAGTTCGCTGGCACGTTCTGTCACGTAGGCATGGCTAGTACCATGGAAACCATAACGACGCACTTGATGTTCGGTGTACAAATACTGTGGCAGTGCATAGCGATAAGCGTGTTCAGGCATGGTCTGATGGAATGCGGTATCAAAAACAGCAACCTGTGGCAGTTGCGGGAATAAGCGCATGGTAGCTTCAATCCCGATTAAATGTGCTGGATTGTGTAAGGGCGCAAGAGGAGTCGCAGCTTCGATACGTTGTACCAGTTCAGGTGTTAACAATTCTGCTTTGGTGATATTGCCGCCGTGCACTACGCGGTGTCCAATGGCCTGTGGATTATAATTGGCTAAACGTGCCAGCAAGGTTTCCAGTGCTTTGGCATGATCTGCATACGGAATTGAAAGTTCTAACGGTTCACCACCCAGTGTGACCCCTTTAATACGGGCATCTGCTGCGCCCAGATTTTCTGCCAAACCATAAATACGATCTTCACGGCGTTCCGAGATGAGCGCGTATTTGATTGATGATGAACCACAGTTAATTACTAATACAGATATAGCCACGTTTGAACACCTAACAGATTTTAAATTTTATGATCAACACATTGATCTTGCTGCAACACATGAGGCAGTGGAATCAAGCGCAATGTTTTAACATGGGATGTCGTATTGGCGAAGATAGACTTTAGCCTATACAACCCGTTTATAAATCAACCTACTGAGTATAGGCTGGAAATAGGACATTCTTTTGAGTGATCTGTAGGTTTTATCATTATTTTTGTATGTAAGTATATAAAAACACGATAAAGATCAATCAAATGGCCTATATCGTGTTTCTGTGTTCGAATACTTGTTTCTATTATTGGCGGATTTGACCGTCGCCAAATACAATCCATTTTTGCGAGGTTAAACCTTCTAGGCCAACTGGGCCACGAGCATGGATTTTATCGGTTGAAATCCCGATTTCTGCGCCTAGACCATATTCAAAACCGTCAGCAAAGCGAGTAGAAGCATTGATCATCACTGAGCTCGAATCAACGCGTGCCAAAAACTCGCGTGCTAGACTAAAGTTTTCGGTAATGATGGCATCGGTATGGTGTGAACCATACTTATTGATATGCTCAATTGCCTCATCCATTCCAGTCACAACTTTTACAGCAAGAATTGGCCCTAGATATTCGGTGTACCAGTCTTCTTCTGTTGCAGCCTTGACCGAGACACCCAAAATACGTTGGGTTTCAGGACAACCACGCAGTTCAACCTGCTTTTCGGCATACAGTTCAGCGATACGTGGTAAGAATTCTTCCGCAATTGCTTCGTCAACCAATAAGCTTTCCATGGCATTACATACGCCGTAGCGATGCGTTTTTGCATTTAGGGCAATCGGTAACGCTTTTTGCAGGTCGGCCTGAGCTTCAACAAACACATGGCAGTTGCCATCTAAATGTTTAATGACAGGAATACGTGCTTCATTGCTGATACGTTCGATCAGGCTTTTACCACCGCGCGGAACAATCACATCGACAAACTCAGTCATGGTAATGAGATGTCCAACGGCTGCACGATCTGGGGTATCAATCACCTGAACCGCATGCTCAGGTAAGCCAGAAAGTTGTAAACCATGCTGGATCGCAGTCGCAATCGCCTTGTTTGACTCAAGTGCTTCTGAACCACCACGTAAAATAATCGCATTACCAGATTTCAACGCCAGTGATGCCGCTTCAAGGGTCACATTTGGTCTTGATTCGTAAATCATCCCGATCACACCCAAAGGAACGCGCATTTTACCCAACTGGATACCTGAAGGGCGATAAGCTAAATCTGTAATTTCACCAATTGGGTCAACAAGACCAATTACATCTTTTAAGCCTTGGAGCATGCCTTTAAAGCGTGCGGGGGTAAGCTCTAAACGATCCAGCAGGGCGCTATCCAATTGACGTTGGCGACCATTGTCCATATCAATTTGATTGGCTGCTAAAATCTGAGCCTGATTATTTTCCAAGGCTGTATAGATGGCAGACAAGGCATGATTTTTCAAATGCGTTGATGCACTCGTTAACATACGAGATGCCTGACGCGCTTGAGCACCGACTTGTTGCATATAATTTTGAATAGAGTCTTGCATAGCAGTTTGATATTTGCATGTATTTATAAAGATAGTAACAGCCAAATGCTGAACAATGAATAGGCGAAACTAACAATTCAAAAAATTATAAAACGTTAATTGGCGCAAAAATTTTTATTTTAGTGCGATGAAGATATTGAATCTAAAGCCAAGACTACATATTTTGCAAAAGATTATTCATTTAAACAAGATAAGTGGTTAAGGAAATGATTGCGTATAAAACGTGCATATGTATAGAATGAAAAAGTATAGGATAAATGTAATACAAATTTTATAAATTTGTTAACTTGCAGCTAGCAATCGGTAAAAGTGTGATGCTTGCAACAGAAAAATAAACAAGGATGGAGGAAGGACATGAATTCCATTATCCAAATGGACTCGGATATAAATCATACCTACACAGGCTTTGGTTTTTTCGACATATACAATAAAAACAGTTTTAAACAACCAGCGCGTACAACATGGATCGATGGTTGGAAAATTGAATATATGGCGATTGCAGATCCTAAAACGATCTATAACACGCCGATTGTCATTGTCGGGGGCGCATTTCAAAATTTTAACTCTTATAAGTATTGCGTTGAGCAACTCTTTGAGAGCGGGCCTGTGATTTTAATCGATTTACCGTCAATGGGCGCGAATCAACAGATTCGTAATGTTGATACAGGTGAATCTGCTGGAATTCTGGAACTCCCTGATTTATCAAAAATGCTTGGTCAATGGCTTGATATTGTTGGTATCGATAAGGTTTCAATGATGGGGATGTCATTGGGGTCGGTGGTTGCTTCTTCATTTGCAGACCAGCGTCCAGAACTGATTGACCGTATGGTATTGATGGGGGTCATGCAAAAGACACGTAAAAGCTGGCGTATGCTGCTTGAAGAGTCTTTGCATTTAATGCGTGAAGATCGCATGGAAGAGTTTGGACAGGCTGTTATTCTCTATCTTGTGAATCATGCGAAACTGGACAAAACACGCATGTCGCCAACCGCCAAGCGCCTGTTCTTCAGACAGATGGCTGAGTTTAGCGCCACAGAGCGCGAGCGTTATGAAATTAACTGCAACCGCTTATTGCGTTTAAGTAATGTGCCTGTACCACAATGTAAAACGTTGGTTGCTGCAGGGCAGTACGATAGCTTTACCTTGCCCCATGAAAATGCCGATTTTGCCTTGCAATGCCAAGACATGCAGTTTGCCTTGATTGCCAATGCAGATCATGTCCCGCAATTGCAACGTCGTAAAGAAACCATGAATCTGTTTACCACCTTCTTAAAAGGTGAATCTATCGACAATCTGGATGGCATCATTCCGATGACCCGTGAACAGATGCAGCAGATTGAGCGTCGTGGTGAAGAACGTATTGAGGTCTTACAACCAGAAACCAAACTGACCCATCGTCATTTAGATACTGAGGCAGCGGTGAGGATTGTTGATATCACCTTCTTTGGCGTTTACTTGAAGCTTCATCAGCAGGAACAACTTGATTTTGTCAGTCAGTATCCACGTGATTTGGCTTTGAATTTAGTGGATGAAGAAGGCGAGTTTAAGATTGAATGCTTAATTTTTGATGCAACAGAACAAGGCTTACGTATCTTATTTAAGCATGGTAGTTTTGATGTGGCTGAGCGCTTAACCCGCTTTATTGAGCGTCAAAAACAGATTTAACCAATCTTGCAAAATTGGAAAAGGGAAGTGGATCAACCATTTCCCTTTTTTATTGAAGATTATTTATTACTTGCCTGAATGACCCAGACTAAATCGCCTAAATGTTGTTGCTTGTTTTCTAAAGCGGTCTGTTCAAAAAATTGTTTGGGTTGTAAGACATCGACTTGGTTAAAACCCGCTTCATGAAAAAAGTTTTCGACTTCAACTGGGGTTTTGAAATGAAAGCTAAAGGCACTGCGTGACATCCACTTTAATAAACGGCTGCTGTTCCAGATAATGGTCGCCAATTTATTTTGTGTTGGTTCTGGATAAATATCTGTTAAATAGTGCAGTTCTTTAAAGTTTTGTCCGTAGTTGGCAATCGCTTGAATGAGTTGCTGTAACAACGGTTTTTCAAAGTAGTTGATCAGCCCTTCGCTCATGATCACCAATGGACGTTGCGGGTCAAAGACTTCAAATGCTGAAGCAAATGCTTCAGTAAATAAGTCGACAGACAACACTTCATCGGTATTTTGTTCAATCTGTTGTAACGCTGCCTGCTTAGTAGCTGCCATGTCAGGCAAGTCTAGCTCACGATAGGTGATCTCAGGATAATGTTGTCTAAACCACCAGCCGCGAGGGGATAGGCCACAGGCAATTTCCAGTACCTGCAAGTCGGGATGTTGCTGGATCAATGCTTCTAAATGTGAATCAAGCATGGTGTGGCGTTGTTTTAGTGTGGTACGCATGCTGCCGCCAACATATTTTTCGGCCCAGCTTTCAATTGGGTGGACTAAGGCGGCGAGGGTCTTGCCTTTTTTTGTTGCCAGTGCTGGATGTGAGATCCCCATTTGATACCAGATATAGCCTGTGTAGTGTGCAGTAAATGAAATATGGCGATGTTTTGAAAGTTGTTGTGTCATCTGTCCTAGACTCTATTTTTCCCTAATTTAGATATAAAATTCATCTCTTTAAAATATAGAGTGTTTTGACTACATCTTGATTTAGGCTTGTTATTTACTATCGTGGGGCGGCATGGATGCCGCCGTTGGGCTGGGGTAACAAGGATGTACCCTCAGCCAAACAAAGGATTTTTGCTTACTTTTCATCCCTGAAAAGTAAGTCGAGCCGAAGGCCAAATCCTTTAATCAGATGAGCACTCGGCAAGATTCCATTATGTGAATAGAACAATTAAAAATCTGATTAAAGTTAGAACGAATT
>Ga0308161_1000342_pt1 | contig 81604 bp, 65 predicted proteins | sample PhyFR2_FD_201034 | JGI IMG/M metagenome (GOLD analysis project Ga0308161, IMG submission 201034) | Phyllosphere microbial communities from UC Gill Tract Community Farm, Albany, California, United States - DLSLF.R2 | ecosystem: Host-associated > Plants > Phyllosphere > Unclassified | place: USA...
AGCTACTATCTTAAAGGGATAAAAAATAAAACAGCAACATCGCTTTAAAAAAGAAGCGATATTGCTGTTTTTGCTTACTTGAAATATTTCTGCTGTAAAATAAACTGTTCAAAGCTGAATTTTGAAATAATCCGATGTCCAGAGCGATCCAACTTCCGTGTTTGAAGATACGCTTCAAATGTGGATACTATCTCTTCCATATCAAGTCGTTGTTTAACACCTACGATCATATACGGTTTGGAATTTTCTTCCATTTCTAGAATAAGTGCTTGTGCCTCTGTGAGTGTTTGTTCCATATTCATCAACGATCAACCTTCCTTCATTCAACGTGATTCTTTTTATTCATCTGCTTATTTCAATTCAATCTTTTTTTCACCTAATTCTTTTCTCGCCACTCCTTGAGTCGCTTTCAATGTGACGACCGCTTGTGGATCATCGATGTCGTAAGCCATGATTCCCTTCGCGGTACCACCTGGTTTTATGTCATCAAGCTGATGTTCTAAATAAGAAGCATACTTCTCTTCTTGTGGCGTCATGCCTACCTTTAACTTATTGATCGTATCGGTTCCTTCCTGTGTCGCTTCGAAGCAGGCAATCCATGTGGTCATTCCATTCAATGGTTCCTTACTATCATTTGTCGTCTCGTATGTGAAGACGAGTTGTGGCTTCTCGCGAAAATATTCCTTACTGGGTTCAAGCACTTCTGTCGAGAGGATCTTGACTGTCGCCATGTCGATTTTCAGAGTATCATCCTTGAAATAAACATCCTCTTTTTTCGTTTCCGCTACCTCGACTTTTTCGGTTGGATTTGTCGTCTTCTTAGGTGTATCTTGTGCTGCTTCTTCTGTCCCACATCCGACAAGTGATAATCCCAACCCGACGATGACGACCGCTTTTCCTAACTTATTCATCTGCTTCAGCTCATTTCCTTTTTAGTCTTCCCATAGTTCTTCCATCAACTCATCGATTTCGTTGGAGAGTCGTTGCCGCTCTTGGTCATCCTTTTCGATATGACCGTACTCATCAATCCAGATGACATCACCGGATTCAACCGTCATGGGAAAGCGAGAAATCAGAATGTCGCGCATCCCCTCGTCGAACTCGACGACGACCCACTTCCCCTCAATGCGATCGATGATCCCTTTACGCTTACTCATTTCGACTTCTTAATCGTGTAGGACGATCCGTTCCCTTCAAAGACGATTGTCCCATTCTTATCCGTCCGCAACATCGTCGCCTTCGCCCGCTTCAGGTTCGTTACGACTTCGTTCGTCGGATGTCCGTAAGCGTTCTTCCCGACACTGATGACGGCATATTTCGGTTTGACGTACTTGAGGAACGTCGCACTCGTCGATGTCTTCGCCCCATGATGCCCGACCTTAAGGACGTCCGCACGCAACGTTTTCTTCTTCGCAATCATGTCTTGCTCCGACTTCAGTTCCGCGTCTCCCGTGAACAGGAACGTATTTTTCTTATAGGCGACGTGTAACACGGCGCTCCAGTTATTCAGATCACTGTTCGCGTAGTCCTTGACCGGTCCGACGAACTGCGCCTTCACGCCTTTGACCGGAAGCGAGACTCCTGCTTTCGCTGTCTTGATCGTCAGCTTCTCGCGTTTGACAGCCAACAAGAAATCCTTATAGGCTTGCGTCGTGTGCTTGACCTTGGGTGCATAGACACTCTTGACCTTGAACGAGTCGAGGACTTCATCGAGACCCCCGATATGATCGGCATCCGGATGCGTAGAGATCAGCATCTCGATGTCACCAACCTTCTGCTTCTTCAGATAGGCGACGAGTGCATCACCTTTCCCCTTGTTCCCACCGTCCATGACGATATCCTCACCACTCGGCATCTTGATGTAGATCGCATCACCTTGTCCAACATCGATGTAGTGGACCTTGATTTTCGGCGTCACGGCCTCCGCATTCTGTAACGGTCCTATCAATAAGCCCACACTTGCGAGTATTAGGCTGGCGCCCATCCATTTTCTCTTCATCTTGCATCGCTCCATTTCTGATTTGTAAGTTATCTTCAGTATACCGTGAATACCAGGAGAATAATGGGTATATTTCCCACCTATCATTTTTTCTTGATGGGTCGCATCTTTTAACGAAAAACCATATAAAAAAACAGACCTTTAACGGGCCTGTTCCAAATAATGTTGCTGAATAAAAGCGAGCAGGACATCGACATCAACGAACCAGGTCACATGCTCGATCGAACCATCTACTTCTCGTACCAATCGAACCTGCGCATCGATGATGGTCACCTTTTGCGATCTCTCCATCATGTCGTCCCACTTTTTTGACTCCTCATTTTCCAAAATCCTATTCATTTCGTCACTCCTCTTCTGTTTGCTTGAACACAGCATACAATCGGGAGTAAAGCTGTACGAACTGAATTGATTCAAACAAGCGTAAGCTTTATCTAAATCAACAAAGGAATTAGCAAAGCATTCATCAGAAAATGACTGTAATTCGAAGGAATACTGTCCACTTTCCCTGGTCATTTGTTCAAAATCGTCTCAACGCCTAACTATATTCAACGTACTCCCTCGAATTCATAAAATGCAGGCGTCTTTTTCATGTCAGGATTTAGTCTCAGCATTTCAATCAATGAAGGCATTAGTTCTTTCGCGGTTTGATAATCCATCCACCTTACATCTGTGATTTCCTGATCCGGATCCATGATATCGATGCTTCCACCGATGATTTGAACGAAAAAGGTAATGATTAATGCATGATGTCCCTTCTCCGAGAAGAAAACCTCTCTAACGGAATGCATACCGGTGACCTTACCTTCAAACCCCGTCTCTTCCCTTACTTCACGAATGACCGCCTGTTCTAGCGTCTCGTCTTTTTCCACAGCCCCACCTGGCGGACTCCAGTAAAAAGAATCACCTTTGACGTTCTTTACCAATAATATGTTCCCGTTCTCATCATGGACCAGGGCTGAAGCTACATCTATACGTTTCAAAGTGTTTCTCCTTTGGTTATTATGCCTTGTCGAAATAATCATCTTACTACCCCTAATCTAATATAAAGGATATAAAGTAAACCGAATATAGACTAAAAATAAATCGTGAATCTATTATTCTTCACTTCGCAACGACTAAAACGGGACTTTTTCTTCTTTACTTCATCCCATGTTTATCAAAAACTTATTCTCTGGTCTTTTTATGCTCCGTGCCCTGTGTCGCAAGGAACATGAGCTCGAGAGGTCTTCAATCATTTCTGCTAACACAGAGAAGACGTACAGATGATGTACCAGTCAAAGATATGTAGGTAAATCCACAGCCACTCCACTACTTCTTCTCAAACCACTTCCTCAATGATCAGCATCTCTCACGAATCGATATGAGACTCTTTGGCGCACAGACAGGACGGGGGTATCCCGTCCGACTACGCTAAGTCATTACTTCAAAGAACGCCTTGTGCTTTCAAGCTAACAAACTTTTCTCCGGCACCGACGATGATATGGTCGATGATTTGAATCCCGAGGAGTACTCAATGACGACCATTTCCTCGCGAACCTCTTGCTTGATACGAATGACCTCGATGATGGCGGATAGTTCCATGATTGTTTATCCACTTTCGGGTAAGCTGTACTCAGAACGAACACCGTTGTGCGTCCTGTTGACGGGTTCGTAGCGAGCGTTGGGAGGCGGTGCAAGGGCAACCGCAGGGAGATTTTAAAAAAAATACGTATAGCGCACGGAGGGTCAGGCTTCCGTAGCCAATGAGCGAAAAGCCTCACTTTGAGTCAAAAGCGAAGGAAGACGGAACAGAGAGAACATCATTTTTTTGACATCTATTGCATCGATAAACAGGTACTATCGGTCTATGAGAATGTGCCGAATGACGCGACTTTCAGTGGGGACATGGTGGAGGTGCGAGAGATGAAACGATTCAAGGGTTTTGTGCACCGGACGAACTACATGGAGCGGATCATCGAACTAGCCAATCAGCGGTGACGGAATCATCCATATGTCGTTTGAGGCAATTATTCACGTGGAACACTCCAATAGAATAACGCCCTGGTGGTTGTTCAAAGTCTGCGTCGTGAAACGAGGTATCGCTATTCGACTTGCCACAAATATCAAAAAAGGGAGGGAAATAGTGCATTCCTCCTTTTTCATATTAAAATTAAGAAATTTTTTTTCAAATTCGATACTTAATTCTGTATGAATAAAAATTATTCATACAGAATTAAGTAGTAGAAACAATTTAGGATTTTTTGTATTCTTTGTATCTTTCTAAGATAGCAACATCTATATCCTCATCATCCTCACCACATATTTCTGAGATGTGCCTCTCCTCAAGTTTTGTTTTTTCGAGAAAAAAGTCTTTAAATAATCTTAATTTCCCTTGTTCAATGTATCCAATTTGAAGCGCGTACTTATTTTTTTTGTGATATTGACTCAAAAACATCTTTTTTGGCATTTTATCTGCAGACGGCATAAAATGATGAATTCGACTTATCAGCATAAACAAAGATTCCTTGTAATCTACTTTTACTCCAAAATCTTTATACCTTTTAATTAATCCTTCCGGGTTTGTACCAATCGATACAAAGTATCCGTCATCGTCTTCTCCAAAGTTAGTATTAACTAAAACAATTCTTAATTCTTCATAAAAATCTAAATGTGACTGGTCATGTATTAGAGCATCTTTCCACTGCTCCAAAATAACCTTCGCTGCTTGTTTATTTTCAAAAATAAGACCCAAAATCGGAATTTCACTGCCACCATGTGTAACTAAATAAGCACAACCTTTCCACTTCGCATCATCCCATGTCTTTATATCAATTAGAGAAGTAAGAAACATAGTTTTTCTTTCTTTTTCTTTCATTGGACGTAATTTACCTAATTCAGGTTTTTGTGCACTAGTTGATACTCCACGTAATCTCCAATATAATTTATCAAAACCTGAATCAGTATTGCCTACATAATGTGTGGCACCCTGTAATGGAGAAGGAATATCATTATATGAAGAAATTCCTTCGAATAAGACTGGGATAAATTTGTGATTGACCCCGCCTTCATTGTACAAATGTTGATAGATTAAATTTGATTCCCAAATACCGCCTAAACCCCTCCCTGGCATTTCCTGACCCATAACTCTTTTAAAATATATGGGGGTACAAATCATAATCACATAATCAGCATTATGTATTTGTCTATCCATCCATCTTGGCCATCCTTCTTTTGGCGATTCTTCATATTGATCTAGTACTGCATCAATTCCTTCAGAGCGTAATTTATTTGCAAATTCCAAAACTTGATTCTGATGGTCCTCAGAATCATGAGTGTAACTAATGAAAGCTACAGGATTTTCATTTTTTTGTACCATTTTTTTACTCCTCTTATTTTAAGTTTCTAATGAGAAAATCAAGCTATATTAGATAAATACTACCCTAACGTAAAGAAATGATTAACAACTTTATACAAAAATAAAAAATAATAAGCTCCCACAAAAATAGACAGTTGAAATAATAAAATTGTCTACTTTTGAAGGGAGCTTATCACTTAGCGGTAAGCTCGTCCTTTTTTGGTTTTAGATTGAGTTACTTTAACGGGTACAGGTATGATTTCAAGATAAAAATTTAAATTGCTATCTTCTAAAGAAATTGACTCATCTTTAATGACTAAGTCAAACTTTATTTCTTTCTTTTTTAAATCTTGATAATAATTTTCTTTTACCATTTCTTCATCATAGTATTTGATTGTCAGTCGCCCTAAGGGTTTAATATTATCTGACAGAATTAGATGTTCAATATTTGGATACACAAAAGAAGAAATTTTCCCGATTTCATTCAATTTTTTATAATAATGTAAAATTGCATAATGCTTACAAAGAATCATATAGTCGTTTGGAATTTTATAAATAATTTCATCTTTAGAATTGATGAAATTAACATACCTAATTTGATTTGAATTTTCAAATGTAAAATTAGCCATTTTAAAAAGATTTGATTGTAAATTTTCGTTATTAAATAATTTCAAGTAATGATTAACAGCGTTATCAATAATTTCAATTGAAAAAATCTTTTCATTTTTTAACACACTTAAATCATAAGAAGGATAGAAAGAAGTACCTTGTGGAGTAGATATGTCACTTTCTAATGAAACGTTGTAGTCTTTAAAATCTTTTTTATTCATAAATTCGAAAGAAATTTCTAGATTAATACACGAACCTTTACCGATGTTAAGAATACGCATGTGATTAAAAGGATTATCTTTGATTAATCTTTTCGATCTTAAAGCACGTATTGTTCTTTCAGCGCTCTCTTCGATAACAATGTATTCTGTTTCTTCTTCGTCATATTTATTTCTTATAGATTCAAAAAAGGCACTAAAAATTCCAGGCGGAGAGTATTCAAATTCATTTTCATACATCGGAGGACTTACTCCAAACTTTGTAAGGGCAGAACTTACAATTAAGTGAGAGGACTGTTCTCTAGATTCCTTTTCCTTAGTAACTCTCATAGATTCGGCTGCAATGCTTGCAGATCTTGTAGAATTTATAATAGTCCCAATACCAACTGATGCAGCTATTGCTGTTATTGCTAACTGCCAGATTGATCTTATGTCATTCGTTGTTTTTGCTGAAGCAGTGTATTTTTGAGCATATCGAATAGAAATAAATGCAACACAGATAACGAATATAAACAATAAGACGTTAATCCAATTCTTTATCAACCAGCGCTTAAATTTATTCACATTATCCCCCCTATATTTCTATTTGTTTATATAAATTTATATACTTAACCAAGGCACTTTTTCTGTGTTTTAGATTATTTCTCGGGGTTAGATAAATTAACTTCAAGATACATATCTACATTTATTGAATCTGTATAAATTTCTTTGATTATAACTGTATACTTTAATTCATTTACTTTTTGAGAATCGTATTCTCCATTTCGAATCAGACTTTCATCATAATAAGTTAAATTCATTTCTCCAACTGGAATTATTGTCAAATGATCATTGAACAGATTGGAAAAGACTCGGCAGATACTTTGAGAGTTTAAAAAATATTTAAAAACACCTTCAATTTCTATAAAAATTTCACCAATACTTTTATGAAAATCAAGAGTTCGATTTAGTGACAATTCTCCTATACGGTCGTGGCCAACTTTTATTTAATTTGGGAGAAGCAAAGCGTATAAGTTGGGAAGGGCGATTGTGATTTCAATATTTTTGTACCAAACTAGTTAACATATAATTTGTATAAAAATGAAAAGACATTACTCAGTAAAATGCCAAAGTTGGTTAAAAATGATATGCAACAAAGAAAAATCCTATCATATAAGATGACGCACTTAAAGATTGGTCACGGAATCAAAATGACGTGTCGGAGAAGGAATTACTGTTTTATCCCGAACATTTTCAAATGATATTATTGCTGCCGTCTAGAAAACAAACAAGACATCCATAGCGCTCACGGATGTCTGGAATGTGAATATACGAGGTAAAATATCACTGGTTAAACGAAAGAAAAGAAAAATCTCAAAACGGACAAATATTACATATAAATCCATCAAACACTAACATTTCTTCGAACACTTACACTTTCTCTTAGAAGAAACGCATATCGTATATGTTGAAGCAAAAGAAAAAAAAACCACTTCAACACATCAATCAAATAAAACGTAGTATAGGATGAAAAGATATTGACCTCAAAATCTGTAAGCAAGTATAAGCAGTACAATAAATCATAGTAAAAACATCGTACATTTTAAGATTTCAAATTAATTTTTCAATTAAATTTAGACATAATTTCAGTATCAGTAATAACTTCTTTTTTATCATAAGTATACGTTATGTCTATTTTTTGACCTTTTACTTGATCACTAGACGACAAATCTATTTGATTAATAGTTATATTGCTTTCTGGTAACAAAAACACGTGTTTACATGGAAATAACTTATATGTCAAGTTTACTTCTGTTAAATTTTTTTCATCGTCTATGGAATACGGTGTCGCATATGGTAAATAAATTTGATAGCAATAATATCCTATAGAGATAAAAAATACGCAGAACATTATTTTTTCATGTGATTCTTGCTTTTTTAAAAATACCATCACATCTATTTGATCTGATGGTCTTGATGTAGAAATGAATTGCTCGAACATTATACAATTTGATTGATTATACTTTGAATGATTTTCTTCTCTAATCCAATCCAAAGTATTTTTAAAATAGGGTAAATAATCTGGAGGCATAATCGAAAGCGCCATCTTTGCAAAACATTTGTAGACTGCTATTGGAGTATATGGCTTTCGTTCTGCCTTTATTGTAAAAGATTTATCAACGTCATCTTCTATAACATTTCCACTATTTAAAATGTCATTAACTAATATTCTATTATCGCTTTCCTTACTATGCTTTATTTTTAATCCTTTGTTATTTTTATAAGTTGGTACACCTACTTTTCCTTTGATTCCTGACGTTGAGCGCTCAAGTGCTAAATAATTTGCTAAATCATTTTCTAATTTCGAAAATATCGCATTGCATTGATCGCATTCTTCAAATGAAATCAATACTTTATTACCAATTAACTCAGGTATTGCATGGGCTACCTTTCTAAAAGTTGTTTCTTCTTTTTTTTTGCCACAAAATCTGCATTTTCTTTGATTTTTGTTCCCTATATATTCTTTATCCTTATTTCTTATTCTTTTTGTTTTAATGCCATGTCTTATTACATGATAGTTTTTATCATAAAATTCTAAATGATTTAACGCCGTCGCAAGATCCATTTGAATTTCACATCCTTTTAAATTACGTAAAACCAATATTAGTTAATTTTCTAGTTAACTTTTTCTTGAAACTTCCCTGATAGGTATCAGCTTTATCTTTAGTCGTTTTTTCTTCGTAATTGGACGCTCTCTTTATGGAAATGAGTGAATCATAATCGTCAATTTCCAATACTAGTATTCAGATATTTAAAGGTACTACAGTATTGTTTAACTATACGTCTTTTTAATTGATATAGTTAAGTACGTATAGTTTAAACTGTACTTGGTAATAAGTATAGTGAATCGAAAAAAACGATAAAATTCTTGAGTTAAACTTCAAATGAAAAGAAGACCATACTGCTTCCTGAATACAAAGTAATATTGTCTTCCTTTTATTAAGAGTATTTCATTTGCAAAATGAAATTGTTCAAAGCTAAATTTTAAAATGAAACGATGGCCCCATAACAATCCACCTTTGGTGTTTAAAGATATGCTTCAAATATAGATACAATCCCTCCATATCTAAACGTTGTTTAAAATCTAGGATAATATACGTTTTAAATTTTTCTTCCATTTTTAGAATAAGTGCTTGTGCCTCTTTAAATGTTTGTTCCATATTCATCAACAACCTTCCTTCGACGTGATTTTCTTTATTCATCTGCTTATTTAGGCTCAAACTTTTTTTCACCTAATTTTCCCTACTATTCCTTGAGTCGCTTTCAATGTGACGCCCCCCTTCGGATCTTTGATATCGTAAGCCATTACCCCACAGTCCGCCCCGGTTTGATGTCATAGAACTGATGCTCCAAACAAGAGGCATACTTCTCTTCTTTTGGAGTCATCCCAACCTCAAGCTTGTTGATTGTATCGGTTCCTTCATGCGTCGCTTCAAAGCAGGCAATCCACGTAGTCATTCCATTCAATAGATCCTTACTGTCATTTGTCGTCTCATAACGTGAAGATTAGCTGTGGCTTCTCACGGAAGTACTCCCTACTTGGCTCAAGCACTTCTATCGAGAGAGAAGATCTTGATGGTAGTCATATCGATTTTCAAGGTATCATCCTTGAAATAAGAATCCTCTTTTTTCATTTCCGCCACCTCTACCTTTTCGGTCGGATTCGCTGCCTTCTTCGGTGTATATTGTACTGCTTCTTCTGTCCCGCATCCGACAAGTGAGAATCGCTTTCACTCACGTTTATCTTTTTCGATATGACCGTACTCATTAATTCAGATGATATCTCCCGCCTCAACCGTCATGGGAAAGCGGGAAATTAGACTATCGCGTATCCACCGTCAAACTCGACGACGACCCATTTCCCTTCAATCCGATTGATGATACCTTTTCTTTTACTCATTTTGATTTCGTGATTTTATATGAGGACCATTTCCTTCGAACACGATTGTCCCGCTCTTATCCGTCCGCAGTATCGTCGCCTTCGCACGCGTCAAATAATTTGACCGAATTAATCAGAAAAAGGACGGGAAACTCCCCGTCCTGGTCAAGACACCTATCATTTCATAAGATTGAATTTTTTTACTTATCTTGATAGTTATTTCGACATCTCGTGATGAATATCGATGATGTGTCTTTGTAATGCCGCGGTGATATCGTTGATGCCCTTCCCGCTCGAATACCCCCCATAATCATTACTGTTCCAATCAAGGCCTAACGTCTTATCGTGGACAAACAATTCATCAGCAGGGTTCATATAGTCCTTGAAGAAACTCTCGAAATCTTTTTTAGACGGAATTGTTCCATTATATACCAATGTATACACCTTATCGAATATTCGTAACATTATTTGGAAACCCATGGACTTTACGAGCACGTGACTCTTCTCGTCAGTCCAAGCAATCGGGTAAATTTCACTTGCTGCCTTGAAATAGTCATTTAGAAGTTCTGCGATTCGAGGCGCTGAAAGTTTTCCAGGTAACGTTTTGAGTACGTAATTCTGGATTAGTTTAACAATTGTACTGTTTGTAACATATGCTTTCGGATAATCCTTAGGTTTAGGTCCATCAATGTCCTTAATACGTCGGTATAATATTGACCACTCCTCTTGATTCAAAAGGGTTACTATATTATGAGATATTTCCTCTCTGCTACTAAGAGTTCCCGATAACGCTTTCATGGCCAGCGAATGCACCGTGCTTGGTTTTTCTTGATAAATATTGATGTCTGCGAACACTTTGGCCATGTCTTTAGACGGGAGGTCTACATAGACGGTGACAGGAAGTTCCATGTCATGTTTCGTTGCTCGATAAAAACCTGCCGTTCTATGATGCCCATCAATCATGGTTCCCGGAAATATACTCTCATCGCGAAGGTATCCATCCGAATCGACTTCTGCCTGAGCGACTACATTTTCGAACCCCTCTAGATTGATTATGAAGTAAAATATATCCCCATTGTTGTGATCCTTCTCCAAGGAAACATAATCATGTCCAGTTACCAGGCTAAGGACGACTGCATTGGGCGAAGAGAATTTGGACTCGTCTTCTTTTGCAATTTTCTCGATGTTACTCACTTTCGAATCCTTCAATGCTCGCTGAATTCCGCCAGGGTTATCATAATCTCGAGGAATACGACGTAGTAACGCGTGAGTCGCATTGACAGGAAGCTTTCCTGTCCCCATTGTATATCCGTTCCCTTGATTTAGTTCGACGAGCATCAACTTGAACTTACTTCCGTAGCACGACTTAAGATTTCTTATCAACTCAAGTAAATCAGAACGTGTAATTGAATATGTTTTCGACATGATTCTTCCTCCATTCTTAAATTAAAGACTTTAAAGCGTCATAACTATTCGATTTCCTTAGGTTACATTGGGCACATAGGAACTGAAGATTCATCAGTTCGTCGATGCCACCTCTTGATAACGGGACGATATGATCAACGTGGAACTTCCCGTCCTTTTGATCACAATGTGCACATACAATCGCGTCTCTATGAGCTTCGATATAGTGTCTTATTAATTTCTTGTCGCGTGATGTGTGCTTCCATCCGTTGTAGATGTTCCACAATACCCTAACCTCGCTCGGAGCGGGAGGAACGGTGAATTTTGACGTCACATAGATTCTAAATTTTTCGCGTCCGTCTGGAGAATTCCGCCATTTTCTCAACTGTTCTTCAGTCGGTCGTATTGACTCAATTACATGTTCCTGTACTACGGGGAACACTTTCATGAATAATTTTTCCTGATCGATGTTGAATTTTGATAAAAATGAAGTCAATTCATGCATGATACGCCTCCTAAATCTAGAACCATTCAACTTAACTTCAAAATCGAGATAATATTTTTGAGGTTACATATATGAGGTTAATTACCTCAAATATGTATTTTATAAACATTAGTGTTTTTTTCATAAAAATACATATTAATATTTATAGAAATATGATGAATTCATAATCTTCACATTATCTCTAACTTTCACTAATCAGAAGTAATCATCCTATAACATATATATTGTCGTAATTGACGCAACATTGAAAATACACAACTAGCGTTATAGTGAGATATAAAATAAAAAAGAAATTCAAACATGAAAATTCCTTACGTAACGATTTTCTTTGTAGTCTTGTTAATGGCTCGAATATATTGGTGAGGAGTCCTTCAGTCAAATCAAAAGTGATGACACTGAATTATCCCTTCAACGCGTATAAAAGAGAATGGTCTATGATGGTGATTTGTCCAGGAGCCGTCAAGCGAACGCCGACTTCAGTGATTGGAAGTACCGGATTCACGAATAAGCATAGACAGTTAGTACGGTCATCTCGAAAATAATTGTCACACAAAATGATGATGCGACAGAAGATTTCTCGTATTTCGATACAACAAATAAAGAACGATGAGTCCTTGATCATCATCACAATTGTATAAGTATATGTAGGACAATGATTATAACGTCATGGTCAGAGAGTAAGTAGTTAGCAGATACTATTACAAAACACAAGTAAAGACACGTATACATAGTTAAATAGAAAACATCCAACACCCTTAGCCATACTTTATTTAACTTCATAGTTAATTGTACGTAATGAACAATATAAAGACGCTTGTCGATGTATATATCAAAAATAGTCTTTTTGATTCACTTGCTAATATTTTTTTCAATACAGTGAATACAGTAGAAATTATGTGAAAAAGGAATAATTAAAATATTTAAAGATATTTATCGAAATATGTTTAAAAAGTATCAAAAACACTTTTAATCAAAATCACTATCAGAATGTACAAAAAGAAAGAGTGTAAACATTTCGATGTCGAAATGTTTACACTCTTTCGTTTATTATTTAAATTCGCGGCGCATCTATCTCTACAAAAAATTCTGATGAATTCTTTCGAGTCTGTATCAAGCATTTAAAACATCTTTTATTGATTGGAAGTCCTAAATCATACTATGACTAATGGATTTCAGTTCTTGTTCTCTTCTAGGATTTCAATCAATTGATTTATCGTCAATACCTCATCCTTTTTTCGATGAATCATTCTATGGCAATTAGCACAGAGCGGGACTAAATCGGTTCTAGGGTTGATTTCGGTAGGTTCACTAAGTTCGCTCAGTTGCTGGATATGGTGGATTTCGATATATTCTCTTCCGCGTTCTCCATAGACGGCTTTAAAATCAAAGTTACATGCCTTACAGATGACACCATGTTCCTTGATTGCCAACAATCTATTTTTTAGTTTTCGTTCGTAGCTTTTGACATATCGATACTTAATCCCTCCTTCGACCAAACCCCCTTCTTCTACTTCTTCCGATTCAATATCTAACCCCACGACATCCTCTAGTCTTTGCAACTCATAGTTTCGGTTCAACAATTCAATGGCAATCTTAAAATCTTGATGATTATTCCCAAGGTTGGAAATGACGTCAACTATGTCCTGACCACCAAAAAGACCTCTGTAATCGGCCTTCATTCCTAGATAGTAAAGAATGTTTGCTGAATCTCGACCTTTAGTATTACCACTTGTTATGCCTAGAACGTTTATGTCTAACCATCTATGCGTCCTATTGTTGATTAAGTGTTCATACAATACTCTAGCCTTTATGTCATCGGAATACTTTTTAAACTCTCTATCCCTGCCGTTGGGCTTGAGTTCTGGTAGTTCACGGCTGAATTCATTAATCATTCTGAGGCTTCACTCCATCAATTCATCCTGATAAGGTCATCGTCCATATTCAGGATGTAGATTTTAAATTTTAGGATTCACATCTTGTTTTAAAATCATTTTGCTCATCTACTTGCTTTATCAGTCCTATCTAATTGATGGGAAGTGGCTCACATTATTATATTGAAACCTTCTTTCGTTTGTGCAATCGAATCCTGACTTAGACGCTTTTGATACTTCCCACCAATTAAAGAAGTCTTTTCTTTATTGGATTATACTTCAGTCTTCTGAGGAAGGTCTTTCAAAAGTATCTACTTTTCTAATGATTTTTCTTATAGCTGGAAGAGAATGTTCTAAATCAATCCAAATTTTCAAGTCATGATCAAAGTACATTTTTTCTTCTCTCATTCGTTCTATCGAGTTTTTTTCATCGAAATCTAAAACCCACTCCATGTTATCTCTATTCAACTCCGATTCACTCGTCCCCACTTCCTCTTCTAGCGCTACATTAGATAAGGACCTGATACTATTATGTTCTTCGCTATTCTCCCCGAATCTCATTTTCGCATCTTCAATCGTAGTTGATCCTAGTGTAAATTTCTGATTTGAATCAATATGTGATTGATAATACCACTCCCAAATGATAGTCCACTTCTGAATAAGCTTGTCTACCCAGTAATGCCCCCATTCAATATCTTTCCTATTGAAGTCAAAGCTAAATATACGATTTTCACAGTCCGAATCTATATCCATTATAACTCTTGTCCGAACTGTCCATTCTGGGTGTTCAACAAGATAGAATCCCATTTCGAACATCTCCGAAAATTCATCGAGCGATTTAATATGACCTTTTTCATCTTTAAACTTCAATTCTATAAAATCAATTTTCATTATTTTCATCTCCGTATATTTTTATTCAAAATTTTATTTTTCTTGCATTACAACCGCGGTTTCGTGTTATGTATAACGCTCGCTTTACTTTAAAATAGATTGATGTACCACCCTATGGAGAAAAGTCTCGAAATCAAATATAAACTTACTTCCGGTTTATTTTTGTATCGACCTTATTATTTTCTAGAGTTTTTAGATTTTTTTATTTTTTAACCAAATGGAGATGAAGAGGCATGCGACTTTTCATCGTACGCCTCTTCATCTCCATTCATAAAATATTTGTTTAACTTTACTATACTAACCTCATCTTGCAATTGATAATTTCCGGATTGCCTCTCCTATGTTGTCAAGAGAAGCTGGAACATCTATCCATCTATCCATCTCCGAGTCAAAATAAAGTCCTTCTTCCCGCATTTTTTCTTTATTATTTATTTCATCAAATTCTAAGATTTGATTTAGATTTTGATCCGCTTTTTTAAAATCATCGAATGGTCCTGATCCGTAATAAAAGATCAAGTCTTCTTTGGTATACCCTTCTAATTCTAAAACCTGCTCTTCCATCAATTCAAGTGGACGTATACGAGCTTTGGCGTAATCAATTATAGTCGGATAAACGTTAAATTTTATGTCATGTTCTAAGAATCTTTCTGAATACCATTCCCAAATCCATTTCCATTTACAGATGAAATACACCATGAAATTCACTTGTGACGTCTCTTCTAATTCATGAACATCATATGACCAGGTTATTGAATCATCCTCTAGTTCGATTTCAATTATAAAATCACCATTCATGGCTTCGTCTTCCACCAATTCCTCGATGCCTAAGCCGTTCATTTCAAGATACTCCAACAACGGAATAGATTGCTTCTCTTCCTCCCGAAACAGCACCATGATGTTTTTAATCACTTTAATCTTCATTTCAGAACCTCCAGAATTGATTGACAGGGTAAAACTGCTTGAGCTCAGGATTCTTATTTCCATTGAACTTAATCCCGATTCTATAAAAATTACCATCAATGAACTTTGTATAACCCTTAAATTCCATATGCCTAGTCAATATAAGTTCATTGATATCTTCGTGATTTTCTCTAATATTTTTTTTAACTAAATCAATGATTTCTTTAGTCGATGTCTTATTCGGGAAGAATGTTTGTCGATTGCCAGGTCCTAGACTTCCATCCCAATATCGCACATCGTGCCTATGAAGAATGTGTCCTAACCTTTCACTTGTCATTTCGATTGGACGAGTAGTATAGACACCTCGAATCTTCACTCTTTTTTTTCCCTTCATGTAATCTTCCGCAGCATCGTTTGCAGGCTTTTTATTTTTGTAATTCGCTTTCGAAGGCTTGATTGTCTTGCTTACTTTCTTATTGCTTTTCTTTTTGATTTTAATCTTAACTTTTTTCTGCTGTTTAATGATTTGTATAATCGCTCTTACGGCGGCAGCTCTTTGTTTTGTAGCTACTTCTTTAGGCTTTCCGAGTTCCCAAGAATCATCTTCAGCAGAGACATCAAAATCATCTTCAATCGTACGATTCCCGTCGACGTTCTCGTCTTCAAAATCTGAATCCTCTTGATTTAATTCAACGACTGTTTCGCTAGCTTCACCCTGCGCGCTCTTCGTTCGAACGATTAAGTTTGTGTCTGAATAAATCTTGACCTGCTCAGACTTCCATGTCGTAGCGTCTCCTACATCATAAACGTCATAAGACTTCCCATTGTAAACCAATATTTCTGTAGTGGTATCTTTTGCTTTATTCCATCCTAGTTCGATTGCCAGTGTCCCATCATCGTTCACTAATTCGTCTTCAATCCATACTTCTGGTTCCTCTAAAGGGATTTTAACAGAAGTTTTTTGCGAAGGCTCTCTAGATCCATCTTGATGTACAGCAGTTATACTGATTTGATAACCCGAATCTAAATCTTGATTTACACCTAATGAACTATTCACCTTTTTATATAAAGAACCTGGAGAACGTGGAAGTATCTTCCCATCATCATTCGTTCTAAACGATAGTTCACCATTCGATAGCTGTTCGTCTGTAGGGAAAATCTTTTTATTTTCCGTGGTCCAGCTCGTTTGGTTGCCAGGAACGTCAAAATAGGTAGATTCATGACCATTATAGAATAGTACTTGATACTTTATAACATCTTCTACGGGCTCCCAAGATACGTGAAGGTCACTCGTCAATGGTGTAGATACCATTACGTCTTCTGACTCTTCGTCTACTTCATTATTTTCGCTAACGACGACCTCCACTTTCGGAGCAAGCAATTTTTTGTAGGACGTGTTCGTCTCCACTACGGTGTTCTCTTTTTCAGAAATTTCGATTGCAGAAGTACTTTCCTCACTTTCTGAATCGCTAGGTCCTAAATAACGTGAAGGGTCCGTCAAATCTTTAGTTGCATCTTCTGCACGGAACGATTGAACAGTAACATAATACAACGAGGTATCCAGACTGGAATTTTTCGTGAGATCATAAAGTTTTTCGGGAGATTTCAGTAACTCATATCCCATACCTTCTGCTTCGAACGACTTACTGACGTCACTGATTGGCCATAAACCTCTAAATTTGCTACTCCAAAACGTCTCGTCTTTATCTAGCCTTGCTACAATTTGTTTGCTCGCGCCATTGTGAAGTAAAACAACATAGCCTTTAGCTTCTTCAATTGAACTCCATGTAGTGTTTAAATATCCTAAATTTTCACTGCCCTCATACTTGAATCCTTTTCCATGAAGGACTGGGTCTTTAGTTGGGAACCAAATTTTTAACGCGCTGGAAGGTAGGCTTTCTCCTTTTTCTGATTTCGCAATGATTTTCACAAAGTAATTGGTACTATTCGAATATTTTGGACCTGTCGAGCTATAAAGTGAGCGTGGATCTGTTAAAAAATCTCTTCCATCTCCATTTTTTCTAAAAAAGGCACCCGGATTAGATGACAGTTGTTGGGCTTCTGTCGGGAATACACGCTTTCCTTTACTCGACCAGCTCGTTACGTTTCCTACCGGGATGCGTTCGTATGTCTCTCCGTTGAATATCAACAAATCATATGAACTAGCACCTTCGGTCTCATCCCATTCTAGTTCGAACCATCCCTTATCGTCAGCTTTATTTGACTCTATTTTTTCTAACTGAGGCATTTCTGGATTCTCAGGGATTATGCCATCTAGCACGGGCTTGACGACTGTGGATGCTTCACTAGAACCTAGTTCGTAGTCAGCCACCACTCGAAACTGATAAGCTTTTGAGGTTGTAGTAGAATTGCTACTCGTACGATACATAGGTGAGGGGTCGACTGGCAACTCCATACCGTCTCCTTCGCGGAAGGCGACTCCTCCTGTCAATGAATCTTTATCCTTATACTGTACGGTAGTCGGCCAAATTTTCTTGTTCTTCGTGCTAAAATTCGTAGCTGTCCCTTTGTAGATTGTTCGCCATCCTTTTCCGTTGAACAATTGTAGGCGGTATCCATTTGCCTCAGTCGCTTTTGTCCAGGACAGATTGACATATCCTGTAGAGGATCCTGCTGCCGTTGGGTATGCTTCTGCTTTCAGCCCCTTCATTTGAGGATAACTGTATGAAACGACCATGTTTGACTTTTTAGAAGATTCACTTGCCGTGATTTGTTTCCAGTAGTTTTGATCATTACCATTGGCATGCAATTTGAAGCCGTAGTCATTTGAAGAACCATCTGCGATTTGTTGGATTGTTTTTTTTACGTTAAACGTAGCCCATTGTTCTCTCGCAGCTGTTGTAGAAGTAATATTGGTCGACGCCGGTTTGTTGTCCCAGTTTATTGTAGAATCTGACCAACTGGAGTTTACTTTATCGAGCCATATTCCTGTCTTAGTCGTAGGATGATAGCTCCATTTCACATATGTTTTAAGATTCGCAGATGAAATGGTAGCCCCTTTTAAGTCGTTCAATCCATCCATCTTCATGAAGGCATAGTTCGTGCCGGTTTGATTATCGTATTTTCCTACGCGAAGGACGTACTCCCCCTGTGCAGAGCTCCAAAACTTTTTGTAGTTCCCTTTCGGATCGGCACTGGTCACGAAAGCATCTTGTGCAGTACCGTTAGTGATGGTCGGATCGATGTATACCGGGTACTGAAGGTCCTCACCATTTAACCATTCCTTATTAGGAACAAGCGCAAGGCTATATCCATCATTTTCCTTGGTCAATTCGTAACGAATATCTCGACTTTCTTTAGATAAACCCGAGTTGACATCGAAGGAACTGTCACTCATCACTGGTGCGGGCATTGTGAATTCTATGCCATTATTAGTTGAATCCTTGAAAATAATGTTTCCTTCATCGTCCAATCGTGCATCAAGATCCGTATCAATTCGATAAATGAACCTTTCTATTTCTTCATTTGGCTCATTGAGAATGATATCCTCCTTTACCTCCTCATTCATCACGATGTGACGAACATCTAGTTCAGGATAGACATTCTTATAAATGATACGATTGTTTATCGTTTCAGCAGCTCGTCTCTCTATCTTTTGCAAACCATCTTTCGTTTGAACACCCTCGAACTGAAAAGTAATATTATTCTTGCTGTTCAAATCATTAATTTTCATGAAGGCTTCATCGGAAGAAATCATACGATCGAACTGGACATCGATTTTCGTGTTCTTTGGTTCAATGGTCGATTTTTCTTTTTCAATCAGATGCATATCGACGTCGTCCCACGTTCCTTTTCTCTCCAAGAAGTTCTCATCGTTATAAACCGTTAATTCATAACTACCTTCTTCCTTCTTTTCTGTCTCCATGAATGGAGTAGTGATTGTCTCTCCAATCTTTTCTTCAAGGTCAAGACTATAGTTCTTAGAACTTTCTAGTACATCCTGCTTCGTTGCTTGCTGCTTATTTTCTTCTGCGTGTACATTATTCATATGTACAGGAATGGAACTTACAAGTAATGAGCTTGCTATCACTGACCTTGTCCACTTTTGAAATGCCTTTTTTTCCACGTTGCTCTCTCCTTTTAATTTATTTTTATAAAACATACTGAACTCTCTTTATACAACCAAAGAACTACTAAAAGTTGATTCCTTACATTTTTGTTAGGTAAATTGACCCACTTTTAAAAAACGTTTTTCTATTTATTTAATAAAACGTTAAATACATATAAAGATTATCCATTTTAATGAAATTACGAAACGCTAGTTCCTTTTTGTAGATTTAGTTAAATCCATTATTCTCAATTAAAGTTGGTAGGATTAAGCAAACAAAGAAAGTATATTTAAATAAAAGGAGTTAGTATACATTTCGGCATCGAAATGTATACTAACTCCTTTAGATAGAAAAATGATAATTTTTTAAACAGTCTATTCTTTCAACTCCATAAAGCTCTATTCGTTAGTCAGTATCAATATCATTCTCCACTCTAAAGCCAAAATCATATCCTCGATGAGCTCCATCTACCTCATCAGATTCAACACTTTTTTTCAGCCATTTCGTCCATTTTTTACCGCTCTTTAGCATCTCGATTCTGCGTATTTGGATGTATTTCAAGAATTATTTTTTCTGTACATAGCAAACTAACGAGAAACAATTGGCATCCCGAGTCAATCGGATTTCTTTCAGGACGTATAAGAAAAAAAGCATGCCTTGCATCATGATGTCGTCAGTACCGTAGCAATATTGAAGGACATTCCCGAAATCTTATGAACACGTCGTTCTCATTGGTGCATGTAGGTTCTTTAAGAACGTCTCCTTCATGGCATCCGTCTTGTATGTCGTTCTCAACTTTAAGAGAGAGGAATAGCTAAATCTATCATTCAAAGAAATAGTAACGTCCTACGAACCTCACACCATTTCTGGAGCCTGCATACATCGTATCTGCCTCCTTCCAGAAGGTTTCTCGAGACTCAGACTCGAGGAACGTATGTAGAGTGCGTCCGTTAGCGACTTTCTTAAGGCCAAGTTTAACAGCATCTCAATCCTATTCTTATATTGCTACACGGATTCTAGAAAATATAGGAACGTATCACCCTGTAACTTCTATTTCATATCTTTCCGTTGCGAGGCAAGTCGATGTCACTCGATAGACGGTAACGATAGTGACGCCTTAATCAACTCGGCGCTGGTAAGGGAATCTTTTCATTGCTCAGACGCATGAGGAGCCTCAAATCCTTTACTCTCGAACTCACTATTTTGAGTTAAAACTTTTCAGGAACTTAAAATCTTGTGAATAGGCATCAATTTCATCGAAGCAGATCAATCTTTAGAGAAAATAGGATTGTAATATACGGTCTCATAATTCATAATAAGAACATAAGTTCTATTCAGGAGGAGATTTACTATGCTCTATCTTCATACCAACGATGAATGTTCTATTACAACGCATGAAAAACCTTCGACATTCACTTTACCGATGAATCAAATCAACATGCTACCGGACAACCATTCTTTCATACCAACTTCAAGACAGACTGATATCCTCTTGTTCATGGCCCTACGTGAAAGAATTCCTTTGATATTGCATACCTTGGATTCCTCTGAAATTCACTCCATTAATGTATACATAGAAGGAATCGATTATCTTCAAAAAAAGTTGATCATCAGACGTATGGATTCATCGATTTCGAACAAATATGACTATGTATACGAGGAGGAGTCATACCTAGACTCTTTGGTCACCCCACTCATATTAGTATGACTCTCTTCCTAATGAAAGATATTTGAAATGTATACACACCAAAGAAAGATTTGAATAGCCTTCTCAAACTCGAATTCATTATCCCTATCATACTTTTCATGATTCTGAACATCCTCTTCCTTGATGAGATACAGAAAACCACATTCCTCTTCTATATCCTTTTGTCCTGTATCAAGTTCATTATTGTGCAATGAATATCAAAGCTCCTCCACCGGAGACGAACGGATGGGCCAGTCGTCTCCTCCCCCTTCCGAAAAAGTTCAATTCCATCCTCATGAAACAAATATCTCTTCTTTATCTTAAAAATAGTATCATCTCGTTTCATCATATATTCGTGTGGTCGTCTTTGGACGTTCTAATGGCAGGACGTCTCGGATCATCGACCAAAAGTCTAAACGATTATCCTCCTTCCAAGGCCTCAGAGCGTTCTGTAGTTTAATCGTCTAATCCACAGAATAGTCTTCTCGTCAATAGATAGTAGTTTTTTCCCAACAACTGGATGTAGATTTAAAATTTGTCGAGTAACGACTTATAATTATTGATTGATATCAGATTTTTTCTCCGACAAAAAATAGGTTATCTACTCCTTTAGTTTCTAATCGCTAACCTTAGAGGCATCGCGGTATCATTCCTATATCTAGCCTGATATGTTTCTTGGGCTTGACAATAAGTCCATAGACCTCAAGTAACAACATTTCTTGTAGGTGCGAAGAGCGGTGTAAACAGTATTAGTTCATGGGTACATTCGTAACATCTAAATAATAATCAATTGGAGGAACCTCTGAAAAATAAGTAGCGTCTCGCCCACACCAAGATGGTAAAATGATGTTCGAAAAGGTTCATTTCCAAAAGAAAGAATGGAGGTTTTATTAATGAGTAAACAACTTATGCAATACTCAATAACATGGAACGGAGAAGAACTTGAGCAGGGAATGATGATGGCTGATGGAGAGTCTGTCTATGAGATGACCGAAGATGTTACGTCACATCTCGAAAAAATTTACGATCTATTCAATCTTGAGTTTATAGACGTTTCGGATAGCTGGACATTCTCAGGAAGCCTTCGTCAACGACCAGTCGTCCTTACCTTCTCACCGGTCGGTACTCCTGCGGATAAGTTCGCAGTGGACGAGGAAGTTAACTAATACCCTCCCTTGAAAAGAAGGTAGACTAAATAGGGAATTGAACAACCCATCCAGGTGTTAGTTACCATACATACTGCAAGAGAGCCTACTCGGCTCCTTTTTTAATCATCCGATATTCACTAAAAAATACCTACTCGAATATGTATCCGTCTTCTTTTCACTAAAGGTTTATTTCAATCAAAAAAGGTATACATTTCAATATAGAAATGTATACCTTTTTAACTTAACAAATTTAGGGTCTATAAATCTCATAGATATTATTTTTCATAAAAAATGAATGATTTTTATAGATTTAAGCTAATACTGGATTTTTACCTGTTGAAGCATGAAGTAAATCAAACATCGTAATGATAGCCCCATCACAAAAAAGTGAAGGGTTAGAATCGAGGTTTCCTTTTAAACTTTCAAAAAATCTTTTATAAGAAACATCCAAACTTGAATATCCGCCCGTACCAAACTGAGGTGTTTTTTTAGTACCTTTACTCTCCGTCCAATGAGGATATGAATCAAACAATTCTTTGTTTGCATACATCATGGATAAAAACCCCATAATCATATCTCTAGGCCTGAAGTCATTCTCTTTCTTAAAATTACTATACTGTTGGAAATCTAAACTACCGTAATTCAGTTCCTGCTCGAAGAACAACCAGGATAAGACCATCAGAGCATCCGATTGATCACTATCTATATTTTCATGGATGATTTCTTCACCATTATAGACACCCAGACACTGATCATATGTTACATGTTCATATAAATCTTGGAATACATTGTAATGTGTCACTTCTCCATCATAGAGTTCTTTATACCTTTGTTTAGCATCCAGATAAAAATCAAAAATACCATGACTTAAATACTGTTTTTTCCATCTGGATTCACTTTTATCATGTTTCTTAGCGGCATTAAAAGCCACCAATCCATTATATGACTTATACTCTATAGAAAAATCACCATATTTCTCACTTCTGTGTATCACCTGTACGGGAATGAATATCTTTTTTCCCCCTCCGATGAACCGTTCTTTGATTTTAATTTCGTTTGTCTCGATTCTTCTTCTTGCCTTCTCGCTGAGTCCGAGGCTCTCGACATTCGCATCTTTAGAATGCTTTTGGTTCAGCATCTCTGAAAAATCTTCATGCAATTCTTGTATCATTTTAGAATATCTTGCATACATCCTTTTTCCCCCTTCTACACTTATCCCACGGTCTCGACGAATAGCGAATTTTAAGACCATGATTCAATAATTTCGTATCGTTACTTCGATGTGAATAGTTCATCTAAAGTAGAGAAATCATTTCATTAACATCCCTAATTTTTCGTCGAGAGTCATTTCTTCTTTGGCAAATCGTAAAACTGGTTCTTGCAGCATAAATTTATTCACCTGGCCGATGTAAAAATTAGTTTCTGCCTTTTTGAACATCTTTCTTACCAATTGAATTTGAGGTGGATTCTCTAGGTACATTAGCATTTTTTCAGAAGTAATTTTTCCTTGATAGCATTCAAACTTTTCGGGAAGAAACTCCATCACTTCTTTTTTATTAATCATTTTCTTTGAAGGTTCTTTCCTTAGAATCATCGAGCTGAACGATGAAGCATCCACTACGAAGGTTTCTCCATATTTTTGGTTACTTCCCATCATCGACGTAGTGAGGACGATTTTATGGATGTTCTTAATCGAGAAGTCTTCGGAGAGTTTTAAAGCTTTCTTGATTACGTTCTCATGATCAGAAAAATGTCTAGCAATCCTGTCGAGTTGTTTTACATTATCTTCGATTTTCTTAAGATGGTTAGCATGCTGGCGGATTTTTGTCGGCTGAATATGCGCCTTACACTCGACAAGATAGATATCATCATCTAGAAGGAAGGCTACATCACATTGAAATTCTTCTTTATTGTGACGCTCAGTAATACTCGAACATGTAATGCCAGCCTCCGACAACCAACTAATCACATTAGATTCAAAAGCATAACCCCTGAAATCCAGTTGTATACGTTCATTCAAAAAGTTTGAGCTGATTGATTTTCCTGCATCTGCATTGTATGTGATGGATGGTACCAGTAACAAATATTCTCCAAATTCAATGAATGGATAGTCGAAAAAATCTGTAGACCTGGAATGGAACGTGAACTGACTCATAATGATTTCAGCTTCTTTTCGATTAAATCCATTTTTAGAAAAGAAACTCAGCCACTCTTTTTTCTTTTTCATTAATAGGATGCTATTCATACTGAGTCTATGAGGGCCTGCCTCTAATTTTTTCCCACATTCATCTTGGATTATTTCATATGCCTCTAGCCACTTGATTAAAGCTATATCCTTACTATAGGCTTTAGAAGAATCAATAAAAAAATTGTCCATGAAATCCGTACTAACCCTTCTCCTGAGTATCCCATAAGCTTTCTTTTCATTTTCATCATCAGAGAACGTCTCCCCAAACGAGTGTTCGTGAACGTTTTCCATCTGCTGATGCGCGACAAGAAGGTGAGCTCTATGATCAGAAATCATATTGTGCAGGTCAAAATTATCATCAATAAACTCAGCCTTAATTCTTTGTTCATCAATGAATTCAATCGATAAATCTGCAAATTTCCAATTCTCATACAAGAAGTCTATGTCATTCCATAGCAAATTTAACTTAGCATGTACATCCGCCATCCTCAAATCTTCTATTTTGAAGATTCTATTGTGTTTATCTTGAGGATAATTTTTATACTTGAAGTATTTGAATACTTTGTTACTGACTTCCGTAAAAACTTCACAAATATCTATTTCTTTTTGTGGGTATAAAATCTCTTTTCCGTTCTCTCGTTTTGAAAGATTTTTTATGGCTTCTCCCATGTTTTGAAGAGCGAGTTCTAAGTAAATCAAGTAGGTATTCACTTCGAAAACACTGTTTCCAGAAACCAATTCATTGAAAGCTTTTTCTCTAGACTTAGTTATCTGATTGTACATGTTTTCAAATATTTTTTTATCTTCTTTTAATCTATTAAGTATTTCTTCATCTTGAGGAGTGACTATCGATTTTTCAATAATATCAATACATTCAGTAAATAGATTTTCATATTTTTTGGTATTCAATGCATCCACGACTATTCCAGATAATTTTAGGATTTCAGTGGCATGTGTGATGTCGGATTCGGTACAGGCTTTTTTGAGTTCTCGTAAAAAAATCGTCTCATCTTTTAGCATGTTTTCATATTTATAAAAATCATATTCGCTCATAGATATGTCCACTACCTTCCTAATCATTACTGCAAAGAAAAGAATAAATAAGTCTAATGACAACAAACAAATCGTTGGTATATGTACCAATGATGATCTAAATTCGACATATTCCTTCTATATCTAGTATGAAGCGTTCAAGACCGACACATTGTTCAATCTCCTAAAAACAGCCGCTAAAAGACGTAGCGGCAGAGGATCTAGGACACGATTCGGCCTCAAGAATCGTCATCATTTTAGGGAACTGTTGTGCGAAGCTTTCCCAAGTAGAGCTCAAGAAATTTGTGATGCTCTCAATGATGACAAGCTCCCTACATCAAAGATGTTCGAGAAGGCATTCTACACAATTCCTGATACCATATGACTCTTTCTAATGTAGGAAAATCTAGGATTTTTGAATACGGATGGAGCGATTATGCATTGATTATGGAGGGTGGAGTAATCGTATGCCCCTATTGCAACCGACAATTCGTGACACCATTCTTATCGAGCGACGGTCGAATCAGAGCAGATTTCGATCATTTTCTCTCGAAGTCAGCATATCCTCATTTTTCGATGTCGCTCTATAATCTAGTTCCTTCTTGTAAGCAATGTAATCAAGGCTTGAAGGGGGGGAAAAATCTTTCCCCTGTTGGTCTACATCCGTTCGAGCACGACATGCATTCTTATTTTCGTTTCACCGCTATGCCAGGGACAGTCACTAGTACTGCTTCAATTGATATCGAGGTAGATGACCCTGCTATCTCTAACATAGAGGAATTGATAGACACCTTTAAATTAAGACCACTTTATGGATATCATAACGGACATGCTCATGAAATAGTCAAGAAAAGGCAAATGTACCCTGATGACCTTCTTCATAGACTTCTACCCGAATCACCTTTTTCCGATGTGGAGGAATTAAAATCCTTCATAGTAGGATACGTAGTCGATGAAAGTCGCATCAATGAGGAGCCCTTAAGCAAGCTTAGAAGGGATATAGCCATTCAAGTAGGATTCTTGCAAAAAAAAATTAAGCTAGACGCCAGTTTAATGAATAAGCTCAAGCAAGTGATTAAATGATGATACACCTTCCGAATGTACGTGTGAAAATCAGATGGTGTCATTCATGATACCGGTTCTTCACCATTTACATTTCGATATCTCCTTGCTCGCTCATAAAGATATCTATATAGTTCTTGATCGGAGTATCAATCAGTTGGTTAGATTTTCCCCATTCGAACAGCTTTATCCTGACTAAAAAATCGTATACGTTCGAAATTTTGAGCAATTCCATTACTAGTTCATTTTTTGCTCGTTTCCTTTTCGAGGTGTTGTTGTTCTCGATGATTGTTCTAACAACACCGAGCATAAGGTCCGTCAACTCGATTCCATACTCTTGTTTTTTAGTCAGATAGCCAACATGACTTAATTTATAGTTCTCGCCACGATATACTGACTGAATATTGAGTTGCTCAAACATTTGCTTACTTAAATCATAGTTTTTTGCTTCGTACGTATTATCGTGCTCGATATATACTTTCGCATCTAAAAGCGTGTGACTCCCATACTTTCTTATCAGTCCATAGACAACCCGCTCTGGAAATTTCGTGTAAATCGTACGGTCTACAATCTCATCAAAATCTGGCTTGATGTCTATTGAATCTTCCTGGATTTTGTTTTGATTATATGAAATGATGTTCATCTTCATTAAATTCTGGTACTCCATTGATTCAGTCAGGATCTTTTCTATATTCTTACGTGTTGATCCATGTCCACTGTAGTCTGTCCAGTGTATGTTGTTCTTTTTTATCAGCTCGTTCAGTCGCTGTAACTCTTTATGTGCATATACTTTTTCAGGAATGAGCAACGCTCCCATCAGGTGGATTTTGTCAGTATTTTTTCCGCTTTCATCAAAAAATATTCTTACAGGAAAGATTTGTTTCATTACCACATCCAGCCCTTTCATTCTTTTTAAGATTTCTAGCTTTACAATTTATAAATCTTTAGGCATAATGTAATGGAAGAATATAAAAAATAATTTGCGTTAATCTATTGGCTGCTCCTATAATTTTGCAGCTTGTTGGTTATCGCACACGAGCAACCCTATTGGCTACTCCATTTTTGTAGCCAGTGGGGTTTTGTTTTTTTGTTTATCGATTCATCTTGTTTTAACCAACTTCTATCCATCTCATACGATTGCTATTTGCTGGTTCGGAGCTTATCGAATACTCATATTTATCAAGCATAGATTAGGGGTGACTTGGTAAACTAGTCAGTATAGCTCTCCCTCTTCTTGTTACTGAATATTATATGCATTCATACGATAAGGAGGTATGACTAAAAGTAGCCTATATTATCTAATGAGAATCACATAATATTCAAGTTGCATCCTCTCTTTCCATGCGATTCTAAATTTAAATCTCACTATAGACTTTTCATTCTCTATCAACTCTTATACAGCATGACAAAACATGCTGATTGATGGCCATCTTCCATGCAGCCATCCGTGAGTGCCAGCTCTTCAACTCAAGAAACGTATTCCAGGCCATCTCATGGACGCCTGCGAGCGTGTAGTCCTTGTTCAGCCTGACAAGTATCAAATAATCGAACAGTCGCTCATCTTCCGCTTCCGACTCCGGATGGTTCAGACCGTAGAATACCCCTGTCGACGTACTCGTGACCGTCTTCACAGTATACCTCGTTCCATCTTCGCTAGTCGCATCGAAATGCTTCATACTGACCCGTGCAGGTGAAAGATTTGGAAAACGCGGATTGCTGCGATATGTCTCGATGGCAAAATATTCTCCTATCTCGCCTACCACGTTCCGTGTCCGGATGATTCCTCTTTCCTTCATCTCTTCATACCAAGTACCATATAACCTCACCAATTCATCATCATCCATCGTTTTAAGATATCTTGTCACATCATCCATGATTCACCATACCTCTCATCAATTTCCTTATAAAGGGCTCTGCTATAGAACTTCGTAGCCTATGTGCTGTTCTTACGATAGGCAATTCAGTTGGACTCGCATCGGAACCCAGCTCTCAGCTCTAGGCATGTACTCCACCCCTACCTATGACATACATGATTCAACTCTTCTACTAGGAAACGATAATTCTTCTGGTCGATGCTTTATACTCTCTTCTTGAAGTGTGATTCATAGTCTACAATCGTCACCATCTCTCCATCAATCGTCTTCAGCATAATCGTCCTCCCTTTTCCTTAGGCCTCGTCCATAATACTATTTGGTAGATTCAGTTCCTCGAGAGCCTTAATATCTCAATTGCTGCCTTCATGCGTAAATCAGGGTCATTTGAATTCAACGTATCGAGTAATACGTCCTTCGCCTTTCGAACTATCTCCTCGTCGAACATTCCGTCATTCGTATTCAATTCGATTTTCCCTTCGATGATGGCGAACGGATCATTCATGTCTTCCTTAAGGAGTGGCGCCAATCGAGTCTCGTCCAACCTCCCAGAGAATTTAGTCATTGTGCCTCGGTTCTTGACGAAGTCCACGACCTTCTGATCCAAACTTGACTTCGCGACCGTTGCCCTCCACTCGACGGGACGACGGTGACACATGCCAATCTTCTGGTCGTCATACTCTTTCAGGTATTGATAAGGACCCGCGATTCCGACATACACAATCGAACCATCCGGGACGAGGATGATATCCCCCGGTTCCACGACGTTGACGAACATGTTGACCACCCCTGTATAGGCTCCGAGTCGCTGACCGTCATATCGGTATTCCCGTTCGAGCTCCCGTCGTATATCATTCTTGTCAGCATTCTCAAGATTCCCGATGCCCGGCCATCCGATACAAACGAATCCTTCGTCGAGGAACTGTTTCCCCCGGTCGAACCCATGCGGTTTGTTCTTGATCTGGAATACTTGTCTCATTGACATCACTCCTTCTTCTGACTTTCTTTTTTGACTTCATGAACTTAGTCTACCAGAAATCATTCTAAACAACAATATCCTAAAACCCTTAAGATATTGTAAGGCTTTTAGGTATTTGAAGACAACCTTTTCTTTGAAGTACGACTTACTTCGGATTTATGGTGGTCAGCCAGGAAACTCAAAAAGGACCGAATTGTTTATCCGGTCCTTTTTCATATATGTGTCACCAAGTGGCGCCTCATGACTCACATCCTCTACTTCCGCCAACTTCGCTCTAGGACGCAACTTACTCGTCTCAGTGGAAATCAGACGAATGATAACAAAGAAACTCATCCACTGTCGACGTCTAACAGGTAAGTACTTTTCGACGTCCGTTTAAGGACCGAATCAAGAAAACTCACACCGATATGTCGAATCGTGTAATCATCGCGAACAAGTAGGACTTGATTGGGTCAAGAGACTGAAGAGCCATGCTTCCACGAACCATTTTACCGCGGACTAACATCTTAGTTCTTCAGGAATCGCACCCTCGGAATCTGATAATCGAACGTACTACATCGAACACAATAGATGGACGGTAGAGAAATTCCATCGCGTCGACACGCTCGGTTATCGTTCTTTGACGTATAAAAAAATCATAAGTAGGTTGTATGACGCCTGGAGAATAGCACAGCACAGAACAGACTGAGAACCTTTGATTCTTAATCCTAATTTTTGTTAAAGACATCCCGTTCATCGTTTGAAGAGAGAACGGACGGTACCTTTCACTTCTCTTCTATACCGTAAATCGTATCCAAGAAGCTTTGTTTTCCAAGATAGACACGTTCCATCTCAGGCGTGTAGTACATATTCGATGAATTGATTTTCTCTATTACTTTCGCTCGCTCGAATACGATACCATATGTATGTTCTATGGATTTCCGTAAGTCGTCAATTTGTATTCCATCCACACTTAAGTGACCAATGAAATCAATCTGATTTCGTCTTTCTCGCGCCTGATAAAATACATCTCCAGAAGGTACCGGGATGAAGCGGACCTTGGCATCACTCCGACAGATTCGCTCATAGAATATATCATCGAACCACAGGTTCAGGAGGGGATGCTCTATCTCATCACGTATGTTCTTCATCGTATAGTATCGTCCATCTGAGAAGTGGCTGACGACCCTGCTTCGGAAGTCGGCAACATCCCTCTTCCTGATACCTGCTCGTTCGAGGACCAAGATGTTCATGTAAACCTCTTCCTCGATACAGAACAGGTCGAGGCTTTCCTGGAGATTAAGAAGCGCATTCCAGAAAGACCGAGTGTTTTGCGCAGGAGAATCGTCGCGTCGGAAATAATCCTCGGACAACAAGACCCGCCGGAAATACTTCTCACCACTCCCTAACTCTTTCCGGATGACGAGCCCCCATCTCAAATCATATCCGACAATCGACAGGTTCCGCTTGTTCAAGTAGCGATGTCGGAAATCATCAACCTCAGCTCCGTGTGCATCGTCCAGTTCTTGCAAGGTATAGACATCTTTAGTCAGTATCGAGCGGATGAACTCCTCTTCATTCACTGATAGCTCAGGTATGTCATGAGCGAGATCATTCTGCGAAGTTATGTAGTCAGACAGCTCCGCCTGTATCAGGCTTCGTGTGGAGGGAATCGACAAACCATAGATTTCCTCTAGGCGTAGGAGGAACGTCTCGAGTTGTATCGGGCCCATCTCATCTATAAGGTCTACCAGCCAATCCAGCTTTTTCGTCACCTCCACACCGAACTCAGGCATCCGACGCATTTGTATCGACTCAATCTTAAGATTATCCTTCATGATGTTATGAAGTTCATGATGATTCCTGATATCTAGTGATTCAAAGTATTCCAGGTTTCTATCGTAGATGAGACGTGTATTGTATATACCTGGATTCAAAACAAAAAGCTCCTCGATAGCCACACGTTCCTCAAAGATAGTGTCGAGATCCAGATATCTGATCTGGTGTCCCGCTGATTTCAGGCAACCTTCCGTCCTGTGAGACAGTCCCTCGAAAGCACGTTCTGATATACTATATACCTCCAGCAAATCCTTTCTACCATATAACTCATCTTCGATAAATGCGAGATAGCGTTGGTGGTGAATTGACACGTGTTTCGTCTTTCGTCCCCTCAAGGCATAATATTTTTCTACGAGTCCCGCCTTCGAGAGTATCGAGGCCTCGCCATTTAGATCCTCATAGAGCCCCTCACTCAACAGCATGCGCTTCCTCTCTTCTAGTCGGAGCAGTGAGTAGACTGCGCGCTTCTCGATAACACCCTTCGGACATTTCTCGAACATGAAGTGGAAAACTTCCCGCGTCTGAAGCAGCACCCGTTCAAAGAAATGGGCATCGAGATCATAGTTCTCATATAGATATCTCATTCTTCTCGCCTCGACGACATGTGTGAGTGGGATGCTGACGAGTGACTTCATGACGACCTGACGGACCCTCTCACGCGTGATTCCGCTCGCTTCTCCTATCTCTTGCAATGTCATGCCACTCAATCGCTGCTGTAGCATCGTCCTATGTATTTCAGGAATGATTTCTAGTGCCTCCATCAAACACTTCGTTCTTTTGACGACCCGGTCATCCATAATTTCAAGCATCTCGTTCTGTACTAGGGATTCAAGCCCGATTCGCGCCTCGTCGTCCGTCAGCCCTGTCCTCGTTGCCCAGCCGTGGACGGTAGATTGGTCTGTCATGTCGTCGTAGAGAATCGTCAAGTCCCTCTCAATCTTCTTTAGCTGCCGGACACCGATTTTTCTCGAACGCCCCCCCTGCTTCTCCTCGACTAAACTCCACCCACCACCATCTGCCTTATAAGAGCGGATTAGCTTTGCGAAGGTCACTTGACGTTCCCCACCACCGGTCATCTGTCTGAACATGTCGTAATCCAATCCCTCCAACTTTCCATAATTCAGCCCAGATGGTATCAAGAGATTCCGAACGATCTGCTCACTTACTCCACCATCTGCCAAGGCGAGCCTATAGAGTGACTTCCCCTCCATCAAAAATATGATTTCCTCTGAAGTCGCTTCTTTCAATAGTTCTAGGATAGTGCGTCTCGTGTTCGCTCGTACCCTCGCTATGGCTTCCTCGTCATCACTCATGAAGTCCTCGAGATTATATCCTTCCTCCATCACCTTTAAAACCGATGACATGCTTAACTTGCTCGCTTTCGCATCTGCAAGATCAAGGAGCCCAAGCATTCGCATATCCGCAATCATTCCATCATCCTGTGACATCTTTCATATCTTCCCTTCCATCTCTTTCCCCCCATTATATACCAATCTTCAATCACACGGGTCGCTCATGTCTACTTCTTCCTCGAGGTATGTTTCGAGGCGTGACTCCTGATTGTCTGCACCGTTACCGCGCAATGAACGATATGTTTTATCAATCTCATCCACCACCCGATTGAAGTCTCCGTTCACCTCGTGCTCCCAATAGCGAAGCACGGTCCAGCCCTGACACAGATAATGTTCCGTCTGCTCCTTGTCCCGCTCTCGGTTCCGTTTGATTTTGTTGCGCCAGAACTCGACATTGCTCTTAGGTTCCTTGTAATGCATCGGACAACCGTGCCAAAAGCATGAGTCCAGAAAAACGACGAGCCGCTGAGCGGGGAAGGCGACATCAGGCGTCCCCAGAAGCTTTCGATAGTTCTTTCGATATCTCAATCCCCGATGCCAGAGCGCATGTCTCACCTTGATTTCCATCTTCGTGTCCATACCCCTGACCTTACTGAGGTTTTTGTTCTTGATTGCCATTTGTGCCTACCTCCTTCTGTTCTGTACCCCTCGTCTATTCAGTTCTTCCTTTTATCGGTCATCCGGAAACCAAAAAAGGCACCTCCACATCATGCGGGGGTGCCTCCATTACGTCTAGATTGCGAACGACGAATCACTTGTCGTCAGTTGTTGTTAATGAAAAAGGATTCCTGCGCAGGCATGAGAACCGGATGACGGTCCTCCAGCTGTTCGATGCGTCGTCCCATCCGTTCGATGAGGCCGACCACTAACGCGTTACCCATGCAGAAGTAACGCATCCGATCGCTCATCGTGTTCGTCCAGTTATCCGGGAAGCCGTTCAGCCGTTCACACTCGAGCGGCGTCAGGAAACGTCGACGCCCGTCGACCTCGACCACATGAGAACTCCGGTTGGTCGTCCCTTCGCTCGTAAGCATCGTGCGGCCAGGCTTATCGAGGTCGTCTATCTCCGACATGCCACCTTCGGCATAGATATACTTGTGTCCATCGACCGATGTCCGCTCAATTTTCTTCGCCCCTCGGAGGAAGTTGAACTTCTCGATAGCCGTATCTTTCAGATAAAACTTCTCTGGCACCGTGTCCTCTGGCTGCAAGATGTCACGGAGCGGGGTCGGTTTCTCGAAGACAGGCTCGGTATGAATAGAGTAGAAACGCCCTTCATGCATATAGCCCGAGTTGTGGAAATTGGCAGAGAACGTGTCCGATATCTCGACGATATCGTCCGGCAGCATACCGACGAGGCGACGATTTTTCACGACCTCCGGCTTGAGCGGGAAGACGGGTGCAAAGAAACCTTTCTCGAACAGGATGTCGTCCGATTCGTAAGAGTCGAGCTCTTTCGAAAAGCCCGAATCATCTCGAGTAGCGAAGATGAACACGCGTCTCCGCCGCTGAGCCATGCCATACTCTGCAGCATTCAGGACACGCCATTCGACCTTATAGCCGAGGTCACGGAACGTCGCGAGCATGACCGCGAAGTCACGTCCTCGTTGTTTCGCCGGCGACTTCAAGAGTCGATCGACGTTCTCGAGAAGGACGTAACGCGGAGTAGTCGCCTCGATGATACGCTTGATTTCCCAGAAGAGTACCCCCTTCTTACCTTGTATCCCCTTCTCACCCGATAGACTCCGCGCGACGGAATAGTCCTGGCAAGGGAAACCTCCAACGACGAGCTGGGCATCGAGGTTCTTGAATGCCTCGTCCGTCACAGTCGTGATGTCCTCGTTAGAGTGGATACCTTCCTTGAAGTTCGATGCGTAGCAATCGAATGCGTCCTGCGCCTTACGCGAAGGTTCCCATTGATTCCCCCACACGACCTTGAAGAGGTCCGGGTTCGCCTGTTCGAGGCCGGTACGAAAGCCTCCGACCCCTGCGAACAGCTCGATTGTGTTTAATCTATTTTTTGTTCCCATGAAATACGAACATCCTTTCGCTATATATCAGTTTCTCAATTATAGCAGAAAATATTCGCTTTGAACAGATCGAAATTTCGAGCCCTCGCAAGAATCTTTTTCGCCTCTACGCCATGTTATAATGAGGCCATCGAAGCACTAAAATAACTATACATATGGAGAGATGATCATGGACCCCCAGAATAATGATACGAACGAGATGAAGAACAAGTCCTTCCGCCTGTCGGAAGAGGTGACCCGCAAGATTTCTGAGCTGGTACGCGAACGTCAGGTGACGACGAACCAGCTCTTCGAGGAGTTCGTCACGTTGAGCGAGAATCGCTCGCATGATCCCTTGCTGACGGAGGAGGACGAGCAGCTCACGTTGTTGCTCCGCCAGATCGGGAACCTTTTCGAGGAACGTTCCCTGCGCCTGAAGCGTCAAGCGACGGACCTAGAATCCGTCCGTTCGCGTCATGAGGAGGCCGTCTCCCGACTTGAGGCCGAGGTCACGGAGGAACGTGCTCGAATCGAGGAGGAAGGACGACTCGCGAGTGAACAGCTCGCAGAAAAAGAAAAATCACTCCTCAAAATCCTTGAAAAAGCGGAGACGGAAAGACAGAAGGCTCTCGATGCCCTCGCGCGTCTCGAGAAAGAACATGTCGACACGGTCAAGACACTGCGTAAAGAGGTCTTCCACTTCGAAGAACAGATTCGCCGCAGCAACGAAGAGAAGGAAAGGCTGCAAAGACAAATCCAGAGCCTGACCGAGGTCGCAGACGACTATAAGGCCCGTTCCCGGAACTCCGAACGCCTGGAGGAGGAGAATAGAGAGCTGATGATGCAAGTCCGGCTCCTCGAGCATGAGAAGGCGCAACAGGCTTCGGCCGTGTCGGAACGCATCGAACTGGCAATCCTCCGGGATCGTGAGAGACGTACCGTAGACGACACAGAGGGACGACCATGAGTACCGTCATCCCGCCAGACCTTGTCCCGGGAAAGATTTATCCGGCCGGGACCGGTTCACCGTCCCATTTCGCTAACGAGCCCCTGAGTCGCCTATTCCGCTTCGGGAAAGGTATTCGTGGACTCGGGCACCAAGGGGGCATCCGTCGGTCGATAATCAAGGGGCGTTCACCGTCATCCTCGACACCAGCAAGCAGACCGAGTGGAAAAATGAATACGATCCCGTGAGTGTGGCGTCCTCGTCTACTACGGCGATAACCAGACACCCGGCAAAGACTTCCGTGATACGAAGCTGCGTGGCAACGAGACGTTCCTGAAGTACTTCGATAACGCATATGATACGGCCGAAAATCATCATGCACCTTTCTTCTACTTCGAACGCGTCGGCGCCAAAGATGTCCGCTACGTCGGACTTGCCCTTCCTTATGTCATCGGCATGACGCGTGAAGAAGTCCTTCGTCGTCAGAAGTTCTATCATCATGGTGACGGAGCGGCCTACGAGAACTTGGTCGCACGTTCACAATCCTTCTCGTCATTTCAGGAGAGTGGATGGTCGACTTGAAGACAGGCGTCGTCGATAGTATACATGAACCTGAGGCTTGGCATGCGTTCCGTATGAACCGTTCATTGCCAGATGAGGAGGAGAAGACGTTCCCGCTCATGCCAGACCGTCTTCGACCACAACTTGATGAGGCAAGCTGCGGACTCGTAGGAATCTGAAAGGACATGTCAATCAAGATCTGGCCACACCGTGAATCCTATATACATCACCATCGGAAACGTTTCGACGAGTCCCTCCTGTAATGTGAGACGGACTATTCAATCATGATGAACACATGATTAGCATTAGATAAGGGCTGCCATTCATCATCAGTATAGAAAGAAGGACACGCCCCAGATTCGAGGGCCGTGTCCTTCCTTCTTTCATTTACTTACGATAAAAGTCTTCTCGAGCGTTTTATAGTATCTTCGTTCGACCTTCACGACGAGTTTCGTCTTAGCCGCCTGTCTCGGGATGGACAGTTTGAACTTTCCGTCCTTCGAAACCAGAATTTTTTTCGAGATACTCTTTCCATTCTTGAAAACTTGTACGTAAGAATCACGTTCTGTTTTCCCCTCGACGAAACGCGAAGTAGACGTTATGTTCTTCACTTGCAACGTTTTTATGGTGCCTGTCACGGTACGTCTTTCATATGGCGAGTCAATCCCCTCTTTACCTTTAGCCTTGACGACTACGGTATATCCAGGAATCCAGCCCTTACCATCCAGTCGATAAAGACCTTTGCTGTTCGCCTTCACCAGATACTTCTTCTGGTTCACTTTGACTTCTACCGTGAGCCCAGGTTCCGTCTTTCCGGTGATTGCCTTTGAAACGTCATAGATGGCATCAATCTGAGGTTTTTTAGGAACATGTTTCACCACAAGGGTCTTCTCAGATTTATTCCCAGCAGCGTCGGTTATCCTGAGGACGAATTTCTCTCCTGCATGGAACGTTCTTCTATTGAGAAAATCGAAAGAATCATATCCGGTCACTCCATAAGAGTTTACGACCTTCCCTTTATAATAGAGTTCTACTAGTGAACCTATCTCTGCCTTTCCATATAGGTGATCGCCTACCATCAGGTCATCGCGTAGGATGAGTCCCGTGTTGATGTCAGGAGGGGTTGTGTCAGAGAACTTCTTCGAGACGACTAGCGTCTTTTCGCCCGATGATAGACGTATCAAGAAAATTTTCACGGTTGAATGATTTTTCAACTTATATGGAAGGCTAAAATCAAGGGATTTGCTGATTTCTTTTTCGAACGTCCGTCCGTCCGCCTCTATTACGACCCTCACGTCCTGCAAACGTTGTTTCAGATTCGTCTTTACCGTGAACGTCTTCCGGTCCACCGATAATCGTGCATCCATGACACCGACTACGTCCTCACTCACAATCTGTGAGGTCACGTTCTTTCCCCGGTCCTCTACTTTGATGGTCACTCGATCGTGCAGGACCAGTCTATCCGTCTCTATTGAGAAAAATCCTGTTTCGCTACTCGTAGAAACGTATTCTTTCGAGTTGACCATGATGGTCACAGTCGCTCGACGATCCGTCAAACCAAGAAACAGATTATCTCCTTGGACTGGGATGTCTAAAGCCTCGATTCTCGGATAGTGTGTGTCGATCGGTATTATGGTTTCTTTACGTGTATTTCCGAACGAGTCAATTGCCCGAAGTTCGATTTTTTCGACATCGCGGAAATCCGTTTCGTTCCTATAATAGATTCCTGTACTGGTATTTCGCGGGACTTCTTTCGACACATTCCTTCCATCCCAATAATAGATGGTCAGCTCGAGCCTATCGCCATTGTACATCGTACCTTGTATCGTCGAGTCGCTATCCTTCACGGGATTGATGCTCAGTGTAGGAGGGGTCGTGTCACGGTATTGCAACCTGAGAATTCTCTTGGTTTTCAGAATCGTGTTCTCGACGCTAAGGTGTGTGGGACGATTCCAGGAATTTCGTTCCGAGATGTCAATTTCGAAGCGACCCAAGGAATCACTTTTCATTTTCAGAACATCCGAGGACCCTCCGTACACGGATACCATCATTCCAGGGACGGTCTGACCTGAAATCTTCAACGAATCATCCGTCAGCTCATCAATTGTCGGTAGGGGGACATCCTCATACTCCCCTGATACCTCAGACGACTCGATATCATTTCCATCCGTCAGCTTCATGCTGAACCGATCGCCGTCGTTCCATCCTGGAATCTTAGCTTCATAGATATCGTCGTTCTTACTTTTCCGTATCATTCCATAATGCGAGCTATCAAAGGTTCCATCACCTTTGATTTTGGCGACTTCGACTGATAGTTCTACGCTTTTCGGGAACTTGACAGTGACAATCATCTCTCCGTTCTCGAAGACATAATCCGGAGTAGCCAACGGCCTGACATCGACGACACCTATTTTTTGTATTCGGCTTGAATAAACTCCATCCTCGCCTTCAATCGTGAAGGAACCCTTGATATGTCTAGGAATCGGCATCGAAAATTTCCCTCGGGAATCTGCTGAGGTACTTACCGTGTAATACTCTTTCGTATTTTCATCCGAGTAATGTGCATAGATTTTGGAATAACGTCTGCTCACACCCGTCAGTTCTCTCGAGTCGGACGTGATTTTATCCATCTGGATTTGCCATCCGTATGAATCAGCCTCTGCCATCTCATATCGTTCTTCACCGAACTTGTTTCCTTTAGAATCAAAGACTGCTAATACGATGTACGGATAACTCGACACGTTCGATGGAATCGAAAGGCTGAACTTCCCGTCTGGGTCAGCCAGAATCGACTTACTAGTGATGCCTTCGAATTGTGCATGCACCCTCATTCCCGGCTTCGTACGTCCCTCTACCGTTCTTCCTGCTCGTATCCTCTCATCATTGAATAAGGTCACAGGATTCTCCGACGTCAATTGTGAAGCTTCCATCGCATATTGTTTCGTCAACTCATCAGAGAGCGGGACGTCGGCCCCTAGGTTCCTTACATGGATTCGAAAATCTACCTCATCACCTTTACGATAGATGTCCGGGCTGAGATTATGTTCGAAGTCCCCGTCTAAATCACTGGAGAAGTACTCTACGGACTGCCACGTTCCGGTTTCGTCCTTCACCTGAATAGCCATCGGAAGTCTAGGAAGCGTGTGTCCCGAAATCTCAAACGACTCTCCTTTTCTCGATTGATTCATCGTGAATGGTATCTTAGGGGGATGATTAAAGTCGATGGAGATGGTTCCGCTCTTATCAGTACCGTTCGAGGCATAGACCTTGGCCTCATTAGCAAGCGTCGCGTCGACTTCAAGCGTTTCCTCCCCTGAATAGACCTTTCCGTTCAAAAGTGCCACTACCTGGTATCCATCCGGACTATAAAACCTTCTCTTTCCGTCAGTCGTTCCTAGATAGACCGGTGATGATAATTCTGTACGCCGGGCCGAGACATACATTTTCTGCGAACTAAATCCATCCGAGGAAATTTCCCGAACTTCTATCGAGTCATACCCGATTTTTTTAGGGAATGTTTGCTTGAAAATCCCCATCTCATCAGATTTTGTACGATACCATTTTGAATCAAAATGAATCAAGATGTCTTTTTCTGGATCCACTTTACCCGTCACCTCGACATCATGTGGACTCGGTTCGTCTACAATCAGCTCAGCATTCGAGGGTTGTGCCGTATAGATGACGATCATCATCAGAAAGGCCGTTATCACGAGAATCTTCTTACTCATGTCGCGCATTTTCATCTTCTCCTCTAATTGACGTTTCATTCGAACAAGGCGACGATTTCGTCGTAGTCCACCGTCGGATCAGGGCGGAGCTCGCCATTCTCGATTGCGTCAAGCATGCGCTGTTCCTTCATCTTGAGACGGTCATAGATTTTCTCGTCGACCATTCCATGTGCCTCCGGCTGTCCCTGCATCATCATGTAGTGATAACGCGTGTACTGTCCTTGCGGCAAACCGAGTCGATGGATACGATCTCGAGATTGCAGCATGTGCGTCAGGTTGAAGGAATACTCCAGATAGACAGCATCATGACAGACATGATGGAGAGAGACCGATTCGGCGAGGGTATGTGGATTCGTGATGATGACATCGAGCTCACCAGCCTGGAACGACTTGATGATACGCTCGCGTTCCTCGAGTGGTGTGCTTCCATAGATGGCCTCGGCCTTGATGCCACGTGCAAGAAGCTCTGTATGGAACTGATCAATCGTATGGATGAATATACACCAGACGACGGACGTTTTTCCTTCATCGTATAGATCAGAGACGAGCTCCACCGCTGCACGGAACTTCCGTGTCTTCGGCACGCGACGTAGAAGCTCGACCTCCGACCGATCGAGTACGACCGGAGGAGTGTCCGATTGTTTCGTGAAGGATAAGCCTGAGGCCTCTTCTTCCCCATACATCTCCTGGAAGTCGAGCGCCCGTAACAGGAGTTCGGGGCAGGTGGACGCCTGAAGAAGTCGGATGTACATGCTGAATGGATTACCCGTGTACTTACTATGGATCAGGTCGATGATGGCCTGTTCGGTATCGTTCGCCTCCACATGGTATTGGATGTCCGGTTCTGCCTGTGGCACCTGCAGCTCTTGCTTCGTCGTCCGCCAGAAGAACGGCAACAGCTTCGCATTGATTTCCTCGATTCTTGTCGAGGTGGGGTTCTTCAGTTCACTCGGCTTGAAGTTGAAGAAACTCTTATAGTCCTCGGCGTAGAGGATGTTGAGGAAGTTATAGATGTCCTCATAGGTGTTCGGTATCGGTGTACCAGTCAAGACGTACTTGTAGGACGTCAGCGTCGAAAGACGCTTCGCGATTTGAGCGCGCTTGCTCGTCATGCCCTTGATTTTATGAACTTCGTCAAAGACGAGCATCGTACGACCATCGATGACGTCACTCAGTACTCCCTCGAATCGTCCGAGAGACTCATAGTTGACGAGGACGAGGTCGAATGAATCTCCGCCGAGACGCAGTTGTCGGATGGGTTCGTCCGTATCGTGGATGTTAAGTAACCGAAGTTCTCGCTTCGTGCCGAAGTTCTCGACGTATTCGTCCTTCCAGGCGAGGAAGGTGTTCTTCGGGCCAATCATGATAATTTTGTTCACTCGATTAATCTCCCGTGAGGAGAGATAGGCGAATGCTCCGTATACCATCGAAGTCTTTCCCGCGCCTGGTACGGAGAAGTTGGCGGCACGATGCATCTCCGCCATGTAGAAGGCGGACTGCATCTGTTTATCACGGAGCTCACGATGGAGTTCACGATCGACGATCGACGCGAAGCGCGCGTACTTGTCCTCGATACGATCATCTTGTGTCTTCAACAGCATGGCATAGTTCGAGCGTTCCTCGATGAGATAGGTCTGTCGGTCGAGATATTCGGCCAGCGCACGTGTCACTACGACATCGAAGTCTCGTCGTCGACCAAGTTTCTCGAAGAGCTCGATGATTTTCCGCATCTCCACGTATGTCAATTCCTCGCGAAAATGAGGATACCCCTTCTCCACGTGATAATAAGGCTTCAGCTTCGTCTTGATGGTGAGCTCGTTCGCTTTTATTTTCCCTGGCGCTACGTTGTCGTGTATGACGAACCGGCCATCGTCCACCGTCAAGATCATCGCGTCCTCCTGCAGCATCTCCTTGTCCAATATGATCGTCCCCTTGTCGTATGTCAGTATCTTCTTGATGATGAGTTCCTCGATATGTTTGACGTAGATGTTCTCCTCACGCATCCGGTCCGTCCAGAGCAGGTCGAACTCGCGGCGCGCACGAGGAATCTTCTCGATGTCGAAGGGCGAGGAGAGCCATGTCGTCGTGATGTCGAAGGACTCGAAGTTGTTCTGGATGGCAGCACTCGTCTCATTGTTCGAGCCTGTGAAATAGATGACGTTACCGGCTCCGTCCTCGATGAGGCCGAACTTCGAATGGAATAGGCCGGACGACTTGAAACCGATGCGGATGTCGACGACGCCACTCGCAATCAGATGAGCCAGGTTACAATAGTCCATCATCTCCTGTTCATCGAGCCGTTCGTCGAGTCGCTCAAAGAGATTTTCGATCGTCTGTTCCCGTAGGGCATAGCCCTGCCGTATCAATCCTACGTCCTCCTCGCTCAATTCCTCTGAGACGATGAGACGCATCCGTCCACCGTTCTGGACGAGCCCCTTGACTCCCTGACCGTAGGAGGCCAGTGCCTTCGAGCTGAAATACCCGCTGACCCGGTCATAAGAGACCGCCCTTCCCAGGACGGGCGTATAGAAGTCCTTGCCAATCTGATGCTCCGTCGTGTAGTAGGATGGTCGGAGCACCAGGTCACGAAAATCAGAGTCGTGATTCATAGGCCTCTAGTTCCTTCCGGATTTGCTCGACGAGACGGGCGAACTCCTTCTTCGATCCGCCGTCCATCCGAGCAATCTGGTCCGCATCGACATTGTCGAGCGTACGGATGACCGTGTTCAATGAATCGATCGGCTTCATCTTGACACGGGTCAACACCGTCTCGTCCACCCGCTTGCTGACGATAGAGCTTGCTTCCTCGCGTACGTTCTTGAGGTTCTCATTCAACTTCTTGACCGTGTTCACCGTCACGCTCACTTCTTCCTGATATGCTTCGTAGACATCCTCGACGATTTCGTCATATTCATCTAGGAACTGTTCCCGATTCCCCGCTTGGATGATTTCCTTGCCGATGCGTCGGATGTATCGCGTCAGGTCGCCTTCCTTCGAGAGCGTCATCGAAGTGAACAGTGCACTCTTGACTCGGTCGTGTTCCTCCTCGTCCTTCTCCTTGTTCAGGATGAGCATGATTTCCTGGAGCGGACCATCGAGTTCCATGTCGCGTGCCACATAGTATTTTCCCTCTGCGTTGATGAACGTAAGGAACTCGACCATGAGGTTCGCCTTCTTGAGCATCTTCTTGACGTCTCCCTCGGTCTTGTTCGTGTTAGAGGCATATTCCTTCACCGTGAAGTATTTGTTCTTTTCGATGTCGTTGTAGACCTCGACCAGGTTGTCGATGGCGTTGTAGTCGACCGGCCGCTCCTCACCATGTTGCAGGTTGAGCTCGAGTCGCTTGATGTCGATGGCGGAGAGACCTTCCGATGGGTCAAGGATGACCGCCTCGAAGAATGTCGTCTTCCCTTCACGCTTTAATTGACGAAGACACGTGTAACGACGATTCCCGTCGACGACCGTCCCGTCGTTCAGGACGACGCCCGGCAGACGCTGTCCGAAGAGATCAATGTTCTTCTTCGTCTTGTCGAGTGCCAACTTATTGGACTCGACGATGAATTGTTCGACGAGATCATTGTAATCCTCCTTCGAGAGGGTCTGGATGTCCTTGCCTTCCGACTCATAACGGTTCATCGAGCTGATGATACGTCCGTTCTGACGGTTATAGAGTAAGTGTTCGAGTGGAATCTGGTATACCGGATAGCTACGTGTTTTTCCTTTGATCGTCAGCTTGCGCGTCCCGTCCGTCAAAGAGATGCTTTTTCCGATTTCTTTCTGTAGGTCAATCGTGTTTTCGAAGTTCATGTCGTGTGATTCCTCCCAAATGTCATGTGCATCCTCGTATGAGCATGCGTTCTTATATCTAAATTTTACACATTTATAGAAAATAAAGACAATCTGTTTTAGAAAATAAGTAAGGGAAATTAGAATGCTCTTACTTGTTTTGTATTTTCAGATGGATACAGGCATCCGATGGCCGGATGCCTGTTCCAAATACTAGTCTCGATGCAGATATTGTTCCAGTGCGAGACGGATGATGTCCTCCGGTCTCGTCCCTTCCTCTTTCGCCCGATTCTGTAGGTTCTTCAACAACGGATCGTCGGCGTTCCCGAAGTCGATTTGTATCTTGGCGGTACGACGTGGAGACGGCTGGTCGATGACGCGCTCATCCTTGCGCTGGTTGAGTATCCGTTTGACCTCGCGTAGTTCTTCCCGTGTCATCTCATAGACGGTCTTCTCACCATCTCCGATAGGATATGTACGTCCATCGAGCATTGCCGCTCGTGGGTCTTCCGGCCAGGATAACAATTCCGCGAGCTTCGATGACGTGAGGTCCTCCGCGATCGCCTGCGTGAGCAGTTCCTCACCGAAGACGTTCCAGAAGGAGATGAACCGGCTGACTTGCGACTGCGACATTCCAATCTTCTCAAGGAACTCGAGCCATCCGCCCTCCTCCTTTCGGAATTCTGCACGCGTGTCCTCGTTGCGGAACAAATCATGGGCATGAGCGAGGACACGGCACTTCTCGACGAAGCTCGTCGCATGAATGGCATCGATATGGTTATAGTATTGCACCAATTCGTCCATGTTCCCCGGAAGGTTCTTCGAGATGACGCGCGAAAGTGCGGTCGCCGACAAGGACTGATAAGGGTTCTTGACCGTCGTCGACGCTGAGAACTTCTTCACGGCATCGATTTTCTCTTCCCTTGCGTCAGGTTTCGGTCCTGTCGCCGGTAGCTTCCCGTTCGCCTGGAAACTCGAGAACGTCGGTGCATTCTTTTTGCGACTCATAAGGCGAGTACCTCCTCAGCGAGCTTGAGGTAGGCGTCAGTAGCAGGTCCCTTGTGATCGATGACCGGACGTGACTCACGCTGGAGGGACTGGACCTTGACCATGTAAGGGATCGTCGTCAGCACAGGGATGCCGACCTCACGTCCGAGGTCGACGAGCTCCTCGACCGTCGTCAGATCACCTTTCGAGCGCGATCCGACCATCGTCGGGACGAATGCCGCGATATGGATGTCCTCCTTATAGCGTTTCATCTCTTCTAGTTCCTCCGGTGCCGTGTAGACGGCATCCATCGAGAACTTCTGCATCTGTACCGGCATGACGATGATGTCCTGAGCGACCAGTGCACAACGTGCATATGGGTTCAGGGCGGACGTCGAACCTGGGCAGTCGATGAGGCAGACGTCGAACAGTTCCTCGACGCGTGCCAACTCCTCGCTGAGTCTGTATTCGTAGCCCATCTGGCTCGTCAACCCTGTCGGCGAGGCCGAGCGGCGTGTCGGTATGAGATGGATGGTCCCGGTCTCATACTCGCAGTTGACGATGACTTGCTCGATTGGTGAATAGAACGGATCATTCTCCTCGAGTAGGCAGTCGAGCAATACCTTCCCTGGGTAGTCCTCGGTCAGGCCGAGGCCGTTCGACGTCGAGGCCTGGTCATCCGCATCGATGACGAGAACCCGTAGGCCGTCCCTAGCGTAGGCATGCGCAAGGTTGATTGTCGTCGTCGACTTCCCTACCCCGCCCTTACGGTTGTACAATGCGATTTTTTTCATCGGTCTTCGTCCCCTTCCATGGCATCTGCTTCTGGCCTGTCTTCTATGATTTCGCGTACGAGTGTCTCCTCGATCATCTGTGAGAGTAGCTCACTGATGCTGAGACCACGTGCGCTCGCGATTCGTTGTATCTTTTCGGACGTCTCGGATGGGACGCGTGCCGATACGACGGTCGATGTCGCATCCTTCTGTCGGAAGGCACTGACCTTCACCCCTGACGTACTGGATCGGTTCGCCCGGATTTCACGGACGGTCGCCTGTTCGATCGGCTTCCGGCCATCCGTCACGGGAAGTCCGTTCAGTACGACGTCCTCCGGGTCCTCGACGTACATCAACTCGAATATCTTCGAGGCCGGTAGGCTGCCGAGCGATTCCTCGAGAGGCTGTAAGGTATCGTATGCCTTGACGTAGCGGGAGGCCAGGGAGTTCGACATGCTGACGACCTCAAGGAAGCTCCGCCATTCTTGGTTGTCATGCATCTCCGACTTCGCAATCGAGAGACGCTTACCGATTTCGAACACGGAGATGGTCTGCACCTTCGCGAGCTCCTGGATTTCGAGGGCCAGGTTCTCGAGGTCACGCGAGACCGGGAGCTTCTGGACGACGGACCCGATGTCCGTCAACCCACTCCGGTAAGGATGCTGCTCCTGCGGCTTGACCTTATGGATTTGTCTGTTACGTGCCTTCATCCTGGGTTCCCTCCCTCTGTCATGCGTCTCGCAAGTTCCCTGAACGGGAGTGCGAGCTCGATACCTTCCTTCGACTTATATTGGAGGACGCTCTTTCCGTTGTCTGCCGCCTTCTCGATGAACGCTGCACGACGGACGGAAGGTAGTATGTCGAGCCCCTCCGACTCTGCGAGTGTGCGCATCGCCTCGGCATATTCACGGTCACCTTTGAGGCCAGCATCGATTGCGACCGGCATGATTCCGGTCAGTTCGAGCGAGGCGTTGTAGAACTTCTTCACCTGACGGATCGTCCGGATGGTGCTGCCGAGCTGGTCATATACCAACTTCTTCGGCATGAAGGGCACTACGACATGGTCCGCACAGGATAGCACGACCTTTGAAAGCTCATTTATCGAGGGCACGGAGTCGAGTATGATCCAATCGAACTCCTCGGCTAACGGTTCCAACATGTCCTTTAATAAGAAGAGCTTGTCCTGCTCCGATATCAGGTTGATGAGTCGGGCGTTCCGTTCATTGGAGGGGAGGAGACTGACATTATGCTTCTCGTCGTCGAACAGGATGTCCTCGATGGCGAGTCCTCTCGCATGGACGTCGAAGAGCGTCATGTATTTGATTGTATCGGACTCCTTGAGCATCAGCTTGCTGAGGGAACCTTGTGGATCGAGGTCCACGAGCAGGGTGCGTTGTCCAAGTTCACCGAGAGCATGGCCCATGTTGAGGGAACAGGTCGTCTTCCCGGAACCTCCCTTTGATATGTAGAACGTCAGAATGTTCATCATCTCTCCCCTTTCTGTCTCCATCATCACATACAAGTCGTTTGAAGACAATATTTTTATAGTTCGTTGTCGTTTTTACGTGATATTTATTTGTATACATTATTATTATCACGTATACGTTTCGATGTCGAAATGTATACAATTACTTTTGTCGTTCTTTTCGTAATTCAATCAATAGAGCGAACTTTACTTTTCCAAGATGATGACATGAGGGCTTACCAGATTATCTTCATTACAAATATTCAAGGAGATTAAAGAGATTAAAAAAGAATTAAAAGAAATTGGAAAACGAGAATCGATCATAGAGCCTTTGATGCCAACGATTCTTGCTGATATCGATATCAGATAAAGAGACAGGATGATTTGAGGAAGTTCTCTTTCGTTTGAATTATGTGTTCCTGATACTTGTTTTCGTTCAGAACGAGTCGTTTCTTTGTATTCATTACCTTTTTTAGTGTCACAGGTTTTTGTTTTTTTTCCTGAATGGTATGACACATTCGAAAAACCGCCAGGATGGACGTCCCGGATGCGTCCGTATCCTTTTTCGAGCCCGATGACGCCGATATGGGAGATGTTTTTACTCGTTTTCACCATCTTTTTCAGAAAAGAGCATGACAAATAGACCATCATGCGATGGCCAATTTTTCCGAGAGTCGTCTCAGACGCTCATTGAGATAGAGGACCGGGGACTGGAAGAAGAGACTGTAGACGTCCGTCTCCTGTAGGCGTTCCCCGTAGCGGAGGAAGTCGTTCCGGATCGAACGCAGGACCTCGTCACAGGCATCGAACCCGTACGTGTCACTGAGCGACTTGAGGGAAGCCTGCGGCACCTCGAGCAGGTCGAAGTCGACGAAGTCACGGGCCACCTCACGAAGGTCGAACCAACCGATGAGCGTGCTCGCGCGTTCCGCCTCGCGGATGCGTCTGCTATCCACCTTCTCCCCAATCTTCATCTGGAACATGAGTGGACGTGTGACGGTATGTATGCGTCGCTTGAGCGAGATGTTACCCTTGACGGCCGACAGGAAGTCCTTCGTGTCCTCGACGAGCTGCACGTCGAAGATGCGTGAGAGCTCGTCGAGCATGGCCTTCACCGCAAGACGATGGCCACAGTAGCGAGGGAGGAAGCCCTTCACCTCGTCATAGGTGAGGATGGCCTTCTCCTGAGACTGGACATGGATGTCGCGTTCCACCTGTACGAGGGCACGCAATGCCACGCGAAGGATGTTGACGTGGTCGATCTCCATGAGATGACGAATCATCCCGCACCAGATGGAGGTATATCCCGTCTTCGAACCGAAGCTGCCCGATTCCTCCGTGAGGTCACGATAGTTGGAGAGGTAGTCGACGAGCTCGATCGATAGGACGCCGGTGAAATGGAAGTCATACCGGATGAGCCCCGCCTCCTCGAACAGACGTAGGTTGTCGTGCAATGAACGGACGGAGGTCCGGGCATGGTCCGCGAGCGCCTCGCTCTCGACGAGGGACAATATGCCCTTGTCGTCACAATGCGAGAGCAACGTGAGAAGATGACGGATCCGCGACTTCGTCCATTTCAGGGCGAGGAATGGTCCGGGGATGTTATAGTGATGCTGCTCATACATAAAGCCTTCTTCTCGTTTCGTCCAACGTGTCAGACCGCTCATGGCGATCAGCACCTTGTTCGCGACCAATACGTGTCTGTTCTGCTGATTCATCGACATTGTCTACACCTCCCCTACTCTGTGAACTATTAAGATTAGTATCCTGTCCAGGGGGAGAACTGTCAAAACGCGTCTCTGGTACGGTCAAAGACGACCGACATGTCAGAAACGTTGATATGAAGCCGTTTCCATAAGTCAAAAAGATGTCATTTCGGTACGGTCGAAAACGACCAAAATCCAAGGAAACCCGACATGAAGCCATCCATGGCCTCTTTTCGCTAGTATTTTAATGATTTTCTGACTGCCGGATGTCGCCCCGGTACGGTAGCCGGCGACCAGAACGTCAAAAGTGTCGTTCCGGTACGGTGGAATACGACCGGAACAAGAAAAAGTGTAGTTCCGGTACGGTGGAATACGACAAATCTTGTTGTGGAACGATCCAAAAAAAATTTAAGAAATCTCAAGAATTCTTTGAAATGTCGTTCTGGTACGGGGATTCGCGACCATTCTTTCTAAAATGTCGTTCCGGTACGGTGACAGGCGACCAAAACAATAAAAGTGTCATTTCGGTACGGTCAAAAACGACAGAAATCATCTCAAATCGATGAATATATGTCGTTCTGGTACGGGATTGGACGACCATAATCAAAAATTGGTCGTTTTACGACATAATTCGACATCTACATTGATTCCAATCCGATATCTCTACTCTAAAATCCACAATGTGTATTTAGACTAATATTCTATAAAGGGAACGTATGTTCTAGAAGCATTTTTATCTCGATGACCGTCTTCAATCCAACGACCATGATTGTCCATCGAAACCGGGTAAGTAGAGTACGGTATATGACGACCAAAACTGTCCGATTCCCTCCTGTTGGTTTGTTCCGTCTGTGATTACGACAGATATCACCCTAACACATCATCAATCCAAATATGATTCTACACGAATGGAATCAGTCGATAGTAAGATATCGGATGTGGAAAAGATGTTCGACCTGAGCTCAGGTGGCATATTCTTGCTGATTTTGTTCCTACCCTACTGCGTCACCTTTTACTTCGCCTTGGTAATCGAATCTGGAAAACTATCATTAGGTCTAGAAGAAATGAGGACATCAGAGAAGAAGCATACAGAAAGTCCGGCTACATGGAAAGATGGGGCCATGGCCGTACGTGTGGATTTAGAGAAGTATTAGAGACATATGAGTGCCTTCATCGAGCGATATCCCATACCGATGGATAATCTGACTAGAATGGAATGGCTGACCACGGAGATGGATGAGGATGAGAAAAATAGAATGAGGATGGAATTTTAGACGAAGTTAGATCAGGTGATGATTGACGAGGAATGAAGACGTAAGCAACGGATGAATGAAGAGATTGAAGGTATATTCGAAGGCTTCAAGGAAAACAGATACGTAAGCGGTACGGACGGATAAGCGGTGAGACGGACATGGAACGATAGGATACATGGGAATAGAAGAAGAGCGTACGGAATTTTAATCCGTACGCTCTTCTTCTATTAGAAAGTAAGACATTAACCTCTCCATAGATATAACTAAAACTGATAAGAGAATACATCAACCTTTTATAAGAGAAAAATAACAACAGGAACATCTCATGTAAATGCTCGTCCCCCTGTAGTCGGGTTAGTGACTAGCGTTTCTGCGAATAAACGCTCTTCTTAAAGTGAGGAGAAGTCGAAGAGAAGAGTATACTCGAATGTATTAAGAGGGTCTTCTTCTCCTGTGCGGGGGACGCGCGTGACAGAAATCCCCTTCAAGCGGAAGTAGCGGATGAGGGGTTCACCGAAGCTCTCATGTAACAGAGGAAACTCTTCATCGAAATCTACTGTCGCGGAGTGGATATCTTGTTCTTTGAGTCGTCTGAAGCGGAACGTGAGTCGGTTGATGACTTGGATTGCTGCACGGTTCTTCTGAAGTCCTTCAATCATCTGGATTTCTTCTTCAGAGAGTTTCTCCTTGTAGGGAAGGGCAGTGAGGTGTTCTGGATTGATCATGTGGGGACTCCTCCTTATAAGGTAGTAGTGCCTGACGTAACCGATGGCGGTCGAGCTGATGCTTGCTCCTGTTTAGCAGATGATTACAAGAGAGCGGATATATCCTTTTAAGACTAAGTAGTCGATGATTCCATGGATGTCCTGACTAGGAAGATGAAGTTCAATCCACTTGAAATCGACAATAACCTGTGTACCTTTTGGCAGATACATATCGCGACTTTTATCACGATGGCCCGACCTAGGAACAGTTCCTCAAAGCAGGAGCACGTTGCTCCGATCGTCGAGTTCCCACCTCTCGAGCGGATGGAAGTAGAGGAAGTAGTAATCTCCTGAACGATGCCAGTCCTGGATGATGAAGTCGAGATCCTTGATCCGATCGAGGTTCGTCTCGAGCTCCTTCAGATTCTCGGCCTTCCGACTCTTGTTGAAGCGGATGGAATGGGTGAACTGTCGCCAGTGACGTTTCGCTGGCATCTCCTCCTTGAGCTGGAAGGAGTTGAGACGTTCCTTCTGCAGGACGAACGACAGATGATAGGCGAACGTCCCCTTCAGTCGTTCGATTTGTTCCCCATAGATGCTGATGATTTGTTGCTTGAGCAGATCGTCGTAGACCTCCTCCGAGACGGTCACGGTAATCTGCGTGTCACGTTGTATGGCAGACGCCCCACTAATCTTGACAGAGGAGAACAGACCGAAGATTGAGAGGTCCCCTTCCTCGTTACGGACCGCGACCCGATAGTATCCCAGCTTGACGAGACGCTGCGTCGTAAGGGCGTAGCTTTTCCCGCTGTCGTTACCGTAAATCTTCTTGACGAGCTTCGAAATCGGGAATACGATCTTTCGATTCGTCTGGAACGACAGGTCTCGGTAGGACAGTATCTCGTTGAACGCCTCGAAATCGCGTGAATCGAGGTCGGGCACCTTTCCGTCGAGTTCTGCGAGGAACTCATTACTGACGAGGACGGATAGATTGTTCGGCACGCCCTGCTTGTATTTCGGTACGACGGCAGAGTAATCGTGTAGGTCGAGCGAGAGGTCCATCAACGTCCCCTCCCCTTGATTAAACTTCTCTGTCGTGTTCTTCATGCGATCGGCCAGACCGAAGAACGGGACGGTGATCGAAGTTGACGTCGCGACGTGTGCCTTCGGTTGCACTCGCTTCAGACCCTTCGCGACTTCCCCGATGACCATCAGGATGTCGGTCCGCATGGTGCTCGTCCGTTGGTTCTTCGTTTTCTGTCCCCAATGTGGATACGTATGGATGAGGAGGTTATTGTTCTCGGCCCATTCCTCGAGCTCGCGTATATGTTCCTGCATGAGTTCTTCGACACTGTCGGCAGAGAACTTTCGTTGGAAGCCTTCCTTGCCTGAAATATCCCAGAACTCGAGATACATCTTATGCAATCCCCTAAGCTCTTTCATCGGCCCCTTATTCTCGACATAGTTTCGGATGGCCGACCTGACCCATCTTCTCTTCAGTTTCTTGAACGAGTAGTAGCGTAGCTTCGTATAGACGTCCTCTTCATTCTGGAACTCATAACATTCCTCATATAGCTGATTGACATATGCCTCGACGTCGACGATGTCGATCGAGGCGAGTTGTTCGGTGACGTCGTTCTCTAGCAGCGTCTTTGCAGCCTGAGAAACGACGAGCTGTCGGTGTTGGACGGATGAAGAACTGTCCATGGTACATCGCCCCCTTTTTTCGATACATCTAGCATATCATGTCATGCGATGCACGGGGAAATCAGACAGAAAAGTATACGCCGGCGCATACTTTTTTTGTTTCTAAAATCAAAATTACTGAATAGAGAGAGGAGATCGTTAGGAGATGTTTTAGATGTCGAAACAGATGATTCGATGGGGTGACGATGAAAAGGGATGATTAGTCTGGCTGGATGTCATGGTCAGCTGGTAATAAGGATCAAATCTGAATGGCTCCCTCAACAATGTGTATTACCGCCATGCATGATTCGGACGGAAAAAGTATGCGCTGGCGCATACTTTTTCTTATTTCACGTACCATATTGACAATGAACAATTTATTTATCACGGGGGATTACAGGAGCTTGTATAAAGGATAGAAGTATGTAGTCAATCCTTTTCACGAATCGAGCAAGACGAAGAAGGGACGTTCATCTCCATCACTGTGACAAATAAATTGAGTCGAGGGGCGTCGGAGGAATGACAGGCGTTAACCAAAAGAAGATGGGTGGTCTTCCCGAGAAATGTTTCACGTGAAACAAGATGGCGCATATCATTGAGTTTCCGAATTCTCTGAAGTCGGAATGAGGTGAGAATGGACCGGACAGATGGATTGATACATAGAATTAGAAAGATGAACGGAATGTCGTTCAAGAGAGTCCACGTGACAATCCTTGAACAAGTAAATCTCCAATCGCCTCATAAAAAAAGACTTAGTCCTCACGGGCATGATCGATGTGTTCCTTAACTCTAGGCGCAGGCGAAGAGTGGAGGGTGTCATAAAAGTATACATATGTGAGAACAAGGAGGATGAGAGTGAGAATAAAAAAAGTATGCGCCGGCGCATACTTTTGTGTTCAACTCCCATATACATATCGGAAAAAAGAATCCTTGTCGAAGAAGAGTCGTGCGAGTTCTTCTGATACGTATATCTCGGTGTTCTTAAGGGTTCGAAGCGTTTGCTCCTTCGCGGGGAGGAAACCATATCGTTCCTCCAGGCGATGGAGGTAGTCATCAATCGCCTCGCCATCCTCGACATGTGAGGACAGGAAGTCCTCGACCGAATGACGGGTTTGTCTCCGGTTCCGATAGTAGACGGTGCCTCCGGGAACGTACAATCTACGAAGCAAGGGGCTCCTGCGCAACAAGCTCTCGAAGAAGGTGGAATCAAAACCTAACCCATAGACCGCATGTCCTCGCCCCAATCCTGCTACCATAAAGGAGCTGATGAACTCCTCATGAGGTAACATCTCGAGAAGCCATGAGACATACCCTTCAAGTTCTGAAGGGGACAAGCCGGAATCGGACAACCTGGACACACGGAGGTAGACGTCGGGCTCCACCTCGACATACGAGACGTCATCGAGTAGTAGGGAACGGAGATGATGTTCCCAATGAGTCCGTCGATGACCGCTGGAGGAAGCTGCTCCCTCGACCAAATCGCGGACGGAGATGAACTCGGGATGAAGTCTTATTAATCCCTCGACGAATTCACGTCTCGTCCTCACCCGGACGGCAATCTCTTCACGAGAGAGGACGTGAAGTTCATCAGAAGGATGTTTCCGTCCAAGTATGTGCCTCAGTTCCATCGGTGATTGGATGTCGAGTGTACGGATCTCAGGGGACAATAAATCGTAGATGATTCGGGGCGTGAACACACCGTGTAATCCCTTCAACTTATCTGATAGTAAGCCCGAGAGTATGTCCCTAGCATAGGGCACCCTCAGACGGCGGACGTATCCTTCGGCACGAATAAGGTAAGTGGAGGACCGGACGGCGTCCTTTACCCGATCCTTCGTAATCCCCAAGGTGTCCATGTGTCCATGCGGGTTGACGACAATCGACATCCGCTTCGCATCCCTCACGATGACCGTTTCGTCGATAGGGGAGTGACGATCCTCCGTCAAAGAGAGCAGGATGTTCTCGACATCGTAATGTCGGACCACGCTAGTAGCGGGACAGACATAAGCGTCGCGCACGCGAAGGAAACGTGACAATTGACCGGCATCCAGGATGTCAATGAAGTCCATGGAGAGCGTATTCTGCACCCCACGCCCATGGAGGAGCTCGAGATAACGGTCGACGTGATCAGGGACAACGAAGACCGTCTGGAACGAGGTGCGGGTTAGCGAATATGTCGCGAACGTTCTACCAAAGAGGTGGTTCTCTAAAATCTTCTCGTTCGGCAATCCCTTCACGAGGGAGCGTAATGTCTCGAGGGAAGTGGTACCCGACCGTTCTCCTTCGTCCAGATATCGAAGAAGGGCATCTTCGACGTCATTCTGGTGGATGACGGAATCGAGTGGATAGAGTTCATCATCCCTTCCTTCACCTGGGAAGGGGATGACGTTGAGCCCATCCTGTACATCATCCGCCAGGAACGTCTGGTTCTCATCGAACAGACCGAGCTCCTCGATGGCACCGATGATATTCCGATAGAGGGTGGATGATCCTTCGCCACGTGTCTGTTCACGGAACTCGAGGAACGACATCGAAGAGAAGTCAGCGAGCATGAAGCCTCGTCTCAGGAGTAACGACTCGATTACGGTGTAGGGGATGGGATGCCTCTGGGATATCGTCAGGTGATAGAGATTCGCCCGGCGGCATAGCTCACGGCAATTCTCTGCACCGAGGTCATCGACCATCCGAAAGAGGACCTTGGATTTCTCAGGAGACAAGGGGATGTGGCTACGGATGACTGGATCCAACACGTCATCGAGCCTGACGCCAATCTCGCATAGAGAACGGAGTGCCGTATAGCCGCTGATGCCTAGCGACTCGATTTCACGATGCATCAATCCGAGCAGTTCGTATGCACTCCATCCTTCAGGTTGTCCTATGGTGTTCATGTTTACCCTCCTCATCAGAAAAAAGTATCGAGAAACGAAACATCCTATGCATTGATTATAATTCGTAGACGAGAGGACGACCATATCAATCCGAGTACGATGACAGGATTTTCAAGACACTAGCGTTACTTTTCTCATATAAAGTCATATAATGGATGTATAGAACTAATGGGGAGGGTTTGTACCTTCCATTGATGAAAGGATGTCATAGGAATGAACCAGAATAAGAACGATCTACTTTTCCACGAACTCGTAGGGATGGACCTGGAGGAGATATCGAGAACATACGGACTGAATCCGGACCTCAACAAGAGCAAGGCACGACTGACGAACGTGGCGAGCCGCATGGTGGAGTCGGTGAAGGACGAGGTGGAACGTCTCCGGATAGAATCCGGAAAACCAGAGCTCTCCATCCGTACGATCAACCTGACCGAGAAGGGACGACCGAAGGAGCTGATGTCCCTGGACACCATAGACTTCCTGGAATGGGTCGAGAGGCCTTGGCAGGAGAGTCAGGTATATCGTCGATTCAAGGAGACAGTGTTCGTCCTGTTGACGTTCCGGACGGACAAACAAGGACGTACAATCTTCATCGGGGATAAGTTGTGGTCGATGTCGGAGGAGGAGTTGGAAGGTTCCGTCAAGCGATTCTGGAGACAGGTGAAGGAGGCGATCCAGGAAGGCATCATCATCACGCCGGTCCAGCAGAAGAGCAAGGTGGTCATGAAGAACAATCTTCCGAAGCAGGATGAGAACCGGATCCTCCATGCGAAAACGAAGGCATCGAACGCCGCGGACCTGTGCTCGCTACCGGATGGACGCGCCATTACGAAGCAAGGATACTGGTTCAACGCCAGCTACATCTCTGACTTGGTGAAGGACATACATGGACGGAAGACAATCATCCGGACGAAGAAGGAGGGGAGTCGAACGGACCTGAAAGCAGGGCAGGTGGCAGCAATCCAGTCCGACCTGATGGAAGACGGCTATGCCATCGAGGATTTCGTGGACATCATCCGTCAGACGGTACCGTCGTATGACAAGCAACGGCTGACGGCAGCTGACGCGGAGCTGCTCGGTTATCGGATCGATGATCAACTCGCGGTCCGACTTCGCTATCCGAACTCGACGGCGTTCCTTGAGCAACTCATCTTCTCGAACGACTATGTCCGCACTGAGCAACATCGGGTCCTCCGCACGGACATGGCCGGCCGACTATTGAAGAACCTGGAGCGTCATGCGAGGCTGATACTCCTCGACAAAGGATTCTACATCACGGATCATTGTCTTTCCAGAGCTGGCGTGACGGAGAAGGACATCTCGGATTACCGGGAGGCGGTCGAGTCATACGTATCCGAAGGTGATTTCTTCACGCTCGTCTCGTTACGTAATGACGGATTCAATCATACACTCGAAGAGATTGGTTTCGAGGACTTGTTCTATGAGAGTATCCTTCTACGTATCGGCGTACTCAAGAGTCTACGCATCGGGAAGTCGAACGTGTTCATCAAGGCACTCAAAAAGCCAGATCCGGATTCGTTCATGCAATGGTTGATGGGAGATGATAGCATCTTATCGATAGAAGAACTTCAATCGAAAGCATCAGCGCTTCTAGCCATAGGGATGGCAGAGGATGATTTGATCATCATCGCGAATCGCAGTAATCATCATTATTCTAGAGAGTTCGAGAAGGTCTACAGCAGTCATGATGCATATCTGGATAGTATCTATGAGTAAGGAGGATTGGCCATAAAACAAATGATGACTTATGTTTTGTCGAGTGACGGGAATGAATTCGAACATGGAGAAATTGAAGCAATCGGCGAATCGGTATATGAGATGACGAAATATGTAGTCGAAAAACTAGCTCCACGTTCTGAACAAGAGTTATAGTTCGATTTCATTGATGTATCGAATGAGTGGACATTTGCTGCTGTACAAAAAGAAAATATAGCATTTCAGATAAAATTTTCTATTCTTGGAATTAATGCAGATAAATTCGGAATAGAAGACTGACATTAAAATGTAGAATTTATATAGTTGTCAGTAAAAAATGATTTAAAAGTTCCTATAAATGAAAGGAAACTTATAAAATTTTATAAAGAATTTAAATAATTAAACAATCAGCTCGAATAAATAATCAAAAGAACAATTTATGGTCATATATTTTTTTGAAATTTGCCTTTTTGATGCTGCGCTATATAAAAAAATATATAAGATAATGCAGGGAAAAGACTTCAATAAAATGGTATAGAAATTGATGTTAGATTTAAGAATATACATTTAAAAAGGAGAATACCAAAATGAGAACTGAATTACTAACCGATATTGAATTTTCTAAACTATCAGTAAGAGAGCGAGAGACATACATTTTAAAAAAAACGTCTCTAAATGATTTCTGGATAATCGGTAAAGTAAGAAAACTGAGTAATGATGAAAAAAATTTTTTTTTCGTAGATTTTCACTTGAATCCATATAATGGCAATAGATTTGAAAATGAGATATTTAATAGACCTTTGAAAAATACTAGAACTGTTTTCTGTAAGTTGACTGATAAACATAAATCGTTGAAACATAATTCAGAAGTCTTAGTGAAATTTAGCATATCTTCAAGCAATAGGGCACTTTCCGAAGGACAAACTTTTATTGCAGATCTCAATCATATTTATCCAATAAATTTAGATGCATACAAAAAAAAATTTAAATCATCTAATTTATCTGAAGAAGAGGTATTAAGAAGTTCAATCTTAATTCCAACTATCCATACTTTTATCGAGACGCTAAAAATGCAGGAGGATAATATATCTCAATTAGAATCAAAAAAGAAAAATATAGATAATCTTAGAGATGAACTGAGTAAAAAAGAAGTTGAAATCAAACAATCGGAAACTGAGTTGTTTCACCAAAAAAATGATGTTAGCGAAATAATATCTAATATTGAAGAGGAGAGAAATAGGTTAAAAGTTGAATGGGAACATTTTTTTGAAAATAGAAAAAAACTAGAAATACTAGGCTTTTACGATAAGGGTACAGAAAAAGAAAATAACCATAAAAATATTGCTTCTAGTGATAATCCTAAATCAATAAATGAATTGGTTGAAAAGATTCAAAAAGAGTTAGAAAACAGAAACTTAATTTATGAAAAAGATACATTGAAAAGGGTTCTGTTGACATTAAAGACTGAACAAATGCTTATTTTATGTGGTCCTTCTGGAACTGGAAAAACAACACTTATAAAAGAACTTGCTGAAATTATCGATGGAGAACTTGAAATTATTCCTGTTCAGCCTAGCTGGACTGACAAACAAGACTTATTTGGATATTACAATCCAATAAGAAAGTTGTATGTACCTACAGCTTTTCTAGACTGCATTATTAGTGCAAACAACAATCCGGATAGAATTCATATAATTTGTTTAGACGAAATTAATCTTGCTCCAATCGAATACTATTTAGCTGATTTTTTAAGTTTGAATGAAGTCGACTCCAGTAAACTTCGTCTATATAGCGATTTCGAATATCATCAAAATTTAAGTGAAATCAAATGGCATACTCAAAAAGCCGTGTCACTTCTTGACAATTTAGAGAATAATTCAGAATTCAATTCGTCAAAAGATTTTGAGATAATTGTCCGCCATGAGAATTTAGTACGTTACCCTGCAACAATATCTATTCCGAAAAACATTAGAATTGTTGGAACCATGAATGTTGAAGGTCTAGTTCAACCATTGAGCCCAAAAGTCATTGATCGTAGCTTTATTGTTCCGATGTATCGCCAATCTAAAAAAAAATCAGTTGTGAACAACGAAATCTCCAATTTAAATCTATCTATTAATGCCTCATATTTTACATCTACTCTTTTTACGCCATTGCCCGAAGTCATTAATGAGTCATTGCTTGATATTCAAAATGAAGTAGAAAAATTAAATATCGAATATAATGCAAGATTTGAAAATCATGTTTTACGGTACTACAATTCAAATTTAGATGCTGATATGAATTTTAAACAATTTTTAGACGACGTAGTTCTTTTAAAAGTTTTACCTAGAATTCATGAAGTAATTTCAAATAAGAGTTTCATTAATAATATTGAAGAAGTGTTAGAAAAATATGTAGGTAAAGATTCTCAAAGTATGCAAAAAATCGAAAAAATGAAGCAGAGATATGAACAAACTTCATTATACTCTTACTGGAGCTGATTTTATGAAGCCTCAATTATTTATGATAAAAGTAAAATACAATCATAAAGAAGTTGTTAGAGAAAAAAAACTACCCGTCAAATCAATCTCAATTGGTGAAGAAATTTTTTCTGATGAAAATAATGAATGGATCATACCTACACATTTTCGTTACGAAATAAAAGATTCAATTAGACAAATTGGCATTAGGGTACCAGACTCCTTTACTCAAAGTAAAGTCTTAATTACAGGGCCGAACCAAGAATCTTCTCGAACATTGACTTACAATAAAAAATATGATGTTTGGTACGAAGATACAAAATTTTTGAATAAAAAAAACAAAAAAAATGGCTATTATAAGTTTGATGAGTCTTACTTATTAACGGGTGTCACAAGTACCGGAACTATAAGTCTTATCCAAGAATCGACTATAGAAAATAAGCTTTCATTATCAGAGTTAGGAAAGATAAATTTTGTCCCTTCTTCATTAAGCATAGATGATTATAATTTTATGCTTACAGAATTATATTCAATACATGAAAGTTTTATTAAAGATGACAGAAATATAGCTAAAGGAGAAATCAGTTTTAGAAATAATTTAAAAAACATTAGTAATCAGATTGATAATATAAATAGTGCTTTAGTTCAGATAGACAGGAATCCGCATAAAAAATTAGCTCACATTATAACCAAAAAGAAGGTAAATGATTTTGAAAACAGACGATTTGATTTAAGATTTGAATGGGGTAAATACACATCTCCTGGAAAGAATGTGTATGAGGCCAAGGAGCTTAAAAACTTAACTCAAACCCATGAAAATCAGATGATCAAACAAGTATTAGAGCATCTGTATAATCAACTAACAACTAAAGCCTATGACATTACTTTTAAAAAATATTTTTCTGATAGACTTATAAATGAACAAAAAAACTTAATTGAAAAAAGTGATTACTCCGTCGCATTTCAACATTTTAATGAAATAAATGACTTGTTTCAAATGAGTATTCCTGATAAAAAAACAGAATTAATACAAAGAATTGAAAAATTCAAAGAAAAAGAAAGTAGTATATATAAAAATCTTGTATTTGAAGAACAACCGAACAAAGTTGTTGATACTGGTGACAGTATTAATGAGTATGTCGAAATTCAGATAAATTTAATAATAAATGGTACCCTAGTTGAAGAACATAAATACTCTCATTTCCTTAATGAGAGCGGTATTCATCTTACCTTTAAATATGATAATTTTAAAAACACCTTAAAGAGAGTGTTGAAATTAGAAAACTATAAAATAGGTAATGAAGTGAAAGTCCCTAATAGCTACTTTGGGAAAATAACTTTAGATTCATTTTCTGTAAAATTTCATTATTTGATGCATACACTTTTCGAAGAATGTATTTCTGGTCCTTGTTATGTGAGAATAGTAGGGAAAGTTAAGAAAAGGGGAGATGGATTAGACCCAGTAACAAGACCAAGTTCGAATAACGGCAAATATAATGAATATAATTTTGAACTTGCAGAAGTTAATGAAATTTATATAAATAATGAACTATTAGTAGTTGATAGTTCCACAGAAAAAGTAAATGAGTTCTTAAATAATAAAATATCTATAAGTACTGATGATTCTGATAATTATGAAGCTGATTTATTAAATTTCAAACAGTTAGAAAAGGCAGAGTTATTAGAAGAAAAAATAGGGGATTTAGACTTATTAACTTCTGAGTACAAAGATTTAAAAGAAAAAGTTTTTAAACTCTTGAGTCATACGTTTTTAAAAGATATTTCAACAGATATAAAAATATCGGTGCAGCCTACTCAATTATTTTTACACGATCCAATGTATGGATTGATATGGAATGCCATCTATAATCTACAATTCGAAACTTTTATTTCGCTGTTAGCTGGAGATTCAAACGAAAGAATTGGGACAATCAAGTCAGAAAGCCTTTACGAAGTATGGTCCTTATTTAAGATGATTCAATTACTGAATCAAGAAATGGGTTGGAACTTAGTAGATGATAAATCTGTACACGCATATTTAAAAGCATTTATAAAAAATGAATCAGGATTAGAAAATTTCACAGTTGAATTAATCAAACAGTCTTGGAGAATAAAAATCTACTATGAGGCAAAAATTGACTTAGTTCCAGACAACCATCGAAAGCCTGATTATATTTTTTATTTTTCTTACAATGAAACTCCTATTGGTATGTCGATATTAGATGCTAAGTATCGAAATTATAATAGACAAGGCATTCATATATGGGCAAAGGATGTAAAAGAGACGGCGATAGATAAATATTTAAATATGTCTCCTGAGTTATCAAAATGGAAAATACCTATCTTATCGTCTAGTATTCTTCATTCTAATGTAGATTTTCCTGAAACTAGCAATCCTTTTTATAATCCATATCATGTTTTTTATGATCAGGACGTTTTTAAACAAGAATTATCTTCTGAAAACGCTCATCAAGTTTCTTCAATACCAATGTCACCATCAAACCTGACTCATTTTAAAAACTGGTTTAGAGTTCAAATGGAATATCATTTAGATGCTTATAAAACATGTTGGTATTGTGGTGAATCAGATAATGTTGTAGAGAAGAAACTTTTAACCAAAGGAGGGATAAAAAAATATCATTACAGTTGTAAGAGTTGCAATGAATTTTGGGTAAAAGTACATTGTTACTCAAATGGACATAAGCTTATTAAACATATGGACAACTATCATCTTCAAGCGAAAAAAAAATATTCTTCTAAATGGTATGTTGTATGTCCATGTTGTGGAGATGGTTTTTCAAAAAAATGAATTCATTAATTATATGTAGAAAAGATTACGTTATAGTTCACACGAAATTCTATGCCGCTGTCGTTTTAATCGCTGAGAAATCTTTCGTACTGAAAATCCAAGCTCTAGATAATTTTCTATTTTGATTCTTTCTGATACGGTAAGATGAACATAGCTCATAACGAATCCTCCGTTGAATTTCGTATGGTAACTTTATTCTACACGAGACCGTTACGAGTTTTTTTGTATTACGCTAAGCGTTACACTTAATATTATAATTCGTCAAAAACAAAAACATGAATTTATTCTTTGGTCAATTATCCAGCACTCAGGAAGTAGTTTATTCGAGAGGATTATTATACTTTTTCAGAATGAAGACAAAGTAGTGGTTTTTCTCTTGATTGAGAAGAACCGCTTTTTTGTTCGCTTCGAATCGTTTTCCTGGGACAAGCATCGCGCCGTATCGCTTTTCTGCCGGGTCGCTCTTGCTTGTTTTTTCCCTAAGACGCGATTTCGAGCGAACAATTGTTTTTTCTTCTATACTTCCGTGTATAAAACTAGCATAGAGATTCGAAAGAGGGTGACTCATTATGATGAGTAATAGAGACCACTATCATCGTTTTGAGAACACCACCATCACATTGGAACAATTGGTCCCGCAGGACCATCTCGTTCGAAAAGTGAACCAAGTCATGGACTTTAAATTCATCTATCCTTTAGTAGAGAAACTGTATTTAGTAGAGAAACTGTATTGTGAAAATAACTGAAGACCTAGTATCGATTCTGTTTTATTGATTAAGATGGCACTTCTCTACTTTTGGAAAGAATTACGTCCGGTTTTTTCAGGACACGGATGTGTTCGAAACCACCTTTTATCGTATCCTCTCACAAGGTTTCGAAGCTTGGTTCGTGAACCCTTCGGTCCTATTCATGGATTCTACACACATTAAGGCGAACACAAACAAACAGGAGTTTAAGAAGAACTCGACCTGGAAATCAACGAGGATTGGATACTGCATGGAAAAAAAACCTTCACCCTGAAGGAGGGCCGTTTTGAAACAAGGGAAACTAAGGAAAGTACGACAGATCCTGAGAGCGGTTATTACGTGAAGGGAGAACGTGAACGACTATTCGCTTATTCTTTCCATACAGCTTGTGATCGAAATGGCTTCGTACTTGGGTTGATTCTAGCAACTGGCAATGCACATGATAGTAAAATACTTGAACCTATTCTCGAATCCTTTAGTCATCGTTTTGTCAGCTATTCGCTGTCGTAGCCGATTCTGCCTACAAGGCAGTCCGACTCGCACGTCATCTCTTTCAACAAAAAATCTTACCAGTTTTTCCTTATACTCGCCCCAGAGTGGTGAAAAGATTGTTCAAAACGAAAGACTTCTATTACGACGAATACTATGATTGTTATTTATGTCCCAAGAATCAAGTTCTTCGTTATCGGACAATCAATCCAGAGGGCTATCAGAAATACGTCTCTTACCCGACGATCTGTACGTCGTGCTCTTTTTTCAAAGTGCACGAATAGCCAAGAGAATAAAAAAAAATCCTACGTCATATTTGGCAGGAATCAATGGATGAGGTGGAGCATTTACGGCATACTTCTGTGAATCGGACATTATATCGAAAACGACAGGAGACAATCGAACACGTCTTCGCAGATGCAAAAGAAAAGCATAGCATACGTTGGCCCCGATATCGTGGTCTGAAAAAAAACGTTACAAGCGATGATTACTTTTAGTGCCCTGAACCTCAAAAAATTGGCGAACTGGTCATGGGATTTCGGTGGGAATCCTTGTTTTTCACATCATTTTATACTACTACATAAGACAAACCCTCCTTTCAACGTTGAAAGGAGGGTTTGTCTACGATTTTCTGTTTATCTATAATTCTTAAATATTTACATTCACTGGATTTTTCATTTCAATATAAAAGAGTCGATTGCCTTCATATATAATTCGTGTTCCTCACTTTGGATTTCTTTTCGGAAAAATAGTCGGTTTATATTTTTTCGTAGTTCTGCGATTGTTTTAAAACCTTTTGTACATACGTACGTATATTTTGTTTCATCGTAACCACTAGTTTCTACCAGATAAAATAAATTTCCGATTAAGATAACATTTATTTTTTTATGAATTGCATTAGCATTAATATACGAACTTAGACAAATCGTTAGTAAAACTAAACTACTAATAACTTGAATTAAATGTACAAGTTTTAACAATATACGTTTACCATCATAAAAATCCCCAAAATTGCTAAACGATATATTAAAAAATGAAACTGAGAGAGTATACATAAAGATTTTGATTACTTTTTTGGATTCCTCAATAGTAAATAAAATAATGGAATCAACAGAATATCTTGAAAATAGTAATTTTGAATCATATTTAAATTGAAAATATAGACTTTTCTCAGACAAAGAACTCATACAAAATAGAATTATGAAAGAGAGAAAAATAATTTCTAATAAGCTTTTTATAGCTAATTCTGAACGCTCTTTTTTATCAAGGGAAGATTTTTTATCATTCTGTTGAACGTGTATATCTGAATAAAAGGAAATACATATTTCAGCAGATCGTAAAAGTAATCTAAAAAAAACTAAAAAGATAACAATAGTAAGAAAGTTATGGTAGTACATTTTTTTTTCAAGTATAAAGGATAAAGGAAAAATTATTATATATATGATAAAAAAAGATAGTGTGAAATAAAATGACGTTCGCAAATTAACTTTATTTCTACGTTTTATCTCATCCGCTCTTACATTTTTTAATATTGTTACTGGAATCAAAAAATTTTCTAGATGTTTATCAATCTCATTAATGATGTGTGTATTTTTAGAGTTATTTTCATTTTTTAAATGAGAGCTTAAGAATAGCTTAAATTCTTTCTTGTTAGTAAATGTATCCTTAAATTCAGATACTTCTTTAAATAGTTTCAATTCATCTAATGTAGAATTATCTAAGTTATTGCTTGAATAAAAATGTTTTACTATTTCTATATTTTCTACATATAATTTATGTTGTTTTGCTAATGTATAATCTGATAGTAATATATTTCTGAAATTCGACCATATCATTATGATTAGATACATAAATGGACTTATTAATACAAAATAAGATATAAAAGCCAAAAATATTGAACACCATGATTTATTTTGCAATATTGAACTATCGTAAAAAGTGAAAAATGAATATATGAAAGAAAAAGATAGTGTGAATAATATTTTTAGTTTTGATAATTTATTTAAAATCATTTGACGAGCTAAAATCGTAATATTTATTGAAAATACGATAAAAAAAAGAACTCCAAATAAGATTGTTAACGTATTGTTTAAAAAATTATGTAGTATTGATTGAGAAAAGAAAAATAAGGATAAAACTAGTATTGTTTTTAAGGAATACTTAATAATATGAAACAACGAATCTGATTTATCGAAGAAATATTTTAAAAATAACTTAATTTTACTTGAATCATGATTTCGAAACTTTTCAAATACATTTATAAAAATTTTCGGGAAATCATTTATTATCTTGAGAGTAGATTTTGGAAGTACAGAAGGTACCTCTTCCATTATTCTATAAGCTCTAAATTTACCGATTAAATAATAGATCAATATAAAAAACGCTAAAATTCCATACTCAGCTATTTTAGAAAAATCATTTAAATGTGAAATAGTAAATCTAGAGAGAAAAGACTCGTTATTTAACCAAAGAATAAAAAATATAGTAATTATCCAAAAAAAGAATTGATAAATTTTATAACCAGACATTTTTTCTATATTCATACTAAACTCCTTTAAAGTATTTTAAAATAATTATATTATTTATTACATTGATTTACCTTTTTAATAAAAGAAACCAATCAACTCTAATTCACCTTATTTTATATAATTTTTAATTTGTATACCATTTAAAGATGAAGAATAAATTTTGAAATTGTATAATATAAATTAATACAAATCATATAAATGTTACTCTTAAATTTGAATGATTGTTAAATTAAGTGTAATAGTTTTATAAATAGAAGAATCATTTAAAAACAGGACACAATTAGTTTATATTATTTATTAATCCTCATTCAGCCTCGTTATAAAATTGTACGATTCTTTATTTGGTAAGCTAGTGATTGGTACAGATCTTTGAGGAAAGCGCCTTTAACATAGATATGATTGGTCAATAGACAACTAACGAAGCATTGAAACGATTATTGTATTTATGGAGAAAAGGGGCTCTTGGACGTGAAACGTGAAAATTCATATCTTGGAGGTCGACTGAAAAAATGATTCCGTAGAACGGCGCCTTACGAAAACTATAGAAGGAAATACTTTTAAATCCTCAATTGCTTCTTTATTAGAAAACAGAGACTTTGTTTCAGACAAACAGGGAGAAGGAATCATTCAGTTTTACGATATCGCGGACGGTATAGACACTCAATGTGATTATATTTGCAAAATAATTATCCTTATAAATCCCAATTTAATTCCTTCCATCACAATTGTAGATATTCGAAAATTATACATTGATAAAAACGATGGAAATCGAATTGCTGAAAAGCTATCAAAAGAAGGATTACAATATATTTGATTTGATAAATTTATTTCATTCGAATGGAATGATTATGTTTTTATCTTTAATGTCTTGAACGTATTTGTTGGTAGTCTGTATAGATTCATGACCAGATACTTTCATGACGTCATAAAGTGAAACGCCTTCAGCTAACAATTTTGTTATAAACGCTCGTCTAAACCAATGCGGTGAGTTGACTTTTGTAGTCAACTTTAAAGATGCAGATTTTACGATTAATCTAAATGCTTCGTATGTAAGAGAATCGTTCTCTGTACGAACATTAAAACAAATGTGAGAATTGTTGACACCCTCGATTTGCATTAGCGTTTTTAGTCGTCGAATTAGATGAATAGATTTTTTTGATAAAGGGATACGTCTCCATTTTTCGCGTTTTCCCTTAAATTCAATATAGTTCATGGCTTTCATTTCATGAACATCGTTGAACTGCAGTGCTAGTAATTCCGCAGCACGCATTCCAGTCGATAATAATAGATATCCCATCGTCTCGTTCCGTAGTTGTAACAGCTCGCGGTTCTTTTTTTGCTTCACGGTGTGGCGGAAGGCGAGGGAAATCGCCTCCATCTCGTCGAAGTCGATCACGCGGCGGAGCGGCTCCGGTTTCATCTGGTCCTTCACCTGGAGCGACAGGTCACGCGCGAGATAGTCGTTGACGTGGAGGAAGCGCAGGAAGCGCCGCAGCATGGCATTACGTCGTTTGACGGTCCGGGGGGCGTACTGGTCATGGACGTCCTTCAGATACTCGTGAAGGTTGAGGATCGTCAGCTGCTTGACGCCCTGGGTCTTCGTCACGAAGAAACGTAGAATATAATCAAGATCTTGTTTATAGGCCCGCTTCGTGTGCGGGCTTTTTTGGCTGTATATCGGGAACAGCTCCGTCGCCCAAAACAGCTCAAAGATTTCGAGGTCGCTCAGGGCCTCCATGTTCAGGTGGTCATCCTCGAGCACGGCCAACAGCTTCTCCCGACTGTCGGCGAACGCGAGCGCCGCCGCCTCACTGATTTCGACCTCGTTCTTCACTTCTTCCCCCATGGTTCCATCCTCCTTCGTTTCAACTACTCAACGCTTCCTCTTTTGGCCTCTTATTGTTCATATTCATCGTATAATCGAGTGTATTTTTTGTATTACATTAAATTATTACCTATGTATGTACGTAATTATTGATTATAAATCGAATAAATGATGTATTTCATAGAATTTATATATTCATTATAACATACAATTACTTGTGATAATGTCTAATTATCACAAGTAAATTAAGATAGAGACATTTGGTTGACATAACACATTTATGAGTCAGATAGGGCGGGAGAGTTCTTCAGGACGCCGGTCGCTAGCGACCTCGCTCCCTCTCGGCGCCTAATCCCGTCCCATGGTCTTTCTAGTCTCATAATTTATAGTATTTTTCTGTTAATGAGACATATAGTTTTAACGGATATGACTAATCATTTAGGTAGGTGGTGAGGAGGGAGAGGGAAGGACGTGCGATTCATACTCCTCGAAAGAGGGGGCTTCTCGCCTACTCCAGTGGGGGTGGAAAGGGAACGGTCGCTTTTGAACATCTCTTGCTTAGGGTTTCCTGTGTGCCTCTCACCTTGTTCCCTTATCGTTACTGAACGTCCTTCCGTAGTATAGTATATGCGAGCTGGACGATGAGTCAGAGAGCATTTCTGATTAAAGCGAAGACATTGAATAAAATTATTGACGCGATGATGAAGATCTATAATCTGTAGCTGCACGTTTATGGGTAAAATACCCATGTTATGTTCAAGTAGGAGAATTCCAATGAAGCGAACCAGTTAAGGTAATATTTCGATCCACAATACATTTATTATCGGTAATATACTCTGGGAGGGCCGGCTGAAGGTGTTCTAGGCCGGTACGTGGAAAACGGAAGGTAGACCTGTCGCCTGTTGGAGCTGGTGATTCTACTTGATCCTATATAAGTCACATTATGCGCAAAGCCTAATGGAGTCGAAGACGCCATCTCGGATAGACGTCTCGATTACAATGCTGTTGACGTCGAGGGCAAGGTACCTGAGCGACATGCTGATTTATGAGTCCCCCGGCCATTGGCAGATACTTGTGAATTACATGTCTTCTTCCGTAGAAGGTAGGGATTTATCGGAGGATGAGAACAGGAACCATGGGCTGTTCATATATCATGCTATCTATCAGCAATGGAAGCGGATGGAAAAGATGTCGAGCAAGTTCCCTACTTCAAATCGACGTAAGCCCATCGAACTCGGCGAATTACTCTTGGAGCGACTTATGATTCATCCCTTTCCTTGGATCCGTTCTTCTTCGCTTATGTACTTCTCATTAACCCCTAACCATCTTAAGAGAACTGATTCTCTTTAGTAGCTTTGAAAGTAGACGCTGCGTGAGAAACTGTCGATTCGTACAAGCCAAATAGAGCAAGATTTCAATCAATCCAATTACTACTATGAATACATAAGAGACGTGCATAAATTTTTCTGAGGAAGAAGGTCTTTATTTGATTTTTTGGTGTGAAAAAGTAGAGGGTGGCACTAAACCCTTTTTAAACGATGTTGAAATTACGCAACTTCAAAACGAACTAAACGTTCAATTTCCTAAAAGCTACATTGAAAAATTAAAGAAACAGAACGGCGGACAGGTTGTTTTTAATGCTATATCTGTAGATTTTGAAAATACCTGGTCAGAGCCTGATTTTACGTTACATCTACCGTTCTATGCTATGGAATCCTTAACATACGATACCTATAATTTATATAAAGGTATTTTACCTGAATGGGGTATACACGGTAAAAATATGATCTTCGCTGAATCTGAGGGTATCTACTGGTATTATTTTAAATTTAGCGATGATTCGAATAACCCATCCATTTGGTGCCTCGATATTTCTGATGTCTCTAATCACTTGGTAGCATATTCTTTTGATGAATTACTGACCAAGCTTTATGTTCAGAATAGTGAGCCACTTGATTTGGATGATGTTTTTGTAGGCTTTCCTACGATGGAAGAAATTTATGAAATAGTCGAAGGTAATGATGAGGACGCTATTTTAGAAGCCTACTCCTATTGGATGACTTTACGTCAGGATATAAAAGGCTTGGTTCGTGAATTGATTAAAAAGATTGAGCAAAGTGACGATGAAGATATGCTTGATGCCTATGCCATGTATTTAACTGAAATGATGGTCAATTCATCAGGAAGTGAATCTATCTCATTTGATGAAGTCATCTCATTGTTTAATAAAAAAAGTTCCATTGTAAACTTGAATGCCCAAGTCTCAAGATTACGTGAAGAAGTCTTTGGAGGATAAACTAATACCATAAAAGAAAAAAATGTATTAAATCGGACTGAATCTTGAATGACAGACGTTCGATAAAGTGTGCTCCGTTTGAACTGTCCATAACATTTAACTCAATTTGATAAACCTTCGAACCAAAAAAAAGTAACATGCATGTTAAAATCGACAGAAAAAGTGGGGGAGATTTTTGTGGCTAAAAGCGATAACTTACTGGCCATCCTATGGATGTTACAATCCGAGAAAAAAGTCACTGCAAATCAGATTTCAGAGCATCTTGAGATGAACGTCAGAACAGTCTATCGATATATTGAAACCCTTTGCTCAAGTGGGGTCCCGATAGTAGCAGAGACTGGTCATAATGGTGGATATACTCTACTGAATCATTTTAAGGAAGCCCCTTTATATTTTGACCTTGAGGAACAGGCTGCGATGTACCATGCGGCTACTTTCGCAAGTGAAGCTGGATACTACGGAAATGAAGCGCTGAGTCGAGCAATTGCAAAAATAAATAAAAATTCAAATCATAGACAGAACGAGAAGGTACAGGAGTGTATCCATAGTCTTGAGGTCATAAATCATCGGAAGATGGATCTACCGAAGTCCGTACCTCACTTAAGGGACATAGAACGTACCATAGCAAGACAATTCAGTATCACGATAAAATACCGTAGTAAAAATGCACGAGACGCTCAAATCCGGTTGATAGATCCGTATAAAATCATTTATTGGAGGAACAACTGGTACGTCATCGGTCGATGTCATCTCAGAGACTCCATCCGTAGTTTTAAGATAGACCGTATCGAACATTTATCCCTGACTGAAGTACAGTTCGATCGTCCTGCTGACTTTTCAGGGACGGAATCTTTTCTGCAGAATCTTCTTCCGAACACCGTGAACGATGAATCGTTGACTGAATTGGTCATAGAGGGGAATGAGTCGGCAATTGAAGAGATATGCGGCCATTGGTACTTAAAGAAATGCCTCAAACACCAAAGTAAGAGAAAAGTCGTATTCACTTTAGAACAGTCCGTCTTAGAAGATCAAATTCCAGGACTGATTATAGCGTTCGGTAAATCGATCCGAGTCATTTCCCCTATCGATTTTAGAAATAAGGTCGTGGAACGCATATTAGAGCTAGTTGAATTCCATAGATGAATTCTGACTTCACTGACTATAGTTGTCAGGTAAGGCAACTTATACTTGCTTCATATCAAACTTGATAGGAGCGATTTCATGAAACGACATGCTTATATTTATGTGTTTGACTCGATTGCTGATTGGGAGTACGGATATTTGATGACCGAATTAAACTCAGGAAGGTATTTTAAAAAGAACGTCCCTTCTTTTACGGTAAGAACGGTAGGAATAGATCCGGGCACGATTACGACCTTGGGCGGTTTGAAAGTGGTACCGGACATTACAGTTGAGCAGATGAGATTAACTAATGAGGATTTGTTGGTATTACCAGGCGGAAATACTTGGGGTGAATCCATACATTCCCCTATGCTGAAAAAAGTTGGTGATGCCTTGACATTGGGTACCTTGGTAGCTGCAATTTGTGGCGCTACGGAAGGTTTGGCGAACACAGGTCATCTAGACTCTCATAAGCATACTAGCAACGATCTATTGTATCTTCAGTCGGTCAGCCCAACCTATAGAGGAAGATCACTGTATCAAGTACTTCCCGCAGTAAGAGACAAGAATCTGATCACGGCGACCGGTCTGGCTCCTCTTGAGTTTGCAAAAGAAGTGATTGAAGCATTAGACGTTTTTGCACCGGATACTTTATCAGCCTGGTATGGACTCAACAAAACGAATGACTCTACATACTTTTTTCAGCTTATAGAAGCGACGAACATCTGAGTCTGATTGGCTGGATTACGAACACAAATGAGGTTTGAAAACGGGAATAAAGCAACAGCATTCTTTTATCTGCAAAAGAATGCTGTTGTTTTATTCATTCATTCACGATCTCTAAAAGAATCGACATTAAAATTCTCCGGCCTTTTTTGGTATTTGTTGATTTTAAGAATAGGTGGCGCGGTTAAGGCGGTTACCATTATCAAACAAGAGGACAACGAACATTTCTGCCACTCCGTTCAAACCTCCAAGAGAGCACAGCTTCGAGGAGGCACTACGCCATATAGGGAGACTTATCTCGTAATGGAACTCGTGTTGACCAAACAATGAAGCCTTTGATTGCTAAAACTATTTATTCATTCGCCAGTTAATGTTTAGGTAGGTCTTACTCCCGTACGAAGGAAAAGTTCGATTCGATCAGCTAACTCAACTTTAGAACCAGAATCATTCATTCCATGCTCGCTACAAAATGTTTTTAGATCTTCTTTTAACCAGTAATAATCTTTAAAGCTTTGCACGTTCATGTCTTTAGTAAGAGTTGGTCTCATATATTGCTTTACCTCCAGCATTATTATAATCCGCTGACATCAGTCATGTTTGTTTCAACTTACTTTCAAGATTGACCGCGTAAGAATATTCAGACTGACCTACCTCATTCTTGATTACATTATTTGGATAGATGACCTCACTCCAGTGTATAGATTCGGGCTTCATGTCAGCGTGTCTATGCTATTTAATACATTTTACAAGTTTGAAATTTTATCAAATGAAGTAGACTTACCATTTATAAAAACATCAATTACTTCATGATTGGGATCCAGTGTTAATTTGTAGACATGCTGTTTAACCTCATCACTATCATTGTTTGATACATCTAATTTTATCTGTACTGTTTCTTTTTGAACTTCAAGATCAGTAGCAACGGTACCTTTGGTTTGATAAACAAGATAGGATACTTCTTCTTTTTCATTAAGTAATTGCAAAGTAGAATTCGGTTCAATCTTTGCCTGTACGTTGTCTGGCACTCTTTTTATCTCACTAAAACTGAGTTTAGAGTCGTTTAGACTACAAGCCGACAATAAAATCGATATTAAAGTGAACAGTAGTATTTTCTTCATAACGTATCCCTCATTCTATTAGATTTTTATTCGGATTAAAAATAGTTTAAGTGCAATTAAGTTACATTTAATTTTTCGATTCTACTAATCTATATCTTTCAAGATGTTGATTTTTTAGTGTTTGAAATGAAAAGTATTACTACAATTAAAGCAATACAAACAACCAATAGATTGGCAAGTTTTACTTTTCAAATTATCTATTTAGTGTGTCTCTATTGCTTTATTCAATACATCAAATACATGAACAGAACTTGGATTCACTGTATGGATAGAGTTAAGACGTTTCAGAATAATAGACTGTTCTGAACTAGATACAATCGGAAGTAATAGCGCATAGACAGAACTAGATTCATGTTTAGTCGAAGGGATTTTCGAAGACCGGTTATAGTGTGCATAAATTTTTCCTTCTTGAAGTTCTTCTGTTATGAAACGATTAAAGTCTGAATCGATACGGCCTGTTAGACTAAACTTCAATCGTGCAATCAGGACTTGATCAATCATGTTGACGGTCTTTTCATTCGCCCATTTGAATTCATTTTTCTTAGAAAAATAAAGTTCTGGAGTGAATGGTCCTACTTGTGGAGCATTTTTTAGTAAGTCCTTAGTTGGTTGAAGCAACTGAAGTCGTTTCAATGGCTCATAATCTAGATAATTCAAGTGGAGGACTGATGTAGCTTCTTTGTATCTCCAATCATAAAAATCTACCCATTGTCCATTTAGAAATTGATGTTTCAATAGCGTTGTTTCAATCTGATTAGCAAGTTGCGTATATGCAGGTTCGTTGAACTGATGCCCTGCCTGTATTAAAGTTTCAGAAATGCGCAAATCATCAATCAGTGCGTTTGTAGTCGTTTGATTACCTAATTCCCATTTTACGAAAGTATCCGGACCTTGTACTTTTAAAAAATGTGACTTAAGTACTTTTACTTGTCCTTCAAATCTATCAGCATCGCCTTTCAACAATAAATACTGCATATATTGTCCGAGACTCTCTGAGAGGATTTGAGTGTTTGGACGGTCATAAGCATGAATTAAACTATTCTTCATGTAGTCATTTTCAATTAATTCTATTGCCGAATCTTTCTGTAATGGGCTGAAATAATACCATATGCTGATCAAGGCAACTAGTAATAGTACCAATGTGCTAACAAATCGTTTCTTCATGTCTCGACTTTTACCCGTTTGGTCTTATCCCATACGATGACTTCCTTCCGCATTTTGCTTTTGATATAGGCGAAGATGCCGCGGAATAAAAGGATGACGAATAGTTGGGCGTAAGTGAAATACATAATTAGTCCGACGAATACATTACTGGGGGTAGCGGTCTTTTCAAGTTCTTGCGCTGCTAAAATTTGAATTGTATAAACAAGATACGTCATGAACCAAAAAAGAATAAGGGGTGTCGTTGCTTGATCAAATGCATAGCCGAACAACCCTAAAACCAAAACGATGTCAGAAATCAATAACAAAAAAATAAACAAGAGATAAGTCATGATGTGTTGTAAAGAGTGAACAAGTGTCCGTCCTTTCCAAAATTCCCATGTACGTATAGATTTTTCTAAAAGATAGATATTTCCTAACATCCATCGTGTTCGCTGTTTCATATATACTTTCATCGTCTCCGGTTCTTGCTCCCATGTTTCAGCTTCATAAACGACCGGTAATGTATAACCTAGCGCTGTGATACGCATCGTTAGCTCCGCATCTTCCGCCAATGCATAAGGATCATATCCTCCAATATTTTCAATTACATCACGTCGTAAAAGCATATTCGTTCCAGCCAAAGAACCCGTCTTAAATGCTTTCCATCGCCCACTCTGCATAATAAGTTGAAATACTTGAAACTCGATTGCAATCATGCGAGTCAGCATATTTGTCGTCGCATTAATCGTTTTGACTACTCCAACAGCACCGCAGGCATTTTTCGTTGAATGCGCTTGTTCGACAAGTCTTGTGACAGTATCCGGCTTTGGTTGATTGTCTGCATCAAAAATCAAAAAATACTCCGAATCTGTTATGGAAAGACCATAGTTCAAGACGCGTGATTTACCAATAGGTTCACCCTTCGGAACCTTTACATAATGCATGCGGCTGAACATTGTAGTGAACTCTAGGGCAATAGAGCTTGTATCATCTTGTGATTGATCATCCAGTAAAAAAACATCTAGGTCACCTGGATATTCGATAGCCAACATCGCTTCTAGTGTTTGGCGTATGACAATTCCTTCATTGTATGCTGGAATGAGAACGGCAACTGTTGGATAATGTACCAGTTTAACGGTCTTTTTTTTACTATAACGATCTAAAATACCAGCAACCGTTAAATACGAGTAATACAACAGAAGTAACCAAAAAATACTCATAATCACATTGAGGATAATATTCATTTGTGCACCCTCTCTTGTTGATCTAATGTTTCTTCAACAGAACTATTTACATGTAACTGTGAAAATTCAAATGGGAAGTCGACGGTCGTAAATCGATTCCTTAATTCTTTTTCATATCGTGACCAAGCAATGTTAGCACCTGTCGAATCTGTATTCTGAAGAAAAATAATAAATTCTTGACGGTTTCTTTGAGACATGACATCAAAATGCGCTCGGAAAACCTTTAAACCAGCGTTGGTCAATTGTTGCATAATACTTTTTTTATTAAATTTAGTAGCTGGAATTTGAATATGGAATAATATGTTCTTTTCTTCACGACGCTTCGCTCCTGCAATTAAAAAATCTGTTCGATCTAAAAACTCACTATAACTCAAAAGTTGCGGTGATTCAGAAAACCCTTCTAGCAATTTTACTCGTTCTTGTAGCTCCTTATTGTTCTCAAAAATACTTCGGAGTTGTCGTAGAAAAAGCCAGTAAAGGAAGACACCGAATGAAGAAAGTAGATGTTGAGCGATGTAAAAAAGTTGTTGTTCGTTCGTAGCTGCGTTATACCAAGATAAAACTAAATATACAAACCCAAGACCTAATGTATAAGTAACGAGAATCAAGAAGTTTATACGTCCACTCATCCACGTCATAAGTAGCAAAATAGGAAGTAAGATAAAAGGAAGGGGTGAAGAGTTCAAGTCAAATTCTAGCTGATAAATGATTAACACAGTAGCCAATAAACTAAGTAGTAACAACAAAGAAAAAGCATAACGCTTCATCAAAAAAACCTCACATTCTACATTTGAAATTACGAATGATTTCGTTTAGAAAGTGAGAGTGTAACAAAATAAGTAAAACACCATTAAATCTGTGTACTCAAAGACTCTCTTCGCTTCACAAAGAGGAAAAATGGCTTTATTACTTGTTTCTCTCAAATCCTTTAATAGAGTAACAAGAGAATTGTTTAACGACAAGGGACATGCTTAGTTAAGATTTCAGAAATTCTGTTCTCAATTTTTTTTGTTAAATCATATTTTTAACAATTTGAAATAAAAACAATTTTCCTCGACTATTCTCATTAATGAATAAAAGTATTTTTATTCATTATACAAAATATGTAATTTTTTTTAAACAGACACAATATACAAAAAAAAATTCAGTTCTCATTTTTGAATCAAATAAATTTCTTAAATATATGAAGATTCAACCTTAAAAACTAAAGGAAATGAGATTAATTAAACTGGAGCCACGAACGCTCCAACATAAATATGATAGAAATGCTTGCTATACTTTGACATTACTGATACGTTTAGTTACTTTGTTGTACCTTGTTTTGATGAATTACTGATCAAGCTTTATGTCAAGAAGGACGAGGCACTTTATTTATCAAAAATAGGCGATTCATCTCCCACCACTTCTTGGCGAAGTGGGAGGAAACGTACAAGACTAATGGAAAAGGACTGTCCTACGGCTCTTGTTCCAAAGAAATTCCTTCGTCAAAGCAGGAGTTCGACTGGTTGAAGGAAGTCGATAGCACTTCTGTTCAAACGAGCGTCAAGCATCTTGCTGATGCGTTTGACCGTTTCTTCAACAAGCAGAACGAACATCCTCGATTCAAGTCCAAGCGGAATCCCGTCCAATCGTATAAGACCAATATCCAAGGGAAATCTCAACTTCCCGAAGCCTCTATTATCGGGAACAAGTTAAAAATTCCGAAGCTGAAATGGGTACGTTTCGCCCATTCGAAACAGGTCACAAGCCGTATCTTGAACGCAACCATCCGACGAAACCCTTCAGGAAAATACTTCGTCTCCCTGCTCGTCGAGCAGGAGATTAACGAGCTGCCAAAGACCGGTTCATCCGTCGGCGTCGACGTCGGACTCAAGAACTTTGCCATCCTGTCGGACGGAACGATGTACCAGAACGACCGTTACTTCCGATCGCTTGAGAAGAAACTGGCGCGTGAACAACGTAAGCTCTCCCACCGTCAATGCATCGCTATGGCCAAGAAAGTGAAGCTTTCCGAGGCGAGGAACTATCAGAAGCAGAAGCGAAAAGTCGCTCGCATCCATGAAAAGATTGTCAACAAGCGCACTGACTTCCTGCACAAGGTATCGACCGAGATCGTCAAAACCGACGACGTCATCGGCATCGAGAACTTGCAGGTGAAGAACATGCAGAAGAACCGCAAATTGAGCAAAGCCATCTCTGACGTCAGCTGGTCAGCGTTCTTCCGCATGCTCGAATACAAGGCGGACTGTACGGGAAAACCGTCGTGAAGGTCGGAAAAACCTTCGCGTCGAGTCAACTCTGCTCGAGTTGCGATCATCAACACAAGGACGTGAAGCATCTAGGCTTGCGTGAATGGACATGTCCGAATTGCGGGATCCACCACGACCGGGATGTGAACGCAGGACTGAATCTCAAACGAGAAGCTGAACGTATCTTAGCTTCTTCAACCGTCGGGACGACGGGGTTAGCCTGATCAATTTTCAACCGTTAGGTCGGATAACTCAGGAATCCTCCACCTCTAAACGAAGCGTAGGTGGAGGTAGTTCAATAGATAACTCAGATTTAAATTATTCGGTTGCATCATAATATAAAAGGGCCTAGTTCAAGTATCTAAAGGTTATACGTGCTCAGTTGTTACAAGTCAGTCGTTCTATAAAATCGAAATAGGATTTGCTTATTATGGCTGCGAAAAAGATTTGCGATTGTTAATGCTTTTAGATATGGTGGAAAAGCACCTAGTGTTGTAAAGGATGTAGTATCGCCGGCAACTGCTAAATACATTAAGAAGAATTCAAGTAAAATCGCTAACGCTATTGATGGAGCTAGTGACATGCTTCACGGTGCAATCTATCAATCACTTCTAAAAGCAGATGTACCAAAGGCAATCGCTCGAAATATCGCTTGGGCAATTGATGCATTTTTACTTTGATTTTTTTAGGGAGAGGTCGCTTTGAATAGATCAGATACAGATTATCAATACTTAATCGATGAGATTGAAAAATTAAAGTTTCATAATCGTTCTTTATTAACTTTGATTGGAAATTTACATGAAGAAGAATTAGAGAATACTACGATTCACGAAGCAGTCGTTTCATTCGATCTTTCTAAAAATGATTTACGTGAGTTGAAAGAACTGATCATGAATTACGATAAAAATCGATTTGCTTTTGAACAAAAAGCATTGCTCATCAATCCTGTGTTTTCTAGAGATAATCTACTTTTCATTATCGAATGTTTTGTTAACTCTGAAATGTTTACTAATATGGGAAACGAAATCTTGAATGATTATAAAAAAATAAATAATTGAGTACGATCAATCCTGTATGTCATTCCTGAAGCGTCATGAGTCGAGAATTAATAGACCCATGATGCTTTTCATATGTATAAATAGACTATCTTAGTCCACTCTTTATTAAAAAATTTACAATTTGAATACACATTCACTATATCTTTGATAATTTTATAAAATTAGTCTTGATACAACTAGTACCGTCATTATTCGACATATGTAATAAAGTTGACATATTAAAATATAAGTTGAATTAACAGAATAATCTGCTATATTCTAACTATCAACAGGAAAACATTGTCATACATCAGTTCTCGAAGGAAAGGAGCATTTCTTATGTACCGATTCGGAGAGTGGTTACGACGTGAACGTCTAGAGCATGGTTGGAGTCAGGTAGAGTTAGCAGAAAAGACGTATGGAGAGATTTCGCAGGCAGCAATCAGCGCCTATGAACGAAATCATTCGCTTCCTTCTATCCTTGATGTCCAAATCCTTGCGACAGCCTGTGAGAAGACACTTGGATCCATCCCTTGGGATGAATTCGACTTAAGAACAAAGAAAAAACGAAATTGGTCAAACCTGAAGCAAGAACGCTTTGACTTAGCAGAACTCCCGCTCGCGGATTCTGTCCGCACATTCGACGGTAAGACGTATCAACTCCATGGTCGAATTGCAATCGAGCAAGAGAGCATGGAGACTCAAGAAATTTCGCAACTCTATTACCGGATTCGGACCGTCGTTGGGGAGAATCAAGTCATCGCAAAACGGAAGCATCCGGATGACGAACTGATTCACGTCTCACGTCGCAGACTCGTTCATCAGTAAACGATCTATAAATGGGTAATTACTTATGAAATACTATGAAATAAGGACAAAAGGAATTGATAACCGTAGCAGCATATCGCTAAGGACAGTCACTCCAATCACATACCGGCGTGTCCCTCATGTGTGACCGAATGAGCGGGATATACGCAGAAATGGTTCGGCGAGAGTCGCCTAAAACTCGCCCACAGGTCACGTATTCGTTAAGGGTCATCGAAAAACCCTAAGCAGACGTCCGATACGGATGTCAGAGTTCGTGGGGAAACGTGCTCTAAACCCACCGTCTTGCTTGACTCCGACTGTCCTTAAGGATGTGCTGCTGCACATCAACCTCAAGGAAGGAGTGTACGCTATGCCGACACGTGAACAGAAGCAGAACAAGACCTTTGCCGAAAAGTTACTCCGGATCCAAGGAAAAGACTATGAGGAATGGCTCGATGTTCAGCATCAGCTCGTCATTCAGGAGAACCAGGAACTGATCTTAGAAGCACTTGACTCAAAACTGAACGTCACATCGCCTGCATCCGCGTCACAGGATTGAGAGGAGGAAAACAGATGGGATTGACTGAGACAGGACTCAGCTTGCTCCAGTTCTTTCAAGGACTCGCCGTCATCGCCGCAGCCATCGCCTTCGCAGTTGGTGGCTTCTACTTCATCTTCGGGGGAGATCGTGGACGATCTAAAGCCGTCGGTTGGCTCGTCGGCGGTGCCGTCGGTCTGATCATCGTCATGGGTGCCGTCACGCTCGCGGAGATGGTCAACGATAACATCAAATTCTAATTGAACAAGCGATCAAACAGACCGTCATTCCAAACTGGATGGCTTTTTTTATTGCCTTCGTTACGATGTCTTGCTTCAAAGGAGGAGAATGTATGCTCTTTGTCCGTTTCACTGATGTAGCGAAAGAAGCCTTCCCGAACTACGAGCGTCTCCCATATGAGGAGGCGCTTTTATTATCCACACAAGTCCATCAAGGGGCACAGCAAGCGAATGAACGGTTCGCAAGTGAGTTCCGAATCTTTGATGATGCCGACCAGCTCGTCTACAAAGGAACGTTCCAGTTCGGCGACACGACCTATCCGAATCTTTATTTGCAGCTGAAGGATCGAATCCCACGCATCCGAATCCGAAAGGAGGATGCGACGAAAAAAATCCTATTACTAGAGAACCTAGAACGCTTGACACCGGAATCCTACAAGACGATGACGACGTCAGCGATTCAGCAACATCCGGACGCGACACACGTCTCCCGTTTACGTCGCGGACAGCGCCGTCTCGTCTACGGCGTCAGTGGTGTCAGTCTGTTGCTCCTCGGTACGCTATCCGTTGTCCAACTTATACAGCCGGATCCACCAAGTGGTGTCCAAGCGGCAACGTCAGAGTGGCAGCCGCTTTATGAAGCAGCGTTGACCGGAGAGACCGAACCGCTCATACAACGTCTGGAAAAACAAAAGTCATGGAGTAACGAACAACAACAGTTTCTCATCACGCAGTATGTTGAAAAGCAAGACTATGATCAGGCGGTTGCTGTGACGAACGATCCGATCGACGTCGAGACAATCATCATGCAGTCGAAGCCATTCGCAACAGATCGTCAAGAGACACTGCAAGCGTTCCAAGGGGTCCACCCGACGGATGAAGGGGCCTTCGATCTCGCCATCCTAAAGAAAGATTATAAACGTGCGGTCTCCATCCCGGGTGTCGAGATGACGACCGCGCGCAAAGAGGCGAAGACACGTGCCTACATCGGTTTAAAAGATGTGACAAAGGCACAAGAAAGCGTCAAGCTGGTCCAAAACGAAGAGTTGAAACAGCAAGTGGTAACACTTGTCCAACTGGATGAAGAGATTCAAGCACTCGAAGATCAAAAACGACAGTTATCCGAGAAGACGGACAAAAAAGAACTCGAGAAGCTCAATG